>Ga0193725_1000517_pt1 | contig 11251 bp, 8 predicted proteins | sample H2a2metaG_FD_143058 | JGI IMG/M metagenome (GOLD analysis project Ga0193725, IMG submission 143058) | Soil microbial communities from a riparian zone of the East river system, Colorado, United States - H2a2 | ecosystem: Environmental > Terrestrial > Soil > Riparian zone | place: USA: East River... | reverse complement strand
ACATCCCCCGGGCTTGGGCTCTGTCGGCGCGCGCCGCCAGGGCCCAAGCCCGGGGGATGTCCACTTCCGCGTTGGGTGTGATCATCAACCACAACTGACACTCGGTAAAACGCCAGTTCTGCGGGAAGCGCCGGCCGCCTTCATCACACCAACGCCGGGCCTCAGGAAACTGCGCCAGGTCGTGCGATGCCCAGAAGAGCCGATCCAGGATGTTCTCGGCGTCCCGCAGATAGGCGTCCGATTCGTACGCCGCGCGCGCCTCCAGCACCACGGCGACCAGGTCCTCGCGAGGCGGGAAGTAGTAGAGCTGGCTCAGGACCGCGTGTGCCGCCGCCAAGGTTGGGTCCGTGCGCACGGCCGACTCGAGATCGGATTGCGCACTGTCGAGCAGCGCGGCGTGACGCGCGGGGTCGGTATCGATATTGAGCCGGAAGAGCTGATAGCGCAGCGTCCCGCGCAACGCGAGCGCCGATGCGTCGCCCGGACTCAGGCCCAGGGCGCGATTCGCGTAGCCGAGTCCATCGCGCAGGCGCGCGGCCCGCTCGGCTCGCTCCGTGCGCGCTCGAAAGTCGAGCAGCGCTATGTAGCCGTGCAGCACCGCGGCGTCGAGCCAGCGCGGATCGGCCTGCTCCGCGAGCGCCGCGAGCGAGTCGGCTTGCCGCGCGTCGCGGATCGCCCCGGCCGCATCGCCTGCCGCCAGGGCGCGCTCGCCCTGCCGGCGGATCTCGGTCGCGCGCTGCACCAGGGCCCAGGCCTCTTGGTTCGAGGTGCCCGCCTGCAGCTCGCGCAGCTGCACTTCGGCTCCGAGGCGGGCGCGAAGCAGCCGCGCCGCCTCCTGAATCACGGAGTCGCGGACCTGGAGTAGTTGGCCCACGGGCAACGTGAAGGTGGCGCGCTGCCCAACGTCCGCGCCGCTCGAGCCCTCCACGAGTCGCACCGTGACGCGCACCCGGTCTCCCACGGGGTCGACGCTTCCCTCGACGAGGGTCCCCGCGTGCAGGGCCCGCGCGATGCTGTCTCGAGCGACGTCACTGGCCCGATACGGCGCCACGCCGTTCGGCGAGACCACGTTGAGCCCCCGTACTTTGGCGAGCTCGCCGATCAATCCTTCGGTGAGCCCCGCCGCCACATGTCCGAGAGAAGAGTCGCGGCTCAAGTCGGCGAAGTACATCACGGCGACGCGCCGCGAATCGAGACCGCCCCTGGTGGCCGCGCCCGCGGTTCCCTTCCCTCCGAAGATCATCCAACCCAGTCCCGCGAGCACCGCGACGAGCCCGGCCACCATGGCGGGTTTGCGCCACGCCGGTCGCGCCAGTGGCGGAAGGCGGGCCGCGGTGATGCGCGACACGGATCCCGTGCTCGCCGCGGTCAGGGCCGCGGAGAACTGCTCCGCCGTCGAGTAGCGGTCAGCCGGGACCTTGGCGAGCGCCCGGTTGATCACCGCCTCGAGCGCATCCGGAATGGTCTCGCGCACGATGCGAAGCCGCGGCACCGCATCGAGCGAGTGCCGAGCCATGATCGCCTGCGCGGTCGGGCCCGTGAACGGCGGCTGGCCCGCCAGCGTCTCGTACAGGACGCAGGCGAGACTATAGATGTCGCTGCGCCGGTCCACCTGCCCCATCCCCGACGACTGTTCCGGGCTCATATACGCCGGCGTGCCGATGGCGAGTCCCGTCTCGGTCAACTTCTCGCCCCCTGCGGCGCTGATCGCACGCGCAATCCCGAAATCCGCGACGATGGCATGACCGCCCGACATCATGATGTTCTCGGGTTTGATGTCACGATGCACGACGTCGCGGCTGTGCGCGTACGACAACGCGTCGGCGACTTCCCGCGTGATCTGCAGCGCGTCTTCGAGGGGCAGCTGCGGCTCGCGGTCGAGGCGGTCGCGCAACGACTCGCCCTCGACGAACGGCATGACATAGTACAGCGTGCCGCCGGCGTCACCCGAGTCGTACACCGGGAGGATGTTGGGATGCTGGAGGCTCGCGGCGAGCTTGATTTCGCGGAGGAAGCGCTCGCGGCCGAGCGCCATGGCGACCTCGGGGCGGAGCGTCTTGAGCGCGAGGAAGCGCTCGTGTTTCGGGTCGCGGGCCAGGTACACCGTAGCCATGCCGCCGCGGCCCAGCTCACGATCGATGATGTAACGATCGCCGAGCGCGGCGTTCAACTCTGCAATCGGATCGGTCACAGTGGAAACGTACGGCGCGCGTGGCGCTGCGGCTACGTCGCGGGCTTCACCGGGTGGTTGTGTCGCACGTGCTCGGCGAGGTTTTGGGCCAGTCCGTCGGGATCGGCGGCGGGCCAGCGCACCAGCACGCCGAAGAGCACCTTGGTCGTCGTCGCATCGATCGCGATGAGACTCACCCGGACCGAGTCGGTCCGTCCCGGCAGCGAGTCGACCCGTCCGTACACGGCGAGACCGGCACCGGTCTGGCGCGCCAGCTCCACGGCGGAGATCTCAGGGGTCGGCGCGCTGCGCCAGGTAGCGGCGACGATGGTCTGCGGGACCGCGGCGAGCGGCGCGCCGTTGAGGCGCTCTGTGAGGGCCGTCGCCAGACCCACGCGCCAGCGGTCGAGCTCCGGCTTGGCGAAGATGTCGAACGGCGCGACGGCGACGAGCTTGGGATCGGGGGCGTGAGTCCGCGCGTACCGGACGAACGACACGGCGCCGCCGACCATGAGAATCAACACGAGGCTCCCAAGGCCGATCAACAGGCGGTGCGGTGGTACGCGTGGTGCGTCGATCGGCGCATCGGTCATGGCGTAGCTTCGCATTGACCAGCCCCGGCCACAAGGTTGACGGAGCCTTGATGGTCACTTGTTAGCGTAGCGTGCAATGGTCACCGTCTGCACCGTCCTTCCCGCCCCCGAACGCCCGCGCATCGATGCCGTTGGCGACGGCTGCTTCGACACCCTGCACGCCGAGTCGCTGCGCGAGGCCCTGCATGTCGCGCGCACCCGCCGCGTGGATGCCGTCGTGATCTCGGTGCACGCCTGCCACGGCGAGCAGTTGCCCGCGGTCGCCCGGTTCGTGCGGGAGTTCCCCGCCATCCCGGCTGTCGCCTTGGTGTCGCGACACGATCGCGAGGCGACGGAGACGCTGCTGCGCCTCCGAGCGACCGGCATCCGGACGGCGGTCGATTGCACGCACCCCGACGGCTGGCGCCGGTTGCGCGATCTAGTGGGACATCCGGCTTCGCCGGTAGCCGCCCGCGTGCTGGCGCGCGTCGTCCCCGCCCTCGGTGATGTGTCGGTGGAAACGCGACTGTTTTTCGAAACCGTAGCGCGGCTGGCGCCGGCGCTCAGTACGGTGCGCGGCCTCTGCCGCCATCTCCGGGTGCGGCCGTCCACGCTGATGTCGCGCTTCCACCGCGCCGGCCTTCCCTCCCCCAAGAGTTATCTCGCCGCGATGCGGCTATTGCACGCGGCGTACCTCTTCCAGAATCCCGGCCTGTCGGTATCTGACGTGGCGTATCGGATGGACTATTCGTCGCCCCAGAGTTTCGGGCGGCATCTCAAGGCGGTGCTGGGCGTGACCGCCGGAGAGTTCCGCCGCCGCTTTCCGTTCGACGTGGCGCTGGCGCGCTACGTCGACTTGCTCGTCACCCCGTACCGGGAGGCCCTGCGCGCGTTTCACCCCCTCAATGCGGGGCTGTGGGACCAAGGATCCAACGCCGCAGCGGCCTTTCGGGCGGGGTGACCTCAGTCCGCCGCGGGGCGGATGCGATGCTCGGTGGTCGCCTGATCGCGCCGTAGCATGGAGAACCGCGCCATCCCGGAGCGCAGCCGCTCGGCAAGCTGAGCGAGCTGCTGTGACGTTGCCGTCAGCTCGCCCATCGACGTGATCTGCGCTTCGGTCGCGGCCGCGGTGCTGTTCGCGCTCTCGGACGACCGGCCGGAGATGGTCGCCACGCTCTGGAGCGATTTCGCCAGCTCGGCGAGCCGCCCCGCCTGGCTGCGCGACACTTCGGCAGTCGCGTTGACCAGATCCCCCATCAGCTGCACGCCGTGGTGCAGCTCCTGCAGTGCCGCGTCAGCCTCGGCGGCCACCGCCCCGATGTCCCGCACCTTCACTTCGCCTGATTGCATCGCCCGCGCCGCCGCCTCGATGCCCGCCCGCAGGTCGCTCACCAGCTCCGCGACTTCGCGCGCGGACTTCCCCGCTTCCGCGGCGAGCGTGCGAACCTCATCCGCGACGACGGCGAAGCCCTCACCATGCTCCTCCGCACGGGCGGCCTCGATCGCGGCGTTGAGGGCGAGCAGGTGCGTCTGGCGTGCGATCCGCGCAATGGTCTGCGCGAAGACGCCGATCCGCTCCGACATTCCCGAGAGTCCCGCGACCGTCGTCGCGGTGGTGCGTACCTCCTCGCCCACCGCGCGCAGCGTCGCGCTCGCGCGCGCCACCCGCTCGCGGCCGCGCTCGGCGGTTGCGACGAGGCGCGACGAGTCCACCTGCATCAGCTCCGCGCGCACCCGCAGCGATTCCGCCTGGTCCGACGCCTTGGCGCTCTCGCCCCGCGCCCCGTCCGCCAACCCGCGCTGCTCCCCCAGGTCGGAGGCGAGCTGCTGCGAAGTCCCGGTTAGGGCCTCGGTGGTGGCGTGGAGTTGCTGCGCCGCCGCCGCGAGCTGCTCCGCGAACGCCGCGACTTCATCGGCCTCGCGCTGCACGCCGGAGATCGTCGTCCCGATCTCCTCGAGCATGCGGTTGAGGCTCTTCTCGAGGAACCCCAGCTCATCCGATTCGGCGGCCGACGCGCGCACCGCGAGGAACCCCTGCTCCGCCTCTCCCATCACGCTGCGTGCCAGCCGGATGCGGGAGATGAGCGTCGCCGGGATGCGCTTCAACGCCATCGCCACCACGATGAATAGCACCGTCTCGAAGTAGGCCGTCGAATCGAGTCCCGTCGCGCCCTCGTAGAGCCACCCGTGCAGCCACGATGCTCCCAGGTAAGCGACCGACGTGATGAGCACGAGGAAGTCGCCCACGGCCTGGCCCTGGTCGAAGGCGTACGGCAACACCGCGATGAATAGCGCGGCCACCACGCCGCCGTGCCCGAACCACACGACGAGCAACGTGACCAGGGCGACGTCCAGGACGGCCAGCATATAGATGAACCACCAGCGGTACCAACCCCGCTCGTTGATCATGCCGACCAGCGCGTTCAGGACTGCGCCCGCCCCCGCTGCCAAGACGATTGTGCCGAGTGGAGTCTCGACCGCACCGGCGAGCCGGCCGACGATGCCGATCGCAGCGAGCGCCGCGGTGATTGCCCAGCGGCGCCGGTGACTGCGGTCGAATGTGTCGAGGTCTTTGAGGCGCTGCTCCAGACTGGTGGCATCGTCATGCCACCCGCGCATCCGCGCGGCGAAAGAACGCCGGGGCAGGGCAGGGCTCACGGTTGCATCTTACCCAAGAGCTCGGACGCCGTCATCAGAGTCTCAACGGCGTACCCGGCCCGTTCCAGTACAGCCCGGCCCCCTTCCTCGCGGTCGACCACCGCCAACACACCCAGGACCTGCCCTCCCTCGCTCTCGACGGCGACGATCGCCTCTTGGGCGGAGCCCCCGGTGGTGATGACGTCCTCCACCACGACGACGGGCGCCCCGGCCGCGAAGCACCCCTCGATGCGCTTCCTGGTGCCGTGGGTCTTGGCCTGCTTGCGGACGGTGAACGCGTCGAGCGCCACGCCCCGGCCGCGGGCGGCCGCAGCGATGGCGTACGCGACGGGATCCGCGCCCAGGGTGAGGCCGCCGACGGCCTTCGGGGCCCAACCCCGTGCGGCAAGGCGCTCCAGGCCGAGGGCCCCAATCACGGTGAGGCCCTCACCAGACATGGTCGTGAGGCGGGCGTCGATGTAGAACGAGGAGCGCTTGCCTGAGGCGAGGACGAAATCGCCGCGCTGGACCGACCGCTCCGTCAGCAGATCCTTGAGTTTCTGTTTGAGGTAGTAGTAATCGCTACTACTAGTCACTTTCGCTTGCCCACAAATCTCTTGATGGCCCTGAAGAGGCCGCTCTTCGGCTCGACTCCTCCCGGTCCGGCACCGGCGACTCCCGCCTCGAGGTCGGTCGCAAATTCCGTCACCGTCGGCTGCCGGTCAGCGGGGTGGCGGGCCAGCGCCTTCATCACGGCGGCCTCGACGCCGGACGGGATCTTGATCCCTTTCACCGCCTGCGACAGGGGGATGGGCGGCTGGCTCAACAGCTGCTGGAACAGCTCGCGGGGACTGCGCCCCACGTAGGGGTGGCGCCCCGTCAAGAGGTAGTACGTGATCGTCGCCAGGCTGTAGATGTCGGCCCGCCCGTCGACGAGCTCGCCGGACAGCGCTTCCGGCGCGACGTACTGCAAGGTCCCGACGAAGAACCCCGTGCGCGTGAGGCGCTCTTCGGGCGGCAGCTCGGCATCCCGCGCGATCCCGAAGTCGAGCAGCCGCGCCGTGCCGGTGCGTGGGTCGTACATGATGTTCTCGGGCTTCAGGTCGCGGTGGACGATGCCGGCCTTGTGGGCGGCGGCCAGCGCATCGGCCAGCTGGTGCACGATCTTCACAGCGTCCGCCGGAGCGAGGGGGCCGTTTCGGTGTAGGAAGCTGGCGAGAGATTCCCCGTCGGCCCACTCGAGGGCGAGGTAGTGGAGGCCATCCGCCTCGCCGAAATCGTAAGTACGCACCACACCAGGATGTACGACGCGGGAGCCGTACCCCGCTTCCCGCAGGAACCGCTTCACCGCCGTGGGGTCGCCCCTGAGCCGCTGGCGCAATACTTTGAACGCACAGGCCCCGCGCTCCGGGTGCTCGGCGCGGTAGACCTCGGCCGTGCCGCCCTCGCCTACGCGCTCGAGGAGGCGGTAGCCGGCGATAGTCCGGCCGGCAAGGTTCTCGTTGGACATTGGGGTTGGCGCGAAACTAACGTGCGGATTTGAGGCTCGGCAAGTGATACGACGCGCGGCAGCAGTGGCGGCCCTGGTGTTGGTAGGGAGCGGATGCGGTGCCTGGCAGCGGGTCGGCAGCTCCGACGCCCCCGCTCCCGGCACGACCCTGCCGCACCTGTTCGACGCGACCACGATGTACCGCTCGATGGGCTTCCTGGCGACGGGGGGGTCCGTTCCCTTCGTCGCGTCGGTGCGGTATCTGCGCGGTTCGGCGCCCGACTCCGCGCTCGCCCTGTTTTCGCTTTCCCTGGCCAACTCGGCGATCACGTTCCAGCGCAGCGGCGCCGAATTCGTGGCCGAGTACCGCTTGGAGGCGACCTTCCGCGGCGACAGCAACCTCGTGCCGATACGGCGCATCGCGCGCGACGAGCAGGTGAGGGTCCGCTCCTTCCAGGAGACGTTGCGCGGCGACGAGAGCGTCATCTTTCAGCAGTTCGTGACCCTGCCGCCGGGCCCCTACACGGTCAGCGTGATGGTGCGCGACGGAAACGGGCCGGCGTTCGCGCGCACCGAGCGCGTGGACACGGCGCCGAACCTCTGGACCCGCCCGGGGCTGGCGCGGCCGATCCCGATCTACGAAGGCACGGGCCGGACGCAGACCGCCGCCCTGCCGGCGCTGATCGCCAATCCGCGCGCTACTCTGCCGTATGGGACCGACACCCTGCGCTTCTACGTCGAAGGGTACGGGCTGCCGGAGCGTACGCGGCTCGTGGCACGGGTAATCGACGGCAGCGACCGCGAGCTGTGGCGCGACACCGTCGCCCTGCGCGGCGATGCGAGTCTCGCGGTGGCGTCCATCGCCGTGGCGCCCGACCGGCTCCCCGTGGGCCAGGCGGAGCTCGTGACGACGCCGGCGGGTGGCGGCGACACGACGCGCGCCCGCTTTCTCGTCAGCTTTTCGAATCAGTGGGTGATCACGAACTTCGAGGAGATGCTGAGTCTGCTGCGGTATTTCGATCGCGGGGAATGGGTGGACTCGCTGCGCAAGGCGTCGCCCGAGCAGCGTCCCACCGTGTGGCGGGCCTTTTGGAAGGCCACCGATCCCGTCGCGATCACGCCCGAGAACGAAGCGTTGGACGACTACTTCCGCCGCGTGCAGCAGGCGAACGTCCGGTTCCCCGACGAGGGTGAGCCCGGGTGGCTCACGGACCGCGGCGAAGTCTTGATCACACTGGGCGAGCCGGACGAGGTTCTCGATCTGTCGAGCGGTCTGGACCGCAGTGGGCTGCGCGCCATCCGGTGGACGTACACAAATGACCGGCTGGTGCTGTTCTTCCAGGACCAGACCGGATTCAACCACTTCAAATTGACGCCGACGTCGCGCGCGGAGTACCAGCGCGTGCTGGCGCGGGTGCGGCGCTCGCGGTGAGGCGGGCCGCCGTCCTTTGGTTGGCGGCGCTGGTAGCGCCGCCGGCTGCGCTTGCGCAGGGCGGGCTGGACCGGACGGCGACGTTCAAGGCGGAATCTCTGCGCCTCGCCGGACGCCCCTGGCACGCGGCCGAGGTCTTGCTCGCGGCGGCCGCGCTCGACTCCCACCCCAACGCTTTCCTCGTCGTCGAAGGCGCCAAGGCCGAGGTGCACGCGCGCCGCTTCGATCGCGCCCGCGGGCTGCTCGCGGGCCAGCCATGGCTCGACGACTACGCCGAGGGCGAAGCGCTGGCGGTGTTGGGGCAGGCGGAGAACGGACTGGGCCAGTACAGCGACGCCGCGGCGCACTTCGGCGCCGCCCGCGAGCGAGCGTCGGGCGCGCGGGCTGCCCTCCTCGCCGTGCGGGCCGCGCTGGCGCATGAGGCGGCCGGGCAGCCGGACAGCGCGGCGCGCGAGTTCGCGGCGGCGCGGGCGGGAGGATTGGCCGGGATTGACGGCTGGCTCCGCGTGCGGCAGGCGCGGGTCACGCGTGATACCGCCGCCGCAGTCCGTCTGCTCGTGGACGTACCGCCCCCCGCGGCGCGCGAGGCGCCGCTGGCGCGCGCGCGCGCGCTCCTCCTGGCGGGCGACACCCTGCGGGCACTCGATGGGTTCGCGCAGGCGGGGAAGGGGCTCGACGTCGCGCGGCTGGCCCTCGCCGCCGGAGACTCGGCGCGGGCTCGGTCGGCGCTGTACGAGCTGATGGCCCGCGCGCCGCAGAGCGACGACGCGGCAGCCGCGGTGGCCCTCGCGTTGGGCCCACTCCCGCCGCGCGCGCCCGAGGAGCACGTCGCCTTGGGGCGCGCGTTGAACCGCCGCGGCACCGCTGCCGACGCCCGCATCCACGTGGAGCACGCCATCCGCCGCGGCGACTCGAGCGCGGCGACGCTGGTGTTCTACGGCGAGCTGCTCGTCGCGACCGGCCGCTACGACGACGCGGCCCGCGCCTACCGCGCCGCCGCGCGTGATTCCGTGTTGGGCTCCCTCGCCATCTATCGCCGGGCCCGGGTCCTGGTACGCCTCGGCGACCCGGGAGCGACGACGGCGCTTTCCGGGTTCGCGCAAACCTATCCGTCGGACACGGCTGCCCCCACCGCCCTGTACGTGCTTGGCGACGCGCTGTTCGATCGCGGCGACTGGAGCGGCACGGCGCGTTGGTTCGGTGAGTTGATCGCGCGCTATCCGTCGGACACCCGCTCGTCGCTCGCGCGCTTCCGTCTCGCGGCCCGCGCGTACCGCGACGGGCAGCTCGACAGCGCCGCGGCCCTCTATCAAGGAGAGGTGACCGCTGGCGGCCCACAGCGGACCGCCGCGCGCTTCTGGCTCGGCAAGGTGGCCCTCGCCCGGGGCGACACGACGGGCGCGCGCGCGACGTGGCGCGCCTTGGCGCGCGACGACTCGCTCGGCTATTACGGCCTCCGCGCCCGTCGCGAGACCGACCTGCCCCCGGTTGCCGTTCCGGTCGCGGTCCGCGCGACCAGCGTCCCGGCGGGCGTCGCGGCCGGCTTGGCGCGGCTGGACACGTTGATGCTCGCCGGGCTCGACACCGAGGCGCAGGTCGAGGTGCGCGCCGTGCTCGGCCGTCCTCCCCAGGACGTCGACGGGTTGCTCGCGTGGAGCGAGGGGCTGGGCGCGCGCGGCTTCGGTTCCGCGGCGGTGCGCCTCGGTTGGCAGGCCTTCGTCAAGTCGCCCGGCGAGCCCAGAGTCCTGCGCGCCATTTATCCTTGGCCGGTGCGGAGCGCCGTCGAAGCGGAGGCGCAGGAGTTCGGCGTCGACCCCTTGCTCCTCGTGGCGATCGTCCGGCAGGAGAGCGTGTTCGACGTCGAAGCGCTCTCGCCGGCCGGCGCGCGCGGGTTGGCGCAGCTCACCCCGGGCACCGCCGCCCTCACGGCGCGTGGCCTGGACGTCACGTTTTACCCAGAATGGATCACGGTCCCCGATTTGAATCTGCACCTGGGCGCGGCGCACTTGGCCGAGCTGCTGCGGCGCTTCGGGCGCATCGAGACCGCGATCGCCGCCTACAACGCGGGCGCGTCTCCGGTGCGTCGCTGGCTCGAGCGTGACGGCGCGGACGATCCCGACCAGTTCATCGAGCTCATTCCCTACCTGGAAACGCGCGGCTACGTGCGCAGTGTCATCCGCAACCGCGAGCTGTATCGCGTCTTATACGGCGCTCCGTAGCGCTGCTTGACAGCTTTCCCAACGCCCCTCATTTCTATCCGCGCTTGGGCACGAAGGCTCAACGTCACGGACCTTGCAGGAGGGCGCAGCGCATGATCAAGGGAAAGGTGAAGTGGTTCAATGACGCCAAGGGGTATGGCTTCATTGAGCAGGAGGGTGGCGAGGACGTGTTCGTCCACTTCTCGGCCATCCAGATGGACGGCTTCAAGACGCTCGCCGAAGGCCAAGTCGTGGAGTTCGAAGTGAAGCAGGGAGACAAAGGGCTCCACGCGTCGAACGTCATGCGCGCCTGACGCGCCGCAACCCGTCTGCCGTTGATCCACCCCGCCCGTGTCGTTCCGGGCGGGGTTATTCTTTCGCCAATGTCTGAGCGGCTCTTCCTCGTCGACGGTTACGCGCTGATCTACCGGGCGTTCTTCGCGATGATCGCGCGGCCGCTCACGACCCGGCGCGGCGAGAACACCTCCGCGGCGTGGGGCGTCACCAACTTCCTGCTGCGGCTGCGCGCCAAGCATCGTCCCACCTACCTGGGATGGGTCCACGACGTCGGCGAGTCGTTCCGCCACCAGCAGTATCCCGCGTACAAGGCCACGCGCGAGAAGCTCGACGAGCAGCTGCAGCAGGATTTCGACCGTTCCGTCGAGCGCATCAAGGAGATCCTGGCGGCGTTCCGCGTCCCCGTGCTGGGCGTCGAGGGCTACGAAGCGGACGACGTGATCGGCACCCTCGCCG
>Ga0193725_1000516_pt1 | contig 11252 bp, 13 predicted proteins | sample H2a2metaG_FD_143058 | JGI IMG/M metagenome (GOLD analysis project Ga0193725, IMG submission 143058) | Soil microbial communities from a riparian zone of the East river system, Colorado, United States - H2a2 | ecosystem: Environmental > Terrestrial > Soil > Riparian zone | place: USA: East River... | reverse complement strand
GATGTCCGTGAGCTGCTCGGCATGGCCGCGCGCGGGCAGTCGCCGAGCGACGCCGATCGCGCCCGCTACCGTCGCGACAAGGCGTTCGTGGCCAAGCTCTGCGTGCAGGCCGTCAACCGATTGTTCGAGGGCAGCGGCGCCCGCGCGGTGATGGACTCGGAGCCGATCCAGCGCTTTCACCGCGACGCCCACGCGGCGTCGCATCACGCCGCGCTGACGTGGGACGTGTGGGCCGAACAATTCGGTCGGCAGGCTTTGGGACTCCGACCCGCATAGGAGGACACATGGAACTGCAAGAGCAGGTTGCGATCGTCACCGGGGCGGGGCGAGGCATCGGTCGCGCCACCGCCCTCGAGCTGGCCCGCATGGGCGCCGACGTCGTGGTCGCCGAGCTGGAGGGCGCCAACGCCGAGCTCACGGCCGATCAGGTGCGCGCGGTGGGCCGGCGCGCGCTGGCCGTGGTCACCGACGTCACCTCGCGCAAGGACCTGGCCGCGATGGTCGAGCAGGCGCTCGCCGCGTTCGGCCGGATCGACATCCTGGTGAACAACGCGGGGATCTATCGCGCCGCCGTGCCCCTCGAGATCACCGAGGAGCACTGGGACGCGATCATGAACATCAACGCCAAGGCCGTGTTCTTCGCCACCCAGGCCGTGCTGCCCGCGATGATCGCGCGCAAGCGGGGCGCGATCGTGAGCCTGGCCTCCATGGCCGGAAAGGTCGGCAGCGCGAACAACCTTCCGTACAACGCGAGCAAGGCCGCGGTGATCAGCATGACCAAGAGCCTGGCCCTGGCCCACGCCGCCGACGGCATCCGCGTGAACTGCGTCTGCCCCGGCTTCGTCGAAACCGACATGTGGACCGCGGTCTCCCGCGAGCTGAGCGCGATCACCGGACGCTCACCCGAACAGTTCACCGCCCAGCGCCGCGCCCAGGTCCCCCTCGGCCGCATGGAGCGCGTGGAAGACGTCGCCAACGTGATCGCGTTCCTGGCCTCGCCCCGCGCGGACTATATGACGGGCCAGGCGATCAGCATCGACGGCGGCCTGGTGATGCATGGGTGATGTGGGCCTGATGGGGATGCGTGTGCCGGGGGCGTCGTGGCGCGACACGCGCGACGCGGCGGTGCTTGCGGAGCAGCTCGGGTACTCGTGTCTCACTATGGGGGAGTCGTGGGGCGAGGACGCGCTGACGTCGCTGGCCCAGCTCGGGGCGGTGACGTCGCGCATGCGGATCGGTACCAGCATCGTGCCGGTCTTCGCCCGCTCGCCGGCGAATCTCGCCATGACCGCGCTCAACATGGACCGCATGTGCGAGGGGCGATTCTTCCTCGGCCTCGGTACCAGCGGACGACTGGTCGTCGAGGATCTCCACGGCGAGAAGTTCGCCAAGCCGCTCACGCGCATGCGCGAGTACATCGACGTGCTGAGAAAGGCCCTGCGCGGCGAGCGTCTCGACCACGACGGCGAGTTCTTCCATCTCAAGCGCTTTCAGCTGAGGATTCCGCCATATCGTCCCGACCTGCCGATCTACATCGCCGCGCTGAGCCCGCAGAGCTTGAGGCTCACCGGTGAGCTGGCCGACGGATGGCTGCCGATATTCCTGGCCCCGTCCCGCATGGCCGCGGCCACCGCCGAGTTGGAAGCGGGCGCGCGCGCCGCCGGCCGCTCGCTCGCCGACATCAAGATCTCACCGCAGGTGTCGATCTACGTGACCGACGACGTCGGCGCGGCGCGCGACCGCGAGCGGCCGCACATCGCGTTCTACATCGGCGGGATGGGCGTGTTCTATCACCAGTACATGCAGCGCATCGGCTTCGGCGCCGAGGCGGACCGGGTACGCTCTGCCTATCAGTCGCGCGACCGCGACGGCGCGGCCAGGCTCGTCACCGACGAGATGGTCGACGCGATGACCATCGTCGGCAATCCGCCGCAGTGCCGCGACCAGATCCAGAAGTTCTTCGACGCGGGAGTTCACGAAGTGCGGCTGGTCTTCAACGAGCCCGACAAGGACGCTTACCTGAAAGCTCTCCGCGCCGTCGCGCCGCGCTAAGGCGCGACGCGGGCCGCGCTCAGGGCGAGGCGACGAACGGCGTGGTGGTCACCTCGGCCGGCCGCGACGCGGCCTGGTCATTGGCGATCGACACCGTGTGGGAATCGCCGATGACGCGGGCCACCATGAAGTCGGTGAAGAGATGGCCCACGGCGACGATCTTGCCGTCCGGCTGGAGGACCAGCGCCGACGGGATGAAATCGAGCGCCTGTCCTCCGCCGGTGCCGAAGCTCGCGTCCAGCTCGCCGCTCGGGGTATAGCGGGCGAGGCCGAACACCACGTCGCGCACTCCGATGGAATCCGGCGCGCGGTCGGCCAGGATCGCCATGGCTCCCGCCACCACGACCTTGCCGTCAGGCTGGAGCGCGAGCGCGTAGGCGGCCTCAAGACCCCCGAGGTCTGTGGTGACCTTGCCCGCCGCGCCAAAGGACGGATCCGGACGGCCGTCGGGAAGGTAACGGGCCAGGGCGAGATCGCCGCGAGCGCCACCAGCGACGACGATGCGGCCGTCCGCCATCACCCCGAGCGCAAGGGGGTCGGCATCGCCGCCGAAGTCGGTGACGGCGGCGCCGCCCTGGCCGAACGACGGGTCGAGGATGCCATCGGCGGTATAGCGGAGGACCAGGAAGCCCTGGCGACCGAAGGGCGGCGTCCACGCCGTGAGCACGATCTTGCCGTCGGGCTGAAGCGCCATCGCACGAGTGTACTGGGTGCCATCGAAGTTCAAGACCGCGGTGCCACCGACGCCGAAGGTGGGATCGAGGACGCCGTTCGCCGTGTACCGGGCCAGCGCGACCTGATTGAAAGGCGAGAAGTAGGCGGTCCCGGCGACGACGATGCGTCCATCCGCCTGAAGGGCCAGCGCTGCCGCCGACGCGAAGTGGCCCTGGCCGAAGCCGGTGACCACGAGGCCGCCGCTTCCGAACGTCGCATCGAGGGTGCCGTCGGAATGATAGCGGGCCACCACGAAGCCCTGGAAGGCGCCGGATATCAGCCCGGCGCCGCCCGTGACGAGGATCTTGCCATCGGACTGGAGGGCCACGCCGGTGACCCAGGCGATGGTCCCATCACCGAGCTCGGTGACCACGAAGCCGCCGGTGCCGAAGGTCGCGTCCAGCGTCCCGTCGGACCGGTAGCGGAAGAGCACGATCCCGAAGCGCGACGTGCCCCGAGGGCCGACTAAGCGAGTCCCCGCGATCACGATCTTGCCGTCCGGTTGAAGGGCAACGGCCGCGGGGTAGTCGGCGCCGCCGAGATCGGTGACGACGGTGCCCCCGACGCCGAACGTGGGGTCGGGATCGCCGGGCGCGGCGGCGACAACGGTCGCCACCGCCAGCAGGAGGCCGCCGAGGGCGAGGGAGGCGAGACCGCGCGCGACCGAACACATCGCGGGATCACTCTAACGCCGTTGCCACCTATACCGATGGGATTTCTGGCCGGACGCGAGGCCACCCTTGCCTTGCGGAGGGCGGTTCAGAAGTCGAGCGAGAACCCGGTGAACGCGGTCGGGATCCGTCGGATGTCCTGGATCAGATCGGGCGGGATGTCCTGGTGCACGCCGTAGCCGCCTGAGAGCGTCACCGAATCGGTGATGCCGGCGTAGCGGCGCTCGATCTCGCGCGCCAGCTCGCGGTGGGTGCCGACCGCCGCGAAGAGCCGGACCACGTCGTCGGAGATCTCGACGCTCATCTTGTCCCACTGGCCGGTCTTCGACATCACGTTGAGCTTTCGCCCGAGGTCGTGCAGCCCGTGGACTTCGAGCACGGGCCAGTAGCCCGGCGTCGAGCCGTAGAACGCCACCCGCGTGCGCACCCACTCGAACATCTTGGCAACGGAAGCTTCGTCGGGCCCGGTGGCGATGAAGCCGCCGCCCCCGATCTCGAAGTGTTCGCGCGGCCGGCCGCTCTTCATCCAGCCCGTGCGCAGTTCGGCGAGGACGACCTCGTCGAGATAGCGGCGGGTGCAGAATCCGTGGAGGCGAACGCCGTCGCACAGCTCGCCGGCCAGCCGCAGCATCGCGGGGCCGACCGCCGCGATCGTCACCGGGACCATCGGTTGACCTGTGGAGGTCGGCGTGAAGTTCGGCGTCATCAGCGTGAACTTGTAATGCTGGCCGCGGTACGCAAGCTTCTCGCCGGTTTCCCAGCATCGCCAGATCGCGCGCAGGGCCTCGACGTACTCGCGCAGCCGCGGGGCCGGCGCGCTCCACGGCACGCTGAACCGGTTCTCGTTGTGGGCGCGGATCTGCGAGCCGAGCCCGAGCACGAAGCGTCCGCCCGAGGCCGACTGCAAGTCCCAGCTCGCGTTGGCCACCGGCATCGGGCTCCGCGAGAACGCGATCGCGATCCCCGTGCAGAGGGCCAGCCGCGACGTGTTCACCGCGGCGATCCCGAGCGCGAGGAACGGATCGTGCCGGTTCTCGGACGTCACGACCCCGTCGTAACCCGCCGCTTCCGCCGCGCGCGCCGCCGCGGGCACCTGCGTGAGATCGTCCTGGGGCAGGGTGGTCAGGATTCGCATGGGACGGAATTGTAACCGCCTTCCGCGATCGAGAATCGAGGTGGACTAAGATGGATTCATGGCCAAGCCGGTGAATATCCACGACGCAAAGACCCACCTCTCGCGCCTAGTGGAGCGTGCTGCGAACGGCGAGGAGATCATCATCGCTAAGGCGGGTAAGCCGGTGGCTCGCCTGATGCCGCTGGCGGTCCCGGCGCCTCGCCGCATGGGTCTACTCAAGGGCAAGATCAAGATCGCGGAAGATTTCGACGCCCCGCTCCCTGAGGAGATTCTGCGGCAGTTCGAAGGCCGTTAGCGCGAGCCGCCGCCCGCTGCATGGATTGACAAAGGCGTCGTGAGTCTCTACTGTGCGCCCACGATTTTGTGATCCGGGAGTCACGGAGGCAGACATGGCCGTTCGGACGTTCGGACGCCGAAGTGTCCTGTCGGCAATCTTCCTGTTCTCGTTCGCGACCACCGCCTGGGCGGCACCGTCCGGTCAGCCGATCCGGATCGGGGGGACGCTCGCGCTCACGGGCGGCCTGGCCCCGACGGCGCTGCTGCACAAGATCGCGGGCGAGATCTTCGTGGAGGAGCTGAACAAGGGGAACGGGTTGCTGGGGCGGCCGGTGGAGTGGGTGCTGCTCGACGACCAGTCCAAGCCCGATCTCACGCGAAGCCTCTACGAGAAGCTGATCACCGTCGACAAGGTCGATCTCATCATCGGCCCTTACGCGACCAGCGGGATCCTGGCGGCCATGGGCGTGGCCCAGCGCTACAACAAGGTCTACGTCCACCACTCCTTCGGCATGCCGCACCTGGCGAAGTACGAGATGCACTTCCCGACGGCGTCATTCGGACCTGAGCCACAGAAGTCGATTCCCACCACCGTCTTCGAGTCGCTCGCCGCGACCAGCAAGCCGCCCAAGAGCGTGGCCATCGTGACCAGCAAGTTCCCCTCGGCGCAGTATCAGTCCTCCGGCGCGAAGGAGATCGCGGAGAAGCGCGGGCTCAAGGTCGCGCTCTATCTCGAGTACGAGTTCGGCACCCGTGACTGGGGCTCGCTGGCCGCGCGCGTGAAGGACGCGAACCCCGACCTGGTCTGGATCGGCGCGCTCGGACTCGACGGCAACCAGCTCCTGGAGGCGATGAAGAAGCTCGACTACACGCCGCCGCGACACTTCCATCTCTTCCCCGCGCCAGGTCCGCTGGCCGTCGCGCCCGACGGAAAGAACGCGCTGTCGGTCACTGTCTTCGAGGAGCATCCGCCGTTCACGAACAATCCCGGCGCGGCCAAGCTGATTCCGCTGTTTCACGACCGCGCGGTCAAGGCGAACGTGCCGTATCCGCACGTCGAGACGCAGGTGGCGGGATCGTGGGCGGCGTGGCAGGTTCTGGAAGCGGCGGTGACGGCGACCAAGAGCCTCGACGACAAAGCGATGGCCCAGTGGCTCCGGAAGAACCGGGTCGACACGGTCATCGGCAAGCTGCGCTTCGACGGCCCCAACAACTACGGCGACGACCTGTTCAAGGTGAAGCAGGTCCAGGACGGCAAGTGGGTCGTGGTGTGGCCGCGCGAGTTCACGGCTCCCGGCGCGCGGCTCCTACCACCCTGATCGGGCCCCGCGGATAGCGCCCCATGCCGAGCGCGACGCTGCTCGGCCAGTCGATCGTCTCAGGCCTGCTGGCCGGGGGGCTCTATAGCCTACTTGCGCTGGGGCTGAGCTTGTCGTGGGGTCTGCTCCGCCTGGTGAACCTCACTCACTTCGCGCTGGCCCTGCTCGGCGCGTACCTCACGTACCAGCTCGGCCACGTCTTTCACGTGGCCCCGTGGCTCGCGGCCGCCGCCATCGTGCCCGCCTTCTTCCTGATCGGCGTCGCCCTCCACGCGGTGTTTGCTTACTTTCGAGTCGCCGAGTTCGCCTCGCTGCTGGTCACCTTCGGTCTGGCCGTCATCCTCGAATCGCTGATCCAGTGGTTCTGGACCGCCGACTACCGCCGCTACGAGACCGCGTACGCGACCATGTCCATCCGCGTGGGACCGCTGTTCATCCCGACCCTCGAGATGCTCGCGTGCCTGACCGCGGTCGTCCTCGCCTTCGCGACGTGGGCCTGGCTGCGCTTCACCTACGTGGGCAAGGCGCTGCGGGCGAGCGCCGAGGATCCGGCCATGGCCGCGGCGTTCGGCGTCAACCATCGCGCGCAGGCCTTCCTGCTGTCGGGAGTGAGCGCCGCCTACGCGGGCATCGCCGGGACCTACATCGCGCTGATCGCCACGCTCGCGCCGTCGCAGATCTGGACGTGGCTCGGCGTGGTGTTCGCGGTGGTGATCATCGGCGGCCTCGCCAACCCGATCGGCGCGCTGCTCGCGGGCTTGCTCATCGGGGTCAGCGAGTCCGTCACCATGGCCGTGGTCACGCCCGCGTGGGCGCCGCTGGTCTCGTTCTCGGTGCTGATCCTCATCCTGATCCTGCGACCGGGCCGGGTGTGAGCGCGCACGGACGGCGCGTCGCGCTCGCGCTCACCATCGCGACGCTCGGGCTCGGCGCGCTGGCCGCGGTGGGACTGCCGGCGTTCTATGAATCGTTCCTCTACCTGATCTTCTCGTGGATCGCGCTGGCCACGAGCTGGGCGATCCTCAGCGGTTACGCCGGCTACTTCAGCTTCGGCCACGGCGCCTTCTTCGGAGCCGGCATGTACACGACGGCCACGCTCACCACGGCGCTGGGCATGCCGTTCCTGCTGACGCTGATCGCCGCCGGCGTGCTCGCGGGGCTGCTCGGCCTCGGCATCGGCGCCGTGGTGTTCCGCGTGAGACGGCTGCGCGGCGAGCTGTTCGGCCTGCTCACGCTCGCGATCACGTTCGTGCTGGCCACCATCGTGCTCAACACCCGCATCGACGGCGGACCCGGCGTGTACCTGAGCGCGGTGCCGATGCCGCGGTTGCTGGCCTCGCCCACGGGGACGCTCTACCTGCTCGGTTTGCTGCTGGCGGTGCTCACGGTGGGCGCGGCGTTCGCGATCGCCCAATCGCGGCTCGGTCTCGGCCTCTACGCGATCCACGACGACGAGGACGTTGCGGAAGTCCAGGGGGTGCCCACGCTCGCCTACAAGCTGATGGCCTTCACGCTCTCGGCGGGGATCGCGGGGATCGCGGGCGGCATCCACGCGATGTACGTGAGCTACGTCACGGTCGGGGAAACGTTCTCGATCACGGTGCCGCTCTACGTGGTGCTGATGAGCGTGCTCGGCGGCGCGCGTCACTGGCTCGGCCCCGCGGTCGGCGCCGCCATCATCGGGGCGTCGCTCTACGCGTTCACGGGAGGGCAGCAGGCGGTGCTCGGGCGGGCGGCGGTGGCGTTTGCGCTGATCCTGGTGATCCTGCTGCTGCCGGAGGGCGTGGTGCCGGCGGTGATCGGCCGGTGGCGCCGTCACGCGCGTGCGGCTTCGCCGCCGACGGTAGTCGATATCGCTCACGCCGCCGGCGGCGGACGAGCACTGACCCCGGCGGGCGCGCCGGCCGCGCTCGAGTGTCACGACGTCTGGAAAGCGTTCGGCGGCATCCAGGCGCTCCGCGGAGTGAGCCTGGCGATCGGGCCGGGCGAGATCGTCGGTCTCGTGGGACCGAACGGCTCAGGCAAGACCACGCTCATCAACGTCGTCAGCGGACACTACGAGGCGGATCGCGGCCGGATCGCCCTCGGTACCGAGACGCTCTCGGGACGCCGCGCCCACGAGATCGCCGGGCTGGGCGTCTCTCGGACGTACCAGATCCCGCGGCCGTTCGCCCACTTCACCGCGCTCGACAACGTGGCCCTGGCCGCCACGTTCGGGGCGGGGCATCGCTCGGCGCGTGAGGCCCGGACCGAAGCGCAGGGCTGGCTCGAATTCACCGGTCTCGCCCGTCGGGCGTCCGCGTTCCCTCACGAGCTGAACCTCCACGAGCGGAAGTTCCTGGAACTGGCTCGGGCGCTGGCTGCGCGTCCACGGGTCATCCTGCTCGACGAGGTCCTCTCGGGTCTCAACCCGGCCGAGATCACCAGCGCGATCCGTCTCGTCCGTGAGATCCACGAGCAGGGGGTGGCGATCCTCTTCGTCGAGCACCTCATGCGCGCCGTGCTCGAGCTGTCGCATCGGATCGTCGTGCTGAACGAGGGCGAGGTCATCGCGGAAGGCGATCCCAGGGACGTGATGCGCGCCCAGCGCGTCGTCGACGTTTACCTCGGGCGGTCCCATGTCGTGGCGTAAGGCGACCTACGTCTTGCTGATCGCCGCCGGCCTCACGGCGAGCACCGCTCACGCCCAGTTCGGCGTGCCGTGGCAGCAGACGCCGGCGATCACGGTCATCGGAGCGAAGGGCGACCCCCGCCTGACCCTCGTCGACGAGGCGGTGGCGTTCTGGAACGAGACGCTGCAGGAGATCGGCTCGAGCTTTCGACTCGGCGCCGTCACTCACGTGGTCGGCCCCCTTCCCGAGGAGGCGCTGCAGGCGCTCAGTCGCGCCATCGTCGAGGGGCCGCGTCCGGTGAGCGTTCCACAAGCCCTTCGCGACTTACCGGGGGACCTCACGGTCCTGCTCGCCGAATCGGCTCTTGTTTCGTTCACCGGCCCGTTCCACGCGCCGGGCAAGCGTCTGGTCGGCATTCGCAATGGGAACTTGCTGCCGATGAGCCTTCCGAACGTGGCGCGCAACGTGATCGCCCACGAGCTTGGCCACGCCATCGGCCTTGGCCACAACAGCGATCCCGCCCGACTGATGTGCGGTCGCCCCGCGTCCTGCCGGCCCGACGCCTTCCGTTCCCTCGCGCCACGTATGTTTCCGTTGACCGATGATGAGAAACGAGAGCTGCTCAGGATGTATCCCGCGGACTGGAAACCTCGATCCGCCATCGGCGGGACCCGTGCCGCTGCTTGAAGTGCGACAGCTGGCCATCGCGTACGGTGACGCGCCCGCCGTCTGGGACGTGTCACTGGACGTGGACGAAGGCCAGCTCGTCTCGGTCATCGGCCCCAACGGCGCCGGCAAATCCACGCTGGTCAACACCATCGCCGGGCTTCACCGCGCGCGGTCGGGCGAGCTGCGCTTCGATGGTGTCGATCTCACGACGGTGGCGTCTCATCAGGTCTGTCGCCACGGTATCGCGCTGGTGCCCGAAGGCCGGCGGCTGTTCGCGCGGATGTCCGTGGAGGAAAACCTCGAGATCGGCTGTTACCGCGGAGAAGCGCGGGCCGCGCGCTCGGTGACCCTGGAGCGCGTGTACCGCCTGTTCCCGATCCTCCGCGAGCGCCGCCGCCAGCTCGCCGGCTCACTCTCGGGCGGCCAGCAACAGATGGTCGCCATCGGCCGCGCGCTGATGGCCCGGCCCCGCCTCCTGCTCCTCGACGAGCCGTCGCTGGGCCTGGCCCCCACGGTCGTCGACCAGATGTTCGCGATCATCCGCGCGATCCATGAGGAAGGCGCCGCGATCCTCCTGGTCGAGCAGAACGTCGTCCGCGCCCTGGAGATCGCCGACCACGCCTACGTCCTCGAGGAGGGCCGCGTGGTCGCCAAAGGCACGCCGTCGGCGCTCCGCCAGGAATCCCGCATCCAGGAGGCGTATCTCGGTCTCGGGACCTCGAGTGATGTTGGCCGATCGTGCTAGGTTGCCAATGGCTTCAGGTATGCTGAAAGTATCGTGAAGACCACGCGGGACGTCCTCGACCTCCTCCGCGCGGCGCGGCCGCAGCTCGCAAGGGAATTCGGAATCACGCGACTGGCTCTCTTCGGTTCCTACGCTCGAGGCGACCAGCGCGAGGACAGCGACGTGGACGTGCTGGTGGAAGTCGACCCCTCCATCGGGATGCGATTCGTCGATCTGGCGGAGCGCATCGAGGCACTCCTCGGCGTTCGGTCCGATGTGGTGTCGCACAGGGCCATCGCGCCCCGCCACTGGGTGTGGATCGAGAAAGACCTAGTCGATGTCCAATAGGCCTGTGGGCCTTCTCATCGAGGACATGCTCGAGCGCATCGATCGCGTCGCGCGGTACACGATAGGCCTCGACCGCGACGCGTTCGTCGAAGACGAAAAGACCGTCGACGCCGTCGTGCGCAGCTTCGAAGTGATCGGCGAAGCGGCTCGGCGTCTCCCAGGAGAGTTCAAAGCCGGTCACAATGAGATTCCGTGGCATCAGATTGCTGGGCTACGGAACCGGATCGTCCACGAGTACTTCGATGTCGACCTCGGGTTGGTGTGGGAGATCGCCACCACCGAGCTTCCTAAGCTCAAGGCGTCTCTGAGGAGGCTCCAGAGTAGCGGGTAGTGCATCAGTTTGAAGACTCGCGCGCGTTTGACCTCTGCGAGAATCCGCGCCGGGGACGTGGAGCGCTCTTGGACCTTGATCCAGCGCAGACTTGTAGAGAGTAGGACGCCGAGAAAATCGCGCGGCTCGTGAGGCACGACATATGCCGGTGAGCTTTCCGCTGGGGTTGGTGTGCGTGAAGTGCGGCGCCGTTTTCGGAACCCTGCTCAACGCCGGAGATGTTCTAGTGGCCGGCAGAAAGATCGAGCCGATCTGTTCGCTGTGCGTCGACGTCCTAAGGCATTGTCAGACAATAACTGCATGAGTTCCGTGGTATGCCTCGTAAGCTGGAGCGGTGGATGTCGGGCTCTGCCGCACCAAGTACAAGGCCTTGGCTCCCACGCTGACGGAACGCGCGCGAC
>Ga0193725_1000514_pt1 | contig 11253 bp, 11 predicted proteins | sample H2a2metaG_FD_143058 | JGI IMG/M metagenome (GOLD analysis project Ga0193725, IMG submission 143058) | Soil microbial communities from a riparian zone of the East river system, Colorado, United States - H2a2 | ecosystem: Environmental > Terrestrial > Soil > Riparian zone | place: USA: East River... | reverse complement strand
GAGGCGGGCGAGATCGACGATGCACGCACGCTGGTCCGCGGCGACGACGGAGCCCGAGCCGACATGGGCACCGACGTCGCGAAGGGCGTCGAAGTCGTACGGGGTGTCGAGGAGGTCCGGCGGGAGGAGTCCGCCCGACGGCCCACCCACGAGGACGGCCTTCAGGGCCGCGACCGATGCGCCATCCTTGCCTCGACCTGGCTTCATTCCGGCGACCGACTTCGCCCCAGCGCCGGCGGCCGGCTTCGGCCCACCGGCGAGGGCGACGATGTCCCGGAGCGGCGTCCCGAGAGGAACCTCGGCGATGCCCGCGCCGCCGGCCCCGCGAACCGCGACGAGCATCGTCCCGGGACTCGCCTTCGACCCGATCGCGGCAAACGACTCTGCGCCGTTGACGAGAATCCACGGGACGGTGGCCAGGGTCTGGACGTTCTGGACGACCGTCGGCATCCCGAACAGGCCTCGCTCCGCCGGATAGGGTGGACGCTGCTCGGGCTGGCCGCGCTTCCCCTCGAGGGCCTTGAGCAGGACCGTCTCCTCGCCCAGCATGTAGGCGCCCTGGACGGGCCGAACGGAGACCGTGACGCTCATCCCGGACCCGAGGATGTCCGGGCCGATGAAACCGGCTTCCTCGGCCGCCCCGATCGCGGCCTCGAGCCCGCGGATGGCCACGCCGGCTTCCGTGCGCACGGCGATGATCGCCTCGCCGGCGCCGATCGCGAGCGCGGCGATTGTCAGTCCCTCGATGACGGCGTACGGATCGGTCTCGAGCAGCGTTCGATCGGTCAGGACGGCCGGGTCGGCACCGTAGCCGTTGGCGACGACGTACCGCCGCGGCGCGTCGAACGTCGCGGCGGCCCGCCACTTGTCGGCGGTCGGGAAGCCCGCGCCGCCGCGGCCGCGCAGGCCCGATGCGGCGAGCGTCGCGATGACCCCGGTCGGTCCAAGGTCGTGGACTGCCTTGCGGAGGCCGTCGAACGCACCGGCCTTGACCGCGGCGTCGAGGTCGGTCGGGTCCTTGGCCCCGGCCCTCGCCAGCAGGATCGAGGGCCAGCCCTTCGGCGTTCGCAGGATCGTCGTCATCGGCTCAGTTCGGCTTCGTGCCGGACGGTTGTCCGGCTCCCGCCCGGCGACCACCGGCGAGAGCCGTGTCGAGGCTGGTGAGGAAGGTGGCCTCGGTTGGTCGATGGTCGGCCACGGCGGCTGCTTGGATGCCGTCCTCGGGCCGCTCGAAGCGGAGATGGCTGTAATACGAGGCCGTCCCGTAGATCATCGCGTACCAGGCGCCTGTCGCATGGCTGATCCGCTTGAGCGCGGCAACGGGGAGGTGACCGTAGGCGGCCTGGGTCGCCTCGAGGATCTGGAGCATCTGCTTCGGGTCGAAGTCGTATTCCTCGAGGATTCCGTCGACCGGGTCGGGATCGATCCCCTCGAAATGGGCGTAGGCTGGATCCGGGACGGTCCGGCCGGACCGCCGCAGCGCCGATTCCTCGCGCCGCTCTCCGTATGTCTCCGGCGCGCCCCAGTGGACGTGGAAGCGACCCTTCGTGTCGATGCCGCCCATGTCGATGCACTCGATCGGGCAGGCCTGCGCGCACTGGAAACAGGTCTCGCACTTCAGCGCGCCGTACTCGTCGTAGAGGAGCTGGAGACGGCCGCGGAACTTGTGCGGAATGTCCGGCTTGACCTCCGGGTACTTGATCGTCGCCTTCGGCTCGAAGAAGCGGCGCAGGGTCAGGCCCATGCCCTTGACGATGCCAAGGCCGGGAATGAAGGTCATCGGGCGGGCCTCATCGCGGGTTCACGATGGCGATCGCGGCAGCGGTCACGAAGAGGTTGAGCAGCGACGCAGGCAGGAGCCACTTCCAGGCGAACCCCATCAGCTGGTCGATCCGGACACGGGGCAGCGTGCCACGCATCCAGACGAAGGTGAAGACGAAGACGTATGTCTTGCCGAGGAACCAGAGGAGACCCGCGACCCAGTCGAGACCGACATAAGCGATCCCGAAGATCGCGGTGACCGCGACGAGGTTGAACAGAATGAAGCCCATGACCAGTGCCTGCCAGCCCTTGACCCGGCTGCTTGCCAGCCAGAACGGCGCCGCGAGGATCAACGTGCCGATCACCGGCACGATGGCGACGAGGATCAGCAATCCGATCCCGAGCGAGCCCGGATCCAGGTTGAGGGCAACCGGCCAGGGCCACGGGAACGGCGCGTTCCAGCCGCCGAAGAAGAGCGTCACGATCAGGGCCGAGATGACGAAGACGTTCACGTACTCGGCGAAAAAGAAGAAGCCGAACCGCATCCCGGAGTACTCGGTCGCGAAGCCGGCGACGATCTCCGAGTCCGCCTCGGTCAGGTCGAAGGGCGTCCGATTCGCTTCAGCGGTCGCGGCAATGAAGAAGATCAGCGCGCCGAGCGGCTGCTTGAAGACGTACCAGTCGCTGAACCAGCCAGCCTGGTTGAGTGAGATCTGGTTGAGGCTCATCGTCCCTGCGAGGAGCAACAGGCCGACGACCGATAGGGTCAGCGGGATCTCGTAGCTGATCACCTGGGCGGCCGACCGCAGCCCGCCGAGGAGTGAGTACTTGTTGAAGCTCGACCAGCCGGCCATGAGCAGGCCGACGACCGTCATCCCGCCGATGGCGAAGAAGTAGAGCAGCCCGATGTTGAAGTCCTGGCCGAACAGCCCCGGGGCGAACGGAATGACGAGGAGGGCCATGACGGTCGACATGAAGACGACGATCGGGGCCAGGGTGAAGACGATCCGATCGACTCCGGTCGGGCTGAAGTCCTCCTTCATAAGGACCTTGAGCCCGTGGACGACCGACAGGAGCGAGCCGAACGGCCCGACCCGGTCCGGCCCGATCCGGAGGTTCATCAGGGCGATGACCTTCATCTCCATGTAGATGATCAGGAACGCGGTCGGGACGCTCATCAACAGCACCGCCGTCGCGGCCACGACGAACCGGACGAGCCACAGGTTCGTGGCGAGGAAGTCGAGGATCCCGCCACCGAACAGCACGATGACGACGATCAGGCCGGCGGTCAGGACGGCCAGGATCGGCAGCACGGTGAAGATCACCTTGCCCGCGAGGGTGAGACGCCCCCAGGTCCTGGCCATTGCTGTCATCGCGCGCTCAGCCTAGCGATCCGCCACGCCGGTCACTTGTCCACCCCGCCCATGATCGGGTCGAGCGAGGCCATGACGGCCATGGCGTCGGCGATGAGGTGGCCCGGCATGAGCAGGCCGACCGACTGGAGGTGGAGGTACGACGGGTCGTGGATCCGCATCCGGAACGGCTGGTCCGTCCCGTCGCTGACGACATAGGCGGCGTATTGCCCGCGCGGCCCCTCGATCCCGGCGTAGGCTCGGCCCGGTCGCGGACGGAGGAGACGGGGCAGCTTGGCCATGACCGGCCCGTCGGGCATCTCGTTGAGGCACTGGTCGATGATCCGCAGGCTCTGCTTGATCTCGTCGAGGCGGACGAGGTAGCGGGCGAGGCAGTCGCCCTCGGTCCGCGTCGGGATGTCGAACTCGAGCTCGGGAAAGACGGAGTAGGGGTGGGCGCGGCGGAGGTCGAACGGGACGCCGGTGGCCCGCAGGTTCGGGCCTGACATGCACATCCGCAGCGCGGTCTCGCTGTCCATCGTGCCGAGGCCGCGCATCCGGCGCACGAAGATCTCGTTCTCGTTGAGCAGCGCGGTGTTCGACTCGATCTGGGCCGTTGCCCGGCCCATCCAGTCGCCCAGACGACTCAGGAACTCATGGTTGAGATCGCCGTTGACGCCGCCGATCCGGAAGTAGTTGAAGAGCATCCGCTGGCCGGTCAGCGCGGCGAGCATCTCGACGATCTCGTCGCGCTCGATGAAGCTCCACAGGATCGGGGTCAGGCCGCCGAGGTCGAGCGCCATCCAGCCCATGAACAGGGCGTGGCTGGCGACTCGGTTGAGCTCCGACGAGAGGACCCGGATGTATTCCGCCCGACGAGGGACCTCGACGTCGAGGAGCTTCTCGAAGGCCATCACCGCGGGCCACTCGCAGAAGAGCGACGAGACGTACTCGAGCGGGTCGAGGTAGCAGATCGCCTGGTGGTAGTCCGCGTTCTCGCACAGCTTCTCGACGCCGCGGTGGAGGTAGCCGAGGACCGGATCCAGATCGACGACGTTCTCGCCGTCGATCTTCAGGACGATCCGCAGGACGCCGTGGGTCGACGGGTGCTGCGGCCCGATGTTGATGAACATCTCGCCGTCGCGAAGCGTGTAGAACTCGGCTTCTCGCTCGGTTCGTGGCGGATACGGCGGGATGGGCTCGAAGACGCCGATCTGCTCGTCGAGCATGACCCGCGGATCGTCGCTGGAGGCGCGACCCCGGGTTCCCGTCGGCGCCGTCATCGGCTCATCCCTCGTTCAGTCGCCATCGCCGTCAGGCCCTCGTCCGGCGGACCGTCGCGGCCGGCGTCGCGTTGCGCGGTGCGTGGGTCTGCTCCATGTGGCGGATACCGGCGCCGGGTGAGCGGGCGGCGTCGTCGGCCAGGTAGAAGTCCTTGCGAAGCGGGAAGCTCCGGTAATCGGCCGGCATGTAGATCCGGCGAAGGTCGCGATTGCCCTCGAAGATGATGCCGAACATGTCGTAGGCCTCGCGCTCCATCCATTCGGCGCCCTTCCAGAGGGCGGTCACCGATGGAACCCGCGGATCGTCGCGCGGCAGGCCATCGACGACGAGCCGCAGCCAGTCGGGCGTCGACGCGCCCCAGAAGTGGTAGACGACCTGCATCGTCGTCCCGGTGTCGACGCCAGCCAGGTCCGCGAGGAACGCGAAGCCGAACTCGGGCTCGTCGTGGAGCGCCCGGATGACCTCACCGGCGTCGCCCGCCCCGATCCGCAGCTCGGTCTCGTCGTGGCGCTGGCGAACGGGCCCGCTGAGACGCTCTCCGAAGCGGCGCTCGATGCGGCGGCGGAGGGCTGGGTCCACGCTCAGACCTGGCTCGGTGTGGTCGGCCCGATCGCCCGCTCCGGCCAGTGGCCGCGGCGATCCTTGATGAGCTGCTGGAGCTTCATCATCCCGTAGATCAGGCCCTCCGGCCGTGGCGGGCAGCCGGGGACGTAGACGTCGACGGGCATCACCCGGTCGATCCCCTCGATCGTCGAGTAGCTCCGCTTGTAGCGTCCACCGGAGCAGGTGCAGTCACCCATCGCCACGCACCACTTCGGCTCCGGCATCTGCTCCCAGAGGCGGACGAGCGGGCCGGCCATCTTCGTCGTCAGCGTCCCGGCGACGATGAGCACGTCCGCCTGGCGGGGGCTTGCCCGGAACGGGAACATCCCCCAGCGGTCCATGTCGTTCTTGGACGTGGCTGCCGACATCATCTCGATCGCGCAGCAGGCCAAGCCCGAGAGGAGCGGCCACAGGCTGTTCGCCCGGATGAGGTCGAGGACGACGTCGGCTTTCGTCGGGATGATTTCGAGTGCGCCGCTCCAGCGGGCGTCGTCACGCCTGAACGCGGGATCGCCGTCGTGCGCGGCGAGGTGGGTGATCTCCGATTCCTGGCCGCCGTCGTAGGCGATCGGGTCGGAGGACTGCCAGAGCGTGTTCGGGACGACGATCGGCTCGATGAGCGCCGACGAGCCGCGGACCGCGAGCGCGGTCGGCGCGTTGCCGGGCTGGTTCGCGCCCATCGCCGCCTCGTCCTCCGGGTCGACGACCGGGCCCTTGCTGCGCTTGCTCATCGCCAGTTCAGGACGCCCTTGCGCCAGGCATAGGCAAGTCCGAGCAGGAGGATTCCGACGAACGCGAGCATGCTCACGAAGAGGGCACCGACATCGACGCTCGGGTCGCGAAAGATGATCGCCCAGAGGTAGATGAAGATCACTTCGATGTCGAAGGCGACGAAGAGCAGGGCGTAGATGTAGAACGACAGCCCGAATCGGCCGTGGGTGTCGCCATACGTGTCGATCCCGGATTCGTAGGGAAGGCCCTTGTGGACGTCACCGCGATTCCGATGCGAGATCAACCAGGCCGCAGCGATCGTCGCGAAGACGAACGACACACCTGCGAAACCGAACCCGACGATGTACCAGATCCCGGTCAAACGAGGAAGTCTCCGAACTGCCGCGGGTCGACCCGATCTCGTGCGCTCTCGCCGGTGGAGCGGATCCCTGGAGTCGCGTTCTGGCGCCCACGCGGGCCGCCACGCTGGAACTCATTCTAGCAGGGGAGGTGGTGGCGACTCGGTCGCCACGAGGGGCCCGCCGCTCGGCCGGGAGGGTCGGCCGGATCCGAGTCGGCGAGGCCCCATCGTGGAGGGGACCTGGAGTCTGACCGAGGAGCGGATCGCGCCGAGCGCGCGTGCAAGTTCACGATCCGCTCCTCGACGGATGCCGGATCTCGACCGTGGGTCGCGGTCCAGCCGGGTCAGGGTGCTTCACGCTCAACGAGCCTGTCGACTAGGGCGAATCCCCTATTTCCGCGTGCTCAGGCCAGGCCTCGGAGTGTGACGCCGGCTGTGAGCCCTCGCCCGAAAGCCATCACCCGGAAGCGGCCCATCGCCGCCGGATCGATCATCCGGACGAGGGCGGCGCGCGCCTCGAGATAGCGCTGGAGGCTTGCCTCCGGCCCCGTCTGCAGCTCGACGAGCAGCTCGCCGGCGCCGAGACCGGCGAGGAACTGGGACTGGGTCGTCGTGGCGACATGGGTCAGGCCGGCGCCGACGGCGGCTCGCTCGACGGCCGTGATGTCGACGTGGGCCGTCAGGTCCTGGCGACCGACGGCCCGATACGGATCCTCATGGGCCCGCTGGCCGAGGTACGCGGCGAGGGTTCCACGGGGCCGGCGAAGCGGATCGTAGAGCTCGATCGCGGGGTAGCCGTAATCGATGAACACGGCGGTGCCACGCTCGAGTCCCGCCGCGGCGCGGCCGACCCAGTCGTCAACGGCGAGGCAGATCTCGGCCCGCTGGCCGGGTTGGAGGGTGCTGCCCTCGCCGGCGAGCCGGTCGGCGAGGGCCGACGTCGACGGAGGCCCGGAGACGTCGACGAAAGCGCCGTCGTGCCAGTCGACGAAGATCTCCAGGATCTCGGCCGCCCCAGCTTCAGCGCCGTCGTTGGCTGCCGCACCGCCAAGGACGCGGTGCGTCGGAAGGGCGTCGAGAACCTCGTTGGCAATGACGGCGCCGACGATCGGGCCACCATCGTCTGCGTCGAGACGATCGCCGTGGCCGGCTGCCGAAAGGACGCTGCGGAGCTCGGCAAGACGCCGGGCCTCGACCTCCACGGCCCGATATCGGACGGCGCGATAGAGCGCCGGTTCCTCGGCGGCGATGCCATCGAGGAGGGCTAGCGCGAGCGACCCGGAACCCGCGCCGTGCTCCCGGATCCCGAACGAAGCCGGCGATCCGATCGCGCGCCAGGCATCGATCACGTGGCGGGCGAGAGCTCGGCCGAAGATCGGGTGGGCCTCCGGCGCCGTGAGGAAGTCTCCCCCGTGGCCGGGCCGGGCGGCCGGGACCCGGTAGTAGCCGTGATCCGGCTCGTACAGGGCGAGCTCCATGAAACGGGCAAAGGTAATCGGCCCGTCCCGCTCGATCTCGACGACGATCCGTTTGACCAGGACAGGGTCGCTCTCGACGGAATCGAGATCCGGGGCGGGGACGCGCCGCAGGCCCGACGAGATGTCCATGAACCGATCCTAGCCCGGCCGGCCGATCGTCAGCCGGAGGCCAGGCCCGACAAGCGTGTGGCCGCCGAGGACGACGGGGATCGGGGCCTCGGCGGCCGATCGCGTCAGGTCTCGCAGCCATGGGTCGGCAATCTGCTCGTGGAGCAACAGGTCCGATGCGAATCGGTCTTCCGCCGCGGGCCAGCCGGCTTCGTCCGCGCCAACCCGATGAGCCAGCAGGACGCGGCTGTCGACGAGCGCGGCCTCACCAAGCTCGCTCAGGATGCCGCCGAAGGCGGCCGGCCCATCGCGCTCGACGAGTGCCCCGAGCACGGAGCGCGGCGGGCGCTGGCCGCCAATTGCTGTCCTCATCCCCCGCTCCTCGACGAGGGCGCGGGTCCGGGCGGCGCTGTGTTGCTCGAGCCAGGCGAGACCGGCGGCGGAGGTCCGCCCGGCGACGACCAGCTCGGCGCGTGGATCGCGGGCGACCGCCCGCAGCGCCGCGAGGCGGTCCGCGACGCGGTCAACCGCCCCCGCCGGCGGCTCCGGCAGCCACGGCCTCGGGCCGATCAGGACCAGGTCCCCGGGCCCGTCGATGTCGACGCCCAGCCGCCAGCGGAGGCGCAGGTCGGTCACCTCGTAGCCGACGGTCTCCGCCAGCCAGCGAGGCAGCGCGTTGTCGCTGGTCATGTCCGGGAGGTCCGCCAGGTTCGCCGCGGCGGCGATCGCCAGCACGTCCGCCGAGTAGCGGTTGTTGACGAGCGCGAGTCGCCCGTCTCGCGATCCTGCGGCCGCAACGAATGCCCGTCGGTCCGCTGAGGTCGCCAGAGGGATCGCACCGGAGCCGAGGACGACGAGCCCACCCGGTCGCCGACTAGCAACGAAGGATCGCAGTCGCTCCCCGAAGGGCATTCCGTCCGATAGCCCGGCCCAGACCTTCACGTCGGTCGCCCCGGCCGCCAGGAACCCGACTCGGTGTCGCTCGGCTAGTTCGGCCCGCGCCGCCGCGACCCAGCGCTCCAGCTCGCCCGCGCGCGGCGCCGGCTCGGGGTGCAGGATGAGCACGGTGACGTCGGTCATCGACGGAGTCTACTGAGCGGGAGGGCGATCCTGGCCAGGCGTGTTCGGACGTACATCGGGCTAGGGGCGAACCTCGGCAACGCAGCGGCGACCGTTGCGGGCGGGATACGAGCGTTGGCGGCGATGCCGAGCGTTCAATTGCGCGGCGTCTCGCGGCTCTACGCGACCGAGCCGGTCGGCGTCGTCGAGCAGCCCGAGTTCCGCAATGCCGTCGTCGCCCTCGACGTCCCGCGCGGGCCGGACCCGGCCACCGGCGCGCTTGCCCTGCTGATTGCCCTCAAGCAGCTCGAGCGCGCGTTCGGCCGTCAGGAACGGGAGCGCTGGGGTCCGCGCGAGCTCGATCTCGACCTGTTGGTGTTCGGCCGCCATCGGATCGCCGTCGAGCGACCGCCGGACGCTCGCTCGGCGGATCCCGCCAAGCCGACCGATCTCGTCGTTCCGCATCGGCTCGCCGGGGAGCGGCTGTTCGTCCTCGCCCCGCTCGCCGACCTGGCGCCCCGTCTGGTCCCGCCCGGCTGGCCCGAAACGGTCGAGTCCGCGCGCCGCCGGCGGGTTGCGATCGAGGGCCCGGACGCGGTCCGCCCGATCGCGACGTGGGACGCCGAGTACCGCTCCTGGACTCCTCTCGCCGGTGGTCAGCCGAGGTAGCGGGCCGGCAGCGGCGTCTCGATCGCTCCGCCAGACCCGTCGGGCTCGACCCGGTAGGCCGCCGCGCCGTCCCTCGATGTGACGACCTCGACCAGCTCTCGATCGTGAAAGATGAGCGCCGCGCCGTCGTCCACGCCGTAGCCGGGTGGGATCGTCCCATCGGCGACGAGGCGGCGGAGAAGCGGCAGGCGCTGCGCCTCACCGTGGAGATGGGGGATGAACGTCCCCTCGAGGATGCCGAGACCGCCCCGGAGCGGCCGCAGGGTGGGTCCGAACGAGTCGGTCGTCGCCGCGTCGAACCAGCAGATCGCCCCGGCCGACACACCCGCCAGGACGACGCCGTCCTCCCAGGCCTCGCGCAAGGCTCCGTCGAGCCCGTGCAGCCGCCAGAGGGCGAGCAGGTTCTCCGTGCTGCCACCCGAGACGTAGACGGCGTCCTGCTCGCGCAGGACCGCCGCTAGGTCGTCGTCCGTCCGGCCGAACAGCCGGAGCACACGTGGCTCGGCTCGCGGCGCTGCAAACAGCCGTTCGAAGTCGGCGATCACCTCGCGGTCGTCGCCAGTAGCGGTCGGGATCAGGCAGATCCGTGGGACCTGCCGGCCGGAGCCCTCACGAGCGAGCGCGAGGACGTGATCGTCGAGGAGAGGACTGTCGGGATCTATCTGGAAGCCGCCGCCACCCATGGCGACGATTCGTCGGGGGCGAGCGGCCACCTAGAGGCGGACTCGCGGCGGGCTGTCTCTGTCGAACATGTGGACCGTGTCGATAAAGCGGACCTGCTTGTTGGTGTACGCCATCGTGAGCGAATGGGTCCGCGCGCCACCGCCGAAGAAGCGCACCCCCTGGAGAAGATCGCCGGCGGTCACCCCGGTCGCCGCGAACACGATGTTCTCGCCGGAGGCGAGCTCCTCGGTCGTGTAAACCCGGCTCTCGTCGCCGTGACCCATTCGCTCCCCGCGGGCCCGCTCCTCGTCGCTGCGGTAGCGGAAGCGGGCCTGGATCTCGCCGCCGAGGCAGCGCAGAGCGGCGGCGGTGAGCACGCCCTCGGGCGCCCCGCCGATGCCCATCACGGCGTGGACGCCCGTCCCGGAGACCGCGCAGCTGATCGCCGCGGACAGGTCGCCGTCGCTGATCAGCTTGATCCGGGCGCCGGCCTCGCGAACCTCGGCGATGAGGGCCTCGTGACGCGGCCGTTCGAGGATCACGACGGTGATGTCGTTGACCCGCCTGCCGAGGGCCTCGGCGATTCGCCGGAGGTTGTCCGTGGGGCTCTCCCGGATATCGACCTTGCCGGCCACGACCGGCCCGACGCAGAGCTTCTCGAGGTACGTATCCGGGGCGTTGATGAGGCCGCCCTTCTCTGAGGCCGCGAGCACGGTGATCGCCCCGGCCTGGCCGTACGCGACGAGGTTCGTCCCTTCCAGCGGGTCGACCGCGATATCGACCTCCGGGGCGTCGCCCGGGTCGGCGTGGTCGCGCTTGCCGACCTGCTCGCCGATGAACAGCATCGGCGCCTCGTCGCGTTCGCCCTCGCCGATGACGATCCGCCCGGCGAACTCGATCTCGTCCATCGTCCGCCGCATCGCCTCGACGGCGGCGTGGTCGGCCTCGTCCTTCTGGCCGCGGCCCATGAACCGGGCCGAGGCGATTGCGGCCGCCTCGGTCACCCGGACCATCTCGAGCGCGAGGAGTTGTTCCATCACGCTCTCTCCGCGTACAGCCGAGACGGCCGGGTCGATGCTGCCCATCAGTGGCGGAAGTGGCGCTTGCCGGTGAAGACCATCGCCAGATGATGACGATCCGCGACTTCGATCGCCATCTCGTCCCGGATCGAGCCGCCCGGCTGGACGATCGCGGTGACTCCGGC
>Ga0193725_1000513_pt1 | contig 11280 bp, 9 predicted proteins | sample H2a2metaG_FD_143058 | JGI IMG/M metagenome (GOLD analysis project Ga0193725, IMG submission 143058) | Soil microbial communities from a riparian zone of the East river system, Colorado, United States - H2a2 | ecosystem: Environmental > Terrestrial > Soil > Riparian zone | place: USA: East River... | reverse complement strand
GAAGGCACGGTCACGCTGGGCGTCCGCCTCGCGGGGACCAGCGCGGGCGTGAAGCTCTCGCTGCAAGCGTGCAGCGATCGACTCTGTCTGCTCCCGGAGACTGTCCGCCTATTTCGCTGAGTCGCCGGCCCTGCGGTATGCTCCTCGAACCGACGGAGGAGGATGGCCATGGCCGGAAAGATCGCACCGGAGGCGTTGAAGGCACTGCTCGGCGGCGACGCCTCGTTCGCGTTGATCGACGTCAGGGAAGCGGGCGAGTACAACAGCAGCCACATTCCGGGGGCCAGCCTGATCCCCCGGCGCCAGCTCGAATTCGTGGTGTCTCAGGCCGTCCCCTACCTCGGCGCGCGCGTGATCCTCTGCGACGACGACGGGCGACGCGCCGCGCTGGCCGCGGCCACGCTCGAGCGCCTGGGGTACCGCGAGGTGTCCGTGCTCGACGGGGGCATCAACCGCTGGGTCACCGACGGCCTCGCCACCGAGTGGGGATCGAACGTCCCCAGCAAGGATTTCGGCGAGAAGGTGGAAGTGGTCGCCCACGTGCCCGAGGTCGAGGCCCGCGAGCTGGCCGAGCGCATGCGGGCGGGCGAGAAGTTCCTGATCCTCGACAGCCGCACCCCCGAGGAGTTCCGGCGCTTCTGCATCCCCGGCGGGCGCAGCGTGCCCGGCGGCGAGCTGGCCCTGCGCATCACCGACCTCGCCCGCGACCTGACGCCGGACACCACGATCATCGTCAACTGCGCCGGGCGAACGCGCAGCATCATCGGCACCCGCGTGCTCCAGCGCATGGGGTACGCCAACGTGCTCGGGCTGAAAAACGGGACGGCGGGCTGGCTGCTGGCCGGCGAGACGCTCGAATCCGGCGCCGACCGCGTCGACCTGCCCACGCCCTCGCGGGGCGCGGTGGCCGCGGCCGAGGCCTACGCCGCCAAGCTGGCCGCTGAGGACGGCGTGCGCTCTCTCGACGTCGCCGCCCTCGACGGCGTGATGGCGCGCGGGCGCTCGGAGACGGTCTATCTCGTGGACGTGCGCACGCGCGAGGAATACGCCGCCGGCCACGTCCCCGGCTTTCGCTGGTTCCCCGGCGGTCAGGCCGTGCAGCGTGCCGACGACGTGGCCGTGGTGAAGAACGCCACGTTCGTGTTCGCGTGCGACGGCAAGGCCCGCGCGACCGTCATCGCCTCGTGGTACCGCCAGATGGGCTTCCGCGAGGTCTATGCGCTCGACGGCGGCACGGGCGCTTGGACCGCCGCCGGCCGCGCGCTGGCCGCGGGCGCGCCGGAGGAAGGCCCCGCCGGCTACGAGCGGGCGGTGAGCGCGACGAAGTGGGTGAGCGCGCAGGCGCTGCACGCCGCGCCCTCGGCGGCGATCATTTTCGTGGACACCAGTCAGGACTTCGCCCGCGGCCACGTGCCCGGCGCGCGCTGGGTGCCGCGGGGCTGGCTGGAACTCTGGATACCTGACATCGTGCCGTCGAAGCGCGCGCCGCTGACGGTCACGTGCAACGACGGAACGGGCTCGACCCTCGCCGCCGCGACGCTGGCGGAGCTGGGCTACACCGACGTCGCCGTCCTCGATGGCGGCATGGCGGCGTGGCAGAAGGCCGGTCTGCCCCTGGAGAAGGGACTGTCGGGGGTGATGGCGGCGCCGACCGACGTGGTGCTGTCCGGCCCGGACCGAAACTTCGCCGACATGCAGAACTACCTGCGCTGGGAAGAAGCGCTGGGCCGCAAGTACTCACCGGCCTAGACAACTACACCGATCGATTCGGCGGGAAGCCCCACTCCACCAAGTTCTGTCTCTTCTTCGACCACGCGAAGAACCGCATGAGCTTCTGCAGCGCCCCGAACAGCAACCACGCCGATTAGCTAGTCCAAAGCCTGGTACAGACGTTCGTCGTACAGGGAGCCGCTCATGGGGGCGAGCTGCTCGCGGAAGCGCTTGGTGCCGGGCGTGGCCGTGTGGGCGTCGAAGCTCGCGCGGTCTTTCCAGATCTCGACGACCGTGAAGTGGTTGGGACGGTTGGTCTGCTGCACCACGTCGAAGCGCACGTGTCCGGCATCCTTGCGACTGTCTTCCGCGAGCTGCTTGAGCGCGACCACCGCGTCGTCCTTGCGGGGCGGGATCACGTCGACGTGGGTCACCGCGTACACCGCGCCCGGCGCCCGCGCCGCCGTCGACACGTCCACGGAGAGCGCCTGATGGAGCCGCGTGTCGTTCGGGCTCGCCATGAGCGGACGGACCGCGGTGTCGAACGCCTTCATGGCGGCGCCGGCCTGGTGAGCTTCGAACGCCTTCGCCTCCGTCCACGAGGCCAGCACCACGAACTGGTTCGGCCGGTCGACGCGCTGGACGCTCTCCACGCGGACCGCGCCCGTGTCCTTGCGGGTCGCGTCCGCGTACTGCCGGACCGCGCCGGCGGCCTGGGCCGCCGCGGTGGGGACGACCTCCACGTACGTCACCGTGTAGAACGTGGCGTTGTCCGCGGCGTCGGCGGACGTCACGCCGAACGCCGCCATGGCCAGAGCGAGGACGAGGCGAGTGAGTGAGCGCATGAGTGGCCTCCGATCATCTCTAAATTCCTCCACACGAGGCGCTGAGGATACCCCGTCGACGCCGTCCTGGCGAGCCGCTTCAGCCGCGGGCGGCGCGCTCGTCGGCGTGGTCGACGATGCGCGGCGTCGAGACCGCTCCGCGCTCGCGGATGCGGCCGATCGGATCCGCATCGGCCAGCACCGGAGCAGGCACGCCACTGTGCAGGTAGTCGGCGAGCAGCTTTCCGGCCGCGGGTCCGCGCCCGAACCCTGAGGAGGCGAGACCGCTCACGATCCAGAGGTCGTCGCGGCCGGGAACGCGGCCGATGAGCGGCCTGCCGTCGAGCGAGAAGGGCATCAGCCCCGCCCACGTGCGCGCGACCGGCAGCGCGGACAGGAACGGCAGCAGCTCGATCACGTGGCCACGATTCGTCTCGATACCCGACGGATCGGGCGTCGTGTCCCATCCGCACACCTCGCGGTCGCCGCCGAAGATCAGCTCACCGTCTCGCCGTTGCCGTCCGTAGAGGTGACGCGTCACCCGGAGCCCGTCGCGGTGGGTGAGGTCGGGAGGTGCGCCGCCCCGGTCGCGATGCCACGCGAGCGCCGACTCCGCCGCCGACATGGTCTGGAACAGGCACGGCGGCGCGGGCGCGGTCGCCCACATCTGGCCGCGCACGGGAACGATCGGCACGTCGAGATCCAGCATCGCGCCGATGGAGGCGCTCCAGGCCCCGGCGGCGATGACGACGGCGCCCGCGGCCACCTCGCCGCGCGAGGTGCTGGCCGCGTAGCCCGACGTCGAGCGCGGGGACAGCGCTTTCACCTCGTGCTGAGTGAGCACGCGGGCGCCCTCGCGCTCGGCCAACCGCGCGAACGCGCGCGTGGCCTTCACGGGGTCGGCCTGCGAGCGAAGCGGCGAGAACATCGCGCCGAGCAGGGCCGGTGAGAGCGCGGGCTCGATCGCGCGCGCCTCGCGAATCGTCAGCAGCTCGACCGTGTGGCCTCGCGCGCGCAGCGCGGCAACACGGTCGCGCGTGAACTCGTACTCCTCGCCCGTGCGGATCGCCTGCAGCGCGCCCGAGCGCCGGAACTCGATGTCCTCGCCGTGATCGAGCTGCACGCGCTCGAAGATCTCGACGCTGCCCGCGGTGAGATGGGCCTGCAGATCGGGCGCGTGACCCCAGCCGACGGAATCGATCTGGCCCGCGTTGACGCCCGACGCGCCCGAGGCGACGTCACCGCGCTCGAGCAGCACGACGCGGTGGCCGAGGGCGGTGAGGTGATAGGCGGCGGAGGCTCCGGCGATGCCGCCGCCGATGATGAGGACGTCGGTCTCGATCGTCACCGGCGCTCATCTTGGAGGCGCCGGCCGATTGCTGTCAAGGAGACCGCTTCGGTGGGGTAGATTGGTATGCTGGGGAAAAGGAGAGCGATCAATGACCGAGTGCAAGCACGGCCTGAGGCAAGGCTGCTTCTACTGTCACAACAAGACGACGACGACCTCGACCACCCCGCCCACTCCGAAGAAGCGGACCAAGGCGACCCGCCTGTCGGAACAGATGAACGATCGGATGACCAATCTCAAGCAGCGCCTGCGCCAGATCCGCGGCGAGTAGCGCGCGTCAGACGACCTTGCGGCCGCGCAGCGCGGCGATCTCGGCGGCGCCGTAGCCCAGCTCCCCCAGGATCTCGTCGGTGTGCTCCCCGAGCTGGGGGGCGCGGTGACGGAAACGGCCCGGCGTGTCCGAGAGATCCACCGGCGTCGGCGCCAGCGGAGCGGGGCGCGCGATGCCGGGGTAGTCCGTGTCGTTGAGCAAGCCCGCCGTGCGGATGTGTTCGTCCTCGAGCGCCTGCTGGGGTGAGTAGAGCGGGCCCGCGGGAATCTTCGCCTTTTCCAGCTCGGCCAGGGCCTCCGTCGTCGTCCGGGTCATCGTCCAGTCGGTCATGCGCTTGGAGATCAGCTCGCCGTGGTCACCACGCGAGAGGTCGTCCTTGAAGCGCGGATCGGTGGTCCACTCGGGCTCGCCCATCAGCTTCGCCCACCGCTCATACATCGGACCGCCGATCGCGTAGGCGATGATCCAGCCGTCCCTGGTGCGGAACAGATCCGACGGCGCGGAGGTCTGGCCCCGGTTGAGGGTGGCGATGCGGTTGGGCTGGACGACCGCTTGCTCGACCAGCGTGGGGTTGTTGAACGCGATCGCGGTGCGGAGCAGGGCGCCCTCGACCTTCTGGCCCCGGCCGGTCTTGCCGCGCTCCATCAGCGCGGCGAGCGTGCCCAGCGCGGCCAGCGACGCGGTCCCGCAGTCGACCCAGGCCACGGCGGCGCGCATGGGCTGCTCGGGCGTCCCCGTGAGATACGCGCCGCCGGCCATCGTCTGCCCGATCCCGTCGAAGCCGTGCTTGTGACTCCACGGGCCGCCGGCCCCGAACGCGGTCACCGTCGTGAGGATGATGTCCGGCTTCGTCAGGCGCAGGCTCTCGAGGTCGAGGGCGAGCGAGCGCAGCACCTCGGGCGGGAGATTGGCGACCACGACGTCGGCCGTGGCCACCAGCTTCTTGACGATCTCGCGCCCTTCCGGACACGCGGGGTCGAGGGTCATCGCGCGCTTGTTCCGGTTCATGACCAGGTACATGGCCCCCGAGCCGTCGTCGCTGACGGGCGCCACCCACCGGTCTTCTCCGCCGCCGCGCCGCTCGACGCGGATGACGTCGGCCCCGAGATCGGCGAGCAGGGCCGCGCAGTAGGGCCCGGCGATGTAGCGCCCGAAGTCCAGCACGCGGAGGCCCGCGAGCACTCCCGTTTCTCCTCTCTCTCGTTCACTCATGGCGATGGCCTCCCCGAAGCTCGATGCGACGAGGCTATCCCAGCGGAGCCACCCGATTCAACAGTCCGCGGCCTGACCGCCGTCCGGTGATAGCCGATCGAGGCGTGCTAACCTATCAAGACTTGCCGAAGGAGGCGATGCATATGGCACGAACATCCCCGTTCGCCGAAGTGCGACTCGACGCGTTCCGCACGTGGTGCTCCAGCATCACCGTTCCTGGCATCACCCGGACGACGTTCAACGGCATCGTCGCCTACCTTCTGTCCGAACAGCAGCCGGAGGGCAACTGGGAAGGCGGGGACAATACGTGGAACGTGGTCATGACGTCGGTCGTGCTGAAGTCCCTGGCCGCGATGCAGTTCCACCGAGGCGATGCCTGGGAGTTCCGTTACCGCGGCCGGGAGGTTTCCGGGGGCGTCGACCCCGCGGTCGAGTACGTCGTGAAAGAGCTGACGAACAAGTCGACGGACAAAGTGGGCGAGGACATCTGGGATACCTGTCAAGCGCTCCTGGCCATGGCCGCCTTCGGGAGGAAGGACGTTGCCCTGTCGCACGTCCGCCGCATCGCGAGCGAGTGGGAGTCTTTCTACGACAAGGCGTCCAAGCTGGAAGTCCGATGGCGCGGCCCCGCCTACCTCGCCGCCATGGTCGACGTGCTGGTCTGCTATCGGCGCGACCTGGACGAGGAGATCGACCTGAAGGCCGTCGCCGCATCGCTGGCCGCGTGCGAGGCGACATCCGGCGGGCAGCCCTGCGGTGCCTTTCGAGCGCTGCGGAACGACGCGAACATCGACCGATGGAACTCGAGTCTGGTCCTGCGCACGCTGTGCAGTCTGCCCGACGTGGACGTGAGTCTCGTCGAGCGCTGCGCGGGTTGGCTGCTCGACCAGCTCAAACAACGTGAGTGGGACTCGAACCGCCAGGAAGCGCCCATGTTCATCGCGCGCTGCCTCGAGGGCCTGTATCGGGCCCGGCCACTCGTCACTCCGGCCGCCAGGGCGAAGATCGAGGCCGGGATCGAGGCGGGCAACCGGAGGCTCACGTCCTACTGGAGCGAAGAGCCGAGCCTGCGTGTCGGAATCGTGAAGTCCTACGCCGCCGTGAGTGAATATCTCGCGGCCCTGACGGTGCCGGCGGCGACGGGACTCATCTTTGACATGCCGGCGGCCCCGCCCGCCGGGGCGGCGCCTTCCGGGACGGCGCGACAAGAGGAACCCGAAAAAATCTTCATCGTCCACGGCCGGGACATGCCCGCCGTCAATGAACTGCAGCTCTACATCCAAAACGACCTTCAACTCGGCACCCCCATCGTCCTCTGGGAGCAGCCGTCCGGCGGAGAGACCGTGATCGAGAAGTTCGAGCGTGAGGCGGAGTCCGCCGGCCTCGTCTTCGTGCTCATCACCCCCGACGACCTCGGCCACTTCGCCGGCGACGCGGATCCGCCCGCGCCGCGAGGACGCCAGAACGTCTTCTTCGAGCTCGGCTATTTCATGGCCAAGCTCGGCCGAAAGAGCAAGCGACTCATCCTGCTGTCGAAGGGCCCGGTCGAGCTGCCCTCCGATATCACCGGCATCATTCAGATCGACGTGAGTAACGGAGCGGAGTCCGCAGGCAAGCAGATACGCGGTGAGCTCGGTCCGCGGCTCGAGGAGCTCCGTCGCCAGCGGCGGTGACTCGTCGCTGGATGGCCAGCGTGTTGAAGACCAAACGGTGCAGTCTCCGGGTCGGCACGGCTCCACTGGGAGCTTCCCGGCCGTGCAGCCAGGTGCGGTCGTGGATCAGGTACCCCTGGCCCCGCCCCAGCCTCACGGTGAGCTGACGGGCGCGCATCGCCGCCTCGAGCTCGAGGATGCCGGGACGTGCGTGGTCGTGGAGAAGACCGAACAGCTGGCCGAAGCGGTCGCCGTAGGCGGCGTCCCGGAAGCACGTCGCGATCATCCGGCGCGTTTGGGACGGCACGGCGTCGATCCGATCGATCAGACGGTAGAGATCGAGGATGTGGAGGAAGATGGAGGCGCCGCTGGAGTCAGCCGGCACCTCCTCGAACACGTTGAACAGCAGCTCGGGCAGGTAGAGGTCGGCGTGCAGGGTGAAGTCGCCCGCGTACCGGCCCGTCGCGCCCAGCGGTGCGTACAGGCTGTACCGCTCGTCCCTGAGCACCGCCGCGACACCGTCGCGCATCAGCGCGAACAGTCGACGCAAGAGGAATCCGTCGAGGGGGCCGTCGAGGAGGCCGGTGAAGAGCATGATGCCGCGTGGCCGCCTCATCGCGCCGAGAGTCGGCATGAACGCTCGGAGCGACGGGGGCGGGACGGTGGCCAGGGTGAACGTGTAGTCGTACTGCCCCAGCCCCGGGAGGTGGATCAGCTCCGGCTCGGGAAGGCGACGCAGCCACGCTTCGCAATCGCGGACGGCCTGGAGGAAGTCGACCGACCACGTGTACCACCGTCCGAATCGATTGATGGCCAGAGACCGAAGCGCCGCCGGCGATGCCGTGCGAGTGAAGACGTCAGGCATGGTCATCGCGGACGTCCACCAGGTATTCCCCGCGCAACACCTCGACGGCGTGACCACCGACGCGCACGTCGCCGATGCCCGATCCGTCGCGGGCCGCGCGCACGAAGAGCCGGCTCGGTCGGCCGATCTCCAGTCCTTGCTCGATGACGACGCGCTCCCCGGCGTCCGCGATACCGTTCGCCACCATCCAGGCCGCGGCACAACCGGCCGCCGAGCCGGTCGCCGGGTCTTCCCGCTCGGGATCGAGGCATCGGGCGTGGAGCCGGGCTCCTGAATCGACGGTCTCGCGGGTCACGACGTACAGACTGGGTTCCTCCGGCAGCGAGGCGAGGAAGGGCGTGGCCGTGCGCCAGTCCACGAGGATCCTGCGCGCAGCGTCGAGCGAACGCACGGGCACGATGAGATACGCCAAGCCCGTCCAGACGACCTCGCAGGGGACGTCCGCCGCGATCTCCCGCGCATCGAGGCCGAGATGCGGCGCGATCTCCTCGGACCCTCGCCGCGAGAGGAATCGTGCCGGCATCTGCCGCATCTCGCCGAACCGGGCCGGGGCATCGACCTCGACTCCCACGCGTCCTCCGTCGAGGTCGAGCACCACCGGGGAGGGGTGGCCGGCGGTGGCGAGCATCATCGCGACCCCGAGCGAAGGATGGCCGGCGAACGGCAGCTCCTTTTCGGGCGTGAAGATGCGAACGCGGACCCCGCGCGCCGATTCGAGCTCGCCCGGGCGTCGGAACACGAACGCCGTCTCCGACAGGTTCGTTTCTCGCGCCAGTCGCTGCATCTGGGCGGTGGCCAAGCCGTCGGCGTCGGAAAAGATGGCGAGCGGATTGCCGCTCAGCCGTTCCGAGGCGAAGACATCCCACTGTGAGAACGCGTAGCGACGGACCGCCATAGGGACCGCCCTCTCGTCATGTGCGTGGGATGAGACCCGATCGGAGCGGTCATGACACGCTCCTTTAGGTCTGACAGGGCCCTCGCCGCCGGTCAGTATAGCCGCATGCCAACGCCAGGGGAACACCTCCGCGGACGGGGGTCGCCCCGAACGGGGATCCCGATCAGTGTGTGGCGACGACGTCAGAGCGAGTAGCGGCGGTCCAGCTCCAGCCAGGCCGACGTGTCGACGGCGCCCTCGCGCTCCTTGAACGACGCCATGCGGTCGGCGACGGCCGCGCTGTTGCCGTCGCGCGCGATGGCGCCCAGCGTGTCCTCCATGGCGCGGATGGCGGCGCGCTGCAAGTCCGACGGGATGATCACGATGCGATAGCCCCACTGGCGCAGCTTGGCGAGCGGGACCAGCGGGGTCTTGCCCCCCTGGAACATGTTGATGAGCTGGGGCGCTCGCACGCGGGTGGCGATGGCTTCGATCTCGGCCTCGGTGGTCGGCGCTTCCACGAAGGTCACGTCGGCGCCGGCCGCCACGTAAGCGTGAGCGCGCTCGATGGCGGCGTCGAAGCCTTCCACGGCGAGCGCGTCGGTGCGGGCGATCAGCAAGAGATCGGGATCGGACAGCGCGTCGCGCGCGGCCCGGAGCTTCTGGACCATCTCCGCGGTCGGGACGACCGACTTGTCGTCGTAGTGGCCGCACCGCTTGGGAAACGTCTGGTCCTCCAGGTGGAACGCGGCCACGCCCGCCCGCTCGAACTCGCGCACCGCGCGCCGGACGTTCAGCGCGTTGCCGTAGCCGGTGTCGGCGTCGGCGATGACCGGCACGCCCGCCTGTTCGACGATGTTGGCGAGCCGCTCGACGATCTCGCTCGCCGAGAGCAGCCCGAGATCGGGGTAGCCCATGCTGCGCGCGATCCCTCCGCCGGTGGCGTAGATCGCGGAGAAGCCCGCGCGCGCGGCCAGCCGCGCGGAGAGGCCGTCGTAGACGCCGGGCGCGACGACCACGTCGCCGCTCGTGACCAGTTGTCGCAGCCGCGTCGTCGGCTTCACGTCACTCGCCCGCGGCGTGGGCGCCAGCCAGGCGCCCGAAGACCGCGCCCGACATGAGCCCGGTGCCGCCGGGATAGTTCGAGTGGAAGAGCCCGCCGACCATTTCGCCGCACGCGTAGAGGCCGGGGATCGGCTCCCACGACGTGTCGAGCACCTGCGCGCGATCGTTGACCTTCACGCCGCCGAACGTGAACGTGATGCCTCCGGTCACCGGATATGCCAGGTACGGCGGCGTGTCGAGCCGCTGCGCCCAGTTCGACTTCGCCAGCTCGAGTCCGCGCGTGGTGAGCCCGTCGTGGACCGTGGGATCGAAGCGGCCGCCGTTCACGGCCTCGTTGTATTCCTCCAGCGTGCGCAGGCACGCCGCCCGATCGAGTCCGAGCGTCTCGACCAGATTCTTCAGCGTGTCGCCGGTCAGCGGCTTGCCGGTCTTGTAGCGGCCCTCGAGGAAGGGCACCGCTTTCTGGTCGAAGATCTGCCAGGCCACACCGCCGGGTTGATTGAGGATGATGCCGCCGAGCTTGGCGTACGTGTAGAGCTGGAAGTCCTCGCCCTCGTCGAAGAACCGACGGCCGCGCGTGTTCACCAGCACGCCGAACGGATACGAGAGCCGGTTGGTCTTGTCGGTGAGCTTGCGGTCGCCGAACGGCGGCGCGTCGGCGTCGATCGGGGTCGAGTGGCAGCCCGTCCACTGTCCGTACGCCAGCGCGCCGATGTCGATCGCCATCGAGAGCCCGTCGCCGGTGTTGTAGCGGGTGCCGCGGACCTTGGCGTGATCCCACGGCCGGCCGAGGTAGCGCGCGCGCCACGCGGTGTTCGACTCGAAGCCGCCGCAGCCGAGCACCACGGCCTTGGCCGCCAGCTCCACGAGTCCGCTCGGCTGGCGGACCGCGACACCGGTCACGCGCCCGCGCATGTCCTGGATCAGCCGGAGCGCGGTGGTCGCGTAGCGGATCTCGATCCCCCGGCGCTCGGCGGATTCGAACCACATCCGCGAGAGCCCCACGCCCTCCCGGCGCGCTCGGATCACCGCGCCCGGCGACCACTTGATCGTGTTGCCGACCTTGATGCCGGAGAGCGACACCGCAGGCTCCATCACGATGCCCTGATCGACCACCCACCGAATGGTCTCGTGCGATCGCCCAATCAGGAGCTCGGCCAGCTCGGGATCGGTGCGCCCCTCGGTCACACGCGTGAGGTCGGCGTGGAACAGCGCCTTGGGATACGGCTGCACACCGGTCATGAACCCAGGGATGTGCTGCTCGGCGTCGGGCACGAGCGGACGCAGGTCCTCGGCCTGATCGAACGCGAAGCGAAACAGCCCGCCGCTGTAGTGCGTGTTGCCCCCACGCAGCTCCGGCGGCGCCTTCTCCAGCACCACCACGCTCCGCGCCCCCTGCTCCCGCGCCGACACCGCCGCCGCCAGCGCCGCGTTCCCCGCCCCCACCACGATCACGTCG
>Ga0193725_1000512_pt1 | contig 11300 bp, 12 predicted proteins | sample H2a2metaG_FD_143058 | JGI IMG/M metagenome (GOLD analysis project Ga0193725, IMG submission 143058) | Soil microbial communities from a riparian zone of the East river system, Colorado, United States - H2a2 | ecosystem: Environmental > Terrestrial > Soil > Riparian zone | place: USA: East River... | reverse complement strand
TGCCGTTTCAGCTGTCGCCCGCCTGCGATTCGTGCCGCGTCGCGATCCCGCTGGCGGCCGTTGACTCGCTGCGCGCGGGGGATCAGGAGACACCGGCGATAGCGTTGATCGGGAGCGGCTTGCTCGTCTTCCTGTTACTGGTCCACATGCTTTCACATTTAGGCGACGGGACCTAGGACCATCTCTGATGACCAAGCGGCGGCAGACCTACGAAGCCTCCGGCATTACCGTCACGTTCGACGTGGTGGCGCACCAAATCGAGCGCTGCCCTTCGGGAGCGCTGCAGTACGTGCGCAAGCCAAAGGCCGATTGACCGCGCTGCGGCGTGCTGCTAAGTTGTTGTGCGATGCCGACCTACGAGTTCAAGTGCCCCAAGGGCCACGTGTTCGAGAAGTACTATCCGACGATCACCAACACGCGCCGGTTAAAGTGCCCCAAGTGCGGCAAAACCGCCGAGCGCCTCATCTCGGGGGGCGCGGGGCTCGTCTTTAAGGGCTCCGGGTTCTACATCACCGATTACAAGCGGAAGGGTGAGAAGCCGGACACGGGTGAGAAGACCGAGAAGACCGAGAAGGTCGACAAGGTCGCGAAGCCCGCGGAGTCGAAGCCGAAACCCAAGAAAGATTCCAGCTCCGACAAGTGAAGGCTCACGACACGCTCCGCGCGGCCTTAGCGCAGGCGGCGGCGACCCTTGGCGCGCCCGACCTGAAGGTCACCGACGTCCAGCTCGAGCGCCCCAAGGATCCGGCGCACGGCGACGTCGCCACGAACCTCGCGCTGACGCTCGCCAAAGCGCTTAAGGCAAAGCCGCGCGACGTCGCGGCAAGAGTGGTCGCTGCACTCGAACTGCCACCGGGTTTCGTGCGGAAGGTCGAGATCGCCGGTCCGGGGTTCATCAACTTCTTCCTGGCCGGGGAGCAGGTGGTCGCCGTGCTCCCCGCCATCGTCACCGCCGGGACGGGCTATGGGAAGAGCGATGTCGGGCGCGGCGCCAAGGTCAACGTCGAGTTCGTGTCGGCGAATCCGACGGGTCCCTTGCACGTCGGACATGGGCGCGGGGCGGCCCTGGGCGACGGCATCGCCGCGCTGCTTGAATGGACCGGTTGGGTGCCCACGCGCGAGTTCTACGTCAACGACGCCGGCACGCAGATCGAGAAGCTGGCTCAGTCGCTGTGGGCCCGCGTGCAGCAGCTGGTGGGGCATCCGGCGGAGATTCCCGAGGGCGGCTATCAGGGCGAGTACCTGAAGGAGCTGGCGGAAGGCATCCTCGCGAAGGAGGGCCGGCAATTCGCGGCGCTGCCGGAAGAAGAGGGCGTGCGGCGTTGCCGCACGATCGGTGTCCTGTCGCAGCGTGCCGAGCAGGACGAGGACCTGCGAGAGTTTCGCGTGCGGTTCGCCGTGGTGTTCAACGAGTCCGAGTTGTATCGGCAAGGCCTGATCGAGCAGACGCTCGCCGAGCTGGCCAAGGGCGGCCACACCTTCGAGGAAGCCGGCGCACTCTGGCTGCGCACCACGGCGTTCGGCGACGACAAGGACCGCGTGCTGCGCAAGCGCGACGGCACGTACACCTATCTCGTGCCCGACATCGCGTATCATCGCAACAAGCACGAGCGCGGGTTCACGCGGACGATCGACGTGTGGGGCGCGGACCACCACGGCTACACGCCGCGGATGCAGGCCGCGCTGCGCGCCCTCGGCTACCCGTCCGACTTCCTGCACGTCGAGATCGTGCAGCTGGTGCGGGTGATGCGCGGTGGAGAAGAGGTGCGCTTCTCGAAGCGCGCCGGAGACTTCGTGTCGCTGCGAGACCTGTTCGAGGAGACGGGGGTCGATGCGGCGCGGTACTTCTTCCTGATGCGCCGCGGCGACTCGCAGTTCGTCTTCGACGTCGACCTCGCCAAGAGTCAGACCGAGGAGAATCCGGTCTTCTACGTTCAGATGGCGCATGCGCGGATGAGCGGGATCTTCCGCGTCGCCGCGCGCTCGGTCGACACCATCACGCCCGAGGGCGTGGACCTCGCCGTGCTCGATGAGCCGGAGGAGCTCGAGCTGATCAAGGAGCTGGCCGAGTTTCCGGCCATCGTGGCAGGCGCCGCCATCGCCCTCGAGCCCCACCGCATCACGGGGTATCTGGAGGGGCTGGCCCGGATCGCGCACGGGTGGTATCACAAGTACCGCGTGCTGGGGGAGCCGGAAGAAGCGGCGCGGCTGGTCCTGGCGCGCGCGGTGCGCCAGGTGCTGGCGAATGGTCTCACCCTGTTGGGGATCAACGCCCCGGAACGGATGTAGCGTGGGTCTGCTCGTCGTCGGTTCGATCGCGCTGGACTCGGTGATCACGCCCTTCGGCGAGACCGCCGATGCCCTGGGCGGCGCCGCCGTCTTCTTCTCGATGGCCGGCGCCGTGCTGCACCCCGTGCAGGTCGTGGGCGTCGTCGGCAGCGACTTCCCCGAGGCGCACCTCACGGCGCTGGCCGCGCGCGGCGTCGACCTCGCCGGCGTCGAGCGCCAGCCGGGCGAGTCGTTCCGCTGGAAGGCGCGCTACTCCTACGACCTCGCGAACCGCGAGACCCTCGAGACCCGTCTCGGCGTTTTCGCCGACTTCCACCCGCGCATTCCCGAGAAGTTCCGGGCGGCACGCTTCGTCTTCCTCGGCAACATCGACCCGGAGCTGCAGCTCGGCGTGCTGGACCAGGTCAAAGAGCCGACACTCGTCGCCTGCGACACGATGAACTACTGGATTCACTCGAAGCGCGACGTGCTGCTCGAGCTGCTGCGCCACATCGACATCCTCATGGTCAACGACTCGGAGGCGCGCGAGCTGTCGGGCGACTGGAACATCTATCGCGCGGCCCACTGGATTCTGGGTCGCGGGCCGAAGATGGCCGTCATCAAGCAGGGCGAGCACGGCGCGCTGCTCGTGGACGCGAACACGACGTTCAAAGTGCCGGCGTACCCATTGCAGGAGGTGTTCGACCCCACGGGGGCGGGAGACGCGTTCGCCGGCGGTTTCATGGCGCACGTGGCCCGCAGCGGCGACATCTCGTTCGACAACCTGCGTCGCGCCATGGTCTACGGATCGACGATGGGCTCGTTCGCCGTCGAGGCGTTCGGCGTGCAGCGGTTCGAGAGCGTGACGCTCGCGGAGGTCGATGCCCGCGTGCGCGCCTTCCGCGATCTGGTGCACTTCGATTTGGGCGGGGAGAAACGATGACCGAGCGGTACGCCGCCGCCGGCGTGCGACTCGATGCCGCGGAGGACGCGAAACGCCGCATCGCGGATCTCGTGCGGGGCACGCGCACACCCTTGTCTGTGGGCCACATCGGCGCCTTCGGGGGCATGGTCCGCGTGCCCGAGGGATACAAGAAGCCGGTGTTGGTCATGTCCACTGACGGCGTTGGCACCAAGGTGCTCGTCGCGGCGGCGGCGGGCGTGCACGACACGGTGGGGGAAGACCTCGTCAATCACTCCGTCAACGACATCCTGGTGCACGGCGCCAAGCCGCTCGCGTTCCTCGACTACATCGCCACGGGCAGCCTGGTGCCCGACGTCGCGGCGGCGATCGTCACCGGGATCGCGCGCGGCTGCCGCGCCCACGAGATGACGCTCGCGGGAGGCGAGACCGCCCAGCTGCCCGACTTGTACGAGGCGGGGCACTACGACCTCGCCGGCACGATTGTGGGGGTGGTGGAGGAGGACGAGGCCCTGCACGGCGACCGCGTGCGTCCGGGCGACGTACTGATCGGCTATGCATCGAACGGACTGCACACCAATGGGTATACGCTGGCACGGCGCATCGTGTTCGAGGACCTGAAGCTCGGGGTCCGCGACCGGTTTCCGGAAACCAATCGCTCCGTGGCGGAGGTGCTGCTCACCGTGCATCGCAGTTATGCGGCGGTCGTCATGCCCGTGCTGCGACGCGTGCACGCCCTCGCCCACGTCACCGGCGGCGGCATCGCCGGCAATTTGGTGCGCGTGCTGCCCGAGGGTTGCCAGGCCGTCGTCGACGCGGGGTCGTGGCCCTGGCCGCCCGTGTTCCGGGTCCTGACACGGGCAGGCAAGGTATCGGTCGATGAGATGCGGCGTGTCTTCAATCTTGGCGTCGGGATGATCGCGGTGGTCGCGCGTGACGACGTCGACGCCGTGGTCCAGGCCGCGGAAAGCGCCAAGGTCCCGGCCTGGCTGATTGGTGAAGTGCACGCGGGGAAGACCGGCGTGCGATTCTCGGAGCGCTAGAGCTCGGCTAACCCCGGGGCGACGCCCCGGGGTCAGCCGCGACTACGAGGAGGGACCATGCAGTCATACATGCCTTCGCTGGTATCGCTGGCCGCGGTCGCCCTGCCCGTCGCCGCCCAGGAGCCGCAGTGCCAGAGCCTCAACGCCCAGGCCCAGGCCGCCTGCAACACGATGGTGGATGCGACCAAGGCATTCCATCCGCTCGCCGGGATGATCGTGAGCGGCGGCAATCCGGTGCTCGGGACCGCCGGGACCCTGGGCGGGTTCGGACACGTATCCGCGACGCTCCGGGTCAACGCGATCAAGGCGTCGCTGCCGAACCCGGACAGCGCCGCGCAAAACCCGGTGCCGTCGAGCTTCAACGGATACTTCCCGGCGCCGGTGATCGAGGCGGCGGTCGGCCTGTACGGCGGTCAGGGGGGCGGGCTCTTATCGATCGACGGCCTCGCGAGTGCCGTGCTGTTGCCGGCCAGCCGCGTGCACGGGATGTCGGTCGACCCAGGCGCGCCCAAGATCGGCGACGTCGCCCTGGGCATCGGCTACGGTGCGCGCATCGGCCTGATCAAGGGATCGTTTCCGATTCCCTCCGTGTCGGTCAGTGTCATGAAGCGGCATGTGCCGCGCGTGCAATTCGGTGACGTCACGAGCGGCGATCCGGCCGACTTTGCCACCGACTTGAACGCCATCAACTGGCGCGCGGTGGCCGGCATGCGCGTATTGTTCGCGGATGTGGCGGCAGGCATCGGCATCGACCACTATACGTCGACCGCCACGATCCATTATACGGACGGAGTGACCACGCACACGGTCAACCTCGACCTCGCCAACACGCGCGAGGTGCTGTTCGCCAACGCCGGCCTGACCATGGGCCTCGTCAAGCTCGTGGCGGAGCTTGGCTATCAGACGGGGACAGATCAGAGTTTCGCCACCACGTTCTCGGATTTCGATCCGAAGGCGGGGCATGTCTTCTGGGGCGCCGGCCTTCGCATCAACTTCTGAACACCCGTCGGAGCGCGACGCCATGCGCCGCGCGTTGGACCTCGCCTGGCGAGGGTGGGGGCGTGTCGCGCCGAATCCCCTCGTGGGGGCGGTCGTGTTGCAGGCCGGCGCGGTCGTAGGCGAAGGATTCCACGCCGAGTTCGGCGGGCCGCACGCCGAGATCCACGCCCTGCGCGCCGCCGGTGAGCGCGCGCGCGGCGCCACCCTCGTGGTGACGCTCGAGCCGTGCGCGCATCAGGGAAAGACGCCGCCGTGCACCGACGCGATCCGCGCGGCGGGCATCCGCCGCGTCGTCGCCGCCGTCCGCGACCCCGACCCGGACGCCCGGGGCGGCATCGAGATTTTGAATCGCGCCGGCATCGAGACCAGCGTCGGGCTGCTGGCGGAGGAGGCCGCCGCGGTCAACGCCGCGTTCCTCGCGACGCGACTGCAGACCGAGCAGCCCTTCGTGGCGCTGAAACTCGCTACGTCCATCGACGGCCGCATCGCCGACGCGCGCGGTCACTCGCAGTGGCTCTCGGGAGCCGAAGCGCGTGACTACGTGCACTGGCTTCGCGCCGGCTTCCACGCCATCGGCGTGGGTGGCACGACGGCGCTCAAGGACAACCCCCTGCTCACCGTCCGCGGAGCGATCACGCCCCGGCTGCAACCCGTGCGCGTCATCTTCGACCGCCGCGCCATGCTCAACTCCGGCGTGTCGCTGGTACAGACGGCGCGCGAAGTGCCGACGTGGGTCGTCGCGTCGCACGAAGCGCCCGCCGCCAACGTGTCGGTGCTCGAGGCGAACGGCGTGCGAGTCTTTCGGCCCGACACGCTGGTGCAGGGCCTCGCGCAGCTGCGCCTCGCCGGGATCCAGTCGTTGTTATGTGAAGGAGGGGGGGCGCTCGGCGCCAAGCTGCTCGCCGAAGGCCTCGTGGATCGGCTCTACTGGGTCCAGAGCCCCCTGTGGCTCGGGGAGGGCGCCGTCCCGGCCTTTCCGGGCGTGCCCGATTTTCCGCTCGAAGAGGCACCGCGCTGGATCCCCGTGGAGCGCCGGACGTTGGGCGCTGATACATTACTGGTCTTGGATCGACGGCTATGTTTACCGGCATCGTGAGCGCGGTGGGTCGGGTCGCGAAGGCGGCCCGCAACGGGGGCGGAGTCCATCTCTCGATCCGCGCACCCTACAAGGGGTTGCGCCGGGGCGAGAGCATCGCCGTGAACGGTGCCTGCCTGACGGTGGAGTCAGTGGTGCGAGGCGGGTTCACCGCGCACGCCGTCGAGACGACGCTGGACCGAACCCTGATGGGGGAGTGGGTCGCGGGCCGCCCGGTGAACCTCGAGGTGTCCGCCGAGGCGATCGATCGCCTCGGCGGACACCTGGTGCAAGGGCACGTCGACGGCGTGGCGGGTGTCACGCGGGTCACGAAGCAGGGTGATACGGTGCTCGTGGACCTGGACGTGCCGCCCGACGTCCTGGAGGTGTCGATCCTGCACGGATCGCTGACGGTGGACGGAGTGAGCCTGACCGTGAACGCCTTGCTCGACAGGGGGTCGGTGCAGATCTCGCTCGTGCCGTTCACACGGGCGCACACGACGTTGGGCGCGCTGCGACCGGGTGACCGGGTGCACGTCGAAGGCGATGTCCTGGGAAAGTACGTGAGACGACTATGCCGTTCGGAAACGTAGAACAAGCGATCGCGGATATCCGCGCCGGAAAGCTCGTCATCGTCGCCGATGACGAGCGGCGTGAGAACGAGGGAGACCTGGTCGGCGCTGCCGAGAAGGTCACCCCCGATATGATCAATTTCATGGCGACGCACGGACGCGGGCTCATCTGTCTGCCGCTGATGTCGGAGCGCTGCCAAGCCCTCGGTTTGCCGCAAATGACCGAGCACAACTCCGAGTCGCATGAAACCGCGTTCACGATCAGCATCGACGCGGCGGCGCGGTTCGGCGTCACGACCGGGATCTCGGCGGCCGATCGCGCTGCGACGATCCGCGTCGCGCTCGATCCCGCCACCGTGCCGGCTGATCTGCGGCGGCCCGGGCACGTGTTCCCGCTGCGGGCTCGGCCCGGCGGCGTGCTGCAGCGCGTCGGACAGACCGAAGCCAGCGTGGATCTGGCCCGGCTCGCGGGGCTGTATCCCGCGGGCGTGATCTGCGAGATCCTCAATGACGACGGCTCGATGGCGCGGCGCGCCGACCTCGAGCGGTTCGGCGAGCGGCACGGGCTGACCTTCGTGACGGTGGCGCAGCTGGTCTCGTACCGGCTGGCGCACGAGCGGCTCGTGCACCGTGTCGCGGAGGCGCGGCTCCCCACGCCGTACGGTGAGTTCCGCATCATCGGATACCGGAACGACGTGGACGCCGCCGAGCACATCGCGCTCGTGTTCGGCGACGTGGCGGGGCAGCGCGACGTGCTCGTGCGGATGCACTCCAAGTGTCTCACCGGCGACGTGTTCGGGTCGGGGCGCTGCGACTGCGGCTGGCAGCTGCACAGCGCGATGCGGATGATCGCCGGGGAGGGGCGGGGCGCGATCGTGTACCTCGATCAGGAAGGGCGCGGGATCGGCCTCCTCAACAAGCTCAGGGCCTACGAGCTGCAGGATGCGGGTCACGACACCGTCGAGGCGAACGAGAAGCTGGGCTTCAAGCCCGACCTCCGGAACTACGGCATCGGCGCGCAGATTCTCCTGGACCTCGGGCTCTCCGCGATTCGCGTACTGACCAACAACCCGATGAAGCTGATCGGTCTCGAGGGCTACGGGCTCGACATCGTCGAGCGCCTCCCCATCGTGCCGGCGCCCTCCGACGAGAATCGGGCCTATCTCGACGTGAAGCGGGACAAACTCGGCCACTTCCTCACCCACTGACGGTGGCCGCGCCCCCTTCCCGGCGCCGCGTGGCGGTCGTCGTCAGTCGCTTCAATGAAACCGTCACCAATCTGCTCCTCGAGGGGGCGCGCGACGCCCTCCGCCGTCACGGACTCCCCGACTCAGACGTGGACGTCGTGTGGGTGCCTGGCGCGTTCGAGCTGCCGGTGGCCGCCGAGGCCGCGGCCGCTGGTGGCCGCTACGACGCCATCGTCGCGTTGGGGTGCGTGATTCGGGGGGAAACGGCGCACTTCGAATACGTCGCCGGCGAAGCGGCGCGCGGTCTTGGCAACGTGGCGCTGGCGCACCGCATCGCCGTGGGGTTCGGGGTCCTCACCACCGAGACGCTCGAACAAGCGCTGGCGCGCGCCGGCGGGAAGTCCGGGAACAAAGGCTTCGAGGCTGCCGAGTCGGCGCTGCAGACGGCCGACGTCCTCGCGCAGTTGGCTCGTGCAGCGTCCCGAGACTAGGGCGCGGGCCCGCGCCCTCCAGCTCCTCTACGCGTGGGAACTCTCCGGCGAGCCGTCGATCGAGACGGTGATCGCCCGGGTGGCCGTGATGTACGGTCGCGCTCCGGAAGCGTACGACCGCGGCGCTGAGCTCGCGGCCCAGGCCGTCGCGGGACAGCGCGAATTCGACCGCCAGGTGGCCGACGCCGCCGAGCACTGGCGCTTTGAGCGCGTGGGGGTCGTGGAGCGCAACATCCTGCGGCTCGCCCTCGCGGAGATCGCGGAGGGAGCGACGCCGACGCGCGTGGTGATCGACGAGGCGGTGAAGCTCGCCCATTGGTTCGCGGGCGCCAAGGCGCCCGGGTTCGTCAATGGCGTACTCGACGCGGTGGCGCGCGAGTCCGGCGCGCTGTGAGGATCCTGCTCGTCAACTGGAACGACCGCGAGAACCCGCATGCCGGAGGCGCGGAGATCCACCTGCACGAGCTGTTTGGCCGCCTGGCAGGCTGGGGGCACGACGTCGATCTGATTACGAGCGGTTGGCCGGGCGGCGCGCAGCGCGCCGAGCTGGACGGCGTCCGCGTGCAGCGGGTCGGTGGCCGGCACAGCTTCGCGCTGCTGGGCCGCGGCGCCGCGCGTCGAGCCTTGGCGGAGCGGGCGCACGACATTGTGGTTGAAGACGTCAACAAGCTGCCGCTCTTCTTGCCCACACTGACCCGCCTCCCTTTCGTCGCGATCGTGCCACACCTGTTCGGCACGACGGCCTTCGCCGAGGCGAACTGGCCGATGGCGGCCGTCGTTTGGACGGCGGAGCGGGCGCTTCCCCGGGTGTACCGCCGCGCCGCGTTCCACGCGATCTCGGAGAGCACGCGGGATGATCTGGTCGAGCGCGGCGTGCCCCGGGCGCGGATCGAGGTCATCTATCCGGGGGTGGACACGGCGTGGTATTGCCCCGATGCTCGGGCGCCGCGGGCCGAGCGGCCCACGTTCTTGTACGTTGGGCGCCTCAAGCGTTATAAAGGAGTGGAGATCGCGTTGCGCGCGTTGTGGACGGCCCGTCGCACCAGGCCCGATCTGACCCTCGAGATCGCCGGGCAGGGCGACGACCGGCCGCGCCTCGAGAACATGGCGCGCGCCCTCGGGCTCGGCGATGCCGTCCGTTTCCTCGGGTTCGTGGGCGAAGATGAGAAGCGCCGCCTGCTGCGGCGCGCGTGGGCCGTCGTCTTTCCCAGCCCGAAGGAAGGGTGGGGCATCTCCAACGTCGAGGCGGCGGCATGCGGCACGCCCGCGCTCGCCTCGGACAGCCCGGGGCTCCGCGAGTCGGTGCGCCAGGGCGAGACGGGCTACCTCGTGCCCCACGGCGACGCGGCCGCCCTCGCGGAGCAGATGCTCGCATTGACGGCGGACCCGGGGCTCGTAGCGCGCTTGGGGCGCGCCGCGCGCGCCTTCGCCGAGGGATTCTCGTGGGAAGCGGCGGCGCGCGCCACCGAGGCCCAGCTACAGCGCGTCATCGCTCAGTCAGGAGCCTGATCATGCGGATCACGATCACCGCCCGTCATTGCGACATCCCCGACGAGCTGCGCGCGCGCGCTCGGACGCTGATCGAGCGACTCGGGAAGATCGCCGCGCGACCGCACGACGCGCAGGTGATCTTCGCCGACGACCACGGAGGAGCGGCTGTCGAGGTTCGCTTGCATACAGCGCGCGGCAAGATTTACGTCGGGAAGGCGCTGGCCGACGACCATCGCACCGCGCTCGACCGCGCGGCCCAGCGCGTGCGGCGTCAACTCGACAAGCGCGCCGTGCCGACCCGGTGACCGCCCTCAAGGTTCGCGACCTCCTCACCAAGCGAGGAGACCCGCTGCAGCTCGAGGCGCTGACGGGCGACGCCGGGCTCGATCGGGAGATCCCCTCGCCTGAGGCGTCGAGCCCCGGCCTGGTGTTGGCGGGATACACGGCGCGCTTCGCTGGCGCCGCCGACCGCCTGCACATCCTCGGCGAGACGGAGATCACCTACCTCGCATCGCTCGACGCGGAGGCCCGCCGCACGTCGATTGAAGCGTTCCTCGGGTACGAGCTGCCCTGCATCATCGTGACCAAGGGCCAGCAACCTCCGGAGGAGCTGGTGACGCTGGCGGCGGCGAAGGGGATCGCCGTGATCCGCACGCGTCTCAAGACGGCCGAGTTCTACCGGCGCCTGAAGCCCTTCCTCGACGACGCGTTCGCCCCCAACACGACGGTCCACGGCTCCCTCGCCGACGTCTTCGGCGTGGGGCTGCTGTTTCGCGGGCGCTCGGGGATCGGCAAGAGCGAGTGCGTGCTCGACCTGGTGGAGCGGGGCCACCGCCTCGTCGCGGACGATGTCGTGCACGTCACCAAGCGCGGCATCGACGTCCTGATCGGCCGCGGCCACGAAATCTCCCGTCATTACATGGAGATTCGCGGCGTGGGCCTGATCGACATCAACGCGCTGTTCGGCGTCCGCTCCGTGCGACAGCAGAAACGCATCGAGGTCGTGGTGCAGCTCGAGGATTGGGACACCACACGCGAATACGACCGCACGGGGCTCGATCTGCAGGAAACCGAGCTCCTCGACGCCAAGCTGCCGCTCGTCACGGTCCCGTTGAACCCCGGCAAGAACCTGACCGTGATCTGTGAGGTGGTCGCGATGAACCACCTGCTGCGCTACAGCGGCGTCGATTCCGCGCACGCGTTCAACGACCGCCTGATCCGCCGCATGCGCGAAAAGCGCGAGCTGCAGGAG
>Ga0193725_1000511_pt1 | contig 11306 bp, 7 predicted proteins | sample H2a2metaG_FD_143058 | JGI IMG/M metagenome (GOLD analysis project Ga0193725, IMG submission 143058) | Soil microbial communities from a riparian zone of the East river system, Colorado, United States - H2a2 | ecosystem: Environmental > Terrestrial > Soil > Riparian zone | place: USA: East River... | reverse complement strand
ACCCTGCTGGGCGAGGGCTACTGCACGATGCGGTTCGATCGCGAGCTGCAGATTCACACGCCCCAGGAGGTGCTGGCGATCGCGGAAGCCAAGTTCGACACCGCGCTCACACTCGTGAATGCCATGAGCGCGGGCGCGGCGCAGACCGAGCTCCTGAACCTGATCCATGTCGGCCGGGCCCGAGTGCGGCTCGATCGCCACGACCGAGCAGGCGCCGCGGCCGACGCGGCACTCGTCACTGCCGGCTTCCAGTACTTCGTCACCCGGAGCGTGGATGCGCAGACGCGTTGGAACGACGCGTGGACCGCGATCGCGGAGTTCGGGAACTCGTCGGTTGATCCGCAGTACCGGAATTTGACCGTGGGCGGGACTCCTGATCCGCGGGTTCAGGTCGATTCGGGGCCGGCAGTCGGCCTGCCACAGAAGTCCTTTGACGGCGTGACCGATCTCTGGGTCGTCACCAATAAGAACTTCTCGCGCTCCGATCCCATGCGCGTCGCGAGCTCCGTCGAGTCCGAGTTGATTCGTGCCGAGGCGGCTTTGGGAACTACGGCGACCGGGATCATCAATGCGCGCAGGACGCAGCTGGGGCTGCCGAACTACGCGGGCGCGACCGACAGCGCTTCGGTCACCGCCCTCATCCTGGACGAGCGGAACCGCGAGTTCTTTATGGAAGGCGGTCAGCGCTACAACGACCTGCTCCGCTACAACATTCCGTGGAAAGTGGGCAACGATCAGAACGGCAATCCGTACGGCACGGCGACCTGTATGCCGCTGCCCTTGAACGAGCGGCTGGGCGCGGGTGGTTGATTGAGGCGCACGCTCACATCGCGACGAGCCGGCGCAAGCCGGCTCGTTTGCTTTTGGGCCTCAGTTTCGCGAGAACAGAAACTCCTCCAACTTGCCGTCCGGCGTGCGATACATCAGTCCCAATGCTCCCGTGCTGCCGACGGTGAAACGCACGGTCGCGACTTCCATGCCGCCCCGCTCGCTGAGTCCCGCGACCTGTACATCCTTGATACGGCCCAGCCCGCGTAGCGTGCGTTGGGCCGCGGCGACCTTGGCGGGCGTCAGGTACGCGTCAAAGTCCGGCGAGATCGACGAACGATCGACGGTCCCCCGCTCCAGCTCCGAGAGAAACTTCTTCGCGGCGTCGAGCGCCGAGAGTCCATGCACGGCCGGCACGTCCACACTGGGCACCAGCTTGCCGAGCAGCTCTTGATGGAGCTCGCCGATCGGTGAGAAGTCGGCGTTTGCCAGGATCACGAGCGCCGTTTGCGTGCCAGGGAGGATCGTGTTCTGCGCGACGAATCCGCTCACCGCGCCCCCGTGCGAAAACCTCACCGCCTGGCCCCGGTCATTGATCGCCTCGCCACAGCCGTATCCGCTCGACCGCCCATCGGTGAGGCGCTGCGCCGTCGTGAGCGTCGCAACCGATGCCGGCGAGATCAACTTGTGCTCGAGCAACGCCCGATCCCATGTGAGCAGGTCGGTCGGCGTCGACCAAATCGCGCCCGCGGCGCCCGCCCACCCCGTCGCCTCGGGATCGGCGGCGATCGGTGGCGCAAGGGCGAACGACGTGTATCCCCGCGCCATGTCGGCGCCGTTCGGCGACGGCTCGTATGCGGTTCGCGTGAGCTGCAGCGGCGTGAAGATGCGCGTGGCGAGAAACGTTCCGAACGGCTGGCCGCTCACCCTCTCGACCACGCGGCCCAAAATCAGATAACCCGTGTTGCTATAGGAGTACCGCGACCTCGGCTCGAAGTCGAGCGGCCGCGTCGCGTAACGCATGATGATCGTGTCGGCAGGCTCGGCGCGCGCCATCTCGCGGTTGACATAGTCGAGCGGATAGTAGTCCCGGTACCCCGACACGTGGCCGCCCAGATCCAGGAGCGTGATGTCCGCCGCTCGCGTGAGCTGCGGGAAGTACTTCGAGACCGGATCGCTCAGCGACAGCTTGCCCTCCTCCTGCAATATCAGAAGGGCGCTGCACGTGAACTGCTTCGTCACCGAGCCGATCGCGAACATGGTGCTCGCGGTTACCGGACGCCGGGTCGCGAGATCCGCCGTCCCATAGCCGCGGGCGAAGACGATCGCACCGTGCTGCATGATGCCCACGGACACTCCCGTGATCCGCTTCTCCGCGACGTGGTGGCGGATGATGCTGTCGACCACCGCGGTGTCGATCCGCGCGGGCTGCTGGGCTCGGGACGGGCTGGCGCCGACGATTGCTGCGAGGGCGACGAACGAAAGGGAACGCGGCACGCCGCACCTCCTGGGGATGATGGTCATGACTCGGCAGAAGCGATCCGCGCCGCCTCCGCCAATACCGCCGCCCCGACAAAGATGCTCTCGGGCGCTGCGTAAAACCTTGGAGAGTGCGCTGGAATCGTCGCTCCACCCTTTTCTCGCGCGCCGATCCGCAAGAAACACCCCGGCATCTGCTCCAGGTAGCTCGCGAAGTCTTCCGCCGCGAGGTTGAGAGGACCGAGCGGCACGATCGCCGCCTCACCCAGCACTTTTTCCACCGCGCGTCGCGCCCAACCGGCCGGCTGCGACGCGTTGATGAGCGGGGGAGGACCGATTTCGATCGCCACCTCGGCGGTCAGCCCGTGCGCGGCCGCCACGCCTTCGACGACGCGCCGCATCTCGCGCTGCAGTAGCAGCCTGGTGTCGGGGTCCACGGCACGCATTGTTCCGGACAACGTCGCACAGTCCGGAATGACATTGGGCGCGGTGCCGGCGTGGACGCTCCCAACGGTCAGCACAGCCGGAACGCTCGGATTGACACGCCGCGCGACGACCGTCTGCAGCGCGCCGATCAAGGCGCCCGCGCCCACCACGGGATCCGCGCCCTCGTGCGGCCGCGCGGCGTGTGCACCCGCGCCGCGCAACGTGACGCTGAACGTGTCGGCCGAGGCGGCCAACGGCCCCGGCTGCGCTACAACCTGACCGACCGCGAAGCGGCGATCTACGTGCCCGCCGAAGATCGCGGCCACGCCGGCGAGCGCTCCGGACGCGAGCACTGCCGCGGCGCCCTTCCCCGTTTCCTCCGCCGGCTGGAGCACGACGACCACGTCACCGGCGGCTGGTTCCCTCGCCAGGAGGTGAGCGACGCCGACCGTCCACGCCGCGTGCACGTCGTGCCCGCAGGCATGCATCACACCGGGGCGCTGCGACGCGAACGGGAGTCCGGTCGCTTCGGTGATGGGAAGCGCGTCGATGTCGCCTCGCACCGCAACCACCGGCGCCGATGGATCACGTCCCCGGAAGCGCGCCACCACACCGGTGTCAGCGATGCGCTCCAGTGCTGCCGGCCGCAGCTGGCCGAGCGCCTCGTACAGCCGTTGCGACGTCTCGCGTTCCTCGAACGCGAGCTCGGGATGGCGATGGATTTCCTCGCGCAATGCGACCAGGCGGCGCTGGACGTCTACGGGGACGAGGCGATCGGGATCGAACACCGTGGACCTAGCTCGCGGTCAGCGTTTCGCGACGGACCGTGAGGTCGTCCACCCGGTCCACATCCACGGCGACCCCCAACCCCGGGCGATCGCGTGGGACCTGGATGGTGCCGGCTCCATCCATCGTCCATTCCGGCGTCACGACATCCCGTTTCCAGTAGCGGGCGCTCGGGCTGATATCTCCAGGAATGGTGAAGTTGGGAAGCGAGGCGAGGGCGACGTTATACGCCCGGCCAACTCCGCTCTCCAGCATCCCGCCGCACCAGACCGGCACGGCGTGCCGCGCGCACAGGTCGTGGATCGCGAGCGAAGCGGTGAAGCCGCCTACTCTGCCCGGCTTGATATTGACGATGCGTCCTGCCCCGAGGGTGATCATGTCCTGCGCGCGCTCGACGCTGGTGATGGATTCGTCGAGGCAGATCGGCGTCGCCAGACGGCGCTGCAACGCCGCATGCCGTACGAGATCGTCCCAGGCGAGCGGTTGCTCGATCATCAGGAGCCCGAACTGGTCGAGCTGCACCAGCCGATCGCCGTCGTCGAGCGTGTAGGCATTGTTCGCATCCGCCATGAGCGGTGCGGCAGGACCGAGCGCCTCCCGAGCCGCCCGGACATAGTCCACGTCCGAGCCGGGCTTGATCTTGATCTTCACCTTGTGATACGCCTGCGCCAGCGCCTGACGTGCTTTCGCGACGAGTGCGGCGGGGGTGGCCTCGATGCCGAGCGAGATGCCGACTTCGATTCGCTCGCGCGTACCACCGATGAATCGGGCCAGCGGGACGCCTCCGGATTCCGCGGCGAGGCCCCACGCTCCCATCTCGAGAGTCGCCTTCGCCATCCAGTGGCCGCGGAAATCCTGCTCCAGGATCGCGTGGACGTCGCGCGGATGCGCGATCGCTCGGCCCAGCAGACGCGGGGCAACCCAGGCCGTAATGGCAAACCACGCGGTGTCGATCGTTTCAGGCGAGTAGTTGGGGTCGGACCCCGCCGCGCACTCCGACCACGCGACGGCGCCATCGTGGTCTCGCAGCTCGGCCAGCAGGATGCGGCGGGTCGTGACCGCGCCCGACGAGATGACGAATGGTTCTTTGAGAGGAAGCTGAATCTCGCGCAGCGTGATTTCGCGAAGGCAGATCACCGCGCAAGCCCATAGAAGCAGCGTCCAGACGCGGGATCACGATGGAAGGTCGTCACCCGATAGCCCTGCGCCAGGTGCTGCCGGAACGCGGCGCGCGTGCGGGCGCGCCACTGCTCCGCCTCACGCGGAGCGCGCTCCAGGACCTCATAGATGTCGGCCGGAATCTCGACGCGCACTGGCGACCTCGACGAGGATTCCCCCCCCGCTGTCTCGAGTCCCGCGATCACGCGTGCGACCCGCTCGTCGGCGAGTCGCCACTCCGCGACGAAACGATCGGTCCCGAGCCCCGCGTGGAGCGTGCTGTTGGAGTCGCCGTACATGTTTTCCACGTGCTCCACCACGACGGCGCCCAGCCGGTTGAGGTTGATGTGCGCGTTCTTGGCGACCAGGGGATCGAAGGTCCAGCGCGCCGTGTCCACGCCCTGCTGCAGCAGCAGCTCGCGCTGGTACAACTTCAACCTGACGCCGAGCCCGGTGTCCCGCGCGTCCTCCCGCACTGCGAGCATGTGCGACCAATGGAGCGGGCGGCCGCCGCTGTAGCCCGTGATCCCGAAGACGAACCCGACCAGCCGCTCATCGCCGTCGAAGGCGCCTGCCGTCACGCCGCCGACTTTCTGCGCGACCATGAGGACCGGGGCGGGCACGCAGGAGCTGAAGTCGCGCCCCCACGTCTCGCGCTGCAGGTCCACGCAGGCCTCGAAATCGCGCAATTGCTCCAGGCTGCGCAGGGTTATGGTACCGGTTTTCATGGTCGGGTGGTCATTGTACCGCGGGAATAGGTATCCAGCAAGGGATACAAAGATTGCCTTGCGCGTATCCCGGCGCGGCGGTATGAATGGTGGCCGATGACAAAAACCCAAAAAGCCGCGGTCAGTGACGACCGGGTCTCCGCAACGTATCGGCGGCTCCGGGAGCTGATCGTGGGTGGACGTCTCGCTGCCGGCGCCCGGCTGATCGAGACCGAGCTGGCCGGCCGCCTCGGGGTGAGCCGCACACCCGTACGCGCGGCGCTGCTGCGACTCGCCCAGGAAGGGTACATCCTCTCCCCCGGCGCGGGGCGGCGTGCTCGACCGGCGGTTGCGGCCCTGACCCGCGAGGACGCGGCGGAGTTGTTCAACATCATTGCGGAAGTCGAGGGGCTCGCCGCGCGACGGGCCGCATCCCTCGCGCCCCCGCCCCGGCGCCGGCTCGTCCGAGCGCTGCGCGGACTGAATGGCCAGCTTCTCAAGGTCGCGATGGCGCCGCGGCCCGACCCCAACCGCATCTCGCGCCTCGATGGCGAGTTCCATGCGTGCTACGTGCACAGCGCGGCCGGGCCCCGTCTCCTGGCGCTGCATCATGGCATCAAACCGCAGGCGGAACGCTACGTGCGCGTCTACGTCAACGCGCTGGTGGATGAAATCGCGACATCGGTGGCCGAGCACAACGTCATTATCCGGGCAATCGATTCGGGAAACCCGGACGCCGCCCAGCGCGCCGTCCAGACCAACTGGCGCAATGCAGCCGACCGGCTCGGGCGCGTGATTACCAACATGGGTGAACATGGAACCTGGTAGGAGGGTCCGGATGACTGGCCTCGCACGTCTGCTGCTCCCCGGCGTCGCGCTCGCGGTGTTCGTCGCCGCATGTCGCCCAGCGTCAGCCCCTGGAGGGATCGCACCGGTCCCCGTCGGCCCGCCGTACGACGTCGTGATCGAAGGTGGACGCATCGTGGATGGCACCGGCAACGCCTGGTTTTACGGAGACCTGGCGATCACGCGCGACCGCATTGCGCGCATCGCTCCCCCGGGCGCGCTGCGCAGTGCGACTGCGCGGCAGCGGGTCGATGCGCGTGGTCTTGTCGTCGCCCCCGGCTTCATCGACATCCAGGCACACTCGCGCGACGCACTGCTCACCGGCGACGGGCGTGTGGTGGGAAAAGCCACGCAAGGCGTCACCACTGAGATCATGGGCGAGGGCTGGACGAACGCGCCGGTGAACGATCGCGTCCTCCAGGCTGCCACGAGCGACGATCCGTCGGATACGGCGTACTCGGCGTCGTTCCGCGGGGTGCACGGCTTCGACGCGTGGCTGCGCGCCATGGAACATCACGGGATGTCCGTGAACGCCGGCTCATTCCTCGGGGCGGCCACCGTGCGGATCTACGCCAAGGGCATGGCCGCCGGTGCGCCCACGTCCGCCGAGCTCGACACGATGCGTGCCGTCACGCGACGCGCCATGGCGGATGGCTCGTTCGGAGTCGCGAGCGCATTGATCTATCCACCCGGAAACTTCGCCACCACCGAGGAGCTGGTAGAGATCGCCAAGGCGATGTCGCCCTACGGCGGCGTGTACATCACGCACATGCGGTCCGAGGCCGATCAGTTCCTCGAGGCGATCGACGAAGCGATTCGGATCGGCCGCGAAGGCGGCGTGCCGGTCGAGATCTACCACCTGAAGGCGGCCGGCCGGCGCAACTGGCCGAAGGCCGCGGCGGCGATCGCCAAGATCGACTCGGCGCGTGCACTGGGCTTGGACGTACAGGCCGACATGTATCCGTATGTCGCCGGGGGAACAGGGCTCGCGGCGTGCCTGCCGCCCTGGGCTTCGGCGGACGGCAAGTTGTTCGAGAACATGCGCGATTCGTCGACTCGCGCGCGCATGAAGGCCGAGTTGCTGAGCGATCGGACCACGTGGGAAAACCTCTGTTCGCTCGCGACGCCTGAGGGGGTTTTGGTGCTCGGGCTGCGGAAGCCTCAAGACAGCCTCTGGGCCGGAAAGCGCCTTTCGGAGATCGCGGCGGGCATGCACAAGCCCTGGCCCGACGCCGCGATCGACTTGCTCCTGTCGGAAGAGCGGGACATCGGCACGATCTTTTTCTTGATGAGCGAAGACAACGTCGCGTTGCAGCTCCGCCAGCCGTGGATCAAGATCGGCACCGATGCCGGCGGATACGACCCCGACAGCGCACGCGGCCTGACGCACCCGCGGTCGTACGGGACCTACCCTCGCATCCTGGGCCGCTACGTCCGCGAGCAGCGCGTCATCAGTCTGGAAGACGCGGTGCGCAAGATGTCGGGCGCCGTCGCGACGCGCCTGTCGATCCGCGACCGTGGCGTGCTCGCCCAGGGTTTCTATGCCGACGTGGTCGTGTTTGACCCGGCGACGATCATCGATCGCGCGACCTTCGAGCAACCACATCAGCTGTCAACGGGAGTGCAATACGTGTTCGTGAACGGCGTGGCGGTGGTGAGCAACGGCCGGCATACCGGCGCCAAGCCAGGACGGCTCGTGCGCGGTCCCGGTTACTGCGTTACCAGGTGCACGCGCACAGAGGACGGCCACCGCACCGAGCGGTAGACCCGGATGGTCGCCGAGCGATAGTCCGACGTCCGAGCCTTGAAGATGTTGGGAACGAAGGTCTGCGGGTTGCGATCGATGAGCGGGAACCAGGTGCTCTGCACCTGCACCATGATCCGATGACCCTTCAGGAAGCGATAATCCTGGGTGTGCAGGTCTATCCTGATTGGAGTGACCTGATTGGGCCTGAGCGGTTCCGGCTTCTCGAAACTGTTGCGGAACCGGGCGCGCAAGACGTCGTTCGCCACCATGAGTTGCCGGCCGGCGAGCTTCCAGTCCTTGGGATACTCCTCCGGGTAGACGTCGATCAGCTTGACGATCCAGTCGCCATCCGTGCCCGTCGTGGAGACGAACAAGTTGGCCGTGATTTCTCCGGCAATCGTCACATCGTCGGCGAGCGGTTCCGTCTCCCAGGACAGGACGTCGGCGCGACCATCGACAAAGCGTTGGTCCTGGACGAGCCAGGCGTACCAGTCCGAGCCATGGGGAGAATACGTCGGCTGGATCGGCCGGTGACGGTACGGCACGGGGTGCGCCGGATCTGACACGTAGCTGTCGAACGCTGCCGCGCCGTTTCCAGCAGGTGGCTCAAACGAAAGCCGACCACCGGGATGGAAGTAGAGCGACCGTTCGGTCGTTCGGCGCCGAGGCGGCCACTGGTCCCACGACCGCCACTGGTTCGACCCTGCCTCGAACGTGATCGCCTCCGGCTGCCGCAGCTCGCCCTGATCTTTGAGGAAATGCGCGAACCACGGCGCCAGGATGCTGTCCTGGAAGTACGTGCCTGTGGGACCCCCGAAGTCGATGTCGCCGAGCTTCGCGCCCTCGCCGGCCCAGCCGCCGTGGTTCCATGGGCCAACCACCAGGTAATTCACACGCCCCGTATCGTGCGGCTCGAGCAGGTCGTAGATCTTCATCGGTCCGTAGAAATCTTCCTGGTCCCACCAACCGGCCACGTTGAGCGTCGGCACGGTGACGCGCGTCAGATACGGCGCGGCCGCCTGCTTCTGCCAAAACCAATCGTAGTTCGGGTGTGCGACGTAGTCGTTCCAGGTGGGGATCTTTCCGTGGAGGTGCCGCGCATTGACGTTGGAGAGCGGGCCGAGATCGAGATACCACTGGTAGGTGTCGTAGCGGTCGAAGGCGAAGTCGTCCTGCTCCTTCGACGTCTCCATCATCGCGGCATACTCGAAGCCGTAGCTGAGGCGGAACGCGCCATTGTGATGGAAGTCGTCGCCCAGGAACATGTCCGCGGGCGACGCCTGCGGCGACGCAGCCTTGAGCGCGGGATGCGGATCGAGCAGCGCCATCACGGTGAGCCAGCCTGGGTACGAAACGCCCAGCATGCCGACGCGGCCGTTGTTGTTCGGCACACGATGGATCAGCCACTCGATTGTGTCGTACGCATCGGTGCTTTCGTCCACCGCGCTCGAGTCCCCGCGCTCGCGCGGTGGCCGGGGGGGCCGGGGGGGCCGCATCATGACGAACTGCCCCTCGGACGTGTAGCGGCCGCGGATGTCCTGAAAGACGAAGATGTAGCCGTCATTGGCAAACGCGCGGTAGTAGCCGCGCAGCGCATTGGCGGCACTCGCGATGCCGTAAGGCGTGCGCGTGAAGACGAACGGCAGCGGGCCGTGCGCTCCCCTCGGGACGAAGATGGTGGTGTGCAGCTTGACGCCGTCGCGCATCGGGATCATGGCCTCGGAGAGGTCGAACCCCGGGGCAGAATCCGGCTGCTGCACGAAGAGCCGCAGCGCGAGGAGGAACCCGATCACGCGATGCTGCCCTCTACGGGTTCTTCACTCGCGTGAACTCGATGTCCTTGACGCTCGGCTCGAACGGGATCGCGATGCGATCGATGTCGCCCTTCTGATCCATCAGGAAGGTGACGAGACCGCTCAGCGGTTGGATCTCGGCCGGGTCATCCACCTCGAAGATGTCGTAGTGATAGTGCTTGAGCCGCGCTGTAAAGCCGGGAGCCACGAGCTCGAGCACCGGGCCATTCGCGCGAACGGTGACGCGACCATACCCGGGGGTTTCGTAAGTCCCCGCGTACGCCGCGAGCTCGTGGCTCGGCGTCGTGTTGGGCTTGCGCGCCGCGGCCCGCTCATCCCGCTGCTTCTTCTGGGCTGCTTCTCCCTCCTGGGTCTGCTGGCGGGCGCGCCCGACCCAGTCGAAGGGCGCCAGGCCGAGCAAGCGATCGAGCACATTTTCCGTGACGAGGTTCGGCACCGGATTGTTGCCCGACATGTTCGTGAGGACGACGACGCCGATGCGCTCCTTCGGCAGCCAGGACATCTGCGAAATGAATCCGTCGATGCCGCCGCCGTGCTGCACCAGCTTGTGCCCGCGGTACGGCATCACGGCGAGGCCGAGGCCGTAGGTCGCCATGCCGAAATCGTCGGGCCAGATGGGCTGGGGCCCGACCAGCGTTTGGGGCGTTTGCATCAGCATGTCGTTGGCTTTCGACAGGATCGCTCGTCCCTCGTAACGCCCGGAGTCGATGTGGAACTGCACGTAGTGCAGCATCTCCTCGACGCTGGAGTTGATGGAGCCGGCCGGCGCGACCGCGTCGATGTTCCGGTACGACACCTTCACCAACCCACACGAGGACCCGTCCGCTCCGCCGGTTCCGCCCGGAGCCGAGGCGTCACCCGTCGCGGCGGTCGGAGCGGCTGGACAGGGGCGCCACACGTACGCCAGGGCGGCGTCGTCCGACGCCGGCAGGTCGCGGACGGAAGTATTCGACCGCGCCATCTTCAACGGCGCAAAGAGGCGTTCACGAATCAGATCGTCCCACGACCGGCCGGTGCGCTTTTCGACGAGGTAGCCCGCGGTCATGAACATCAGGTTCTGATACTGCCAGCGGCCCCGGAATGAAGTATTCGGCTCGAGGTATTTGAGCCGCCGGTACATTTCCTCGCGGCCCAAGCTACCCCCATACCAGAACAGGTCGTGCCGCGGCAGTCCGGAGCGGTGGATGACCAGGTCGCGCGGCGTCATCGCCTCGCTGGCGAGTTCGTCGTGCAGCTGGAAGTCCGGGAGGTAGTCGCGCACCGGCTTGTCCCAGTCGAGCTTGCTCGAGTCCACCAGCATGCCCATCAGCACGACCGTGAACGATTTGCTGTTGGATCCGATCGCCATCAGCGTGCGCGGCGTGACCGGCATTTTTTGGTCGACATCCCGGAAGCCGTACCCCTTGAGGAGCACGACGCGGCCATCCTGGATGATCCCCAGGGCGAGCCCCGGGACGTGCCACTCCGTCATCTGGGAGGCCACGAACTGGTCCAACCCCGATAGCGCGCGCTGCGTGGCGCGCGAGGCGGGGGCGGGGGCGGGGGCGGGGGCGGGGGCGGGTGCTTGGGCGATGA
>Ga0193725_1000509_pt1 | contig 11349 bp, 11 predicted proteins | sample H2a2metaG_FD_143058 | JGI IMG/M metagenome (GOLD analysis project Ga0193725, IMG submission 143058) | Soil microbial communities from a riparian zone of the East river system, Colorado, United States - H2a2 | ecosystem: Environmental > Terrestrial > Soil > Riparian zone | place: USA: East River... | reverse complement strand
CGCCGGCTCGGGACCGCTGACCATGCCGACGGATTCCTTGGACCTGACTGGAAGGACGGCCCTGGTGACGGGAGCGAGTCAGGGAATCGGGCGGGCCGTCGCGCAAACCCTGGCCCAGCACGGCGCCCGTGTCGCCGTGAATTATCCGGACGATGCGGCGCGTCCCCTGGATCTCGAGGACGGGGGCGCGATCGCGGTCCGGGCCGACGTCGCATCGGTCGCGGACATCATGCGGATGTTCGAGGAGGTACATGGTGCGTTCGGGAGACTAGACATCCTCGTTAACAACGCAGGGATTTTCCCCCGCGCATCGGTACTCGATCTCGATGAATCGACGTGGGACCGCGTGCTCGACGTCAACCTCAAGGGATCGTTCTTCTGCGCACAAGCCGCCGCCCGGATCATGGTCGGCCAAGGGACAGGGGCAATCGTGACTATTACATCTGAGTCCGCGATCGTCCCGGATGCGATGGGCGCGCATTACTGCGCGAGCAAAGCGGGGCTGGTCGCCATCACAAAGTCAATGGCGAAGGCCCTTGCGCCGTCGGGCATCCGAGTGAATGCCGTCGCGCCCGGCATGACCGACACCGCCCAGCCCAGGGCTGGCTACAGCGAATCCGCGATCGCCCGCCGCGGCCGAGAGAACCCAAGCGGCCGGATTGGTGCCGTCGAGGACGTCGCCCGGGCGGTCTTGTATCTCGTCAGCCCTCTCAGCGAATACGTTGTCGGCCAGACATTGTTCGTGACGGGCGGGGACGTGATGATCCCCTAGGAGCAGGGAGGGCAGGGCAGGCTGAATTCGTTCCTGAGCGTATGAATACATTAGTCTGTTGCGGAGGAGAGATGACATGAGCGCGATCTTGGTGGACGTGATTCGTGGGCGGCGGGCAACCCCTCTGGCTGTGCTCGTCAGCGCGGCCTTCGTGGTCGGTGCATGCAACAGCGCGGCATCGCCGTCGCCGGCACCGTCCGCCCCAGCAGCAGCAAGCGCTGAATCGCCGCCGGCCGGGGCAAGCCCGAGCTCGGCCCCAAGTCCAGGCGCGTCCGGCAGCCTGCTCGATGAAGCCAACGCCCTCTTGCAGACGGCCCAGACTCACACGACCACTTGGGACGGACCGACCACCGGTGCGACCGCCCAAACAGGCAAAAGCATCGTGTATGTCGCCCAGGACATGCGGAATGGCGGCGTCCTGGGAGTCAGTCAGGGCGTCAAAGAGGCTGGCGCGGCAATCGGGTGGAAGGTCACGATCATCGACGGGCTGGGCACCGTCGCGGGCCGCGTCGCGGCCATCAACCAAGCCGTGGCCCTCAAGCCCGACGGGATCGTCCTCGGGTCCGTCGATGCCCAGGAGGAGGCGGCGGCGATCAAGGCTGCTGCCGGCCAGGGGATCAAGATCGCCGGGTGGCATTCAGCCGCTGCCGCGGGCCCGGTGGCCGATCCGCCGATTATCACAAACGTCACAACAGATGCAACAAGCGTCGCCAAGGTCGCCGGCGCTTACGCCGTCCAGACGACAAGCGGCACGGCGGGCGCCGTCATCTTCTGGCAGTCCGGCGACGCCATCGGCATCAAAAAGGCCGAAACGATGCGGTCCGTCATCCAGGCCTGCAGCGGCTGCTCGGTGCTCGACTACGTCAACACTCCCCTTGCCGATACTTCGACGCGGATGCCCTCGGAGACTACTTCTCTGCTGCAGCGGTTCAGCTCGAAGTGGACGATCGGCCTGGGCATCAATGACCTGTATTTCGACTTCGCCGGGCCCGCGCTCCAGTCTGCTGGCGTTCCCAGCTCCGGTCCGCCACAGTTCATCTCGGCCGGCGACGGCAGTGTTGCCGCGTTCCAGCGGGTACGCACCGGGCAGTATCAGATCGCCACGGTCGCCGAGCCGCTGAACGAGGCCGGCTGGCAGCTCGTTGATGAGCTCAATCGTTCGTTTGCTGGCCAGACCCCGAGCGGGTACGTCGCGCCAGTTCATATCGTCACGAAGGACAACATCCAGTTCGACGGCGGCCCGAATAACCAATACGACCCTGACAATGGCTATCGGGACCAGTACAAGAAGATCTGGGGCGTCTAGGCCAGAGCCACTGGCCGACCATTGCCTCGACCGGCAGCCTTCGACAGCCGGCCCGGACAAGCTGGGCCGGCTGTCCTTGAACCCCCGTGAAGAGATGAAGACATCGCCGGGGGGATCTCCGGACCAATCGCCCCTTCTTCACCGGACCGAAACCGAGAGGTGGACGTCGTGAGTAAGCGTTGGCAAGCAGGCCGCGCCGTCGCCAACCCAGTTGTCGCCGTAACCCGGCCGGCGCTCCCAGGTCGTGCCCTCGAGCAACTGCGCAAGCAGGCGCGTGTCCGGGTCTGGCCGGACGCCAAGCGCCCCGACCACCCAGAGATCGTCGCGCTCGTCCGGGAGGTCGACGCGATCGTTTGCCAGAGCTCCGACCGCATCGACGCAGACTTGATTGCGGCCAGCTCGCGCCTCGTCGCCGTTTCGACAGTCAGCGTAGGATTCGATCACATCGATCTCGCGGCGCTCGACGCGCTCGGGATCATCGCCACGAACACGCCGGGGGTGCTAACCGAATCCACTGCAGATCTGACGTGGGCTCTCATCCTTGCGGTCGCGCGGCGCCTGGTCGAAGCCGACGGCGTCGTCCATGACCACGCGTGGGTGGGAGACGGATACGACCTCGTTCCAGGCATCGACGTAAACGGCGGCACCCTCGGAATCATTGGCTTCGGATCGGTGGGAGAGGCAGTGGCGCGACGCGCAGTCGGCTTCGGCATGCATGTCATCCACCATTCCCGGTCCGGTCGACCAAATGAGCTCTCGACTCCGGTCACACTCGCTGAGCTGCTCCGGGAGGCGGACGTCGTCAGCGTGAATGTGGCGCTCAACGCCGAGACACGAGGTCTGATCGGTGAAGGCGAACTCCGATTGATGAAGCCGACCGCGATCCTCGTGAACACGTCCCGAGGCGCGGTCATCGACCAGTCCGCCCTCGCGCGGGCCCTGATGGAAGAGTGGATCTACGGCGCCGGCCTGGACGTGACTGCTGTCGAGCCCCTTCCGGCGGACGATCCGCTTCTCGAGCTTCGTAACTGCGTCATCCTCCCGCATGTGGGATCCGCGACCGTAGCAACGCGATCTCGGATGGCGGAACTGGCCGTCCGCAATGTCCTCGACGCGCTGGCGGGGCGATTGCCCGCGCATGTCCTCAATCCGCAGCCGCCTGAGTAGTGCACCTGGAAATACAGGCGTTTCCATCGATGGCCTGACCTCCCAAGATCAGACCCGGATCAGATCACAGAACGAGGGTTCCAATTGGCAGGACCACCGACGATATCGGCCTTCCCGCCCGACCGCGACGGCCTTCGGAGCTTGTCGGCCGCCGAGATCTCGGCGAGAGTCAACGCAGGAGAGGTCAGTGCCCTCGAAGTCGTCGAATCGCACCTTGCCGCCGCCGCCGACGCGGCGGAGCAGCTGCACGTCTTCATCACCCTGTGTCCTGAGCGTGCGATCGACCGTGCGCGGCAAGGTCTGTCCGGGCCTCTCGCTGGCGTCCCGCTTCTGCCGAAGGACATGTTCGACACGGCTGGCGTTCGAACCACACGTGGGTCCGGTGTGTTCCGGGACCGCGTTCCCCACCGGACCGCCTGGGCCGTGGAACGGCTCGAGGCGGCGGGCGCAGTTGTGATCGGCAAAGCCAACCAGCACGAATTCGCATGGGGCGTCACGAGCCAGAACCCGCATTACGGCAATGTGGTGAACCCTGTCCACCCCGATCTCACCCCTGGGGGCTCCAGCGGAGGCGATGCCGCCGCCCTTGCCGCGCGGCTGTGTGCGCTGGGCCTCGCCACTGACACCGGCGGATCGATTCGCTTGCCCTCCGCGTGCTGTGAGACCGTGGGCTTCAAGCCCTCATGGGGAAGCGTCGACGTCGCCGGTTGCTTTCCCCTCGCGCCATCGTTCGACACCATCGGGCCGATGGCCCGCACGGTTCGGGACTGCGCGCTCGCATTCTCCGTGCTTGTCGACCAGCCAGTTCCGGAGCCGCGGCTTCGCGGCGTGACGGTGGGACTCCTCGAGCTCTTGCCAGAACAGGATCGCCTTGAATCGCTCGGCGCGCGACTGGTCGATTGCCGGCTTCCCGAACCGGACGCGGACCTCTCCATCGTCATGCAGGTCGAATCGGCGATCACGCACCGAAACCTCTATCCGCGTCTACGCGATGGCTACGGCGAGGATGTACGCGCGAAACTGGACGCCGGGCGGGCAATTTCGGCGATTGACTATCACGAGGCGAAGCTCGCCCTCAGGCGTTGGCGGCGACGCACTGAAGCCGAGATCGAGGTCGATCTGCTCGTTAGCCCAACCCTCGGGATTCCCGTGCCGGCGGCGGATGCCGATGAGCCTTCGATTCGCGACCAGCTGGGGCGGAACACACGGCCGTTCAACTATCTTGGCTGGCCCGCGATCGCGATCGGCAACCTGCAGATCGCAGGCCGAAGTGACCAGGTGGTGCTGGCGGCCGCGCTCGCCTGGGAGGCCGCTGGAGCATCGCGATAGGGTCGAAGCCACGCAGATTCGGGATGCATGGTTCGAAATCCCCGAACTTCAGGGCGTGTATTCGGAGCTGAGCGATGCGATTCGCGCGGGCAAGGTCGACGAGGCGCATGGCCTCCTTGACGTCTTCCGCCGACGGTCAGCCTGATAAGGTGGCCGCGTTCAAGCAGACGCTCGTCGAGCAGACTCGTGCGAGCGCTGGTGGTTGGTTGGGTGGCGCATGGAGCGGCCCTGCGGCCGAGGGCGAAACTCATCAAGCAGACGCTGTGCGAGCGCTGTAGGGTCGATTGGGTGGCGCTAGAATGGCCTTCGCGCACAGGCAGACGCTGCAACTGAGCGTGAGACCGAGCGGGAGTAACTCAGCTGGCAGAGTGTCTGCTTCCCAAGTCTGAGCGGCTCAGCGCTGTGGGCTCCCGAGTGGCTGTACCACCAAATCCCCTCAGTTATACGCTGCCGGTGTGGCGCTGCCCGTGGGACTGACGGTGAGTGCATCGTGCTGCCACATCGACCACTGTTGCAGTCCGGTTCTGCCTGGAACCACGAGCTGACGGGCCCACGCGATGACCATGGCCGGATTCTGTCCGAGATGCGGGCGGCTCGCCCACCGGAAGAGCGCTTTTGTGCCACCTGCGGCCAACCTCTTGATGCTTGTGCCGCGGACGGAGGCAAGGCGCCTCGGTCCCACCCGACGGTGGGCCACCGGCAGTTCCCGCCACTCCGCCGAGGCCGGCTGCGAAGCGTCCCAGCCGCTTGTGGAGCTGTCTCGTCGGAACGCTCGTTATCCTCGTCATCCTCACCCCACGGCCAGCTGCGCCGTTGTTTGCGGGCTGATTGTTCAGGTGCCCCCGAGGACCGCAGCAACCACCATGACGGCCGCCATAGCCTCGATCGCGACGGCGCCCACCAGTATTGGTCCTTCACCCCGACGAAGCACGCGGTGCAGAAAGCGGTAGTGGGCTAGTTTGATGTGAAACTAGCCCACTACCCAGAAAGCGTGGCGGCGATCGACACGCACCTGCCCCGCGCGGATTGGGAACCCCCTGTTTCCATGATTCCGCCACATCATGAAGTAGACACCGACCCCGAAGATGAAAATCGGTAGAGGATTGATCATTCGTGGCCACCTTTTAGGCACTTGCGGCGCCGACGGCGGTGATCCCGATCGCCCAGCCCAGGAGCGTGCGACGCAGATCCCAGAGGGTCTTGCTGAAGATGCTACGCAGCATCGGCGGCCTCCTCGGCTGCGCCTACAGGTCTACCCCGTGGTGCTCGGTGCCGGAGATCGCCTGTTTGGGGAGACACAGGACAAGATCCCGCTGCGTCTGGTCGAATCGCGTCCGTTCGGGGGAGGCGTGGTGAGCATGATCTACGCGCCTGCGATCGCGGACGGGTGATGCGGACTCTCGGGATCAACTCGCGGGAGGACCTCGGACCGATTCTCCGACAGGACTAGACGAGTGCTCGCGCCGTCGGTGCGCCCCGCTTCGCCTTGCGAGCGAGCAATTGGGGCTCCTGCGCGCGATGAGCGAGCGCCGCGGCTGATGCGCGGCTCACGCTCGCAAAGAACGAGACCGAGGCGCCCTCGCTGACCTCGACGGAGCTCTCGCTATGCGCGAGAAGGAGAAGGCCAGCAGGACGATGCAAGGCAGGTGTCCGCCTTCGGGCACGTGTGCGGGGCTTGGTTGCGGTCGAACGGGCGCACAAGGCGCGAAGGGACAACCCGCGACGACCGGATGTTCGGTTTGCCCGGGCGCGCGTGATCACCGGGGACTGTGGTGACGGGGCCCCAGACTCCCGAAAAACGCGGCGATGTCGCGGGCGAGCAGGTCCGGCTCCTCGGCGGAGGCGAAGTGGCCACCACTCGGCATCGGCGTCCACTGGCGAACGTTATAGAGCCGCTCGGCCCACTCGCGGGGCGGCTCACCCTCGAAGGCGAATTGACGGCAGAAATTGGCGATGCCCGTCGGCACCTGAATCCGATCGTGAGGTCCGATCGAGACGCCACGCCAGCGGTTGTCGAAGTAGTCGCGGATCGATGTGATCATCGTGCCTGTGACCCAATAGAGCGTCACGATCGTGAGCAGGAAGTCGCGTCCGAAGCGCGCCTCGACGTCGCCGCCACTGTCGGCCCATGAGCGCCACTTCTCGAGGATCCAGGCCGCCTGGCCGATCGGCGAGTCGCTGAGTCCATACCCGAGCGTCTGGGGCTTCGTCGACTGGATCGCGCTATAACCGCGCTCGCGGCTGTCCCAGGCGTCCCGATCCGCGAGGTACGACCGCTCGGCGTCGGACAATGGCTGCGAGCTCTGGACGAGGACGGGCGACAGCTCGAGGTTGCTCAGATGAATGCCGAGCGTTCGGTCCGGCTCGTCGAAGGCCATGACAGTGGCCACGCCGGCCCCGAAGTCACCGCCGCCGGCCCCGTAGCGCTCGTAGCCGAGCCCCTGCATGAGGCGGTGCCACATGCTACTCACAGTCCGGTAATTGGCCTGCGCAGGCCGCTCCGAGAAGCCGTAGCCAGGGAGCGACGGGATGACCACGTCAAAGGCCGGCCCGTCAATACCGTGGGCGGCCGGATCGGTGAGGAGCGGCACGAGCGGCAGATACTCGACGAAGCTGCTCGGCCAACCGTGGGTCAGGATGAGCGGGATTCCCTGTCCGCCCATCGCGCGCTCGTGCACGAAGTGGATCCATACGCCATCGATCTGCGCACGGAAATGCGCGAACGAGTTCAGCCAGCGCTCCTGCACGCGCCAATCGAATCCGTCCGCCCAGTACGCGACTATGCCCTGTAGGAAGTCGAGGTCCGTCCCCTGCTCCCAGGCCGGTCCCCGAGCCGGGTCGGGCCAACGGGTGCTTCCGATGCGGGCGCGAAGATCCGTGAGCGTGGGCTCGGCGACTTCGATCGCGAAGGGTTGGATGCGGAGACGAGCATCGCCACGGTTCATGCGGCGACCTTATCTTGACGAGCCGATACCGGCTGAATTCCGCGTGGAGCTTAACGAGTCCGCTTGTGGCGCCATCGGTCCCGCCGGCGAGGTTCGCGGTTTGAGGTTCGCGCTAGGCAACGACCCGTCGGATGAGCTCGCCCGTCCCTGGGTCCGCGGCGGAGAAGCGTAGGCGCCCGAGATCGAAGACCAAGGCTGGGTCCCTTGGCGCGCTCGAATCGAAGACCTGCTAACTGGACGCCCCCGCGCTCACGATTCCACGCTTGTGCCAAAACGCCCTGGCCGATCTGTTTCGTGAGTCTCCGCCAGTATGCGCAGTGCTACCGTGCTTGGGAGTCCGATACAAACGGGCACACTTATCAGCTGTTCAATTCGGAAGGTTGCCCGCCGTAGACCGACGCTACGGGGCGCCAGCGTCGTATCCGACCTGGAAAACCTTCTTCCTGCCCCGTGCCAAACGGTCTTCCGCTGAATGGAGTTCGACCGCCAGACCGAGCCGGCTGTAGCCGCGTCCGAAGCTGGTAGGGCGCGACATAGGCTCACGCGAAGGCGAGGCCGGAGGCGAGCTGATCATCCGGCCGGCCAGCGACGTCCTCGCCAACGGGGCGGACTGCCGGAGCAAGGGGGGCCAGGGCGCTCGACGAGCGCGACGAGGGCTCCCTCGTTTTCGCCGCGCCGGCGCTCGAGCAGGCGTCTCTCGCGGGATTGTGGCTAGCATGCCGGCCGAGGGTCCGGGCGTTCATGACAAGGTCAGCGGATGGGCTTTGGCGTGGTCTTCAAGCCGCCGGAGCTCGTCCTCGTAGATCGGGCCTAGCATCCGCGCGGCGAACAGACGATTCAGGATCCCCTGGAGGCCACGCTGGTCGATGACCGTGTCGAATTCCACATGGGCGCCGTCGACGGTCTGCTCAACCCTGAACGTCGTTTCGATTCCCGAACCTGTCTCGACAAGCTTGTGTCCTGGCACCGGCTCGCTCACCGTTGTGCTAACTGTACGTCGGCGACCGCCAACGGCCATGACGAAGCGGTACTCCGTACCGGCACCGACGCCACCACGAGCGATCTCGAGTTGCTCGAACGCGGGCGGCAGAAAGCCGCCTGGGCGGTGGTGCTCACGGTAGTCCGCGAGACAGTGGTAGACCACCAGCGCCGGAGCATCGATGCATCGCTCTGCCCCGAACCGTGTCTTCATTGCTTCCTCCCCTGCAGGCCCGAAACAGGAGCTGGGTGGGTGTTCGCGTTTAAGGAGTCGAGGCGATCTCGATCGACGAGATAGCGCAAGAACAGGAGGCGGTCGATCTCCGCGACCGTCCAACCTTGGTCGACCGGTCGCAGGCCGCGAAGGTAGGCGGTGAGGTTGCCGGCTTCTGTAGGTGCCAAGCCCTTCGCTCCAAGGTCGCGGTAGGTGGCGAGTGCTGCCGACCCGAGTTCGGGCCGGTACCGTGAGGCAGCGACGGTGGGCGGGCGCCGGTGCGGACCCTGGGCCGCCGAGGCGCGAGACTCAGTTCCAGATTGTGTTGAGATTTCATCGTTCGGGAACATGGCTTACTCGAATGCTTGATCGACGGGCCCACCTGGGCCACGATGTCGCTTCTACGGCCAGACCGCACCCAATGGTTTTCGCGTCTGGCCGTTGCACCATGCGATAGCTGACTCGGCGATGCGATCGCGACTGGGTTCGACGCGCGACCCCCTAGCACGGTGCCAGGCATTCCCCGAGGCCGACCGCCGGCCGTTTGGGATGCGTCGACCGGGTGTTCTCACGCGCCCCACGCTGGGGTCCCGTGGTATCCGCCAGCACGCCAGCGCCGGGCCGTTCGAGCCGGTCGCGCAGATGGCGGAGGGCCCGTCTCGTCCTGGTCTTGACCGTCCCGATCGGCCAGCCCAAAGAGGCCGCAATCTCGGACTGGGAAAGTCCACCATCGTATGCGAGCACGATCACGCGACGCTCCACCGGATCCAGGGAGCCGAGCGCTTCTTCGATCGATGCTCGCGTCTCCTTGTCCGACAGAGCGGTCTCGGGGACCGGCTGCGGCCCCGCCGCTCCGATGAGCTCGCCGGAAACCGTGAGCCACTCGACGACCGAGTGATCATCCGCGTCGGAACTGGCAAACGACGAAAAGTTGGCGGCTCGTTCGTGGCGGGCCGCAGAGCGGAGGCGATCGATCGCCCGGTTGCGGGCGATCGTCGCCAACCACGCAGATAGCGTGCCGCGCGACGGGTCGAACAGCTCCGCCCGGTTCCACAGGGCGAGGAACGTCTCCTGGACGACTTCCGCGGCGATCCAGCGATCCCTGTTCGCCCGCATCGCTGCTGAAAAGACCGCGTCCGCGTGTCTGTCGTAGAGGGCGGCGAGCGCGTCCTCGGACCCCCCGATCAGCTGGCACATCAACCGTGTGTCGGACCTAGGCTCACGGCCCGGATCGGTCGTTGAGTCACCGACTGCTCCAGGGACCGTTCGTTCAATCGCCATCGACGTTGCTCCTCGTCTATACTGTACGGAGATAAGTCTCTCGCGAGAAAGATACTTATGTCAAGGACTCTGGTGCGTTAGAATGCCGGGATGGTGGATGACACAACCGATCGATTGCTCGGTGGCTGGGACACAGCGCGCCCCGACCTCGAGATCGGAGCGCTTCAGGTGACGGCTCGCCTCAGCCGCATCGGACCGCATCTCGCCAGACGGCAGGAGGCGACCTTCAGCCGCTTCGGCCTGAATCGCGGAGAGGTCGGTGCGCTCAGCGCACTGCGCATATCGGGGCCGCCCCATCGGCTCTCCCCGACGCATCTCGCCAAGGGGCTCATGCTGTCGTCGGCGGGCGTGACGAGCCGGATCGATCGACTCGAGCGCAGGGGATTCGTCCGTCGACTTCCGGATCCGAACGATCGTCGCGGGGTGCTGATCGAGCTGACGGACGAGGGCCTCGAGGTCGTGGACGCTGCCGTCGCCGCCAATTCGGCCAGCGATCGCCAACTCCTGGAGCGGCTCGATCCACAGGAGATCACGCAGCTCGAGGTCCTGCTGCGCAAGCTGCTGGGCGGCCTCGAGTTGCCGGAGTGATCGCGCGGCGATAGCTGATCCGAAGGAATGCCGGTTGAGCGGATCTGGCCCCTAATGCCCGCGGGATCCCACGCGATGGACTGACCCGACGCCTGGCCGCCGGGGCGCCCTGTCTAACCGTCCACCTGCGATCGAGACGACCGGGTCACCGAAAACTGGTTCGAAGACAGCAGCGTATGGCCTTCGCAAGTTCATCCCCGATCCCGGCTAGCTATGGTCGTCGACTCGAAGAGGATGGCGGGATCAGGAGAACAGAATGAACCGGAAGACAGTGCCGATCGCCGTCGCGGTGGCGGCCATCGCGGCGTCGATCGCGGTGCCGGTCGCGGCCGCGACGCCGACCGTCAAGGCCACGGTGACCGATGGCACGCTGCGAATCTCGGGCAGTCCACGTGCAGACGAGATCGTGCTCCGATTGAATGCGCCCGATGCCAACCAACTCCAGGTCGACGTCGGTGACGACGGCTCGGCCGACGCGACATTCGACGTTGCCACCCTCCGGGCCATCGACGTCGAGGCTGGCAACGGCAACGACACCGTCCGAATCGACCAGGTCAACGGAGCCTTCACGACGAGGCTGGCGACGCGAATCGACGGCGGGAACGGCGATGACACCCTGATCGGCGGAAGCGGCAATGAGATCTTCGTTGGGGGTCGCGGCGACGACCTCGTCGACGGCAACGGGGGCGCCGATACGGCGTTCCTGGGCAAGGGCGACGACACCTTCGTCTGGGATCCGGGCGACGGCTCCGACGTCGTCGAAGGCGGG
>Ga0193725_1000508_pt1 | contig 11358 bp, 11 predicted proteins | sample H2a2metaG_FD_143058 | JGI IMG/M metagenome (GOLD analysis project Ga0193725, IMG submission 143058) | Soil microbial communities from a riparian zone of the East river system, Colorado, United States - H2a2 | ecosystem: Environmental > Terrestrial > Soil > Riparian zone | place: USA: East River... | reverse complement strand
GACGCTAGAACAAACCGTATGCCGGCGAAGGTAAGCGGTGGCAAGTCATCGAGGCCGATCTTTATGAATAACCAGGTCGATCCCCAGATACCACAGAGGATCAGCCAGACGATGCGCGCTTTCATTCAATGAGTTGTACGTGAGAGAGATCGAGACGTCAAACAAGCGGGCGCATTTCCACGAATTGAAACTAAGAGCAAAGATCAAAACGCAAAGGTCGCAAAGGTTCCGCAGAGGAACGCAGAGATTTCCTTGCGTCCCTTTGCGGCTTGCTTCGCGTCCTTTGCGTTTGACCAAACCTAAGCAACTCGCAAGCTGCTATTTCTTCTCTTCGTGCTGCGGCGTCAACTTAATAATCGAAAACACCGCACCCTGCGGATCACTAAGAACTGAGAAGCGGCCCACGTTCTCGATGTCCATCGGCGGCACACACGCCTGGGCACCCAGCGACGTCGCTTTCTGAAATGCTGCGTCGCAATCTTCTACGGCGAAATAGATGCCCCAGTTCGGCGGCGTGGGTCCCATGTGCGGCTGGATTTGCATCATCCCGCCGGCGTGCTCGTCACCATTCTTCCATTCCGTATACGGCATCGCACCGCCGTGCGTGTCGGCCGTCCAACCGAACAACTTTGTGTAAAAATCAATTGCCCGCGCCGTGTCGGTGGTAAGCAGTTCGTTCCAGCACACCGAATTCGGTTCACCCTTGACGCCAAAGCCCGTGTGTTTGCCGGCTTGCCAGATGCAGAAGGCTGCGCCAGTCGGGTCGATAATCACTGCCATGCGGCCCGCGTCCATGACATCAAACGGTTCTTTGACGACCGTGCCGCCCAGCGCTTTCGCCTTGGCGGCAGTTTCGTCGGCGTTGGCCACGCTGATGTACGAAGCCCAGTGAGTGGGCACGTCTTTCATCATCTCGCCCTTCTGGTAGAGCGCGCCGATGTCTTTCCCGTTCAGTTTCAGCATGGTGTAAACCATGTCGGGGCCGACAGGACTGTCGTGCGCTTCCCAACCAAATAGGGAGGAATAAAATTCCTTGGCGCCTGGTCCGTCAGTTGTGGCCAGTTCAGCCCAGCAAAAACTACCCGGTGCAATCTCCATTTGTGTTTGCGCTCCTGCTTCACTCATCTCAGTATCTCCTTAATATTGATTGATGATGTTTCTGTCCAGGGGGCTGAAACTTTAACAGCGAGTAGCGAGAAAAGCTAGTTGGATCGAGCGTGGGACTGATGGGCAGTCCGAGAGTCTCATTAGCACCTCACTTCAGTGAGGTGGATTAACGGACGTCCGTTTCGTCCGGTAACCGTTTTAACGGTTTTCTCGGGAAGCCGTTGAAACGGCTAATTAGTTCATTGTGGATTCTGTGATCACCTCACTGAAGTGAGGTGCTAATGAGATTCGGACTCCGGAACCTTTACGAGGGCCAAAACAGGCCGACAGAGCACCCCCCAAAAGCGAAATCGCGCTGCTCTCAACCGAAGTCAAAAGCAGCGCAATCTCTAATCTTCGAAACCACCGAAGTGGTTTCTAAGATGGCAGCCCGGCTTGGCCAAGCACAAGCTGCCAATTTGTATTCCGACAAGCGATCGGCGGTCGATGCTTCCCGGTCGGCACACGATCTGTTTCCACTTTTCTCACATCCCTTGCGGGACATGCGATCTGCTTTCACCAATCTCACATTCCTTGCGGATTGTGGTGCCTATAGGTAGTTTTTTTGGTGGCTGTCCTCCACCGCCGGTTACGTTCCCGGCAACGAGGCTCAACTTTCGTCGAGCGACATGGCTCCCCTTCGGCGGGTCCTTCCCAAAGGGTGCTACCCGTTTTTATCCGGGCGCTCGCAAGAATCTTTCGATTCTTCCTAGCAGGCCTTTCGGCTTCAGCTAAGGGCGTCAATAGCAACCTCAAACCGCTCTGCTGTTGCTCTCTCCCAGAGCCTCACGACTCCGTTCGCCGATCCCTTCGCTGGTCTCAAAGACCGTAACCTTCGTGACGGGGAGAGTTATACCGAAAAGGTCTCTAACCGTCAATTTTTCGTGTGTTTTATTTTTCCGAAGAGTGATCTGTTTACCTTTGCATGCGAGAAACACTCAACCTTTTCGCGCGAACTAGATAAGAACTCAAAACAAAAACATGCGGAAAAATGTTTTTTAGCGAATCAGATCTTCGACCGCGTTCCGAACTGCGGACTGCACTGAATCCGCCTCGGCCTCATCTTTGTACGGGTAGCGCGGCCAAAAGAAGCCTTTCAGCCCGTCTTTGCGTCGGCGCGGCACAACATGAACGTGAAGATGGGGCACGCTTTGGCTGACACGATTGTTCATGGCCACGAAAGTCCCGTGCGCTTCCATTGCCGACTCGATTGCGCGAGCCAGAAGCTGAGTGTTTTTGAAGAAAGGTTCAACCAGGTTTCCCGGCAGGTCGGCGAGAGTTTCGTAGTGATCTTTAGGAACCAGGAGGCAGTGGCCGGGAAAAACCGGACGGTGATCGAGGAACGCCAGCGATACCTCGTCTTCAAACACCACTCGAGCCGCTACCTCGCGGGCAATAATTTTGCAGAACAGACACGTGGTATTGCTGAGCGTTCGCATGTCTCTCAGAGAATGGGGCAGTAGCCCGTCCGTAAGGGAGGGCTCAATGAATACAAGCCTTGCTTACGCGCTGGCTACTGCCCCAGATTTCGTTTTCCGACCTGATTGTAGCGAAAACAACCCGGCTCGTGATCGTTCACCAGACCTACAGCCTGCATGAAGGAATAGCAAATCGTCGAGCCGACAAACTTGAAACCGCGCTTGGCGAGCGCGTGACTGAGGACGTCCGATTCCGGAGTGTGAGCTTGCACTGGCGCGCCACGCTTGCGCTTGATGGTTCTCCCATTTACGAATCCCCAGACGTAAATATCGAAACTGCCAAACTCCTGCTGGATCTCCAGAAATGCCCTGGCGTTCCCCACGGCTGAGCTGATCTTCAGACGATTGCGAATGATGCCGGCGTCTCCGAGCAACTTCTCGACCTTACGCGCGTCATACTTCGCGACGTTGCGCGGATCGAAGTTATCAAAAGCGGCACGATAGTTCTCACGCTTTCTCAGTATGGTTTCCCAGCTCAAACCGGCCTGGGCTCCCTCCAGGATTAGAAATTCAAACAATGTGCGATCGTCGTGTGCCGGCACGCCCCACTCCCGATCGTGATAGGCGATGGACAATTCAGTTCGGGCCCAATCACAGCGACGAACTTTGCTGTTTGATTTGAGATGGCTCACGGTTTTTTGGAATCGGGATCTGATAAAACCAGGCGTTCGATTGTCGCAACCAGCACAGCCGGCTCGACCGGCTTGGCCAGATGAACCTGAAAGCCGGCAGACAGCGCCAGTCGCCGATCTTTCTCAGTCGCAAAAGCGGTCAACGCAACCGCAGGAATGTTGCAGGCTTCTGATGCCAATGACCTGATCTTACGAATCAGTTCATAGCCACTTTCGATCGGTAGTCCTATGTCGCTAAGGAGCACGTCGGGCTTAAAGAGTTGCAGGTTAGTCAGCGCCTCCTGTGCCGACTCAACCGCCTCGACTTTAGCACCCGAACCTTCGAGCGTCAGCAAAAGAAGTTCACGCGCATCAGGCTCGTCTTCAACTACCAACACGCGCAATCCGGCGAGCGCCAGCCGGGCGGTGCCCGTACTTTCGGCCGCGGATTCGTCAGCCGGACGAGCAGCAGTTTCATTTGACTGCATCGCGGCGAGCGGCAATCTGATTGTAAACGTGGCTCCAAGACCTTCACCAGGGCTTTCAGCGCTGACGGTCCCACCATGCAGTTCCGTCAAGTGACGCACAATGGCCAGTCCCAGGCCGAGCCCGCGGTGCGATCTGGTTACGGGTGATTCAGCCTGGCGAAATCGTTCAAAAACGCGAGGCAGAAAATCGCGATCGATTCCAATACCGGTATCGCGAACCACGAGTTCGGCGGACGATTCGGACCGGTGCAACGAGACATAAACGGTGCCATCACGCGACGTAAATTTCACTGCGTTTGAGAGCAGATTCCAGATTATCTGTTGCAGCCGCGCGGAATCACCGGAAACCGGTCCCAACGAGGCCTCAGCGGAAATCTGGATCTGAATTCCTTTGGCATTCGCGGCCGGCCGCACGATATCAACCGCTGCGGCAATCACCGGCATAAGATCAATCGGCCGCACTTCAAGAGTGAGTTTTCCTCCAGCGATGCGCGAGACGTCAACCAGATCTTCAATCAATTGCGCCTGGGCCCGGGCATTTCTTTCGACCGTCTCAAGCGCATGCGAGGTAGTTTCATGGTCCAACCGATCCTTACGCAGCATTGACAGCCAGCCGAGAATCGCCGTCAGCGGTGTGCGTAGTTCGTGCGAAAGTGTGGCCAGGAATTCATCCTTGATGCGATTGGCTTCTTCAGCCTCGGTTCGCGCGGCATGCTCGCGATGAATCAGCTGCTCGCGCTCCTCTTCGGCCCGTTTTCGCTCAGTGATATCCCAGCCGAACCCGGCTAAGCGGTAGGGCTTTCCGTTTGCATCGTAAAAGGCACGCCCTCGTCCGATCATCCAACCCGGCTTGCCGTCCCTGGTCGCGTATCGGAAGTCAACTTCATAGTCAGTCCGATTTGCGATCGCTTCCCTCACGGCTTTACCAAGAGATTCCCGATCTTCCGGATGGACAAATTCAAAGAACGCCTGTTCCGTTTCCGGAAACTCACCCGGCGCAAGACCGAAAATCGCTTCCAACTCCGGCGACCATTGCACGCGGTTGGTTTCATCCAGCTCGCGCGTCCAGGTGCCCATACCACTCGCCTGCATGGCCATGACGAGCCGCTCCCGACTCTCGAACAGTTCCTGCTCTGATTCTTTCCTTTCGACGAACTGTCCAATCTGACTGCCAATACCCCGGAAGGTGGCGAGTAGAGTCTCATCGGGCTCGCGTATCTCTCGACTGAAGAATTCCATCACTCCGAGAAACTTCTCACCAGAGAGGATCGGAAACCCAAAGGCGGCATGAAGTCCGGCAGCAGAGGCGGCGTGAGCACGGGGAAAGTTATCGTCTTTCGTTACGTCGGGAATCCATGCAGGTTTCAGGTCTTTCCAGACGCGTCCCGGCAAGCCAACCCCCGGCTCGAAGATGTATTCGTAACTCATCAGTTCAAATCTGCTCGCGCCCAATCCCTGATGACCCTGAGCAGGCCAGACCTTCAAGCAACGCAGCGCGCCGGCGGCCGAGTCCAGCCCCCACATCGCTCCGACTTCCCACCCGAACGTGTTGCAGATTCTCTGGAGCATTCGCGGCAGGGCATCGGCGAGCGCGGGTGACTCTGCGAGGATTCGCGTCACGGAGAGACTGCCACCAAGATGCCTCTCGGCCTGCTTTCGCTCAGTAATGATCGCGGCCAGCGACAGAGTCGTGATCATTAAGTTTGCCAGGTAGGCTTGCAGGTATAGCAATGACTCATTCTTGCTAAAGACCGCAAACCCGCCGTAGCCGTTAATCGTGCCCCATATCGCAATCGCCGATAGCGTGGCCATAGCGGTCGAGACACCCCTTGGACCAAAGCGAAATGCCGCCCACAGTAGCAGCGGTATTGTGACGTGTCCCCAGGGACGTGCGGTTCCCGAGCGTAGCAACAGATTTGTGTAAATGGTTGTCGTTAGCAGCGATAACAAGAGCAGCAACAAAAAGGCTTCCAGCAGGCGCCAACCCCGCCAGCGTTCGATTGGTTTATCGACCCAACTCAAGATCAGGGGCGTAACAACCAGGGCGCCGACGCCGTCACCTGACCACCACGTTAACCAGAGCCAACCGAAATTGTTCCAGGACGCCGCGCCCCCTAAACACAAACTAACGTTGCCGATAGTGGCGCTTATGGCCGTACTGAGAATCGCGGCAAAAAATACAAACTTCAAAACATCTATCGCGCGATTAAAGGGGCTGGCCGATCCAACGAAGCGACGAAGCAGATACACCGCAGTGGTTGCTTCCAACGTGTTGCCTATGGAGATCCCGGTCGCGGTCGCCAGGGAAACGTCGGTCAGAAAGTAATTGGCGATTAGAGCGCCCAGCAGAACGCCGGGTACAGCACGATAACCGAGCCAGAAAACAAGGGCGATGGCAACGCCAGTCGGAGGCCAGACAGGCGAAACGCTGGCGTTAAGAACGGCCAGCGACAAGCCGAGTTTTGCCGCGAGAAGATAGAGCCCGGCGACCACCAGAATCACGCCGAGATCGTACATCATCGGATATTTGCGAGTGTTGGTCATTCAATCAGTTCGCTGAACACCAGGATGTAGCCATTTGGGTCCTTCACCTCGAACTCCCAATCACCATACCCTTGTTTCCGCAACGGCATTCTTATTTCAATTTCATTCTTGACAGCCACGTAAAACTCTTTGACACCTTCCATGCGAAGGTAGGCGTCCCAGACACCGGCGCCGCGCAGGTGATAGAGGTCGGGTTTTTGATAGCCCTCGATCCGCTGAAACATGATCTCGACCTGGTCACGACAGACACTGGCAAAGACGTAGGGCGGGGTTTCGGGAAAAGGGTAGCTGGTGAAGCCTAACTTTGTTTCATACCAACGAATCGTTGCGTCGACATTCGCGACCGCGAAAGTCGGGGCTATGCTGGAAAGTTTCATCACATGCTCTTAGTCAAATATTTAACTTCCATCTGTCTCGCCGCCTTCCGGTCCATAGAACATCACCCAGACCGCAAAGTCGTCGCTGAAGTTTTCAAAACGATGTTCGACGCCGGCGGCCGCGAAGAGCACGTCGTTCGGCGAGAAGTTCTGGCGAGCCCCGGCGCAAAGGAATTCGCCGCTGCCTTGTGCGACCACGTAAATCTCGTCACGCGAGTGCGGCGTCTGGGGGTCGTGGCCGCGCGGCGCGTACAGCTTCACAACCAATGAGCCATGCTCGAATAAACTTACCGAACGTTCGCCCTGTGGGCCAGGTAAGCGACTCAGCGCTTCACCCAGCGTGATCTTTTGACAGGAGTTGCGGGTTATCATGGTAGCGGTGCCAATAATACATTACAATGCCCCGACTGATTAAGAGTTTACGCTGAGGCCGGGACCTTTTCTGACCACTCGTTCTTCTTGCCCAGGCCCGGAAGTTCAAAGTAAGAAGACTGTAAAACACTATGGATAAGAATGAGCTGCGAGAGCTTGCGGCCAATCGGGATTTCATCTCGGGCATTTACAACTATTGCGACCGTTGGTGTGAACGCTGCCCATTTACCGCGCGCTGTCTCGTATATGCGACCGAGAAAGCTGCGGATGTCTCTGACGATCCCGAAGTCCATGACATCAATAACGCCAAGTTCTGGAGGCGGCTGGAATCGATATTCCAGGAAACCCATGAAATGATCCTGGAGTGGGCACAGGAAGCAGGGATTGATTTGGAAACACTCGAAGCCGAGGCCGCCCAGGCCGATCGCGAGCAACAAAGACACGACGCCAAGCAGCATGAGCTTTCGCTTTCGGCGCGAAGGTATGCGGAGATGGTCGAGCGATGGTTTGGAGAGGAATTCGCGGTCGAACAGAATGTGCACGATGACACTACCGGCAAGTCGAAGAACTCCGAGGAAGACATAGACGTCAGCGATGCCATTGAAGTGATCCGTTGGTACCAGTTCTTTGTGGCGGCAAAAGTTTTCCGGGCCCTGATGGCCCGGGACCGCCCGGTCATTGATGAGGAGCTGACGAGCGAGGACATTTTCTCCGGCGCCGAACTCGATGATGACGAAGCGTTCATTGAGGCCGTGGGGAATGATGCGGACGGCTCGGCCAAGATTGCGCTGATCGCGATCGATCGTTCGTCGAGCGCCTGGCGCATGTTGCAGAGCTCACTGCCTGAAAAAGCGGATTCAATTGTCCCAATGCTCCTTGAGCTGGAGCGCTTAAGGCGCGCCACCGAACAGACTTTCCCTGAAGCAAGAGACTTTATTCGGCCGGGGTTTGATGAGGTGATTTCTGACTTTTTGAGTTAGGGAAAAGGCCATTTTCCATTTTCATTTTTCATTTGACGATTGAAGACAGGTGTTTAGAGTACCAACTTTAGTTGGGCTTTTCGCTGCGCCTAAGACCCGACTGAAGTCGGTACTCTAAACGCTCGGATTCAATGGCAAATGAGAAATGACAATTGAAAAATGGAAAATGGTTTTGCGACGGTGCCTCGATTCGCTTGACTAACCCATGAAAGGCAATATTCCCATCCCCGAACTCCCATTCTCAGAAGAAGTGTGGCTGATGGTTGCGGTGACTTCAGTGCGCGAGCGGCGCACGCAACAGGGCAAACCGTTTCGCGACGTGAGCGCCCGCAACAATACAGGTAGCCTGGCGTTGAAAATCTGGGGAGAGGTTCTCGAAGGGCGCGCCGAAATGCGTCCCGGCTTGTGGGGCGTCACGGGAACGCTGGAATCGTTTCAGGAGCGTTCGCAGTTTGTTGTTTCTGATTACAAACCCATAGGGATCGAGCAATACCGCGAGTATCTTGGTGGCGATCCGTCGTTGCCGCGCGCGTTCACGATTGATATTGAGACGCTGGCCTTGCCCGCCTTTCGCGATCGCGTCGGGCCAAAGTTGGAAAGAGACGTACGACTTGGCTATATGCGGCTGGAACAGCAGCAACGCTATCTCGAAGATATTGCCGCCGAAGAAGAGCGCGTCTATCAATTGGGTTCTTTGAATGCGACGTCCGGTCGCGTGCTGTCAATCGCCGTGCATGTGGGGCCGATTCCGGGCTGTGCGATTGAAGGATTAACATCTGATCAGAGCGAACACGCCTTTGGCATCGATGCGGAAGGTAAAGAGCAGTTAGAGGCGCAGGCGCTGAGCGAATTTCTCTCGTTGATGTCCGACTTTGATCTGGAATGCGACGAAATCGTCGGTCACAACATCATCGGTTTTGATTTGCCGTTTATCTTTCAGCGCTGCCTGGTAAACAACATCGCCGTGCGGCCACCGGTCAACCTGGGCGAATACAACGTGCGTGGAGTTTTCGACACTATGCGCGGCTGGTGGCTGGGCGGTCGAAACCGCGTGGGCCTTGATGATATTGCCTGGGCGCTGGGACTCGAATCGAGCAAGACCGCCGAGGTTGAAGGCAGCAAGGTGTTCGAACTTTACCAGGCCGGCAAGCTGGCTCAGATTCGCGAATATAATTTGAACGACGTTCGGGTGACGCGCAAGGTCTATGAGCGGTTGGTTGCCTGCTTTGGCCGGTAGCAATGTCCGACAAACTTCAGTTTGTCGTCACTTTGCACTACTCAGGTTGAAGCGACAAACTGAAGTTTGCCGGACAATAGGCGATGCCGGTAGAGCCTTCATGTGCTGGCCATCGTAACTCAGTTGCCGAGGTCAAACCTTTATGCACTGTCCCAGTTGCGGAAACGAAAGCTCACTCGATCAGAAATTCTGTCGCAAGTGCGGCTTTAATCTCGAGCCCATCAGCCGACTTGTTGTCCAGGGTTCCCCGGTCGCAGAAGTCCAGCTGGATAAGCAGGAACAAGAGAAAGCTCTCGTGCGCCGCATGTTTCGAATTATGGGATGGGGTTTGCTGATCGTGCTCATCGGAGTCGTATTGCTGGTGATGGCCAGGGCCCCTGCACCGGGCCTGCTGGAAAACGTGCTTGGAGTGCTTAGCTTGATCTTCCTGCTGGGCGGCACCGCGGTCGCAGGCTATTCGATATTCGACGTCATTCGAGAGTCGACCAAACCTGCCCTGCCGAGAGCACGGGTCACCAAAGACGGTGAGATTTCGCAAGCTGAAATCACTAAAGAGCTGTTGGAAGAGCGCTTCCCGGTGCCAGTACCCAGTGTGACCGAGCGAACTACGCAGCTGATTGCGAGCGAGAGTAAAACCGGCAAACCAGAATAGACTTTCTGGACAATCCGCAGGTTACGCAGATTACCCAGACTTACAAGGTACGAGCTGCCGCACTTCGCATCGCAGCGTCCGCAGCCATCGTAATCGGCGTAATCTGCGGATAGATCTTCGATTGCCCGTCTCTGCGACGCTGTTTCATTTCCGAAACAGACTCTGATAGACTTCAAAAACCATGGAAAGTAGCTTAACTCCGGTTGTGATGATCTTCGTCGGCGTCGTCATCGGCGCGGTCGTGGCCGGGTTAGTGCTGCGCGCCAAAGCGCGGCGCAGCTACGAAGACGGCAAAGCCGACAGCGCGACGCAGGTGGCCGCCCTTCACGAAAGACTCACGGCCAGGGATCAAGAGCTTCAGAAACTGCAACAGTCTCTCGACAAAGAACTCGTGCAGCGTGAGCGGTTGCGAGAGGACAACACCGATCTAAAAGCCCAACTGGAAGGCGAGCGCCGGGCGGCCCAGGAACGGTCAGATTCGTTTAAGCTCGCCGCTGAAGAGCTCTCGGAAAAGTTCAAGGCCCTCTCCCGCGATGCTTTGAAAGACAACAACCAGTCCTTTCTCGAACTCGCGCGGGCGACATTGGAAAAGTTTCAAACCAGTGCCAAAGGCGATCTCGAGCTCAGGCAGAACGCCATCGATCAGCTGGTTAAGCCGTTGCAGGAATCGCTGCAGAAAGTTGATGGCAGGATCGGCGAGATGGAAAAGGCTCGGGCCGGAGCTTATTCCGAACTGCGCGAACAGGTGAGAGCGCTGGCGACTTCGCAATTGCAGCTTCAGGCCGAAACCGGAAATCTGGTGAAGGCTCTGCGAACTCCCCACATTCGCGGCCGCTGGGGAGAGATCCAATTGCGGCGCGTAGTCGAGCTAGCGGGAATGCTTGAGTACTGCGATTTCACTGAGCAGGAAACTGTCACGAGTGAAGATGGTCGGATACGACCTGACGTGATCGTGCGCTTACCGGGCAATCGCACCATTGTCGTCGATGCGAAAGTTCCGTTCGAAGCTTTTTATGAGTCGATCTCAACCACGGATGAAGCAGTGCGGCTTGAAAGGCGCACATTGGCGCCCTGAGCAGGAAGTCTTATTGGGAGACCGTGCAGCCGACTCCCGAATTTGTGCTCCTTTTTCTGCCGGGCGAAAGCTTTTACAGCGCTGCCCTAGAACAAGATCCGAAACTAATCGAAGACGGGATTAATCAAAAGGTAATTATCGCGACGCCCACAACCTTAATTGCACTGCTAAAGGCCATTTCGTACGGTTGGCAACAGGAGCAGATGGCCGCGAACTCGCAGGAAGTAAGCAAGCTTGCCAAGGATCTGTATGATCGGCTGCGCAAATTCACTGAGTATTTCTCTGATATCGGCAGGAACCTCGACCGCGCGCTCGAGTCTTACAACAAAGGCGTGGGCTCGCTCGAAGCGCGCGTCCTGGTCACAGCGAGAAAGTTCAAAGAGCTTGGAGCCATTGGC
>Ga0193725_1000507_pt1 | contig 11361 bp, 10 predicted proteins | sample H2a2metaG_FD_143058 | JGI IMG/M metagenome (GOLD analysis project Ga0193725, IMG submission 143058) | Soil microbial communities from a riparian zone of the East river system, Colorado, United States - H2a2 | ecosystem: Environmental > Terrestrial > Soil > Riparian zone | place: USA: East River... | reverse complement strand
CAACGAGTTTCGGGCCCGGTCTTTCCAGCAGCTTACCCAGCTGGCTGGTGTGGTCCCTTGCTGGAACGTTTACCGACCACTGCGCCTCGAGAGCCTGGAAGCAACGGTGGCGCTAATCGCCGAGCGTCTCGACTGATGACTCGAGCCAGTGCGGCGCTGCGGCAGAGTGCGGACGACACGCAACAGTCTCGGCCCATTTCCTTTCCGTTCCATAACGGTGAGATTCACGTAACGCGTTATGCAACAGGGGGTTACGGTGCGGCCCGTCGCTGCGTTACCTCGGGGCTTGAATTTGCCTTTCTGGCGCACCGTTAGAGACGAGAGCTCGTCACTTAACAGTCAGGAGGCAGGATGAAGAAAACGTACTCTCCGCCAAAGTTGGTGGAGTACGGTCGGATCGCGGATTGTACGTTCGCGACTCCCGGCGGCTACAAGGGATGCAAGACTGACTGCCACATCGACAACTTCGGTGAGCAGTCAGCCCTTACCGGCAGCTGAAGTAGGCCGGCGGATCCCAGGAAAGGCCCCGACATCCGCCAACGCGGTGTCGGGGTTTTCTATTTCCGGCTGACCATGAATCACTCAATGTCTTTGTCGCAAAACAAGCCTTTCAAGCTTTCGTACCTGGTACGGGTCTTTACGATCGTCTGGGCCGCCGCCGGCGCATGGATGGTGGCGTGGGCCATTCTGCTGATCGTGCAAGGATTGCTGCCCGTGGCGTTGGTGTATTTGACGAAACCGCTGGTAGACGGGGTTCAAGCGGCCGTCGGACGTGGCAGCTCCTGGGAAAGCGTACAGCCGATTCTCCTGGTCGGCGGCGCGATCGGGGGCATTCTCATTCTGACGGAGCTGATCAAAGTCGCCCTGGAATGGATCGGCGCCGTGCAGTCAGAGCTGGTGCAAGACCACGTAAGCGATCTTCTGCACGCCAAGGCGATCTCGGTGGACCTCGCCTTCTTTGAAACGCCCGACTTTCACGACCACATGTACCGGGCGCGTTTCGACGCCAGCAACCGCCCTCTCGCTCTTCTGGAAAGCACCGGAAGCCTGATTCAGAACGCCATCACCGTCGTGGCCATGGCCGCGGTACTGGCCCGCTACGGGGCTTGGCTGCCGCCGGCTCTGCTCCTCAGCACGCTTCCCGCCTTTTACGCGGTGGTTCGAACAAGCCGACGTTACCACAATTGGTGGAAGAATACGACCACGGAACGACGCCGGACCCAGTACCTGGGCGTCGTCCTCACGGACGCATTCTACGCCGGAGAAATCCGGTTCTTTGGGTTAGGGAATTATTTCCGCAAGGCTTTCCTCGATCTGCGCCGACGGCTGCGCAACGAACGCATCCGCCTCAGGGTCTCGTCCGCATGGGCGCGGAAGTGGTCGCCCTCATCGTCTCCACGGGGACGATTGCCTGGATGGTGTGGCGTGCCTTTCTGGGTTTTGCGACGCTGGGAGACATTGCGCTCTTTTATCAGGCCTTCCAGCGAGGGCAGGGACTGATGCGCGCCCTGCTAACCAACATCGGACAGATTTACAACAACGGATTGTTCCTGGACAATCTGTTCGAGTTCCTCGATCTCGAAACGCAGATTACAGAACCCGTCAATCCGGTCAGGGCTCCGACCAGGTTGCAGCGGGGAATCCGCTTTCGCGATGTCACCTTCAGATATCCCGGCACGGATCGGGTGGCTTTGAAGGACTTCAATCTGACGATCCCGGCGGGTCGCACTGTCGCCATTCTCGGAGCGAACGGCGCCGGCAAAACGACGCTCATGAAGCTGCTCTGTCGTTTTTATGATCCTGAATCCGGCTGCGTCGAAATCGACGGCATCGATCTGCGGACTCTATCGCTCCAGGACTTGCGCACGATGATCACCATCATGTTCCAGCTGCCAGTCCACTATCAGGATTCCGCCCGACAGAACATCGGCATGGGCAATCTGGACGGTGCAAAAGACCTTGCGCAGACTGAGGCTGCAGCCCGCAGCGCCGGCGCCCACGAGCTGATTGCTTCTCTCCCTGAGAGATACGATACGCTTCTCGGAAAATGGTTCCCCGGCGGTACCGAGCTGAGTGGCGGCGAGTGGCAACGCATCGCAATGGCCCGGGCGTACCTGCGAAAATCCGAGATCATTATCCTCGATGAGCCGACGAGCATGATGGATTCCTGGGCTGAAGCAGAATGGTTCGACAGATTCCGCGAGCTCGCGCGGAACCGCACCGCGATCTTGATCACGCACCACCTGGCGATAGCGATGCGTGCCGACGTGATCCATGTCATGGAACATGGGCGGATCGTCGAGTCGGGGAGCCACCAGGAGCTCGTTGCGATCGATGGCCTCTACTCAAAATCCTGGAAAGCACATATTGAGTCGGCTTCTTCATACGCCGAGATGCAGGCGATAGTCTGACCTCACTCACGCAACAAAGTCCGCCGCAAAGGAAAAGAGTTATGGTCGATCCCCAGAAGCTGGGAGCATGGATTCAACCGCAGCATCTCGAGGACGCGGCGCTCGAGCTTTATCGGGAATCCTACGCCTCCCATCCCGCGCGGCTCGTCGTCATAAGGGACTTTCTTCAACCCCAGATCGCAGAGAGGCTGAGCCGATTCCTGTCGGGCGAAGCCGAGTTCAAAGCAGAATACGGGCTGTACACAGCGGAGGGCGCCGCAAAGGAGGAAGCCTGGCTGCGCGCGAGGGACGAGGATCGGTTCTTCAAGTACGGAAAGCTCGTTGGGACGCCGCCGCAATTTCAGACGAGCCCGAACGCGCTTACCTATCTGCAGTTTCGCATGACGTTCCAGCGCCCCGAGTTCAAGGCATTCTTCGAGGCGATCTCAGGAATGCCGCTGGGTGCGAGCGACGATTTCGGTGCGCACTCCATGACTACCGAAAGTCTCCTGCGACCTCACTCAGATAACAATCGCAACCGACAGCTCGCCCTTGTCATTTACCTGACCCCGGGATGGAAGCCGCAATACGGTGGACAGCTCAAGGTGACTCACATGGACGGCAAGACGACCGTGGTCGAAGCTGAGTACAACAGCGTGATTGCCTTCAACGTGCTTACGCACAAGGAGCATGTCGTCGAGCGCATTCGATCAAGCGATGGCACGGCTCCGCGCCGGCTCACGATCGGTGGGTGGTATCACAGGGTCGAAGGTCTCAATGTCTAGGTCGGACCCGGCGATCAGCGTCATCGTCTCGACGCGCAACCGCGCTCACTACCTGCCCGAAGTGTTGCGGACTCTGGCTGCGCAGGAGTGCCGTGCCCCATTCGAGGTCATCATAATCGACAACGGGTCAACCGACGGCACGTCGGCGCTACTAGAGGAGTGGTGTCGCCGGGACACAAGATTCAGAACGGCGCGCGAGCCTCTGGCCGGCTTGAGCCGCGGGAAGAACGCAGGCGTCAGGTTGGCGCGAGCACCCCTCCTGGTATTCACTGACGATGACATGCGTGTCGATCCGCACTGGCTCGAATCGTACCGCAGTCTCTTTTCGGAACACGAAGGGGCGCTGCTAGTGGCTGGTGGTCTGGTCGTTCCGATCGCGCATGATCTCGGCGCGTGGCCCGAGTGGCTGGATGATGCGGCGCTCGTCGATGTCGGATTGCTGAACCACCATGACCACCGGGCGTTGGTGAAATTCGAATACGTCTGGGGAGGCAACATTGCGGTCCCCAAAGCTGTCTTCGATCTATTGGGATTGTGGAATGAAGCGGTCGGTCTACAGGCGGACCAAAGAGTGACGCGGGAGGACAGCCAGTTCTACGAGGACACCGAGTTGCAGGATCGCGTCCGAAAAGCAGGAGGGTGTGCGTGGTTCTGTCCCGAAGCGGTCGTATATCATCGAGTCGACCGGCGGTCGGTAACTCCGCGGCGAATCTGCTCGACCGCGTTCTCCCGCGGACGAAGTGATTTTTGGCAGCAGGGACTTCGCGTGTGGCATGAAGTGGAGCTGGTTCCGAAGCGAAACGCCGTCGGAGGTCTGCTCGCACTAGGCGCGAGCCTCGCGCGCTGGGGTTTCTGGCTGATCCTGTTTCGCCTCTCGAGGCGCAAAAGCTTCTTCGAACGTGCACGCCTCGCGGCGTTTGTAGCAGGGCGTTCGATTGACAGCATGCGTGCTGGCCGAACGTCCATGCGCTTGTTTAGGGGAGCTGGCCGTGTCGCATTCCCCGCGCGAAGTCTCCTGCTCCAGTTGACTCCAGATGTCGGCTGAAGCGACGAGAGGGGTGTTGGAAAGGTCACGGCCCCGACCGTGGGCCAGGGTCACACCCCTGCCGGGATCAATCGAATCTGCTGGCCACATTCCCGCACTGGATGGGCTTCGCGGAATTGCGATCCTGCTCGTGTTGCTCTTGCACTTTGCGCCGTATGCGCCGGGGTTGCACTCACCGACGGTCCTTCTCGATCGGCTCTACCTCCGGGCTTCAGGGATCGGATGGATGGGCGTGGACCTGTTCTTCGTGCTATCGGGGTATCTCATCACAGGGATTCTCTATGACACCAAAGGAAGCAAGCACTACTTCCGTCAGTTCTATGCCCGTCGCTTCCTGCGCATTTTCCCTCTGTACTACGCGGCCCTCGCGATATTCCTGCTGGTCTTCCCGGTGTTTCATCTCTTTGACTCTGTGACGCGAGAGCTCCGCGGCGACGCGGTCTGGTTCTGGACGTACCTGTACAACGTGAGGGTGGCGGCAACCGGCTGGCGTCCGACCGGCGCTCTGGAGCACTTCTGGTCGCTGGCCGTCGAAGAACAGTTCTACTTCATCTGGCCCATAGTGGTGCTATGGTTGGGCAGGAAGCATTTGATCGCTACATGCGCCGTCGCCGTAGTGGCGGCTCTGGCATTGAGACTTGTGCTCTCATCCACTCGATACGTGGTCCTTCCGGACGTGTGGATGCCCGCTCGCATGGATGCATTGGCAGTCGGTGCGTTCATCGCTCTGATGATTCGTGCGCCCAATGGGCTTGCACGCCTACGACGTTGGGCGATTCCAACCGCTGTGGCTGCCGCTCTGCCGCTGGGGATCCTGCTGGGCTACAGCATCGGTCTGTCCACCGTTGCCCACACACTTTCGGCGCTGCTCTTTGGTGCGATTCTGGTGTTGTGCCTGGCTGCTTCTCCCAACGGCTCGCTCGCCACGGTAGCGACCTCTCGGATCCTCAGATTCTTCGGACGCTACAGTTACGCCCTGTACGTCTTTCACCACCCGTTTCTCTGGTTCAGGCCGATCTTCAGTCTGGCTTTCGTTCCAACGATGTTCCGGTCACAACTCCCTGCGTACCTGCTGTGGCTGGCGATTGCGATTGGATGTTCGGTGGCGATTGCTCTAGTAAGCTGGCATTTGCTGGAGAAGCCGTTCCTCAAAATGAAGCGATTCTTCCCGTATCACACAGCGGGTGCCTCGCCCCTGGCCAGCCCGATCGCCCCTGAAAGACTCACCTACGCCGGGCTGATAACGCCCTGAGCAAGGTAGTCGCCCCGCAAATGCTGCTGGGCACGGTGATCTTCGTGAATTAACCCAACCTATTGTTACTGCTGAGCTTGGCCTGCTCACAATCTTGCGAATCCCGCCGATACATGTCAACCCCTAGGTCCTAGACCTAACCGCTTGTGTCATAGCCACTTACGGTCAGCTCCAAGCATTGATTAAATCGGTTCGCAAAGCTACATTACGGCTACTTCAAGTGGAGCTTTTTTTGGCCTCCCACCCCGCCTCCGAACCCAGTCGCTTCCTCCGGATTTAATGACGGCTCCGAACAACAGAGAGCGCATCCTCCCGCGCCTCATTCACGAAGAAATCAAAGAATCGTTCATCAATTATTCGATGAGCGTCATCGTCTCTCGCGCGTTGCCAGACGTACGCGACGGACTCAAGCCGGTGCACCGCCGCGTGCTCTACGCGATGAACGAGCTCGGACTCGTTCCGGGACGTCCGTACAAGAAGTCCGCGACCGTCGTAGGCGACGTGCTCGGCAAATACCACCCGCACGGTGACAGCTCTGTCTACGACGCACTCGTGCGCATGGTGCAGGACTTCTCGCTCCGCTATCCGCTGGTCGATGGTCAGGGAAACTTCGGCTCTGTCGATGGAGATCCTGCCGCGGCCTACCGCTACACCGAGGCGCGGCTCACGCGCGTGGCGATGGAGATGTTGGCTGACATCGACAAGAACACCGTCGATTTCGCTCCCAACTTCGATGACCGCCTGCAGGAGCCGAAGGTCCTTCCGTCGGCGATTCCAAATCTCGTGGTCAACGGCTCGTCAGGCATTGCCGTCGGCATGGCGACGAACATCCCGCCCCACAATCTCGGCGAAGTGGTGTCGGCGCTCACTGCGCTGATCGACAATCCGGAGCTGACGCCAACTGATATCAGAAAGCTGATCAAGGGACCCGACTTCCCCACGGGCGGATACATCTATGGCCGCGCGGGAATCAAGGACTATCAGGAGACGGGCCGCGGCCGCATCATCATGCGCGCGCGCGCTGTGATCGAGGAGAAAGAATCCTCGAACAAGTCCCAGATCGTGGTCACTGAGCTGCCGTACCAGGTCAACAAGGCGAAGCTGATCTCCGACATGGCCGACCTGGTAAAGGACGGAAAGCTCGAGGGCATCTCCGCCCTCCGCGACGAGTCCGACAAGGATGGTATGCGCGTGGTCATCGAGCTCAAGCGCGATTCGATTCCGCGCGTTGTGCTCAACCAGCTGTACAAGCACACGGTGATGCAGTCGACATTTGGCGTCATCATGCTGGCGCTCGTCCCCGACGCGCACACGACTCAGCTAGTGCCGAAAGTCATGCCGCTCAAGGAAGTGCTGCTGCACTACATCGAGCACCGGCACCAGGTCGTCGTTCGCCGCACTCAGTTCGAGTTGGACAAGGCGCTCGAGCGCGAGCACATCCTCGAAGGCCTCAAGATCGCGGTCGACAACATCGACGCGGTCATCAAGCTCATTCGCGCGGCGCAGGACACACCGACCGCGAGCACGCAGCTCCAGAAGCGGTTCAAGCTGAGCGAGCGTCAGGCCGAAGCGATCCTCAACATGCGGCTCGCCAAGCTCACCGGCCTCGAGATCGAGAAGCTGGACAGCGAGCTCAAGGAAGTCCGGGCGTTCGTCAAGGAGATGCGCGAGATCCTCGCTTCCAAGCCGCGCCGGCTGAAAATCATCCGCGATGAGCTGACGCAGGTCTCGGACAAATACGGCGACGAGCGCAGATCCGAGATCACGAGCGACGAAGGCGAGTTCACGATCGAAGATCTGATCGCCGAAGAGGATATGGTCATCACGATCTCCCACTCCGGCTACATCAAGCGCACCTCGGTCTCGACGTATCGCAAGCAGCGCCGCGGTGGACGCGGGCTGAGCGGGGCGGGACTGAAGGACGAAGATTTCGTGACTCGCCTCTTCATCGGGTCAACGCACGATTACATCCTCTGCTTCACTGACGATGGTCGCTGCTTCTGGCTCAAGGTCCACGAGGTTCCACAGGCGGGCCGTGCGGCGAAGGGAAAGCCGATCGTCAACCTGATCAACGTCTCACCCGAGACTGAGATCAAGGCGATGGTTCCCGTCCGCGAGTTTTCGGATACGCAGTTCCTCCTCTTCTGCACTAGAAATGGCACGGTGAAGAAGAGTGCACTGTCGCAGTATTCGAACGTCCGTCAGACCGGAATCAAGGCGATCAAGATCGACAAGGACGACGAGCTTATCGACGTGCAGGTGACGAGTGGCACGAACGATATCGTTCTTGCCACGCGACACGGCTTATCGGTCCGATTCCACGAGATGGATGTTCGTGAGATGGGCCGCGACACCACTGGCGTCAAAGGTGTGGAGCTTCGCGAGGGCGATTCCGTGATCGGGATGGTCGTCGTCAAGCGCGACGCGACGTTGCTCGTGGTGACTGAGCGCGGCCTGGGCAAGTGCTCCAACATTGCCGACTATCGCGTCCAGAAACGTGGCGGAAAGGGAATCATCACGGTCAACCGAACCGAGAAAACAGGTGATGTCGTTGCCCTGATGGAAGTTCTGCCTGCCGACGAGATAATGATCATCACAAAACATGGTGTAATCATTCGCAGTTCCGTCTCTCAGGTGAGAGTAACGGGCCGTATCGCGCAGGGGGTCAAACTCGTCAACCTCGATGAAGGAGACCTTGTGACAGCCGTCGCCCGCGTCGTTCCCGAAGAGGAAGGCGAAGGCGAAAACGGCGTTGCCGCCACCGAGACCGATCAGGTCGAGGCCCTCACCGACGAATGAAGAGCAAGCGCCCCGATCTGACTCCACAACTGGTAGAAATCGAGAAGCTGCGCTCGGCCCTGCGTAAAGCAGAGTCCGAGGTCCAGCGGCTGCTCGACGAAGCCGCGGCGCGAGGGGCGCTGGTAGACATTCTGCACGACGTCATGGGCTCGCTGTCGATGGGCGAGCTGTTCCACATGTTGGCGCGCCGGCTCGCCCGCGCGCTCAACCTCAGCCACTCGTCAGTGATTTTTGCGAAGTCCGGCGACCGACTGGGAACAGTCGCGTCGGCGCACGAGGATCCGCAGCTCGAGAACCTTCAGGTCGAGCTCGACAAGTACCCCGAGATCGAAGCCGCGCTCGCTAGCGAGCAGCCAGTTCTGATTCCGGACATCTGGCACTCTGACGCTTACAAGTCTCTGCGCGAAGCGTGGGAAAAGGACGGCAGCGTCATCTCGGTGCGCTCGATCATCGCGCTGCCTTTCCGTCTCGACCTCGATCGGACCGGTGTATTTCTCCTCCGCCGTACCGCCGAGAAGTCGTCGCTCAATGAAGCCGACGTCGATTTCGCCGAGACAGTGGTGAAGAGCGCGATGAATGCGATGCGTCGCGCTCACATGGTGGAAGTCACGCAGGCCGACAATCTCCGTCTCGAGGCGCTCGCACGTACCGATCCGCTCACTCAGCTGCTCAATCGCCGGGCGCTGCTCTCCCAGCTCGGGACCGAGGTCGAGCGGACCCGGCGCTACAATGCGCCGCTCAGCATCCTCATGATCGACGTCGACGAGTTCAAGGACGTGAACGACACGTTCGGGCACCTCGCAGGAGATCAGGTGCTGGTCGAAGTCGCGCTTCTGCTCGCTCGCACCGCTCGCAGCGTCGATTCGGTCGCTCGCTACGGCGGCGACGAATTCGTTATCGCCGTTCCGGAGACGGGTGAAGCGGGAGCGATTGCGTTTGCGGAGAGGCTCCGCGACAAGATCCAGTCCCACGAGTTCGACATCGGGAAGGGTGATCCACTCCGGTTGACCGTCAGCATCGGCGTGGCCGATTTCCCGGAGCCCAAGGTCGAGACCGCGGAAGATCTGCTGGACTGCGCGGATCGCGCGCTCTACCGGGCCAAGGCCGGCGGACGGAATCTGGTCTGCGTGTAGGGCGGGAAGGGGGAAGGGGGAAGCGGGAAGCGCCGAGGCTAAAAGCCGCTTAGCTTTTATCATATTCCTGGCGCTGTAGTCACACTGGCGCTCGACCACGTTCGCCATCTCGCCAATGCGCAAATCCCTTCAAATCCGCCGGCCCCGCTTCCCGCTTCCCTCTTCCCTCTTCCCGCTTCTGCTTTCAGCCTGCGTCGCCGACTCCTCGAAAAAAGAAACCACCGCTGATACGACGCACCTCGCGCCGGTAGTGATCGTCACGCCGGTCAATCGCGGGAGTCACGGCATGGCCGAGCGGGTGTCGTGGGCGTTCTCTCCAGATAGAAAGGCGGTGCTTGTCGTCGCGGATCCTGGCGGAGTGGAAAACGAACCGGTCCCGAACGGTTTTTTCTTCGGCGACGAGACGCGCGCTTTCCAGATACAAATGGACAGCGTCTGGGACGTGGCGCCGTCACCGAACTGGAAGTGGATCGGATTCGGGCGCGCGTACGCGGTCGTTGCTGGTGGTGGAACGGGAACAGATCTGCTGACCGACGTCTCCCGCCGGACATCGATCGACACCGCGACGCTTCGTGCCGGGTCGTTCCCGGCGAGTGGGATGTCGCTCGCACGAGCAGTCGCTCAGCCAGGCATCATCCACATTCCCGACGATCCACGCGTTGTCGCGTCGGCTGACAGTGCCGCGCCGAAGCTGTTCCCGGTCGCGCGCGGCTGGCGCGTGCGCTGGACCGCCGATGGCTCGACGCTCGCGCTCGGCAACAGTCCGGCGCGCGCGGTCGACAACGAGCCCAGCCAGACGTGGGCGGCGCTCGACCCGACAACCGGCGCTTTGCACGGGACGTTGCCGTCGAATGCGGGCCTCGCCGATGTGAAGTTCACCGGGGGCCCGACGCTCGACCGGTCGCTGCCGATCGACTTGACTCAATCGCCATCGATCCAGATTCAACGCGGGAAGGACGTATTCACGATCCAATCGATGCGCGGGGTCATCACCATCCAGGATCCGCCCGGTCAAGGCAGCACGGGAGCGCAGCGAGTTGTCGGCGCCGGAATCGCGCTCGCCGCGACCGCGGGAGGCCGCTACATCATCGCGCTCGCGCCGAAACAGAATCCCGATCCAAACGGGAGTCCCGTCGAGGCCGTGGTGTACACCGTCACGTGGTGATTGGGACGGAATGGGGTGCTTCGGCTGGCGTCCACGGTGCCGAAGCAGGGAGCTGTAAGCTTTACGGCTAAATTGCTCGGAGCTCCCTGCTTCGGTTTCGTGGATGCAAGCCGCCGCGCGAATTACTCAGCCCTACTTCCCGATTCTGCGCAGCTCCACCAGCAGGCAGTGATCCTGGACGACATCGATGCCCGCGCGCGCGAGCTTCTCCGCGGCATCGTCGTTCCTGATCTCGAGCTGAAACCAGACTGACTTCGGCTTCTTGGCGATGATGTCGTCGACGTGCTGCGGAATGTCTTTGGGGCGACGGAATACGTTCACCATATCGATGTCGCCCGGGATCTCGGTGAGCTTCCGATACACCTTCTTACCCATCATCTCCTTGAGATCCGGGTAGTAGACCGGGACCGGAACGATCTCGTATCCCACCTGCTGCGCGTGCTCTGGCACATAGAACGCCGGCTGGTCAGGATCTGGCTTGATCCCGAGCACGGCGATGCGGTGGGTCTGCTCCAGCAGCGTTTTTATCTGCGCGGGCGATTCGATCAGATGATCGCGCCAACTCTCGGCGTCAGTCTTGGCCATGCTCTCCTGGATTATGGACCGGCGTTTCATAAAATCGAATATGGGAATACGTCCACGAAGTCGACAATCCGCGAAATCGGGGAAGTTCGGGTGCGCGGGGTGACGGTGAGCGCATGCCGCCGGTAAATTGCAAGAGCAAGTCCAGCTTCAAATTCCTGGAGATCGACACGTAATGCGAATGTTAGTACTTGGCGCGGGCCTGCAGGG
>Ga0193725_1000506_pt1 | contig 11367 bp, 3 predicted proteins | sample H2a2metaG_FD_143058 | JGI IMG/M metagenome (GOLD analysis project Ga0193725, IMG submission 143058) | Soil microbial communities from a riparian zone of the East river system, Colorado, United States - H2a2 | ecosystem: Environmental > Terrestrial > Soil > Riparian zone | place: USA: East River... | reverse complement strand
GCTATTCAGACCTCAACATCCGCCCAGATCACGAGAATCTGTAGCCGCGAACATTCACAATTGTGGAGAGCTATAGACGTCGCAGCGACGTACTCAAGAGAATCAATTCCTACCCGCAGGGGAAGTAGCAACTAAGGGGCCAACTTCTCCTCGACAATGCCCGCGTTAACTCTGTCGTGCGAGAGTTGCTGATACTGGGATGTCAAATTCGATTTATCGCGACACTTCGGATGGAGATTATTTGTGGAAGCACTAAGGAGCAGAATTCTCAGATTGGAGATTTTGGAAAAAATCCGAAAGGAGCGAACGTCAAAGAGTCGAGGGCAGTCAACAGCCTCTCCGAAAAACTGTAAACGAATAATTCAATCGACCGAGGCGCACGTCCTAATCCACCCTATTCGTTTTTTTGGAATTAGTTCCAAACTGAGAGGAATGGCGCGCGGATTAATCGCATGGCGAGTTTTTTTTCGGCTGAAGAATTTCAAAACTTTGGGGCGCGGAGTTCTGGATTGTAGCTAAAGCGACGCTCCACCTTTTTCGTTTCCGGTTGTTCTATCGCGCTTGTTCCTGCCGGGCAGTTTCCGCATTCAGCGGCTCAGGTTCCTCGACTTCGATTTTCTCACCCATCAAAACCAGGATCTGATGTTGCTGTCCGTCACCCACTAAACCAACTTCATTACCTGACTGGACAGCGCCATCCAATCTGACTTCGGCGACACCACGACAGAGCGAGTGCGGATTCTCTACAATGATCCGGTAAGTTGTTTTGTCTCGACGATAGATAATTTCAAACTCGCGCCAGCCTCGCGGAATGCACGGGTCGATGCGCAGGCGATCGCCTTCCAGTTTGAACCCGAGAATGTATTCAACCGCCGCGCGGTACATCCATCCGGCCGAACCCGTGTACCACGTCCAGCCACCTCGACCCGTGTGTGGCGGCACGGCGTACACGTCGCCGGCCGCAACGTAAGGTTCGACTTTGTATTTGTGCAGGCCGGCGCGGGTCGACGCGTGATTGATCGGATTCAACAGCCCGAACAACTCGCCGGCGCGATCACCGTCGCCCAGCATAGCAAACGCAATTACCGTCCAAAGGGCCGCATGCGTGTACTGTCCGCCATTTTCGCGCACGCCGGGAACATAGCCTTTGACATAACCCGGATCCAATTTGCTTTTATCAAATGGCGGCGTGAACAAAACGATAAGACCATCGCCACGACGGATCAGATATTCATTTACCGCGGCCATAGCTCGCGCCGTGCGATAAGATTCGGCTACGCCAGAAATCACGGCCCAGGTCTGCGCGATCGAATCAATGCGGCACTCGTCGTTCTGCGCCGACCCCAGCGGCGTGCCGTCGTCGAAATAGGCCCGCCGATACCAATCGCCATCCCAGGCTTGCTCGAGTCCTTTTCTGAGTTTTTCCACGTGCCGGCCATAGCGATTGCCGCGATCTGTCATTTGATATCGATCCCACAGCGGCGCACATGCATTCAAAGCTGTGCAGAGAAACCAGCCCAACCATACGCTCTCGCCTTTGCCACCGGCGCCGACCCGGTTCATTCCGTCATTCCAATCACCCGACCCCATCAAGGGCAGTCCGTGTTCGCCCAGGCCCAGGCTGTGATCAATCGCGCGCGCGCAATGCTCAAGCACGGTTGCGCTCTCAGTCGAGGTGTCAGGCTGCAGATAGTTTTCAATCTGATCGGGCTCGAGCGCCGGCGCTTCGATGAACGGAACACTCTCCTCCAAAACCGAATAGTCACCGGTCACCTTCACATAAAATGAAACGACGTAAGGAAGCCACAACAAATCGTCTGAGAAGCGCGTGCGGACACCCCGACCAGTGGGTTCATGCCACCAGTGCAGCACGTCACCCTCCTTGAATTGGCGCGCGGCGGCACGGAGGATCTGCGCGCGCGCGACCTCTGGACTCGCATAAACCAGGGACATCACATCCTGCAACTGATCGCGAAAACCAAACGCGCCGCTTGACTGATAGAACGCGGAACGTCCCCGCACTCGACAGGCCAGTGTTTGACACAACAGCCAACGATTCACGAGCGTGTCCATCGAGGCGTCAGGTGTCTTGATCTCAATCGTGCCCAGTAATTGATCCCAGAATCCCAGCACCTTTTCGAAAGCTTCGTTGACGGAGTGCGTGCTGCGAAAGCGCGAATTCGTCGCCCGAGCCTCTTCAATCGATTCGGCCTGGCCCAGTAAGAAAATCACCTCGCGGGCTTCGCCGGGCGCAAGTTCGATCGAAACCTGAATTGCCGCGCAGGGATCCAGGCCGGCGCCATCGCGACCGCTCAGTGCGGTCCGGCGCAAGGCGGCCGGTTGGGCCAGAGATCCATTGCGCCCAATAAACTCTTTCCGGTCGCAAGTGATCGTGAAACGGGTCTCGCTGGTACCGGCAAAGGCCACCCGATTTGAAAACTCGTTGTTGTAGGAATTGCGCGCGAAGATAGCGCCTTCGTTTTCTTCCACATCCGTTACAATGTGATTTGCCGACGCTTCGCGGGTCACTCCCAGCACCAGCTCCTGATAGCTCGTGGCTGAAAGTCTACGGCGCCGGTCAGAACGATTACGCAACCGCAACAGGGAAATCTTTACGGGGGCGTCGAGCGGCGCAAAGACGAGCAACTCCTGCGAAATGCCGTGACTGGCATGCTCAAAGACGGTATAGCCCTGGCCATGCCTAATCAGGTAGTCTTGCCCTTCGCGGATCGGCAAGGGAGTCGGCGTCCAGGTGGTCCCGGAATCCTCGTCGCGAAGGTAAATTACTTCGCCGGGCGGGTCACTCACCGTGTCGTTTGACCAGGGCGTGAGACGGTTCTCATGACTGTTGAGCGACCAGGTAAATCCCGCCCCGGTTTCAGTAATCAAAAATCCGAAGTCAGTGTTGTTCGCCACCACGTTGGACCAGGGCGCGGGGGACCATTGGCCCTCACCCAACGTGATCACGTATTCACGTCCGGCATGCGCAAAGCCGCCGAGTCCGTTAAAGAAGGATAACTTCGGTGGTTCAGCAGTGGACTCAGGATAAATTTGCGATGGCGACCGCGGTTGAAACTGAGCCGGTAAGGTTTCTTCTACCGGCCGGCGCACGAGTTGATCCTCCAAAGAGCCTCTTTCGCTGACGATCACCACCCGGGCCACTGAGTGCAGCAGAATCCGTACGTCGTCAGACATGATGTCTGAGCGACGAACAAAAATGCCGCCGGGTTTGTCCAGCATCCCCAGCGCTCCGGATGTCCGCACCGCGGTTTGTAATTGGTCCTGAACGGATTCCGCATAGCCCGATGGGTGATCATTCAGTATGACCAAATCAAACTGCAGCCCTTTCGATCGCAGATATTGATGACCACGCAAAAGCTGCCGGGCCATCGGGACGTCTTCTTCGCGATCGAGCCGCAAAATCACAATCGGTAAATCGCCGCTGATTCCCTGCGTCCAAAGACCCGACTGCGTCAACGTGCTCAACGCCAGAACGTGAGGCCGCGGGCGCAACGAGGGATCCGTGTACAAGATCCGGCCGGCGAGTCGCTGAAACAGATGAGCCTCGTTGGGATCGATGTGCAGGTGGCTCATCTCCACCTGCGCTCGCGTCCAGGCCAGCCGGGATTCACGTTCGAAGATACTTGCGTCGTGATATTTCTCCGCCAGCGCCAGCGCCTGGTCCCGCGACTCTGCCACACCGGTAGTGAAAACGATCTGCGCGGTTTCGTTCGGCAACAAGCGTACTCGGCAACGAAGGCTGAAAATTGGATCGAGCACCGCGCCGGCCGTGTTCGAGAGCGGCCGATCTTCCATTACCGCCACCGGCCCGGCAGTTGTGTGTCCCCGACCAAGGAAGCGGGCTCGATCGGTTTCAAACTGAATTCCGGCAATCGTATCGGCGGTGGTCGATAGAACATGCACGCCCCAAACGGCGGCGTCCTGGGACGAGCGCGGGCGCCGTCGCGCAAACAGCGCACTGTGCGGCGCATGGAATTCAGTTTCGATGAATAGATTGCTGAAGGCCGGATGCGCCAGATCATCGGCCCGGGACGCGAGCACAACTTCGGCATAACTGGTCAACTCGATCTCGCGCGGGCGGGTTGAATAATTCGCAATCGACAAACGTCGCATCTCGGCGTTGTCTTCCGCCGAAACAATTACGTCCAGGTGCGTAACAATGCCCGAATCGCGACGCCAGAAGTCGGCCTTGTCTTCTCCAAAGGCGACCTCGTAACTCTGCGCCTTGCTGCCGACAGGTTGGTGGCCCGCCGACCATACGGCGCCGCTGCGCACGTCACGGATGTAAACAAAACTGCCCCAGCTATCGCGGGTTGAGTCTTCGCGCCAACGGGTCACCGCCAGTGGTCCACACATCGAATAGCCGGCGCCCGCGGTTGTGATCATCAAGCTGTAGTTTCCGTTCGATAACAACTGAGTGCGCGGCGTGGGCAGATCGGCGGTGTCGTAAGCACGGGTGACCAGACCGGTGAGCGTGCGCACAACCCGCCCGGTCAAAACTTCTTCGGCCCGCGGGTGGGCCGCGGGAACGCCACGCGGGATACGTTCCTGTAGCAGCAATTCCGTCGCCTGTACGGCCGGATCGCTGTGAAATCGATTCTGCATCACATTGCCGTTGAGCAGATTATCGAGCGCCACTAAACTCATGCCCTGATGATGCGCCATGTACGCGCGCACCAGAGTGCATCGTTCGCCTTTCTTAACTCGTTCCGGCGTGTAATCCAGTGCCTCGTAAAAGCCGTAACGTGAAAGCGCGCCTTCCCGCTCCAGCACGCGGAGATTTTCTATCCCCTGGACCGGAGAAACATTCGCGGCCAAAATCGTCGAGTAAGGCGAGACGACCAGATCTTCGATCAAGCCGCGCTTCAACCCCAGTCCGGGAACGCCGAACGGCCCATATTGATAGTTGAGCTGCAGATCGCGCGCCGAGTATGCCGACTCGGAAATACCCCAGGGCACACCACGTTCGTACCCATATTCGATTTGCCTGGAGACCACTGCTTCGTAAGTCTCACCGAGCAACGTCTCGCGATAGTTGCGCATGAGCAGCAGCGGCATCAGGTACTCGAACATGGTGCCGGTCCATGAAATCAACGCGCGGCCTCCGTCAACCGCCGTGAGTTGGCGGCCCATGCGAAACCAGTGCTCTTGCTGCACGTCGCCCTTCGCAATGCCGATGAAACTGGCCAGCCGGGCCTCCGACGCCAGCAGATCGTAAAAAGAGTTGTCGTTGTGTCCCTCGGTAACGTTATAGCCGATCGTGAAGACTTTACGTTCCGGATCGAGCAGAAACTTGAAGTCCATCTCATCAGCGAAGCGTTGACATGTCTGCGCAATCTTAGCCAGACGCGATGTGATAGTCCTGGCGGCTTCGGCGCCCTGCTCGAGCGCGCCGGTAAGCGTACTCAACTCGCTCAAGGCCGCATCGCGGCGCGGCAGCGTGTCAGACGCAGTTCGCTCGAGCTTTGCCCGCAGCGCCGCCAGTTGCACCAGGGCCGTGTCACAGACCTCTGAGATGTGAGCGAGCGAAGGGACGCGCCTCAACGCGTCAGTAATCGCTTCCCAGTGCACGCGAAGGTCGTCGCCGGGCAAAACGCCCAGCGTTATCGCCTCGAGCGCCGCGGTCCGAGCCACCGCCCACGGCGTCAACAAATTCATGTCGCGACGATAGTGGCGCACTTCATGCAGCAGAGCGCTGGTCCACCAGCGCAGCTCGGTAAATTCATCTCCGCCATGCTCGAGTGACAAAGCCGCCACGATGTCGTCGATTACCGTCGCGCGCTCATGGACAGCTTCAAATAACCAGGCCCATCCGGCGAGCCCCTCCTTAGCGTCAGCTGAGAGCAGGTCCGTGCACGCTTGAATTTCGCCGCGCAGTTGTTTAATCGTGATTGCGTCAGTGCGCTGGAGCGCCGCTGCGAGCTGCGATGTTTCCTGAGTAATGGCGCCCATCGTGTCTCTCAGTCCGCCCAGCACTCGGCCGTCAAACAGCTTGTCGTCAGGAAGATCCAGAGTCGCCTGCTTGAGCGCAATCAGACTTCCCGCGAGATTGCCACTGTCGACAACAGAAACATACGGCGGCCACATTGGTAGCAGCGTGCGCGTGTCATGCCAGTTGAAGAAATGGCCGCGAAATCTCTGCAGTTTTTCGAGACTCGCAAAAGTGAATTCGGTTCGCTCAACTAACCCGATCAGACTAAGGTAACCAAAGTCGTAGGCCGAAAGCGTCGAAAGCTGCAGCAACCCGATGTTCGTGGGTGAAGTGCGATGGGCAATGACCGGCGGATCTTCCTGAAAGTTATCGGGCGGCAACCAGTGGTCCTCGTCGCCGACAAATGTTTCGAAGAAACGCCAGGTCCGCCGCGCCACGATGCGTCCGGTCCGCACGTCTTTGGGCGCAAACTCGCGCGCGTCTTCCACCCGCCGGCGGCTGACATAGAAAGCGACCAGTGGAGAGAAAACCCAGGCTAGCAGGAACGGCAGAGCGAACGGCAGAGCCATAGGTCTCGTGACTATCACCAGCACCGCCGCCAGCAACGCAATAGCCTCTGCCGGCCACATGAATCGGAAGAATGCCGGGATATCGTGCTGGCTCGACTTTTCTGCGCCTGCGGCCGTCACCCATTCAAGCAAGTGGCGGTTGGTAATCAGTTTGCGATGGGCGGTTCGCGCAATTGCATCGGCCATTAGCCAGGCCTGATGCGCGAGAAAGACGACCTCCAGGGCAAGTTGGCCGGTGTTAGTTCGCATGTCGCCCCAGACACTCCAGAAGTGACTGGTCCACGGAACTCCGCGGGGATGAATCAGCAGACCTGTAGTAATGTGCGCGTAGACAGGAAAGGCCAGAGTGATCAGCGCAAAGAGCGTCCACCAGAGTGCGCCACCGGGCAAAATCGTCCAGCCGGCAATCAGTAATAGAATGATGGCCGGCGCCAGAAGGCTGCGACGCAGGTTATCCAGAATCTTCCAGCGAGAAATCGCGGGGATGCGATTGGGTCGTTTATCGCCGCGCGCGTCGCGCACTACGCGCCGCAACCAACCGGCGATTTGCCAGTCGCCGCGCGTCCAACGATCCTGACGCATCGCGTAAGTGTCGTAGTGCGCCGGATAGTCATCGAGAAATTCGATATCACTGGCCAGCGCCGCGCGCGCGAAGATCGATTCAAAGAGGTCGTGACTTAGCAGCGTCTGGTCCGGCACGCGATCGTCGAGCGCTTTCTCGAAAGCATCCACATCATAGAGACCTTTACCCGTGTAGATACCCTCACCGAAAAGATCCTGGTACAGGTCAGATGCGGCGGTCGTGTAGGGATCGATTCCGGTGTTGCCGGAAAAGACACGCGCAAACAACGATCCTGAAGCGCTTTCAAGCGAGATGCTCACGCGTGGCTGTAAGATCCCATAACCCTTCACCACTCGCTCACTTTCGGAATCGAAGCGCGGGAGATTCAGCGGATGAATAGCCGCGCCAATCAAACGCTTTGCCGCATCGCGCGGCAACTGTGTGTCGGCATCAAGCGTGATGACATAACGGACCTGAGAAAGTAATTCCGGGCTACCGGTGGCCACGACAAAGCTGGCTGTGTTCTTTCCCCGAAGAAGCTGGTTGAATTCCCGTAGCTTGCCGCGTTTTCGCTCCCAACCGATCCACTTCCCTTCTGTTTCGCACCAGCGGCGCGGCCGGTGAAAAAGATGAAATCGGATTGGCTTGCTCGAGCTGTATCGACTATTTAGTTCTTCTATGCCTTGCTTAGCAGCCTCAAGAATCTCCCGATCATCCGGCATCTCTTCGGATACCGCGTCAGCAAAATCCGCCAGCAAGGCAAAGTGCAGATGCTCGTCCTGGTTCGCCAGATATGCGATCTCGAGTTTATCTACCAGCGCCGCGACTGTTGCCTCGTCGCTGAAAATTACCGGCACCACAACCATGGTGCGGGCTTCGGCGGGAACGCCTTTTGAGAGGTCTACTTTCGGCAGTAATTGCGGCTCAAGAACGTGTGTGACGTCCCAGTTGAGGACGCTCAGCGCTAGAGCGCTCGCCGGAATCAGTGAAACCAGAGCAGCGATCGCGGCCATGATCAGGCTCGGCTGCGCGCGCCATGCCGCCACGACGGTGAAGCCGATGATCAGCGCTGTCAGCAGGGTCAGGGTCCCGAGATAAGCGAAAGTCGCGTGGCGCTGGACTGCCCGCAGTAGTCGTTCGCCGAGGCGCGGGCGATACGAGGCTTCGGCTTCAAGTCGATAAACGCCATCAGCAATCAGGAAGTAGCCCACGTGCGTATTTGAAATGTCCTCGCCGGCTTCGCGCGCTTCTTCGGCCATTCTCAACGCCGCGCGCGCGATCTCGGGTTCGCTTTTTTTCGCGCCCTTGCTGATGCGCTCAATGACATGCCGGTAACGATCGCGCGTCGCGAAATCCATCCGCGAATAGACGCCCGCCGGATCCTTTGCCAGCTCCGGATCGATCAGGCTCACCGTCTCAAAGAAATCTCTCCAATCGAGTGTCGACAGCAGACGCATGCTGGTGATGATGTTGCCTACCGTGACCTGTGCCGCGGCCTGGCGGTGATGCTCTTCATGCACGATCTTCTCGATCGAGAGGCCTTTCTTAACGAGTTGTTTTTCCAGCCATTCAAAGACCACCATCACCGCGGGATCCTGTTCGCGCAGGCGCTGCGTGAGCTGCACGACGAACGCGCGGCCCAGCAATTTGCGTCTGGCCATGCGCGAGGTAAGAAACGGCAGCACTTCGTTAGGCTGTCGCTGCGCCAGTTCGAGCAGTTTGTCGGCGAGTCTGTCGGCTTCATCGCGTTCCGAGCGTGACGAAACAATCCGTGTCGCCAGCCGGCGCAGGTTCTCGACCAGCGCCAGCCTGAGGCTGATCGGCACCGCCCACAGCTCACCAATCGAAAGCGGCGACACTTTTTGGTAAGTATTAATGAAACGACGCAGCGTTTCCGTATCGAGATGACTGTCGGTGTGGGCGATCAGGGCGACGGAAAGGGCGTAAATGCGCGGATAGTTTTTGAGATTACCTTCGGCGAGCTTTGGCAGCTCGTGGTAATAACTCTTTGGCAAGTCCTCGCGAATCTCGCGCACTTGTTCTTCGACAATATGAAAGTTGTCGACCAGCCATTCAGCCGCCGGAGAGATGACGTGCTCTTCGCGGATTGATTCGACCAGCGCCTGGTAAGCGGCGATTAGCTTGCGGCCGTTCTCTTCCAGACGTGGCAATAGCAGACTGACTCGCTGGGGCTTTTCGGCGATCTCATGCTCAGCGGCAAGGGCCGCGGCGTATTGCTCGAGCCGCTCGATGCTGTAAAGCTCCTCGCGGATCGGCAGCTCCGCGCCGTCGTCCGAGGCGCGTGTGAGGTTGCGGATTAATCCTGAAAACAGTGAAGCCATTGTCACTGACCAAGGGGGAATAGACTACGCGGAAATTTTGCCTAGGATATCACGGCGACGGGCAGTAGCCCGACCGTGAGCGAGGGCTTAGTCTCTGTTTTTCGGGGTGTTGAGACTAAAGGCACGTAGGTTGGCACGCAAGTCGAACGATTAGAAAGTTTCTATGGCTGAGTCTCGATCAAAACGCCGGACAATTGCAGAACTCAACTCGACCAGTCCCGGCAGGATGTAGAAGACAGCCACGGAGCTCAGCAGGGCTCCGGTGAGGAAGCGCGAGAGTTGGGTGTTCTGCCAAATCCCAAAATACGTGAGCGCGAAGTCAATCACTAAGGGAACGGCAGCCAGAATCAACCAGACGCGTGAGGGTGTGTTGGTGCGTTTCAGCGAGCGCGCGAGAGGATAGATCAAAGCGGCGACGGCGAATCCCGTGTACAGCCCGGTGCAGCGCGAACACACGCCGAATTGGTGGCCGTTGAGATGAAATGAGCGCTCAGGGATTTGATGACAGACAAAGCTGAAGGCTTGGTAAATTGGTGAGGCGAATTCAGGATGGCCGTGAGCCTGAGCAAAAGGCGCCGCGACGATTAAACCAACCACAGCCAGGGCAATAGCACTTACAAACAGCCAAACGGCAATCGCTCCGCGACTGGCGCCCGTCGCCTGCATTGTTAAAGGTTCGCGTTCGACGACAGTCGCGCTCATTACAAAGACGAGGTGTTAGATATCAGAATCTCTGTCCTGACTTCCGACCTCTGACCTCCGACTTCTGACTGCTAGAATCTGATCACCGTGTCCGGCCCGCCCTCGATATGTACCGTATCGACAAAGCGAATATGCTTTGACTCTGTGGTCATGACCAGTGAATGCGTGCGCTTGCCGGAACCAAAAAAGCGCACCCCACGCATCAACGCTCCGTCAGTGACTCCAGTGGCCGCGAAGATAATCTTCTTGCCGGGCGCGAGATCGTCGGTGTCGTAGGTCTTGTACGGATCGGTTATGCCCATCGATTTCAAACGCTCGATGACCTGATCTGCCGGTGGTACTTTTTTCCTGTCCACTCCTAACTTGTCAGGATCGAAAACCAGGCGGGCCTGAATCTCACCGTTCAGGCATTTGATGGCCGCCGCAGTCAGGACACCTTCGGGCGCGCCGCCAATGCCGATACACGCGTGAATGTTTGTACCGGCGACCGCCGCGGAAATACCGGCTGAAAGATCGCCGTCGGAAATCAATCGAATGCGCGCCCCCGCGGCCCGCACGTCGTCAATTATCTTTTTATGCCGCGGACGATCCAGGATGATTACGGTCAAGTCTTCGATGTCGCGACCCAAACGACGGGCGATGTTGCGCAGGTTATCTTTCACCGGAGCGTCGATGTCCACCACGCCGCGCGACGACGGCCCGACGACGATCTTGTCCATATAGATGTCCGGCGCGTGCAACAGCCCTCCGCGCTCGGCCGCGGCCAGGACCGCGATTGCATTGTTAGCGCCCAGCGCGCACAGGTTCGTGCCCTCCAACGGATCGACGGCGATATCCACTTCGGGACAGGACGCAGCCATTTCTTCGCCGACGCCGAAACCGCCACCAACTTCTTCGCCAATGAAAAGCATCGGGGCTTCATCGCGCTCGCCCTCGCCGATCACGATCCGGCCGCGCATCGGCACAGAGTCCATCACTTCGCGCATGGCCTCAACGGCGACCTGGTCGGAATACTTGCGATCGCCCTGGCCCATGGTGCGGGCAGCGGCTATGGCCGCCGCTTCCGTTACGCGCAAAAAATCCAATGATAGTTCGCGCTCTGTCCTCAACTCTGGCGCCATTGTTTGTCTCCTGTGCGCAGGCATTGTCACGCGCTATGACTGCTGACTAAGTTGTCTGAGAATGAAGAAAGCGCCGCCATAGTAGCAGAAACGCCGAGTGCCTGAAAACTAACCGATG
>Ga0193725_1000505_pt1 | contig 11378 bp, 7 predicted proteins | sample H2a2metaG_FD_143058 | JGI IMG/M metagenome (GOLD analysis project Ga0193725, IMG submission 143058) | Soil microbial communities from a riparian zone of the East river system, Colorado, United States - H2a2 | ecosystem: Environmental > Terrestrial > Soil > Riparian zone | place: USA: East River... | reverse complement strand
ATACCCGAAGGTCCAGCCCGATTGGCACTTCGAGAGTCGGCAGGTGGACCTCATCGCGGAAGGGCTCGACGCGGCAATCGCGGGGGGCCTCGAACTGGCGCCCGGTGTTGTATCGCGCACGCTCGCGCCCTTGCACATCATTGCCGTCGCCTCGCCGGACTATCTGAAAGGCCGGACGCTGCCATCCGATCCGTCCGGGCTTGCCGCGTTTGACGGGATCGTCATGCGCTCGATGCACACCAGGAGGGTCAGGGAGCGTATCATGCGCAATGCCGCAGGCGACGAGATGGAGGTGCCGCAGAAAGCGACCCTTGCATTCGATGATCCAGAAGCGATGTGCCGTGCAGCACTGCTCAGTCTCGGCGTGACGCTGATCGCCGTACCTCACGCGCTGCCGCATCTGGAAACTGGCACGCTCGTGCGGCTAATCCCGCAATGGTATTCCGACGCCGGACCGATCTCGATCTATTACGCGACGCGCACGTTGTTACCAGCCAAAACGCGCGTCTTCGTCGATTTCGTAGTCGAGTCATTTCGGCGCAACCGACTAGCGGAGCGCTTCGCCGGAAGTCTCGGTTAGATATCAATGACCTTTCGCAAGGTCCGCTGTGGTCAATCTCGTCGTTCTGGCCGCGCGCTGATTACTTCTGGTCTTTCCCGAGCGCATAACGGACTTAAGTCAGAGATCACGCCATGTCCGCTAAGTGCCAACCGGAAGTCACCTCTAGTCGACTATCTCATTGGCGCGGATATCCATGATGGACAGTAGCACAAACGATCCAAGCAAGGGCCGCGGATACAGATGCGCAAGACCAACCCCCTCCCATTTCTTCACATTCGGCTTGCAACGCGCGGCCGGTCCATGCAAAGGTCCCAACAAGCGACATACCGGACGCGGTCGATCTTAAACAAAACCGCCCGAAGACGGCTTCCTATTCAAGCCGATTATCGTGCATCACGCAGCCATCAATGCTGGCTTTGACTTTCGACGATAAGCCATGAAGCCAATGCCCGCAAAGCCGAGGAGCAGCATCGTTGGTGGCGAGGGTTCTCCTGGTTCTTGAGCCCACGGACCTGCTCAACTTGCCGGCGCAGACAATCGCTGCCACGGCATAATTCTTATTGTCGACGCGCTACCGGATGCTGGATAACATCATCACTCTTCGCCTTCATCGTTATTTAACAACGGGGGCTTCATGTTTAATCGCAAATTCGTATTAAGTGCCGGTCTGCTTGCGATTCTAATGTACGGAATTTCGTCCACAACCGCTTCGGCCGGAAACACTGTCGTCTACATTAGTGCGCGCGATTGTGTGCCCTGCGCTAGGTTTGATGCAACCTATCTGGAGAGGTTCACGGCGGCGATGCAAGCGAAAGGCTACGCTGTTCGCAGAGTCGTCGTAGCGCACCTGAATGACATACGAGACCAAGACTATTGGCCAAGTGATCTAAAACCATTGCTTGCGCAATTCGGAAATAAAGGAGGCACGCCGCGCTTTCTTGTCGTGCATGACGGCCGGGTGATCCAGAATCTCTTTAAGGGATCAAGCGGGCGCGCTTTGGCAGGAATTTCATGACGCAGCCGGTCATCCGACTGCTAATCATTCTCTGCATTTGGCCAACAATTGCCGCTGGCGAGACACGCTCGGCAGCCTACGTGGATGCTCATGCCGGTTACGATCAAGCGGTAGTTAAAATATGTGTGGAGGCCCTTGGAGAAGGATCGCTGAGCGGTCCGCTGGGCGTGGAAATCTCATGGGTTGCGAGAGAAGCCCAGCGTTGGGCCGTCCCGTCACCCGTGCTTATGGCAGTTAAAGAGGATCATCTGCCCAGTCCGACGGTTGTTCAAATTCGACGACAAACCAACGATCTGGGATCGCATGTGACCGTATCATTTGGAATATGCGTCGGAGATAATTACTGTGTGCCTATTGATCATGTAGTTCGTCTTTCTCGGTCTCAGACTTTGGGGCCTCAATGCCATTGAAGCTGTCGTCCGCCGGTTCGGCGCCGCCCCAAACAGGCGCTCAGCCTCTTTGAACGGGAGGAGATTTCCAGAGGGCTCAGCACGCAACGTTCGTTGCGTTGGATTGCTCGGCAATTGGGACGATCTGCATCGACTATCAGCCGTGAAGTCAGTCGTAATGGTGGCTTGGATCGCTATCGGGCTGCCCGATCCGATCAAGCCGCCTGGGATCGGGCGCGGCGTCCCAAGCTTTGCAAACTGGCTTGCCGGCGCGCGCCATCACCGTGTCAGCCAGGCTCGACGATAGGACGAAGCGAGGGTGACACCCTCTGGCGCCAAAACCCGATAAAAATCTTGTAGAATGAATCGGTTGTCGATGCGTTGTCGGCCATGCGACATCGCGAGAGCTAAAATATCAAGGATCCATTCATGAAGGAAGAAGCAGTCGCGAACCAACGGAATCCGCATTCGGGTTCGGCTTTTCAAGCCATTCGGGCGATCGACTATACGGTCATTTTCGTGCGCGACATGGCGGCGATGCGTCGCTTCTATGAAGGCATCCTTGGTTTTCCACTGGTGCGAGAGCTTTCGCCGGGTTGGATCGAATATCGGGTGGGCAACAACACCCTGGCCTTGGCGAGGCCAAGCCTGACTGCAGCGGATGCTCCAACGCCCAACGGCAGCGCCTCGCTGCAGCTGGCATTCAAGGTTTCCGCTCCCGAAGTCGATCAGTGCGCCGACGAACTCGTGCGGCAGGGCGTCAATCTGCTTTCACCGCCCACTGACCAGGCCTTTGGACATCGCACGCTGTTCTTTCGTGATCCGGATGGAAATCTGCTGGAGGTGTTTGCGGACATTTAGTTGAGAGCTCGACTGAGTAGGCCGCTTACCACACGTTGCTGCGCGCTAAAGCAGGCTCCCGGACCATCCCTCTAGGAACCGTGAAAAGATGGCCCTGGTCCCAGTTCTGGCGACGATGCTTTTTCGGCTTTGGCGGCGCGAGGGCATTTGCTGGCACTTGAACTCCGTCACCGCGAAGCCGAACGAGATATTGGACTCTCCGCTCCCGGTGCGTCGGGCTTTAGATAAACGGCCAGGCAACAACAACAAAGTCCGAGCCCGATCCGGATTGATCAATCATGGCTGGGTGGATCTGTTCTGTATGGCCGGTTGAAGCTTTGGGTCGCTCGGTAGCGCGGTAGCCCCGGCCCTGTCGACCACAGCCGTTGTGATCATGCTGATACTGTCGCGTTGAACGTCGTCTTTTAGGCCGACCTCCATGAAGACCAGCGCGGCTATTCCGACCACTGCAACGGCTGCAGCCGCCGCCATCGGTACAAGGTCTCCGTGCCGGTTTTTGCTATGGGCGTGCATTTTAGCCAGTCTCCCTGTTTTGGTCTGGTCTCGAGTTCCGGGCTGACTATGTTTCAGGACACATGGAGGCAATGAATCAAACGCTTCCAATCAAGGTGAGGCGAAGTGGCGAACCTTTTCAGGTCCGTCACCTCGTCTCATCAGGCAGCGAAGTCGGAAGAAGCCACGCAGCTTGATGATCAGGCCGGGTTCGAGGCCTAAATCTTGTCGCGGCTCGTTACCTCGTTATGCCTTCGGAAGCATCACGGTGTCGATCACGTGGATTACACCGTTCGACTGCTTGACGTCCGCAATTGTTACGGTCGCAACGCTACCCTTTTCGTCGGTCAGAGTGATCTTGTCACCGGTCATCTTGGCGGTAAGCATGCATCCGCCCACCGTCTTGACAGCATGGGCGCCGTTGTCGTCCTTGATCATCTTGCCGATGGCCGTAGACAGCGCGGCCGCTGACACAACATGACATTTCAGGATTGTAGCGAGCTTATCTTTATTTTCAGGCTTGAGTAGCGTATCGACGGTCCCAGCGGGAAGCTTTGCGAACGCTTCGTTCGTAGGGGCGAATACCGTGAAGGGGCCACTGCCCTTCAGAGTTTCGACGAGCCCTGCCGCCTTGACAGCGGCGACAAGCGTTGTGTGATCTTTCGAATTGACGGCATTGTCCACGATGTCCTTGTTGGGGAACATCGCCGCGCCGCCAACCATGGGATTATCCGCGAACGCAACGGTGGCCAAAAGGCCAAGACTGGTTGCTGCAGCAAGGGCGATAAGTCGATTTTTCATTGGGAACTCCCTGAATTGAGCCGTTGTCCCGCCGTGGAACTTTACGGTAATTCGAACTACGGCAGACCGACTGAAAGAGTTTCAAAGTTGAATCTGAAATATCCACCTCTTCCGCGATCCGGATGGAAATCTGCTGGAGGTGTTTGCGGACATTTAGTTGTCGCGAGGTCGAGCGAGAGTCCACGAGACCGACCTCTCCTCCCCCTGTGCCCTCGCGCCTGCCCGCGTTGTTTGATATACAGGGTCTTGAAAACGCTGGACGAGGGGTTCACCGGTAGAACGATGATGCAGGTTGGCGTGACCGTAGCGGGAGCAAGAACCGGAAGTCGACTTGGCCGACTGCCGTTCGTGCTGTTGCTAACGCTCAGCCTGCTGGTTTCGCTGATCCGCTGCGCCGGGTGCGATTTGGATTTCGCCAACGCCAATGCGCCGACCGTAGCGATGAATCTCGACCAGGGCTCCGCTCCGGATACGCCCGAGCAACAGTCGCCATGCCACCATTGTCTTTCGCACGTTACCGCCCAGCAGGTGGCAGCCGTGGTAACTCCGGCTGACCTGATCCCGCGAGCACCTTCATTCGGCCAGGAGCAATCCCCGCCCGCGCTCGCCGGACTTCCTCTGTTCAAACCACCCCGCGCCTAAACCTCCCACGCGGCCTTTAGGCCCGTTGGCATGTCTCGTTGCAGCCGCAGGCAACGCGACGGCTTGCATGATTCAAGAACGGGTTTGGCGAAGTCACGAGCGGTCAAAGCTCGTCACGGGATATTTGCAATGGTCAGAATTTGGTTACTCGCGGCTCTGTTGGTGCTCGACGCGGCATTTCCACTCGCCGCTCGCGGCGAAAAACCCGGTGCCGGCGAAGAAAAGCACGACGAGGCGACGATAAAGCTCAGCGACAGGCAGGTGGACGCCGGCAAGTTCGCTGTCAGCGAAGTGCAGGGCGGCATGCTGAGCAAGCGCATTGCCGTACCCGGCTCCATCGTGCCGAGTGGCGACCACATCGCACGCGTCGCGGTTCGGTTGCTGGGCACGGTGGCGGAGCTGCGCAAGCGGCTGGGTGATGCCGTGCAGGCGGGCGAAGTTGTCGCCGTGATCGAGAGCCGCGAGGTGGCCGACGCCAAAAGCGAATACCTCGCCGCCCGGCTGGTGTTCGACCTGCAGCAGACCTTGTTCACTCGCTCGACGAGGCTGTTTGAGGGCAAGGTTCTTAGCGAAAACGATTTCCTGCGGGCGCGTACCACCTTTGAAGACGCCCGCGTTAAAATCGAGATCGCCCGCCAAAAATTGTTCGCGCTCAGCCTCACCGCCGAACAAATTGAAGCGCTGCCGCAACAACCGGTCGAGACGCTGCGACGGCAGGAATTGCGCGCGCCGATTGCCGGACGGGTTGCAGAGCGCCGCGTCGAGCTTGGCGCGCTGGTCGGTCGTGAAGGCCAGGAAAGCGAGCTGTTCGTCATTGTCGATTTGAGCGTGGTCTGGGCCGATCTTGCGGTATCGCCTTCGGACCTCGCGACCATCCATGAAGGTCAGCAAATTACCATCGCGGCCGGCACGGGGGGTGAACCTTCGCCTGCTACCATCATGTTCGTCAGTCCACTGCTCGACAAGGACACGCGCGCGGCCCGCGTGGTCGCCTCTGTCGATAACGCCGCGCTCAAATGGCGGCCGGGCTCATTCATCACGGCCGAGATCCCCACGGATGAAGCGCCCGCGGCTATCGTGGTGCCAAAACAGCGTTGCAATCCCTCAAGGGCGTTACCGTGGTGTTCGTCCGCACGGCTGATGGCTTTGAGGCACGCAAGGTGTCCATCGGGCGGCAGGACGCGCGCCTCGCAGAAGTGACCTCCGGCCTGGCGGCTGGCGAGCACATCGCGTCTGCCAACACCTTCATCCTCAAGGCTGATCTCGGCAAGGCCGAGGTCGAGCATGACGACTAGGAGGCGATCATGATCAGCCGCATCCTCGCTTTATCCATCCAGCACCGCTGGGTTGTCGTGCTGCTCAGCCTTGGCGCGGTGGCGCTGGGACTATGGTCATTGATCCGGCTTCCCATTGATGCCGTGCCCGACATCACCAACAAGCAAGTCCAGGTCAACACCACCGCGCCGGCGTTGTCGCCGGTCGAAATCGAAAAACAGGTGACGTTTCGCATTGAGACCGCGCTTGCCGGCATACCCGGCCTCGACAACACCAGGTCGATTTCGCGCAACGGCTTTTCCCAGGTGACGGCGGTGTTCAGCGAAAAGACCGACATCTATTTCGCCCGCCAGCAAGTGGGTGAAAGACTGCTTGAACTGCGCCCGAACCTGCCGCGCGGTGTCGAGCCGAAGATGGGACCCATCTCGACCGGCCTTGGCGAAATCTACATGTGGTCAATCGGGTTTGCACCCAGGGGTGCCGATGCGGGCGCTTACGTCACACCCGAAGGCGATCGGCTCGATACGGAAGTGGAGCGCGCGGCGTATTTGCGCACAGTGCAGGATTGGATGGTCCGGCCGCAGGTCAAAAGCGTCGTGGGTGTCGCCGGGGTCGATTCCATCGGCGGCTATGTCAAGCAGTACCAGGTGCAGCCTGACCCTTTGAAGTTGATCTCGCTCGGCTTGTCCTTCGGGGACGTCGCTCGCGCCATTGAAGCCAATAACGTCAGTCGCGGCGCCAGCGTGATCGAACGCAATGGCGAGGGGATCGCCGTTCGCACCGGTGGAAGGCTCGAGACTCTCGCCGACATCGGTGATGTTGTGATCAGCACGCGCGGTTCGGTGCCGGTGCGCGTCCGCGATGTTGCCCAAGTGGCAATCGGCGGTGAAATCCGAACCGGCAGCGCCAGCGAAAACGGCCACGAGGTTGTTGTCGGCACGGCGCTCATGCTGATTGGCAGCAACAGCCGCACCGTGGCTGCTGCTGTCGACGCCAAAATTGAGCAGGTGCGTCGCACACTGCCGGCGGGCATTGAAATCCAGACCGTGCTCAACCGAACCCAGCTTGTGGATTCTACCGTGAGCACCGTCGCCACCAACCTCGGCGAAGGCGCCCTTTTGGTGATCCTCGTGTTGTTCCTGTTGCTCGGCAACTTCCGCGCGGCGCTTATTACCGCGCTCGTGATCCCGGTCGCGATGCTGATGACGGCAACCGGCATGTTGCAAGGGCGGATCAGCGCCAATCTGATGAGCCTTGGCGCCCTCGACTTCGGCTTGATTGTCGATGGCGCGGTCATCATCGCTGAGAACACATTGCGGCACCTCGCCGAACGTCAGGCCGCATCGGGCCGCCCTCTTTCCATCTCCGCGCGCCTGCAAACGGTACGGGCGGCCGCGGAAGAGATGATTGGCCCCAGCGCCTACGGCCAGGCCATCATCATCATTGTCTATGTGCCGCTGCTGACCTTTGGCGGGGTTGAAGGCAAAATGTTCGAACCGATGGCGCTGACGGTCATCCTCGCTTTGGGCGCGGCGTTTGTGCTCTCGCTGACCTTCGTGCCGGCGCTGGTTGCCATATTCATTACCGGCCGCATCTCCGCGCAAGACAACTGGATCATCCGGCATTTGAAGGCATCCTATGCGCCGTTGCTTAAGCGCACGATCAAACACCCGCTGCCGGCGATAGCGGGTGCGGCCGTATTGTTCACCCTCGCACTGCTGGTGTTCTTCCGCCTGGGCCAGGAGTTCATCCCGACCCTGGACGAGAAAAATGTGGCCATGCATGCCCTGCGCATTCCAGGCACGAGTCTCGCGCAGTCGCAGGCCATGCAAATTGATGTCGAAAACACCGTCAGCGCATTGCCGCAGGTCGCGTTTGTGTTTTCAAAAACCGGCACGGCCGAGATTGCCTCGGACCCGATGCCGCCTAACGCCGCCGACACCCTCATTATATTCAAGCCTCGGGAGCAATGGCCCAATCCAGACCTCGCGAAAGATGCGCTGCTTGAACAAATCGAGGCAGCGGTGCGTGAACTGCCCGGCAACAACTACGAGTTCAGCCAGCCCATTCAGATGCGGTTCAATGAGTTGCTGGCGGGCGTGCGCGGCGACATGGCGGTCAAGGTATTTGGCGATGAGTTCGAGCCCATGCTTCGCGCTGGCGAACAGGTCGCAAACATCCTGAGGGCCACCCAGGGCGCGAAGGATGTCAAAGTCGAGCAAGCCAGCGGCCTTTCCATCCTGGACATCACTGTGGACAAGGCGGAGATCGCCCGGCGAGGCCTCAGCCTGGCGGTTGTGCAGGAGGTTATCGGCTCGGCCATCGGCGGGCGGGATGCGGGCGTCGTGTTTGAAGGTGACCGGTATTTCGAGATTGTGGTGCGGTTGCCGGAAACGACCCGCAACGACCTCGATGCCTTGAAAAGCCTGCCGGTATCCCTTCCCACGGCAGGCGCCGTTTCCTTGACCGTTCCGTTGGGCCGGGTGGCTGCTTTTACGTTTGGCGAAGGCCCGAACCAGGTCAGCCGCGAGAACGGCAAGCGCCGTGTCGTGGTGACAGCCAACGTGCGCGATCGCGACATCGCCTCCGTGGTGAACGAGGCGCGCGCGCAAATCGATGCACAGGTGAAGCTGCCGGCCGGCTACTGGATGACGTGGGGTGGACAGTTCGAGAACCTGGAGGCGGCCCGCCGGCGATTATCGATCGTGGTCCCCGTTTGCTTCCTGGTGATCTTCCTGCTGCTGACGAGCGCACTCGGCTCCGCACGCGATGCCCTGCTGGTATTTAGCGCCGTGCCGCTTGCCCTTACCGGCGGCGTATTTGCGCTCTGGCTCCGCGGCATGCCGTTTTCCGTCTCGGCGGCCGTGGGCTTCATCGCGCTGTCGGGAATCGCCGTCCTCAATGGGTTGGTGATGCTCACATTCATCAAGCAGCTGATGGCGCAAGGTCGCGAAAAACTGGATGCCATCTATGAAGGAGCGCTGACCCGGCTGCGGCCGGTGGTCATGACGGCCCTGGTAGCATCGCTGGGCTTCGTCCCGATGGCTTTGGCGACCGGTACCGGGGCTGAAGTACAGAAACCAATCGCAACCGTCGTCATTGGCGGCCTTGTTAGCGCGACCCTGCTTACGTTGCTCGTGTTGCCGGCGCTCTACGTCTTGTTTGGCCGTAAGCCGCTATTGAAGGAAGCGGTCCGCCTCGATGTCGCGCGGAGGGCCGCGGAATGATGGCGCGCCATGGAACTGACTAGACCACATGGTAACGCACAACCAAATTAGGCCACTGCCAAATTCATAATAGGCCAGCGAGGGTAGAGAACAGGCATTACCGAGCGCGCCAAAGGAACAGTTTGGCGGCGCTTATCCTACAGCAGGCCGCTTACCACACGTTGCTGCGCGCTAAAGCAGGCTCCCGGACCATCCCTCTAGGAACCGTGAAAAGATGGCCCTGGTCCCAGTTCTGGCGACGATGCTTTTTCGGCTTTGGCGTTGCCGCCGGCGCCCTTGCCTGCGCGTTGCTACCGGACGACACCGATGCCACTGGCGCCTCACCCTTGGCCGGTTCGCGTCCGACTTCGCGGCGCGGCCAGGCAAAATCGTCGGCGCGACCGGCCGGCGCCGACAAAGGCTCACCTTTGACCAGGACCCGCGCTGCTAGCGCATCGACCGCCACCGGCCGCGACCCCGGACCACCGAGCAATTGATCGGTGCCGACAGAGGAGGCCACCAAGGGAACGATCGGTCCGGCCAGCGGACGCGGCGCCGGCTGACCCGGCAGCGCATTGGCGTCGGGCGTTGCCGGTTCGGTCGGCAGCGCAATCGGCGCCGAGCGCGCAGCCAACAGCCGGTTGATCTCGCGCTCGACATAGTGTGCAAGCTTGCGCGCGCCGGCCTTGGTGAAGAATACGCCGTCGTAAGAGCGCAGCCGGCGGATCTGGCCTTCGAAATCCGGACCTTGCTGCAGGAATCGGCCGGCTTCATCAACAAAGCCGTCCCAGACATCAACATAGGTGATGCCGGCCTTGCCGGCCGCATCGCGATAGAGCGAGTCCAGGAACAGCGTGTCGGCGGTCGCCTTGGGGCCACGTACCACTGGCAGACCGACCCACAGCACCGGCACACCCTTGGTCTTAAGCACGCCGATCATCTCTTCGATCTTTTTATTGTAGAGTTCGATCCACCGTTGCTCGCGAAACTCGTAAACGCCGTCCGGCGAGCGCGCTTGTTTCTCCGGCACAATGACTGGCGGCTGATGGGCACCGGCGGCATCATCGGATGACAGTTCGGCATCTGCCGGCTTGTCGTCGAGCTTCCCGGCGGCCTTGCCCTCCGGTTTGGCCTTCGCATCCTTGTTGTCTTTCTTGTCGACCTTCGGGTCTGCCGCGGACTTGCCGTCAGTCTTCTCGGCCACGGGCTCACGTATCGACATGCGGTCATTGAGGCCCAGCATGACGACAATGGCGTCCGGCTTCTCGGTGGCGAGGATGCCTTTAGCGGCGGCGGCCCAGTCGGCGGGCTCGCCCTTGGGCTGATAACGAATTAGACCGGAAACGGTCTTGTGCTTGCGTATCACGCCCATGTCGGGCTGCTCCGAATAAGCCTCTTCGAGACCGTAAGCCAACCAGTCCGCCATCGCGTCACCGAGCACCAGAATGTGGCGCTCCGGTACAGTTTCGCGTTTCTCGGGCGGCGGCGCCTTTGAAAAATCCTCGCGCACGGGCGGTAGCGTTTGCCGACGAGGCTGGGGCGGCGCCTGCTGAAACGGCTCAAACATGTCGTTACCAAACCAGCCGCCACCGAACCCGCCACCGCGTTGTGGCTGCGGCCGCTGCTGAAATCCGCCGAAATTGAAGAACTGCGCCGAGCTGGGTCCGACAATGCCGAGCACCATCCCCGTCGCGATTGCCAGCGCAATCAGCGGGCCGCTCTTGGTAAAGACGCGCAGCTTCTTTGGCTTGTCTAACATGCTCTTGGACCGCACAAGACGGAGAGCTTGCCTCCACCTAAACTAGCACTAAAGTTGTGTGACGAGTCTCAGATCACCGTGAAGTGTACCGCCAGCGCGGGCCAAACGAAGCGTTCGAGATGGTCGACGGCGGCCGTGAAGGACCAGCACGGTGAGATGGCCAACGCCGAGGAGTCAGAGCGCCGGCGGCGGCCTGCGCGTCGGGGTGGCAGTCGGCCGCGGCGGAGGCGCTAATATCCTGGGCCGCGGGCTCTGCTCCGAAGCCTTGGCAAGGACGCGGGCCATTTGTTCCCGGCTCGCCTTGAGCTGCTCGGCGGTGTTCGCATTGTCGCGGGCCATTTGTTCCTGGCCGGCCTTGAGCTGCTCTATTTCTTGC
>Ga0193725_1000503_pt1 | contig 11450 bp, 7 predicted proteins | sample H2a2metaG_FD_143058 | JGI IMG/M metagenome (GOLD analysis project Ga0193725, IMG submission 143058) | Soil microbial communities from a riparian zone of the East river system, Colorado, United States - H2a2 | ecosystem: Environmental > Terrestrial > Soil > Riparian zone | place: USA: East River... | reverse complement strand
ACGCTCGACATGTGGGGTTTGGGGCATATTGAGTTTTTCCGACCTAAGGTTGGTGTCTCCCTATTTCAAAACCGTTCGTCGATCTCCTTTGCAGACATTGCGTTTAGACTCTTTGCAACTTTGCACGCTAACTAAAGCAAGTGCCGTTATTCTAAAACTTGCCTAAGAGTACCAGTACTCCAATGACAATAAAGCTCACACCTGCCCCACGCTTAATCCACACAAGCGGCAAGTATTGGCTCAGCGTGCTGCCAACCAACACCCCGATAGCGGAAACGGCCACCAGGGCCAGCGATGCAGCTATGAAGACTTCCCACGGCCGCTTCTTCTCTGCGGCCATGGTCATTGCGGCAATCTGGGTTTTGTCCCCCATCTCCGCCAAAAAGATTACGCCGAAAGTTGTCAGCAGCACGCGCCAGTCCATCGTCACTCCTCAATTTCGTTTATTATTGATTGCGCAATTCATGTAAGGCACAATTGCACTTCTGTCAACATATTCGTGACGGCTGTTAAGAGAGCTGCCCACATGGCTGAACCCGTCAAAGAATTTATCGGGACTGAGCGCTTCATCTTACGCCGTCGTCTGGGCGCGGGCGGCATGGGCGTCGTGTACGAAGCTCACGATCGTGAGATGGACAAGATCGTGGCCCTCAAAACACTCACCCGGGCAGAGGCGGCGCACATCTATCGCTTCAAGAGAGAGTTTCGCTCGCTCGCCGACGTTTCGCATCCCAATCTGGTTGCGCTGTATGAACTAACGTCCGAGGGCCGGCACTGGTTTTTCACCATGGAGCTGGTCAAGGGCGTGACCTTCATTCAATACGTTCGACCTTCAACGGACGATTGGCTCCCCGATTCCATGGATAACACTCTGCGCGGCCCGCGTCCACGATTGGTAAGCGGCGCCGACTCAGAAGCGGAAACCGAATTCTTCGACAGTTCTCATGTCTCTTTCGAGTCCGGTGAAATGCCGCACCTTGATGACGTGACGTCGCTCGCGGCTTCGAGCTCCAAACTCGATGAATCGCGATTGCGATCGGCGTTGCGCCAACTTGCCGAAGGCGTAAACCGTCTGCACGAGATGGGCAAGCTGCACCGCGACATCAAACCTTCCAACGTTCTGGTGACTGAAGAGGGCCGCGTGGTGCTGCTCGATTTTGGATTGGTTGAGGACGTCGAACCCGAGATGCACGAAACGTTACTGGCAGGCACACCTGACTATATGTCACCTGAGCAAGGCGCGCAGATGGCGATTTCGAAAGCCAGCGACTGGTACAGCGTGGGCGTGATTCTCTATCAGGCGTTGACCGGGCGCCTGCCGTTCAAGGGCCGCTTCTTCGAAGTCATGATGCGCAAGCAGACCCGCGATCCGATCCAACCCACGGAAATCAATCCCGAGGCTCCACTCGACCTGAATCAGTTGTGCATGAAGCTGCTGCGGCGAACTGCCGAAGCGCGACCCACGGGGCGCGAAGTGTTGCGCGCGCTGGGCGCCCGCACAACCGGGGCGCTGTCGGCTGCTTTCCTCAGTACAACCGCCGATAGCGGGTTCATTGGACGCGAGCGCCTGCTGGCGGAACTGCACGATGCATATTCCGCCACTCGCAAAGGAGAACCCGTTGCGGTGTACGTTCACGGCAAATCGGGAATGGGTAAGTCGGCGCTGGTGCGGACGTTTCTCGATCAGCTCAAGGAGCAAGAGCGCAAGACGATCGTGTTGCAGGGACGCTGTTACGAACGCGAGTCGGTTCCTTACAAAGCTCTCGACGGAGTTGTCGACAGTTTAAGCAAGCAACTCGCCTCGATGCGTCAAGGCCGGGCTGAAGCCTTCATGCCGCGCAATTCGCTGGCGCTGGCGCGCGTGTTTCCGGTGATGTTGCAAGTTGACGCTATCTTCAACGCGCGTTCTGCCCGACCAGAGACGATCGATTTGTTCACCTTGCGGCGCCAGGCCTTTGGCGCACTGAGAGAGCTGCTGGGACGCATCGCGAAGCGCCAGCCGCTGGTGATCTATATCGACGATCTGCAGTGGGCCGACGACGACAGTACTTTTCTACTGCAGGACCTGTTGCGGCCGCCGGATGCTCCGAAGCTGCTGCTGGTCGCAAGCTTTCGGACGGAAGACCTCGAATCAAAGCTGTTCCTCAAGCAACTCCTGCAGCAAACCGGCACTGATACCTGTCGTGAACTCTTCGTGGGCCCGCTGCCGGCCGGTGAGGCGCGTGAGCTGACACGTTCGCTCTTTGCTTCCGTAGGAGTTTCCAGCGACCCATTTATTGAATCGATTGTGCACGAAGCCGGAGGCAGTCCGTTCCTGGTCGAACAACTGACGCACTACGGGATGATGAACGAAAGGGCGGCCACAGCAGGCATCACGCTCAGCACCATGCTGGACGAGCGCATCAGGCAACTGCCGCACGGATCGCGGCAATTCCTGGATACACTCGCCGTCGCCCGCCGGCCGGTCAATCAGGATGTCGCGGTGAGCGCGGCGGGACTGCACGGTGACGCTTTGAAAGTATTAAGCGCTCTGAGAACGGCACAGTTTGTCCGCAGTGGCGGCACGAGTTATGGCGTGGAGATGTATCACGATCGCATTGGCGAAACGCTGGCGTCGTCGCTCGACGACAATGAGCGGCGTCAGATTCATCGTCGATTGGCCCAGGCCCTCGAGGCCCGCGGCCTGGACGATCCTGAAGCGCTCTATGAAGACTATCTCGGCGCCGGCGAAGAAGATCGCGCGGCCGTGCATGCCGAAGCCGCCGCGCGCAAGGCGGCGAGCGCGCTGGCCTTTGATCGGGCGGCGTTGTATTACCGCCGCGCCCTTGATTTGCGACCTGCTGACGCCACTGCGGTTGATCTTAAGATCAGCCTGGGTGACGCGTTGGCAAATGCGGGTCGCCCGGCGGAAGCTGCCAGGGAATTTCTCGATGCCGCAAAAGCAATCGGATCGCAGCGGTCGCTCGAATTTCAACAACGCGCCGGCGCTCAGTTATTGACGGGCGGTCACATCGAAGAAGGGCTGGAAGTTTTTCGGGTCGTGCTGGAGACGGCCGGATTCAAGCTGGCCAATGGGCCCAAGCGGGCGCTGCTATCACTGGTTCTTCGCCGGTTGTGGATTCGCATGCGCGGACTCGAATTCACTGAGCGGGAAGCGCGCAGCATTCCCGAAACCGATCTATTCCGCATTGACATCTGTTGGTCGGTGGCGGCTGGTTTGGGTATGGTGGACCTCATTCGCGGCGCGGACTTTCAGAGCCGGCATCTGTTGTTGGCACTTCGCGCCGGAGAGATATATCGAGTCGCGCGAGCCATGGCTTTCGAAGTGGCGCAGATTGCCAGCCGGGGTGGCCAGACGCGCGAGCGAGTAAACCAACTCATGGAGCGCACCGAAGCCCTGGCGAAACGCACCGCGCATCCGCACGCGATTGGCCTGGCGCTCTGGGCGCGCGGAATGAGTGCTTATCTTGTCGGCCACTGGAAGGAAACCGTTGAACTTTGCGAGCGTGCGGTGGAAGTCCTGCGCGATCAGTGTACCGGCGTAACCTGGGAGCTGACGATCGCGCATCGCTTCATGCTCAGCTCGCTGATGTTCCTGGGTGAAATGGTTGAGGTGTCGCGCCGCGTGCCGCAATTGCTGTCCGCGGCCCTGGAGCAGGGAAATCTTTTTGCCGCGACTGACCTGCGCACGCGGATGAACCCCATCTGGCTGGCGGCCGACGATCCGGATCGCGCGCGCGACGAAGTGATCGCGGCGCTGACCACCTGGCCGCGCAAGGGTTTTCACTTGCAGCATTACAGTTCGCTGGTGGCCCTGGCGCAAATCGAGCTTTACACCGGCGATTACGAAGTCGCCTGGAAACATATCGAAGGACAAATTAAGCCGCTGGAAAAATCCATGCTGCTGCGTATTCAGGGACTGCGGATCGAGGCCTTGTACCTGCGTGCGCGTCTGGCCCTGGCCAGCGCTGCTGGGAGCGAACGAGATCGACGCTTGCAAATCGCCGAAAGTTTGGCACGAAGCATCGCCCGGGAAAATATGCCGTGGTCGAATCCGCTGGCGATGCTGATTCACGCCGGATTGGCCAGACGACACGGGGATGATTCTCAGGCTGCGGCATTGGTTTCTCAGGCAATCGAAGGGTTCGAGAAGTCCGATATGAAGTTATATGCGGCGACGGCCCGACGGCGTCTGGGAGAAATACTTGGTGGGGACGGTGGCAGCGAACTGATCACGCAGGCAGATGACTGGATGAGCAAGCAAGAGATCAAGAACCCGGCGGCGGTGGCGAATTTGATGGCGCCGGGTTTTATTGAACCTGCGGGCGGGTGAACTCAAGAGAATGGATCAACTGACAACTCTGACCTACGAAACGAGCGGCCGCATTGCGCGCATCACTTTGAACCGGCCTGACCGCGGCAATGGCATCACGCTGGACATGCCGGCGGAAATTGCCGCCTGTGTAGAGCGCGCAAATCTTGATCCCACGGTCTCAGTCATAGCGCTTGCCGGCAACGGCAAGGGTTTCTGTGGCGGTTATGATCTGGTGCTCGCAACCGAACATGGATTTTCAGTCGACGCAGACTCAGCCGCGCCGGAAGGCTCGCCACTCGACCCGCGCACGCAACTGGCTAATCATGATCCGGTTGGGACCTGGGATCCGTTGATCGATTACGCGATGATGAGTCGCAACGTGCGCGGCTTTATGAGTCTCTTCTTCAGCGAGAAGCCGGTCGTTTGCAAAGTTCATCGTTTCTGCGTCGCCGGCGGTACGGACATGGCTCTGTGCTCAGACCTATTGGTCATTGAAGACAAGGCGACGATTGGCTATCCGCCGGCACGTGTCTGGGGAGTGCCAACCACCGCTCTCTGGGTACATCGAATCGGCGCCGAGAAGACCAAGCGGCTGCTTTTCACCGGCGATAGCCTTTCGGGCAGGCAAGCCGTCGAGTGGGGCCTGGCAATCGAGGCTCCCAGCGCTGACAAGCTTGACGAACGCTTTGAGTACTTGCTCGAGCGCATTGCGCGCGTGCCCGTGAATCAACTAATGATGATGAAGTTGATGATAAATCAAACACTGATGGCGCAAGGACTGTATCAGTCGCAAATGCTGGGCACGATTTTCGACGGGATTGCGCGTCACACAAAAGAGGGTTATGAGTTTCAGCGCCGCGCCGCCGAGGCCGGATTTAAGCAAGCGGTGAAGGAGCGCGACGAGCCCTTTGCCGATCCAAGCTTTGAGTAACTAAGTTCGCTCATCCCAGGAATCGAACGACTTCGCAACGAAAAATGATCTTCAAGAGTCCTTACCCAGATATTGAAATCCCTGATGTTTCAGTCGTCTCTTTCATCCTCGAACGTGTGGCGCAATTTGCCGCAAAGCCGGCGCTGATTGACGGCAGCAACGGGAGGGTCGTCACTTACGAACAGTTGGTGAGTGCAATGGAGCGAATGGCTGCGGGTTTGGCGGCGCGCGGCTTTGGCAAGGGCGACGTGTTGGCAATTCATTGTCTCAACACCCCTGAGTACGCCGTAGCTTTTCTGGCCGTCGCGAAACTCGGCGGCGCTTCGACCATGATTTCGCCGCTCTTCAGTGAGAATGAGCTCGTAAACCAACTGAAAGACAGCGGTGCGAAATTCCTGCTGACCGAGTCCCAGCTTGCGGCCACCGCTTTGGCAGCCGCGCGCGCGGTGAATCTCGTGGAAGTCTTTGTGCTTGGGGGAGCCGACGGCGCCACCTCTTTCGCTTCACTGCTGGACAATCAGGACCAGGCGCCGTCAGTCGAGATCGACCCGCGAGAAGACATCGTGGCCCTGCCGTATTCGAGTGGGACCACAGGTTTGCCCAAATGCGTGATGCTGACCCACTACAATCTGGTCGCGATGCTCTGTCAATTGGAGACCGCGGGGGTGCTTCACAGCAAAGACAGGACGATCTGCGTCGTGCCCTGTTATCACGTCTACGGATTTCATGTCGTAATCAATCTGGCCCTGCGGACGGGAGCCACAGTGGTCACTTTGCCGCGTTTCGATTTTGAAGAATTTCTACAAACTCTGCAGGACTATGAAATTAACATCTTGCCGGTAGTCCCGCCCATAGTTCTCGGTTTGTCGCGGAACCCTCTGGTCGATCGTTTCGATCTTTCCAAACTGGAAACAATGCATTGCGGCGCGGCGCCGTTGTCGGTCGAAGTGGCCAATGCTGCCTGCGAGCGACTAGGGGTGCGCATCAGTTACGGCTATGGAATGACCGAGCTAAGCCCGCTTTCACATCTCACGTATTCTGGAAACAATAAGGAAAACGAAGGCTCAGTGGGTTACTGCCTGCCGAATACGACTTGTAAGATCGTCGGCATGGAAAGCCACGTCGAATTGGGACCGGGTGAGGAAGGCGAAATCTGCATCCGTGGACCACAGGTGATGAAGGGTTATCTGGGCCAACCCGAAGCAACGGCAGAGATCATCGACAGCGATCACTGGGTCCATACTGGCGATGTCGGCTATGCAGATGAAGACGGCGCACTCTTCATCGTGGATCGCCTGAAAGAGTTGATCAAATACAAGGGCCGCCAGATCGCACCTGCTGAGTTGGAGGCCGTGCTCCTTTCACATCCGTCGGTCGCGGACGCCGCAGTGCTTCCCAGCCCGGACGAATTCGCGGGTGAGGTTCCTATAGCTTTTGTAGTGCTAAAAGAGAATGCCACGTCGGCTGAGATTATCGACTTCGTATCCGAACGCGTCGCGGCTTACAAGAAGATCCGGCGCGTTGAATTCGTCGATCACATTCCGAAGAGTCCGGCCGGCAAAATCCTGCGGCGGGTTCTGGCTCAACGTGTGCGAGAGCACGTCAGGCAGAGCTAAGAGGGTGATCAGGTGCAATTTCGTACAGAACCGAGGGCGATCTGATCATTTTCAATTTGAAATTTCTCCATTTGTCATTGTTGATGTCGGCAACACTTTTTCTTATTGACACAATGGCCCAATGAGAAATGGCAAATGACAAATGGAAAATGTTCGGGTCGCTACCCCGACGAGTCGGGGTTCAGTAACAGATCATACTTCACTCTATCAGGCACATCGCGCAGGTCCCAGACCACGCCCATCTTTGCCAGGAACTTCAAAAAGTAGTAGACGGGGTCCCATTCCCACCAGAAGAATCCCGCGCGTGCAGTGTTCGGATAATGATGATGGTTGTTGTGCCAGCCTTCGCCAAAGGTGAGCAGAGCCATCACGAAACTATTGGTCGAGCGGTCGCTGGTTTCGTAACGCCGGTTGCGGCCCTTATGACAAAAGTAATTGATTCCTGAAGCCGCGTGCAGCGCGATGATGATGCTTCCGCCGTATCCGATGGCCAGCATCGAAAACCCTCCTACCAGCAACGTGACCATCGCGACAACCAGCGGCGTCAACCAGTAGTAACGATGCATCCACATGAGCTCGGGATAACAAGTAAGGTCGGAGGCGTGCCTTAGGATCTCTGCTTCGCTGTAACCTTCGTCCGCGACGCTGCCGAACCAGCAAAACCAGAAGCCCTGTCTGGGACTGTGCACGTCCCGGTCAGTGTCTGAATGCTTGTGATGAATTCTATGCTTGCCGGCAAACCAGATCGGATCGCCGAAAGTCATTCCCGTCAGCAGGCACATTATGAGCTGAAAGGCGCGGCTGGTTTTGAAAGCCCGGTGGGCGAAATAACGATGCAGGCATCCGCCCAGTCCGAAGGAGTACACCAGACTAAAGCCCAGGCACGCAAGCCCGTCGATCAATCGCGCACCGGTGAAGATGGCGACAATTGGCAGAGTGTGCAGACAAACAACGAAGACTAAGAAAGTTACCTGGCGGCTATTAAAACGCTTCTCGCGTGCTACCAGTACGTTATGGGTTTCAGACATTCGCGGAATTACTCTTCTTACGTATGCTGTCGAAAAATTCGATAAGGGTGCAGCTTGCCCCATTAGTCTCATTAGCACCGTGGCTTTAGCCCGGTGACTTTAGTGCCAGGACGGAATCGGAAACCGTTAAAACGGTTTCCCTTCTGAATCCAACCTCTGATCACCGGGCTGAAGCCACGGTGCTAATGAAAAAGGATCCCACAACGCAAACGTCTTCTCGGACGTTCACCCCAGCGCGACGGCGCGTCGTTCAATCCGCGGTTCGCTCTTTAGCAATCCTGAATCGATCAATTGGCCCGCGAGGTTGCCGCTTCTATCGGTCACCATCGTCGGTTGAAAGTGGTTCCGGAAACGCGAGTCGACGCGAAAAGCCGGCGTATATGTCTGGTCGGCCGGCTCCGTCGTGCTCACGTAGGTGCGCGTGCGGCCCCTCTTCATCCAACCAAAGGCCGTCGTTGACGTCATCAGGGTATGCGCTGAAAGCAAAAGCCCCTGTTCAAATCCAATCGACAATTGCAAAGGGTTGAGTTTCGATCGATAGAGATTGAAGAACCGAATTGAATGCTTGATTACGCGACTGCGCAGACCGTGGAACTGTTCGACCCCGCGCACGAATTCGACTGCCCGGTCAATCGGGTCGAGCGTCTTTTGCACAATCGTAATGCCATCCATGTCTCGCAGTTTCGTGTCCGGGAGCATGGTTCGATTGTTAAGACATTCGTAAAAGTACGGCGTGCCGAGAATCGGAATTGAGAGCGTAATAAAGGCCGGCAACGTAATTTCGGGCGTGCCGGTAATGAACTCCAGCTCCCGCCGCACATCCGCAATCGTCCGGCTGCTGATGTCCAGCATCAAGCCGTAACAAAAGATGATCCCGGCGTTCAGGCATCGACTGATCATCTCGACCTGCGGCGCGGAAGTGTTTTGGAGCTTATTGAAAGTTCGCAGCCAGACGGAATCGAAAGACTCGACGCCGCTGAAAAGCAGCTCGCATCCGGACTCTTTCGCCAGCGTCAGATTTTCCTGCTTGCTGAAGAAATCGTTAGTCACCAACGCGGCCCAGTTGCGAAACTGGCCGGCCGCGCGTAACTCCTTGATGAGTTCGATTCGCCGGCGAAAGTGTTCGCGATCGTTGCCGTAAAAGTTATTGTCGACGAAGAGCAGCTTCCGCCTTTTCCCGACGGCCAGGATCTGCTGCCGAATGCTCTCGAGATCATAGGTTTGATAAGCCCGGCCCTCGCCCGTGAGCGAACAAAACGAACAATGAAAGTTGCAATACCGCGTGGTTTCGACATGACTGACCAATTTGATCCAGTAAGCCAGATCGAAACGGGGAAGCATTTGCTCAGCCAGGTAAGCTTCGCCCCAGGTGTCCGCAATTACTGCGCGCAGTTCTTCAATGTCTCCCAGACAACTGTAGTCAAAAAACTTTTCCGAAAGCAGCGGCAGCGCCCGCACCGCCGGGCCTCCGGCAACCACGATCACTCTTGCGTTCTTCGTGCGCGCGTAGGCCGTCAGGTGCAGCATGCGATCGAAGCAGTGCGTTAGCCCGGTAAGCACCAGCATGTCGGACCAGCCGAGGAGTGATTCGCTTTCGAGCGGGCCGCTCGAAACCTCGTCATAACAGCGCACTTCGCACAGTTCGCGCGAGAAGGCGCCGGCGAGAAAGATTGGACCAACGGCCTGGGGAAATTTTGACGGGCGCCGTATGGGTTCGCGCGAGTAATCGAAATAGCAGTTAACGACCAGGACGCGCTTGCGCGGCAAAAGAGATCGAGTGCTCTGAATCGGGGATTCAGACATGGAGAGCTGGCCCTAGCGTGTGGCAAACACCGGTTCGCGCGTGAGTTGAATCGGTGGCATGAAAGTATCTTCACCCTTGATGCGAACACTGGAGGTCCAGTCGTTCTCCAACATACCTGCGCGCCGCAACTCTCGAATCTTGTCGGGCGGCAACGACGGCAGGGCACGCAATTCCGCGAACGGCGGAGGCATCACATCCGCCAAACGTGCCGGACGATGCAACTCGATTCTGTTTCTTCGTCGCGGAGCGAGATAGCGAATGACTTCAGCAACACCGTGTGCTGGATGAGTGATCGCCGTAGAACTTTCGGTGTAGCAACCGACATGACAGCGCGAGTCACAGTAAGGAACCATGCCGTACTTCTTCTCGCCGATCTCCATGGCCTTGTAATAGTCACCGATCTCCAGAAGATTCCCGGCCACCATGTTCAAAGGCGCGCAGGGATAGAAGATGTCGCCGTCCGGGTAAACTATCGGGTGCGTCGTCGGATAGCATTCGAAGCGTTTGAAATCCCTGATGGTCCGCAGGACTTCCATGTTGCCGTAGACTCGGGCGCCTTTGCGTTTGGCTCGCGCGACTTCGTCAATCAATTGCCGCCAGCGCGGATTATCAACCAGGCCCGGGCAAGGATACTTGCCGACGATATAAGGCATCGGCGTCCAATAGAAATCATTCTCGACACAGAACTCAAAGACGTCCCACGCGTCGTCAATCGTTTCCGGGAAGATCACCGAGTTGATAATAAAGTCGAACTTTAGTTTGTGTTCGCGGCGATATTCTTTCGCCAGTTCGATGTTTTTCTTGACGCGACTGGTCTGTCCGTCTTTGCGGAGATTAATCAAATCGTCGCTGCGGGCGTTGTCCGGCGAATCCAGGCTAATCACCAGATAATCAACATGGCGCAAAACCGCCAAGTGCCGATCGATCAGATAGGCGTTGGTGTTGAAGGTGACGGGAGAGAACCCCAGGCGCCCGATGTTCTCGAAGATTTCTTCGATATCTCTGCGCAAGGTCGGCTCGCCGCCGGTGATATTCAAACCGGGCGAGGCGCGGCGCAAAATCTCGAGCACTTCAATTGTTTTGGCCGTGTCCAACCGCTGCTCGGCGATGTCCGGGTACATGTTGCCGGATCCGTCATCGCAATAGGTGCAACGAAAGTTGCACTTCATCGTGACGTAAAACCCGGCCATCATTGGTTTGACGAGTTTCTTATTTTTCCCGCGCCCGTAATGGGCCTTTAGCACGTTGGCGGCATATCTGAAAATGAATTGATAGGGAACTCGGCGCATTAAGATCCTTTTCGGTAACGCTGCCTCGGTCGAGATTGAAAAGCAAAGCGCTTTGGCCTGAAAGTGGCCGCTATTGTGGACTGGCCCGGGGTTCTAGTCAATCGTTTTCCCGCCTCGCTAGTGTCCTGCACTTGAATTCTCTGTGCCATTTCCGCGTTCTATGCGTCGCGGCGTTTAATGTATTTGAGCGTTTATTCACCGCGGCAACGTCGAGGTCGCGGAAAGTACGCCGAGAAAAACTGATATTGGGACACACTCCCGTCTCTCCCTCCATTTGTGGCTTTTCGGATCGCGGCGATGCTAGCATGGCGGCCTGATTTTGAACTTCGTGGATTGGCTGAAAAGTCCCAGGACATGCAACCCCTGCTTTCATCACTCTTTGACCAAACCGAACGCCTACCGCTAAGCGTGTCTGACTTGACTCGCATGATCCGAGGCGAGTTGGAAAGGCGTTTCTCTTCCGTCTG
>Ga0193725_1000502_pt1 | contig 11485 bp, 8 predicted proteins | sample H2a2metaG_FD_143058 | JGI IMG/M metagenome (GOLD analysis project Ga0193725, IMG submission 143058) | Soil microbial communities from a riparian zone of the East river system, Colorado, United States - H2a2 | ecosystem: Environmental > Terrestrial > Soil > Riparian zone | place: USA: East River... | reverse complement strand
GGCGCAAATCAGAACATCGTTGCCTTCCGCTTTGATTCGCTGTGCCAGCTTGCCGATCGTCGTAGTCTTGCCGACGCCGTTCACGCCGACAATCATCATCACGTAGGGAGCGATATTATCCGGGACGCTGCTCTCTGATGCGACGCCTCCCTGCTCTGAGGCGTGGAGAATCGAGAGCAACTCAGACTTGATTGCCTGTTTCAGCTTATCAATGTCGTCAATCTCCTGGCGGCTGATCCCGCGGCGTACCGTCTCCAACACGTGCATAGTTGTCGGTACGCCAATGTCGGCGGCGATCAAAGCTTCCTCAAGCTCGTCGAGAAGCACCGCGTCTATTTGCCTGGCGCCGGCAAAAACCGTGTCGATCCTCTCTGAAAGCGATTCGCGAGTAGCCGCGACCGCCCGGCGAAACCGCGCCGAGAATTCCTGTTCCAGCGCTGCTTCCTGCGCCTGCAGTTCTTCGATCGAGAGATCGAGGCCAAGAACCGAAGTCTGCCAGGGAGTGCGGGCCGCGCCTTCAGACGAGACCTTAACTGGCTCGACCGGCGCCTGCCGTGCAGGTTGAGCTTCAGTCTGCGTGTTAGTTTCCGCCGAAGCTTTAGGTGCGGGCTCATCGGCCGCGCGGCTCAAGCCAAGCGAGACAAAGTCGTCCTTTTTCCTTCGCCAAAAGGCCATCGAAACTCCGGTCTATCGAATGATTCCAAGAATTTGACCTCGATTATAAGCAGAAGCGGCGCATCGCCACAAAAGCGACGCGCCGCGCTCATGTTGCGCAAACTGTCAGTTTGCGTACGCAAGCTAATAGCTCGCGTTACAAAAAGGCGAGCCAGGCAAAGCTTTTAGCTGACCGCAAGAACTGAATCGGGAGTTGACGAGGGGGGCACCGGCCGCAAGGAATCTCGTCGGCGGTCACTCTGTTTTCGAATAACTCGGGTTACGCCCGGACGGATCCTGCCGGCTTCGCAGGCAGCTATAAAGGCCGCCACTACTCGAGCATCGTAACGCGTGCCGACAAAACTCTTCAGTCGGGTCATGGCCGCCTCCAGATCCATCGCGCGCTGATACGGCCGCTCGGTGGTCATCGCGTCAAACGTGTCGGCTACTGAAACAATGCGCGCCTGCATGGGAATCTCGTCGCCCTTCAATCCCTGCGGGTAACCTTCTCCATTGATCATTTCGTGATGCATGTACATACCTGGAAGAAAATCGCGCATCGCCGGAATCTGCGACATGATCTTGTAGCCCTTCTGGGGGTGCGTCTTCATGATCTCGAACTCTTCATCAGTAAGCGCCGCCGGCTTTTTCAAGACGCGATCGTCGATGCCAATCTTGCCCACGTCGTGCAGCAAAGCACTAATCCGGATCTGTTCGATCTCGATCTCCGGCAAGCCCAATCCCTGGGCTACGGCGATGGAAAAACGCGAGACGCGTTCAGAGTGGCCGCGAGTGTAAGGGTCTTTGCCATCGATCGCCGCCGCCAACGCTTTGACCGTGCCAAGAAAGAGTTCGTGGTTCTCCTCGACTGAGCGCTGCAGATCGCCCACAAACCTCTCAATCTGATCGGTCATCTGATTAAACGACGCGCCCAGTTCACCCAGCTCGGTCCGGCCCAGAACTTTCACCCGCTGCGAGAAATCTCCCGCAGCAATGCGCTGCGCGCCGGCGGCTAACTCTCGCACGGGCCGCGTGAGCTTCTCAGCAAAATAGAATCCGAAGAGCAACGCCAGGGTTGCGGCGAGCAGGCTGATAAACAGTGTCTGAGTTCGCATTTCGCCCACGGAGGCCAAAGCAGCAGCCTCGTCCTGGATCGCGATTACGCCGAGTAAGGTGCTCTTGTCCAGTTCCACTGTGGCGTAAGAACCCAACATGGGCGTCGCCCGGCCGTCACGATCGAGAGTGAAAGGCGCCAGCGCGGACTGAACCTGGGCTCCTGTTTCCAGCCAGTCCTGCACAACCTTGAGATCGGTCATCGGCCGTTCTGAAAATGCTATCGAGGCGTCAGGATGCGCCACCGCTTTCCCGTTTTGATCGACCACGAAGACGACTGGCAGGCCGGCGTCCAGCAAATCGCGCCCGCTTTTCGCCGACGATTGCTGCACGGCCTTAAAGACTTCCTGAAAAGAGACCACGGCGACGACCGCCGCGACGATTTCATCACCATTCATTACCGGAGCGGCGATGGTTAGCGCCATCTCCTGGCCGGACCGAATGATTTGCGGCCGGCCGATGATAACTCCGCGTCCACTCATGTGGGCCAACACATCGCCCACGCGTTGATCGACTTCTTCTCGTTTGATCAACTCTGGTTGAAACGCACGATGGACCTCGCCTTTGACCGGGCAAATTGCCAGCGCAATCAAGTTTGGATCATCCTGCAGAGTTCGCTGTAAGCGGGCGTCGTAACCAGCGTCCGTGAGCACGCGCGGGGCACCTGCGATCTCAAAAGCGCGCGCCACTCCGCTCACCACGTCGCGATAACGTTGACCGTACAGCTCAATTTGCCTGGCCTTGTCCCGCACCAACTGCACCTGGTAGCGTCCTTCAATCGCGCGCAATTCTTCGGCGCTACGCCGGGATAGCATCGTTCCGGCGAGGCCAAGCGGCAAGAGGCCCACCAGCAGCAGCACTGCCAGCACGACATAGAGAAGGCGAATTCGATAAAGGGCTTCTAACACTGAACTTTTTTGGTAAGCGCAGGACGAACGGGCGAGCGACACGACCCTTGCGAGCACGAGCGGCCGACACAAGGGCCTTAGCCTTGGCTAGAGTAGAGGTTTGGAGCCTTGCCTGTCAACATCTTTGGCTTTCATTTAACTGCTGAAATACTTAAGCTAAGCAGCTGCAACCGGGTCGGATCTGGTTTGCTTAACCAGGCTTCACAGACAAGAACCCTTAAAATCGACCGCGCTAATGTGAGCCCAGGGTTTTCGTGCGATACTTTTGCCGACTTGAGGGGTGGGGACAGCGTCTAAAGGATTGACCGCGCGAGTTGTTGCGCGCGACATTTGGATGCGGCCTCGCGGCCGGACGCGAGCACGAACCAGATGCAAATGGCCACCAGCGATGAGCAGATGGTAGAACGCGCCTTATCCGGCGACCCGGAGGCGTTCGGCGAGATCGTACGTCGTTGGGAACGGCGCATCTTCGCGCTGGCTTTTGGCATGCTCGGCCGGGAGGAAGATGCTCGCGATGCGACCCAGGAAACCTTTCTCGCCGCCTTTCGAAATCTGCGCGGCTTTCGCGGCGAGGCCAGAGTTTCGTCATGGTTGCATCGCATCGCGGTCAACCAGTGCATTACGCGGCAACGTCGCGCGAAAGTGCGTAGCGAGACTGCGCTGGAGGATGAGGCCGAAAAGAATGCCGCCGTTTTTGCTTTGCCGCTGGATGTCTCCCCTGCGCGCACGGCTGAGAAGGTTGAAAGAAGCGTCGCGGTGAGACGAGCGGTCAGCGCGTTACCATCTGATTTGCGGCAGGTGGTGGTAATGAAAGAATTCGAGGAACTGACGTTTCAGGAAATATCAGAAGCCCTCGAGCTGCCGTTGAGCACAGTTAAGAGCCGCTTGTACACGGCGCTCAGACAATTGCAGATGCGTTTGCAAAAGTTTGGGGAATAGGCTGCGGAGACGAGGTAGTTGAAATGCGAAACATGAACGAACGACCAGTTTGTCATCGGGCTGAGGACCTGGTCACTTATCTTTATGGCGAAGCAACCGAAGTTGATTCTCGTGACTTCGCTGATCATCTGCAACACTGTGACGCGTGCCGAGTTGAGTTCGGAGTCTTTCAGCAGGTGCACGACTCGATTTTGGTCTGGCGCAATGAAGCGCTGGGCTCAGCTTTCACCCCGGCCGCTCTTAATGAGACCGCTGTTGATTCAAGCAGGTTTGTGCAGCACCAGCGGAAGCTTTCGGCGATTGAGGCCCTGCGCGAATTCTTCAGCGTTTCGCCACTGTGGCTGCGTGGTGCTACAGCCTTTGCTGCGCTGCTTCTTTGCGTGCTTGGCGTGCTGGCAATCTCGCGCTTATGGAACAAGCCCGTGCAGCTTGCGAAGAATGACCAGGAACCAAAGTATAGCCAGCAGCAATTTGATCAGGCCTTACAACAGCAAGTTAATGACCGGCTCGCTCAACTCAGTGCCCGACTGAATCCACCGAAGGTTGTCGAGGACCCAACGCCCGATAAGTCAAAGGACAATGGAACTCAAGTCGCTGTCTATCGATCGCAACCGAAGACTCAACGACCTGGGGGGTTGAGCAGACAAGAGCGCGAGCAGTTGGCAGCGGATCTGCGACTAATTCCCAACCGAGATGATGACGAGTTACCCTTTGTGTTTTCGGATGAACCTAATCAGTAGTGCTTTCACAGGAAACCACTCGGAAGCCGGGATGGTGGAATTTATGGATAACGAAACTAAGTTACAAAGCCGCGGAATGATATTGAGCGTTGTTTTGCTTTTGGTTGGCTCCTGGACACAGGCAAGTGCGCAAACTCCCACGACGCAGAATCCGGTCGAGCCCGCTGACACCCAGGCAAACCAGGCTAATCAGATTCCAAACCTCAGGCCACTGAACTTGACTCCTGAGCAGGTTCAAAAGATTCGCGATATCTACGCCGAAACGAACGACCAGCGACAGGGAGCAACCGTGAAGGTGCGTCAGGCGAGACGTGCGCTGGCCGACGCCATCGAGTCTCCGACTCCGAACCAGCCCTTGATCGAGCTGCGCTCGCGCGAGCTTGCCGACGCTCAGGCTGATAACATTAGGGTCCGCTCTTTGATCGAAACCAGGATTCAACGAGACGTGCTTACGCCCGAGCAACGCGTCAGGGTAAGAGAGATGCGCCGGAATCAGGCGCTACGACGACAGAATCAACAACTTCCCGATAACGGCTTGCGCCCGCGCCAACAGGGTCTGCAGCGTAACGCCAACACTCAACCCGGACTGACTCCCAACCAGCGTAAGCAGATGCGCCGGCAACAAAGACCGTAAGGCGCACCCTCGATCACACATTTCAAAGGCCGGCTCCAGGACAATTGGGCCGGCCTTTTCTCCAGGTCGGAATAGACCCGGTGGTGTTTAAGCCTTGACGTAAACGCTTGGTTTTGCGCATCATAGGCCGCTCTATTAGCGGTTCGCACCGCGGTGACGCTCTTGCAGCGTCTTTGAAGCCACCCTGCGCCCTGTTTGCTCAGCTATTTACCACGCTGCCGACAGGGGTGACCGCGGCAACCGAGTCTTCTTCTCGTCAATGATTTACGGATGAACATCGTCACGCGCTTTCTGCTCGAACTGCAAGAAATGTCCCTGCTCGCAGCGGGAGCTGCGCGTGGATTGTTCAAAAAACCCCGGTATGTTCCCGAAACCATCGAGCAGATGGACAGCGTCGGCGTCGGTTCGTTGACGATTATTATCCTCACGGGCTTTTTCACCGGTGGCGTGCTCACGCTGCAAACGTACCAGACGCTCGCGTCGTATGGAGCCGTCGACCAGCTCGGCTATCTGGTTTCGATTTCGCTGGTGCGAGAACTTGGTCCGGTGCTGACTGCCTTGATGGTGACGGGTCGCGTGGTTTCCGCGATCTCCGCCGAGTTGGGCTCGATGGTGGTTTCCGAGCAAATCGACGCCATGCGCGCGCTGGGAACCGATCCCGTTCGCAAGCTCGTTGCGCCGCGGTTGATAGCACTGGTGATCACCCTGCCGCTGTTGACTTTGATTGCCGACGTAATGGGCATCGCCGGCGGTTGGGTGGTTTCGATTTTCCTCTACGGTTTGCCTTCCTCGATGTTTTTGAATTCGGTGCGCGATGGCATAACGACCGATGACATCATCGGAGGAATTGTTAAGCCGCTGGTGTTTGCGTTTTTGATGGGCACGATTGCTTGTCACAAGGGCTTGAAGACTGAGGGCGGGACGGTCGGTGTAGGCCGCTCGACAACCACGGCGGTGGTAACGGCCTCGATCATCGTGATCATTGCGGACTTCTTCCTTGCGAAAGCGCTTCAGGTTATTCTAGGTACACAGTGATGATGACTCAGAATTCAATTGACCGACTGAACACACCTGGACTGGACAATCGGGTCAGCGATCAGGCAGCTGAATCGACGTTTCGTGAAGTTGATGATTCTGACCGCGCGATTCCGGCGATTGAATTTCGTGATGTGACGATCGAGTACGACGGTCGCAACGTGCTTAATAGTCTCAGCTTCAAGGTAATGAAGGGTGAGACAAAAATCATCCTGGGTGGCTCAGGCTGTGGCAAGTCGACGACCATCAAGTTAGTGCTCGGGCTGATCAAGCCTGACAGCGGCCAGGTCCTGGTTAACGGTGAAGACATCACTAACTACTCGGAAACCGAGATGATGCGGGTGCGCAGGAAGATCGGCATGATTTTTCAGGAAGGCGCATTGTTTGATTCGCTTTCGGTTTACGAAAACGTTGCCTTTAAGCTTCATGAACAGGGCGTGCCGGAAGAGGAAGTCGAAGCCGAGGTACGCCGCATGTTGCGCTTCGTTAACCTCGAGGATGCGATCGACAAGTTGCCCGCAGAGCTTTCCGGTGGCATGCGGCGGCGCGTCGGGATTGCCCGCGCGCTGGTGGGCGATCCGAAGATCGTGATGTTTGACGAACCTACCGCCGGGCTCGATCCGCCAACCGCGCGCACAATCTGTGAACTGGCAATGAAGCTGCGCGATCTGGAAGACGTATCGTCGATTTTCGTTACGCACGAGATGAACAATCTGGATTATCTCTGTTCAGAATACGCGGTAGTTAATGAAGCCGGTGAAGTGGTCTTCGAAATAGAAGGCGAGAAGCTGTGCCTGATAAACAGCAAAGTTTTGATGATGCGCGACGGACAGGTTATTTTCAGCGGTACCGACGAAACCCTGCGCAAAGCCGACGATAGGTACATTCAAAAGTTTCTGCGCGGACACTGAGCGAAAGGAAAAAGGAAAAAGGAAAAAGAGAAAAGGAAGATTCCGGCGGCTTATCTGAACACCGGTTTGCCTTTTACCTTTTTACTTTTGCCTTCTTATAAGTCATGCCAAAGTCAACCAGGAATATCGGTCTAAGCGAGCTACGCGTGGGTTTGCTCGTTCTTATCGCGATAGGGGTTTTGATTGTTCTCATCCTGAACGCGTCGGGCACACTCAATCCTTTCGCCAGTCACTTGCACCTGCGGGCGCGGTTCGCCGACGCCAACGGCTTGCGCGAAGGATCGGAAGTACGCCTCGCCGGAGTGAAGATCGGCAAAGTGGACCGGATTAGACTGCTGAACACCTCCGAAGTTGGCACCGGGCCAAATCCGCAAAAAGTTGAAGCTTATCTGAGCATCGACACCAAGATCGACGGCGTGCCGGCCACCGATCGTATTCGGTCAGACTCAACTGCCCAGGCGATGGCGCCGAGCATTCTGGGCAGCGAAATGGTAGTCAACATCACGCCGGGTACGTCACTCGGCCAGCCAATCAAAGAAAATGCATTGCTGAGTTCGACCTCCGGCAGCACGATGGGCGACCTGGCCACTTCCGGGACCGAACTTGCGCAAAAGCTGAGCAAGCTGTCCGACCAGCTCAACGAAGTCGTCAAGAATGTGCGTGATGGCAAAGGCACCGTCGGACGTCTGTTCAATGACGAAGCACTCTATAACAACCTGAACGCGACGATTCGCGACGCGGAAGACCTGGCGCAACAGATCAAGAGCGGCAAGGGTTCGGCCGGCAAATTCATCTATGACGAGGCGCTCTACAACAACGCCAACGACGTCGCCGCCAATCTGAAAAAGCTGTCCGCTGATCTTTCTGCCGGTCGCGGTACTGCCGGCAAGCTGTTGGAAAGCGACGAGATGTACAACAAGATCAGTCGCATCGCCGATCGCGTTAATCACTCGATGGATCAGATCGATTCAATCGTGGGAGATGTAAACGCCGGGCGTGGCACTTTGGGCAAGCTGGTTAAGGACGAGGCGATTTACAACGACGCCCGCACCGCGATTGCCCGCTTCAATACGACCGCCGCGCGAATTGATAATGTGGTGGCCGGGGCCCAACGCGGCGAAGGTACGCTCGGAAAACTAATCACCGACGATCAGCTCTACTCGAACGTCAACAACCTCTCATCTGAGGGCGTAAAGCTGCTCTACGATTTCCGCCAGAACCCGAAGAAGTATCTGACGATTAAGTTTCAATTGTTTTAGGAATGTTCCGACAAACTTCAGTTTGTCGTCACTTCAATTATGGCTTTTTCCGTTGCCGGCCCGACAAGCTGTTGTTTGTCGGACATCCCGGGTCCAGGGACCCGGGATAACTCTTGACTTCCGCGCCGTCGGTGTTGAGACTAAGGCCGCATAGCTGACCCGCCCTTTGAAAACAACTTGTTTTGGAGAGACTTATGAAACCCTTCGGCAGAGTTTCGCGACGATGCACGTCCGCGATTTGTGTCATTGCTTTGCTGGCAACTTCCCTGGCCCACGCATACGGTCAGCAGACGCCGCCAAAGCGAGCATTAACCCATCAGGATTACGATTCGTGGCGCTCGATCCAGGCACCGCAGATCTCGCGCGACGGAAAGTTCGTCGCCTATGCGTTCATGGCCCAGGACGGCGACAGCGAGATTGTGGTGCGCAACCTTGCGAGCGGCGTCGAGTGGCGGGCCCCGAGAGGTTACCGCCCGCCCGCACCCCCGCCCGATGATCCGGGTGCAAACGTCGCCGAATTCATCGCCGCGCAGGGGCGTCTGGTTCGTCCGGCCATCACTGCCGACAGCGGTTTCGTAGTCTTCAGCATTGAACCGGCCAAGGCTGACCTTAACAAAGCAAAGAAAGAGAAAAAGAAACCGGAGGACATGCCCAAGAACGCCCTGGGCCTTATGGACACCTCCACCGGCCAGGTAACGCGGGTCGAGAGAGTGAAGAACTTTCAGGTGCCCGAAGATGGTTCGGGGTTCATCGCATATCTGCTGGAAGCAAAACCGGAAGCCAAACCTGAACCAAAAGGCAGTAGCGCGACTGCAAAGGAAGGCTCCGCTGTTTCATCTACTGAAACGTCTCCCGCACCCAATGCGTCACCATCAACGGGCCCGCGATCCAGCGGGGCAGCAACCCGACCGGCAGGGAGGGCTCCGAAAAAAGACTATGGCAGCGATCTGGTCCTGCGAAATCTCTCCACTGGAACAGAGCGCACTTTCAGTGATGTGCTCGATTACACTTTGAGCAAGGATGCGAAGACGCTCGCTTACGCCGTCTCCTCAAAGAAGGATGAGACAAATGGCATTTATGCGGTGACGACACAGACCGAGGCAGCACCGGCCGGTTTGCTTACCGGCAAGGGCAAATACCTTAAGCCAACCTGGGACGAAGACCAGACGGAACTGGCTTTCATCAGCGATCGGGACGATGCGGAAGCAAAGCAGCCAAAGTTCAAAGTCTATCTCTGGAATCGCAATGGTCCGGCTACTGTCGTCGGCGGGGCGGATCGCAATCACGCCGGCGCCGCCGTGAATAACGCCACGGAGGTCGTTTCAACTTCGTCGGCCGGCTTTCGCAAAGACTTTGTGGTCAGCGAGAAAGCGACGCTCGGGTTTTCACTCGACGGCGGCCGTCTCTTCCTCGGGGCCGCGCCACCACCCGAACCGGAAAAGAATCCGGATGAAGAAATTCCCGCGGATGAAAGAGTCCTGGTCGATCTATGGCATTGGAAGGACGACTACGTTCAGCCCATCCAGAAGATTCGCGCCGAACAGGAACGGAACAGATCCTATCGCGCCGTCTATCTCGTCAAAGACAAGAAATTCGTTCAGCTCGCTGACGAGGCCATGGAATCTGTAACACCTGCAAACGATAGTCGATACGCGATCGGCACAGACAACCGCGCCTATCGTGTTATGAGCGACTATGATCCGGGACTGACGGATTACTATCTGGTGAACACCAATGATGGCACCCGAAAGCTCCTGGGACAGAAAGCACGATTCGGCGCTTCAGTTTCGCCCGGCGGAAAGTATGTGATTTTCTTTGACGGCAAAGATTGGAATTCCTATTCGATCGCGGACGGCCGCTCCGCAAACCTTACCAGAAACCTCGGTGTCAATTTTTTCAATGAAGAGAATGACGAGCCGGCCACGCCACCGTCTTACGGATTCGCCGGTTGGACCAAAGACGATCGCGAAGTCCTGCTCTACGATCACTTCGACGTTTGGCAGGTTTCGCCGGACGGCGCGAACGCCAGGAACCTGACTGATGGTGTGGGGCGTCGCGACAAGATCGTGTTTCGTTACGTGCGCCTCGATCCGAAAGAACGCTCGATTGATCCGGTGAAGCCGTTGTTGCTGCACGCGGAAAACGAAGAGACGCGCGACTCAGGTTTTTATCGCGACAAAGTCAACGGTGGCTTGCCGGAAAAACTCGTGATGGGCGCGAAGGACTTTAACAATCCCACCAAAGCGAAAGATGCCGACGTGCTGATGCTGACCGCTTCACGCTTCGATGAATTTCCCGACATATGGGTAACCGGCACTGGCTTTAAAGACCTTAAGAAGGTTAGCAACGGTGATGCGCAACGCGCGCAATACAACTGGGGCAGCGCAGAATTGGTGAGTTTCAAGAACACTGATGGAGTGCCATTGAAAGGTCTGCTGCTCAAGCCCGATAACTTCGATCCGAAAAAGAAGTACCCGATGATCGTGTACATCTATGAAAAGCTAACGCAGGGCCTGAATGCTTTTCGTAACCCGGGACCGGGGACTTCGATCAATCCGACCTACTATGTCAGCAACGGCTATTTGATCTATATGCCGGACATTGTCTACACGACGGGCTATCCCGGTCAGAGCGCCTTGAAGTGTGTGCTGCCGGGAATCCAGGCCGTAGTCGACAGAGGTTTTGTGAATGAGAACGCGATCGGGATCCAGGGACATAGTTGGGGCGGTTATCAGATCGCCTACATGGTGACCCAGACTAACCGCTTTAAAGCCGCGGCGCCGGGCGCCCTTGTTGCTAACATGACCAGTGCTTACAGCGGCATTCGCTGGGGCACGGGACTACCGCGTCAATTCCAATATGAGCATTCACAGTCACGTATTGGGGGAAATCTGTGGGAGTACCCAATGCGCTATCTGGAAAACTCGCCGGTCTTTCGCGCCGACCGCGTGCAGACGCCACTCCTGATGATTCACAACGACGAAGACGACGCGGTGCCGTGGTACCAGGGCATCGAGTTCTTCCTCGCGCTCCGACGCTTGAACAGAGAGGCCTACATGTTCAGCTACAACGGCGAGAAACACGGCCTGCGCAAGCGCATCAATCAGAAAGACTATACGCGTCGCCTGCAGGAGTTTTTCGATCACTTTCTGAAAGGTGCACCCGCGCCCGAATGGATGCAGAAGGGCATTCCGTATTTGCAACGCGAGAAGGAGAAAGAAAAATATCGCGCGGCGGATGAGGATGAGCCAAGACGATAAGGAGCGTGGGAGTCGGGTACGGAACCCCCGCG
>Ga0193725_1000501_pt1 | contig 11491 bp, 10 predicted proteins | sample H2a2metaG_FD_143058 | JGI IMG/M metagenome (GOLD analysis project Ga0193725, IMG submission 143058) | Soil microbial communities from a riparian zone of the East river system, Colorado, United States - H2a2 | ecosystem: Environmental > Terrestrial > Soil > Riparian zone | place: USA: East River... | reverse complement strand
AATCGGTGGGGAAGGCGTATTTATCGGTCATCTTGTTGAAGAGGTGCTATGGCGCGAGTGAGACTCGAAGGGGTCCGCAAAATTTATACTGAAGGGGCGGCGCAGGTAGCCGTTGATCGTGTCGATCTCGATGTGGACGACGGCGAGTTCGTCGTTCTCGTCGGACCATCCGGATGCGGCAAGAGCACTACGCTGCGCATGATCGCCGGTCTCGAGTCGATCAGCGCCGGGACGGTCAAGATCGGCGATCGCATCGTGAACGATGTCCCTCCCAAGGCGCGCGACATCGCGATGGTCTTCCAGAACTACGCGCTTTATCCACACATGTCGGTGCGCGAGAACCTGGGATTCGCGCTCAAGCTGAAGAATATGCCCGCGGACGAAATCGAGAAGCGTGTGCGCTCTGCCGCAACGACGCTCGGGCTCGAGGAATATCTCGATCGCAAGCCGCGGCAGCTCTCCGGCGGCCAACGACAGCGTGTCGCGCTCGGGCGAGCGATTGTCAGGCAACCTCAGGTGTTCTTGTTCGACGAGCCGCTGTCGAATCTCGACGCCCAGATGCGCGTCTCGATGCGGCGCGAGATCGCTCGGCTGCATCAGGAGCTCAAGGTGACGATGATCTATGTCACTCACGATCAGATCGAAGCAATGACGCTCGGGGACCGAATTGTCGTGATGAACAAGGGCCACGTCATGCAGATCGACACTCCGATCAATCTTTACGAGAAGCCGAAAAACAAGTTCGTGGCGGGATTCATCGGCAATCCGGCCATGAACTTCGCGAACGGGACTGTCGAGGGCGGCGGACCGTCGCGGTTCGTTGCGGAAGGCGGCGAGTGGGAGATCAATCTCCCCTCGCGTGTGTCCGCCCCGCTCGGCTCGGCGCGCGGGCGGGCGATCACGATGGGGATTCGACCGGGATCGAGCCGCGCTGTCGCGGGTGCTCGCGCGGCGCCGGCGACCGCGACAGCGCGGCTCGATCTGGTAGAGTCGCTGGGGAACGAGACGTTCATCTACGCGCGCGCGGGGCGGCACGACATCACCGCCCGGGTTTCCCCGCAATCGCTGCCGTCGATCGGGTCGAAGATCGTGCTCTCGTTCAATCTCGAGAAGGCTCACTTCTTCGATGCAACCTCAGGGGAGAGGATTGGATAGCTCGGGGGGCGGCGCGATCGGCGGCCTCGTGCTCGGCCTCCTTATCGGAGTTGCTTGGCCGGTAAAAAATAGCCCGGGCGTCACAGCCAATGCCGTAACGCCCGAACTAAAGGTCTGACCAGATCGCCTGTATGAAAGCTCCGAGCTATGGGCTGCAAGGCTGACAGCTCCCTGCTTCGGTGTTCTCGAAATCAGTTAAAGCCCATACTTAGCCCCAAGATAAAAAGTCCGGCCGTAGTACTCCCGCTGAATGCTGTAGTCCTGCTTCGGCGTCCCATTGAAGAAGCCGAACACCGCGTTGTTCAGGTTGAGCGCCTGCAGCTGCAGCTGGATGGCGCTCGTGAAGTTGTAACTCAGCGACGCGTCGATCTGCGAATGGGCGTAGAAATAGTTGTCGCCGTTCGCAGTCGCGGTGCCATCGCCGTACGAGACGATGTTCGGGCCCTGGTATGACCACGCCGCGCGACCTGAGATAGGGCCGCGATCGTAGGTGAGTCCAAAGTTGCCGAGGTCGGGCGATTGCCGAGGAAGCTGCGCGAAGCGGTTCGTCGACGGATCGACCAGCGCGCGCGACGATATGTGCGTGTAGTTCGCATCGAAGCCCAGTCCGTTGAAGAGACCCGGCAGCGAAGTAAGACGCTGCGTCCATTCCGCCTCGAGGCCGACGAGATGTCCGGATCCGACATTCGTTGGACGCGTGCCCGCCTGTCCCACGAACGCCGCCACCGGTCCGTTGTAGACGAAGGTCTGGTTGATTATCAAATCGTTGATCGACTTGTAGAAAACGCCGCCCGAGATCACTCCCACCGACTGGAAGAAGTGCTCCACCATCGCATCGTAATTCCACGCGTGCTGCGGCTTGAGGTCGGGATTGCCCGATGAAAGATTTGCCGGGTTCGACTTGTTGCCGCCAACTGTGCCCGACAGATGCGGAGCGAGGTCGGAATAATTCGGACGCGCGATGCCGCGCGTCACCGCCAGGCGGAGCTGCGTTTCAGGCGCAAAGGCGATCCTGAATTGCGCACTCGGGAAAAGATCGGTGTACGTCTGGCTTCCCGGAACAGTCGTAACCCCGAGCACCTGCCCCGTGGTATCACGCGTGACGACGTGACCGGTGTATGCCGAGCGGGTATTTTCAGCGCGAAGCCCGAGGTAGAGCTGGAGCGCTCCCACGCCGAGCGTGTTGCTGAGGTAACCCGCGTAAATCCGCTCACTGCCATTGAAGCTCGCGAGTTGGTCGCGCACGACATTCGTCACGTCCTGGAATGGGTGTGTGTTCTCGTAATCGTTGCTGGCGCCGAGACTGGGCATGGGACCGATCGCGTACGCATTGGAGAGATCGGTGTAGTATCTCGGATCACTGAACGTGCCGAGCACCTGGGGCAGCATCAGGTCGGTGGAGCTGCTGAAACTGCGCGCGCGATTGGAGAAGTCCTTGCGCTCGTCGCGCATCTTGCCGCCGAAATGGAGCGTTGAGGCGATCGAGCCGGCTGTGTATGGCAGCGAGAGATCGACCGCGCCGCCAAAGTCGCGGCCTGTCGTGAGTCCGTCGCTGGTGCTGAAGGAATTGAGCGCGTAATTGGCCGGATTCCCTGCTGCTACGGTCATCGACGACCCCAGGTAGCTGTACGTCGGATTCTTGCGGTCGGTTGCATCGTAGGCGACGGTCAATCCCTGACCCCCAGGCCCGTCGAAAATGAACGGGCTGAATCGGTAGTCGTTGACCGACTGTCTCGTGCCGGCAAGGTTCGCCGACGCTACAGCTGTGATCGAACCGAGCTGAGTGTGGAAGCCGAGCGTTCCTCCATAGAGCTGCTCGCGAGGAGTGCGCTGCGAGACTTCGCGCGAAAGCTCTGCACCCGTCCCAAATCCGCGTGTACCGACTCCAGCGGAGTCTCCTGAATCGCCGAAGGTAGATCCTGTCTGGGCGGTAGCGATGTCGTAGACGTACCTCGTCCCAAAATTCTCGAAAAGCGACCAGAGCCCCTTGAACGAAATCGATGTAACAGGACTAAAGCGATAATCAACATCACCGGCCAGGCCGTAACGATTGCGGTGATACGCGTAATCACGCTGACTCCATTCGATTGGGATAGAGCGACCCTGGTCATCGACCGTCCAGGCCGGCTCGACGTCGTTGATGCCGCGATTGTTGTGATCGGCGGATCCTCCGAGTAGGTAGCCGAGCTTGCCGTCCTCGCCGGTGCGACCGCCGTAGGCGAATCCGCCCTGATACTGCGTGTAGCTCTGGAGTGTCATCTGCCCGAATTGTCCGGAGACGTAGCCGTGTGGTCGACCCTCCGGCGTCTTGGTGACGAGATTCACAGATCCACCAATGGCATCGGCGTCCATCTCGGCCGTCAGAGTTTTGCTGACTTCGATGGCGGCGAGGATGTCGGAGGGCACATCGTCTAGCTTGGGAATTCGAGCGCGCTCGGTGCCGGGGAGATGCGCGCCGTCCACGGTGACGTTCGAGAGACGCGGCTCGGTGCCGCGAATCTGGATGAATTTACCTTCGCCCTCGTCGCGTTCGGTGGTGACGCCGGAGAGTCTTCCGGCTGCTTCCGCGGCGTTGAGCGTGGGGAGCGCGCGAATCTCGTCACCGGAGAGAACCGTCACGACGTTCGGCGCATTTGCCCGGCGCTCGAGCGCCGCCGCTTTGCTCTCACCCAATCGTCCCGCGTTGACTACGACGTCCGCGAGTAGCTCGGCTGCGGGAAGGAGACGAGCGTCTCGATGAGCGACTTCGCCGTTACGAACCTCGACCGTCGCCGTATCGGGCGCGAAGCCGAGTTTCGTGATTCTCGTGACGTAGGTGCCCGCGGGAATGTGGGCGATCTGATAGCGGCCCGACGAATCCACGACCGCGAAGAAACGAGTGGCCGCGAGACGCACGATGGCGCCAGGTTGAGCGGCGCCATTGACGTTGCTTACCGTTCCGGTGAGTGTACCGGCTTCTTGCGCGAGAGCTTCAGTAGCGAAGGAGAGAAATGCGAACAGCGCGATCGAGCGAACCGTACGAGTTAGCTGCGGCACGGGAGACTCCAAGTTGAGACTCCCCAACTTCGCGTGCGATTGCCACGGGCTTGCGTTGGTGTCGTGTCGGTTTGGTCACGAATGCGCGACGATGTAAGATTGGCGACAGCTTCGTCGCGGAGGGAACCGAGCTAGAGAGCTGCTGGTCCCACTAGTCCTTCTTTTTGTAGAATCCTTCGCTCCACTTGATCATCTGAGTGGCGAGAGTGTCGCGCTCTCCATCGATGCTGTCGCGGCCCTCCGCATCCTCCAGAACCTTGGCGATGATCGCGCGCAGCTCCAACTCGATTTGCGGGAGCGTAGCCCCGGCGTCCTTCTCGTCCTCGACGTGCTTGCGCACCGCTTTGCGCAGGGATGTGAGTGCCATGAGCGTCCGGTCGGTGGCGCGCTTCAAAGCGCGATCGAGCTCTTCCGGAAGAGGGCCGGGCGTACCGTCGTGGTTGGGTCCTGACATCTGCTGGCGCCTTGAAATAGGGAAGGCGTCGCCAGAAGCGCCAGAATTGTGTGATCACGCGTGGGCGACTGCGCGCTGGTGAAAAAACGCATTGCCCGACACGCGTGTTTGTTCGTTCTACGACCCCCTATAGTACTCCACGATCGCCCATTTGATGATCTGTTCCATCAGGAAATCCGCGTTCGACAACTCGTGCTCGTTGAGGATCTGCGGATAACGTCGTGTGCCTTCCTTCGCGCACGCCTTGATGGTGATGATCATCTGAGCGGGTCCGACGTCCGTGTCACGCAAGGCGGACGCACATGCCTTGACGCACTCGCGCAGCTCCGCCATCGACACAGCGCTGCTCCTGACGACGTCATGGAGCGCTAGCTGAAACAGTCGCGCTGTTTCGTCGGGCATTGGAGACGGCTGTGTAAGAACCGGCTTTGCAGCCGCGGCCGATCGCATCTCCGCCATCAGATCCTCTGGGCTCTAAAGGCGTCGCCAGTAGCGCCTAACCTTCCGAGCGTACCAGAAGTGGGATCACGGGCTGGTGACTTAAGTCCCGTGCGGCCAAGGGGCCCTTTTGAATTGTACGCAGGGAGACCAATTCGGGCAATCCCGCGCCCCTCCCCGCTCGTCCAGATCAATCCTCAAGGGGGTAAACTTCACTTGAGTCCCCCTGAAGAATCCGTCCGATGGGCCACATCCGGCCTCAACGCAACTGCTTTCCTCAGGTAGACGTGCGTCTCGAGCGGCCGCGGCGCGCGAAGCTCTACCTGGACCAGCGCACGAATGCAGCGCTCCATCGACCCTTCGACCGGAATCTCGCTCGCGCACAGCAAAGGTACGCCAACCCAACCCATCTCTCGCGCCGCCAGCGCCGGAAACGCCGACTTCAAATCGTGCGTCACGGTGAAAAACACGCTGACGATTTCGTCCATCTCGAGGGAGTTCCGCTCAACGATTTGCCCGAGCAGCTCGCGCGTCGCTTCTGCGATCTGCGTTGGATCATCCACGTCGACCGAGGTCGCGCCGCGAATCGCGTGCGTGCGTCGCCACAACGCCGAGCGTTGCGAGACCACCGCAAGAAACCGTGTGTGATTGTCGCGCTGATCCTGGATTCCTTCCTCCAGCACGGAGAGTCCGTAGATATGGGCGGCCGAGCGACTCGCGATCGCCGCGCGAGTGATATCGCCGCGCTCGGCGACTTCGCGTGCCGCGCCCCCGGTGTCGAACGACTTTCCAGGCTTGATCCAGGGGTGAGTCTCGAAGAAGCGGGTGCACTGGACGAGCGCGACTGGATGTGTCGACGCAATGCGAAGTCCCTCGAGCGTCGCGCCCTTCGGAGCGAGCAGGCAGTGACGCACCGAGACGAGCGTGTCGCCGATTGTCTGCAGATCGGGATGCGCGGCGAGCGCATGCCACCCCGCCTCCACTCTCCCAATCGTCGAGTTCTCGATCGGGATTACGCAGGCATCCGCGTTCCCCTCGTGGACCGCGCGAACGGCCCCAGCGAATGTCGCGACTGGTACCCCTTCCACCGGGTGTCGCCAGATCTGTGCGATCGCGCTCTCGGCATAGGCGCCGCGATCGCCCTGAAATGCGACGCGCATTGTGAGGGATGCCGGCCGCGTCTCACCTGACGTGTGCGGGGCGGTGCCGTTGGTGTGCAACTCCTGTGATTTCAGCATGAGTGTTCCAATGGAGGTCTACGAGTGGGCCGCCGATCCGCGCCGAGGCCTCTGAAAATGAAAAGGCCCCCGCGATCGGCGGAGGCCCGGTGTCTGTGTGAGCTGCGTCTTTTTACTGCACGCGTGACCGGGGCCCCCGTCGGTTGTAACCGAAGAAGCCGTAATAGTAGGTCGCGTTAAAGGAGAAGCTCATGGGCCAAGGATAGGCAGGCGCCCCTGGAAAGTAAAGGGCGAGATGATTTGTGATCCCGGAGGGCGCCCGTTGAACGCAAGGCGCGTCTCGGTACCAACAGGCGAGCTAATTGATGATCGTGAAGCCTCCGCTCGTCCCGCCGAACCTCGGGTTCACGATGTTGTTGAAGATCGAGCCGAAGCTGTAGCTCAGCCCAAGGCTGATGAAGTAGGTGTAGGACGTCGCAAGCTGGCGCAGGCGAAGCAGCCGATCCTGATCGCTGAGATCGCCGCGCGGGAGATACAGCTGATCGCGGAGGAACGACAGCTGGCCAAACGAGAAGAACGAGAATCCCTTGAACAAATGGAGGTCCAGGCTGTTGAAGAAAACGAGATGCCTTTGGGTGAAATCGTCGAAGTAAGCCGCACCCTCGAGCGAGCTGCTGACCGATCCCCACGGCTGTTTCAAGTCGATCGATGCCGTCAACGTTTGATCGCCACGCACCTCGCTGATCTTGTCGAAGATCGTCGTATCCTGATACCTGAAGAAATTGATGCCCGGCGAGTACTGGAGCGTGAACATCCGCCGCGTCGACTGTGAGTAGGGAAAGAAGTTGAACTCGACGGCGGGGGCGAACCGGATCGCGTGCTGCTGGTTGAGAAACGTCGACGAGGTCCACGATGCTCGTTGTCCGCCCGACCAGTGGTGGCCGAGGCTCTTCACGATCAGGTCGCTGAAGCCGTAGCTGTGCGAGTAGCTGTTGAACTTGCTGCCGTCGCTGAAAATGAAGCGGCTCTGGCCGTAGTTGCCGTTTACGCTAAGGATCGACTTCCACATTTCCGTCGTGCGGTTGGCGCTGACGGATCCGTTGAGATTCACGAAGTTGTCACTCTTCTCACCGCTCCCGAATCCGTTTGCGGACAGCCTGAACACCCAGAGCTTCCAGCGGTCCTTGCTCGACGCGGCAGCACCGGGCTTTTCGGCGGGCGCGGTATAGGTGACGTCGAAGCGATCGCCCTGACCGAGGTGTGCGTAGAATCGGACCAAACCAAGCCTGATCGTTCGCGCGAGGCCGTGTCTCAGATCGTCCGGACTCGCGTTCGTCCCTGAGACATACGTGAGCGTGTCGGCCAGCTTTGACAGGTCGCGCTGACCGATGAAATGCAGCGTGAACTCGGTCCCGCCGCCACCGGTCTGCTGATTCGTGACGAGGATGTGGACCTGCGCATCCTGGCGGTCGCGCACGTAGTCGACGAATGCGATCTCCGTCCGCATGAAATCGAAATCGCAGAACCCGCAGTCGAGGAAGACGCGGAGCTTTACGGTTGGCTTTGCCGAGTCGGGGGGTGGAGGTTGTTGCGCGGCTGCGTACGAAAATGCGATGGCCGATAGCGTGGCCAGCAAATACGGCAAGGCAATCCGTCGAAGGCGCATCAGCCGCGAGGGCTAATTCTTTCCCGATCCATTCGGCCGCTCCCTCTACTTCTTCGTTTTCTGGTAAGTGCCGATCAACTGCGTGGAATCAACGACGTGCGTTTGCATCGCCTGCTGGAGGTCTGCCTTCTTGGGAGTCTTGAGCCCGGTCAGTACGGTGTCGAGCGCGTACAGCTTGAAGAAATAGCGGTGGCTGCCGATTGGTGGGCAGGGTCCCATGTAGGCGGGCTTGTTCCCCTCGTTGAGCCCCTGTGCGCTTCCGGCCGGCATTCCCTTCTTCGACGCGTTCTCACTCAACCCGGGCGTAGTACCAGGAATGTTGTAGGCAACCCAATGCGTGACGACGCGGGTCGGCTTTGCCGGATCGGGCGCATCGGGATCCTCGACGATCAGGGCAAAGCTTTTCGCCTTCGCCGGGGCGCCGGACCAGGCAAGCGGAGGCGAGACATTGGCGCCTTCACACGTGTACTTCGGTGGAATCGGCGCGTTCGCATCGAACGCCGATGACGACAGATTCAATGACGCCGACATGGTGCGCAACGTGACCGTATCTGAGCCCGCTCTTGCATCGGGGACCGCGGAGGAGTCGGCTGTCGACGACTTCGATTTGTTGCAGGCGAAAGTGCAAGCGAGAAGCGCCGCTGCGAAAATAGTGCGAGAAGGCATTTGCGTGATCCTATCTAATGGGGTTGGAAGCATCGAGACTATAGTCGGTGAACGGGATTCACGAAGCGTCGACAATCAACCGCTATACTGCCCTGGTCACGTACGCCAGCATCGCCCAGTAATGTGCAAAACTGCCGCCCATGACGCACAGGTGCCAGATCTCATGGGAACCGAAGAATCGAGGGCTGGTGGGCGACGACGGCCTCGGCCATTTCGTGGCGTGCACCACGGCGCCAAGGGTGTAGATAATTCCCCCTGCTAGCAGCCAGAAGAAGAATCCGGGCGGCGCCGCAGCGAGCAACGGCTTGATGAGGAACACCGCGATCCATCCCATCCCGATGTACAGCGCGGTCGCGAGCCATTGCGGCGCGTGCATCCAGACAACGGTTTGGAAGACTCCCAATGCCGCCAGGCACCAGACGGCGATAAGAAGGCCAGTCCCGGCGCGCCCGCGCAGCATCACCAGACAGATCGGAGTGTACGAGCCGGCGATCAGGACATAGATCATCATGTGATCGATCCGCCGGAGACGCGCAACGGCTCGAGGGGAGACTTTCAGAGAATGGTAGAAGGCGCTCGTACAGTACATCGCCACGAGGCTGGCGCCGAAGATCGAGAACCCCACGATCTGTCGAGTGCTTCTGTTGTCGACGGCGATTACGAGCAATACGACCAGTCCGACGATCGACAGCACGGCGCCCAGAATATGCGTGAGCCCATTTACGGGCTCGCGGAAGGGAATACGGAATTTCACGCGGTAAGCCCCCGCAAACAGTAGACCGATATGGGATACCACAGTAATCTGTAGATCGCGACCTCCTTATTCCAAGGCAAAACGATGAAGGTAAGCCCACTCGCCGGCAAGCCCGCCCCCGAATCGATACTCGTCAACCTTCCGCGACTCATGACGATGTACTACGCGCTCGAGGTCGATCCGTCCGTCGCCGCGCAACGCGTCGCGTTCGGGACGTCGGGTCACCGCGGGACATCGTTCGGGTCCTCGTTCAACGAGGAGCACGTCCTCGCCATCACGCAGGCGATCTGCCTATACCGCCAGCAGAACGGCATCGATGGTCCGCTCTTTATGGGAATCGACACGCACGCGCTGTCGGAATCGGCGTTCGCATCCGCGCTCGAGGTTCTCGCCGCCAACGAGGTGGAAGTGATGATCGACGATCGCGACGGCTTCACTCCGACGCCAGTGGTCTCGCACGCGATTCTCGGTTACAACCGCGGGCGGACCAGCGGGCTCGCCGACGGCATCGTCGTGACTCCGTCACACAATCCGCCGGAGGATGGCGGCTTCAAGTACGATCCGCCGAGCGGCGGACCCGCGGACTCGTCGATCACCGGCTGGATACAGAACAAGGCGAATGAGCTGTTGGAATCCGGTCTGCAAGATGTGCGTCAGATTCCATTCGCGAGAGCGAAAAGCGCTAAGACGACGCATCGCCACGATTATATGAATGAGTACGTCGGGGATCTTGCATCGATCATCGACTTCGACGCCATCCGCGCCGCGGATCTCCGCCTCGGTGTCGATCCACTCGGCGGCGCGGGAGTGTGGTATTGGCCGCTGATTGCCGAACGGTACAAGATTCCGTTGACAGTCGTGAGCGAGGTCGTGGACGCGACCTTTCGATTCATGACTGTGGATTGGGACGGAAAGATCAGGATGGACTGTTCCTCGCCCTACGCGATGGCGCGGCTGATCGCGCTCAAGGATCGCTTCGATGTCGCGTGGGCGTGCGACCCGGATCACGATCGCCACGGGATCGTCGCAAAGAGTGTTGGACTACTCAATCCGAATCACTATCTGGCGACGGCGATCTCGTACCTCTTCACGCACCGCCCCGGATGGTCACCGACGGCAGCGGTTGGAAAGACCGTCGTCAGCAGCAGCATGATCGACCGCGTAGCCGCGAAGTTAGGGCGGACGCTTAGAGAGGTGCCCGTCGGTTTCAAGTGGTTCGTCGACGGGCTCGTTAATGGTTCGCTCGGATTCGGGGGAGAGGAGAGCGCGGGCGCATCATTTCTCCGTCGCGATGGAACCGTGTGGACGACGGACAAGGATGGGCCCATCATGGGCCTGCTCGCTGCGGAGATGACCGCGGTGACGGGGAAGGACCCCGGCGAGCTTTACCAGGACCTCACGCGCGAGCTCGGCGATCCTGCTTACGAGCGAATCGATGCCCCTGCCACGCCGGAGCAGAAAAAAATATTGGCTCGGTTGTCCGAGCGAGATATTAAAGCGTCGGAGCTCGCGGGCGAGAAGATCGTCAGCATCCTGACGACGGCGCCCGGCAGCACCAACGCGATTGGCGGAGTGAAAGTTGTTACTGAGAATGGATGGTTCGCCGCTCGGCCGTCGGGGACTGAGAATATTTACAAGCTGTACGCTGAGAGCTTCAAGGGCGCGGAGAACCTGAAGCAGATTCAGGCCGAGGCGCAGGCAATCCTCGAGCGGGCGTTTGGAAAGAAATAGCTACGCCTGGATGAATCACCGCTTCGCGGCGATCTTCAGGGCTTGCTCGATCATCGTCCGAGTTTTCTGCGGATCTTCAACTTCCACGATCAACCGCTTGTAAGTCTCGTGCTCCAGCTCCAGCACGATGGTTCGCTCGGGGTCGTGAACGTCGTAGAAGACAATTCCGCCCTGTTGATAGAAAGTGCCAGCCGTGAGGACGCCCGGAATGTTGGACCCCATGATCCTCAGGCCGTGCCACCATCCGCGCGCCGCGTCGGGATCGATCTTAACAGCGAGAATATGCGCGAGCGGAATGTCGAGTCGGCTTCTGAACGCCCAGAATTTGTCGAGACCCTCTACATCGAAATGAACGCGATCACCGTTGACTGAGATTTGTACCATTGTCTATCGGTCATCCTTTGCAACCGCCC
>Ga0193725_1000500_pt1 | contig 11497 bp, 13 predicted proteins | sample H2a2metaG_FD_143058 | JGI IMG/M metagenome (GOLD analysis project Ga0193725, IMG submission 143058) | Soil microbial communities from a riparian zone of the East river system, Colorado, United States - H2a2 | ecosystem: Environmental > Terrestrial > Soil > Riparian zone | place: USA: East River... | reverse complement strand
CCGCGCCCACTCCACCGCGTCGCGCCCGGTCGGCCGACGCCCTCCATGGGTATAGACCTGGTACTGTAACGGGGACGCTGGGGACGGTTCGATCCGTGGGTGGCCTGTTCCAGGAGGGACGTGGCTCCGGCGGGCGTCGATGGCGACCACGATGCACTGGCTGCCGAACCGTTCGGCCGCCTCGCGAATCAGCTCGGGGCGCTGGAGCGCGGCCGTGTTCAGCGAGACCTTGTCGGCGCCGGCCCGCAGGAGCGTGCGGATGTCCTCGATGCTGCGGATGCCTCCGCCGACCGTGAGCGGCATGTAGAGGCCCTCGGCCGTGCGCGCGACCACGTCGAGCATGATCTCGCGGTTCTCGTGCGACGCCGTGATGTCGAGGAACACCAGCTCGTCGGCGCCCTGGGCGTCGTAGGCCATCGCGGCCTCGACGGGATCGCCCGCGTCGCGCAGGTTCACGAACTGGACGCCCTTGACCACACGCCCGTCCTTGACGTCCAGGCAAGGAATCACGCGCTTGGCGAGCATCAGGCGGCCAGCGCCTCGACGGCTTCGCGAAGATCGATGGCGCCGGTGTAGAGCGCGCGGCCGACGACGGTGCCCTCGACACCTGGGATGGCGGCGAGGCGGCGGAGGTCGTCGAGGACGGCGACGCCGCCCGAGGCCAGGATCGGCAAATCGATCGTGCGGGCGAGCGCGGACGTGTCGTCGACGTTGGGGCCCTGCTCCATGCCGTCGCGGCTGACGTCGGTGTAGAGCAGCGCGGCGGCTCCGGCGTCGCGGGCGCGGGCACCGACGTCGGCGACGGTCTGCCCGCTGTCTTCGGTCCAGCCCTTCACGGCCACCCGCGGCCCGCGGGCGTCGACGGCCACGATGATCCGGCCGGGATGGCGGCGGCAGACCTCGGAGAGAAAGACCGCGTCGAGGGCGGCGCGGGTGCCGACGACGGCCCAGCACGCTCCCGTGTCCAGCGCCGCGTCGACCGCCGCGAGATCGCGCAGCCCGCCACCGACCTCCACGGCCACCGGCGCCACCGCGCTGACGATCTTGGCGACGAGGGCGGTCTGGCGCGGCTCGCCCGCGAAGGCGCCGTCGAGATCGACCACGTGCAGCCGGGCGGCGCCGAGGGACGTCCAGCGAAGCGCCATCGCGACGGGATCGTCGGAGAACACGGTCTCCTGATCGCTCCGTCCTTCACGCAGGCGCACGCACCGTCCGTCACGCAGGTCGACGGCCGGGATGACGATCATTGTAGCGGCGACGCTGTGGCCGGGCCCATCCGTGGGTGGCCTGTTCTAGGAGGGACGTGGCTCCGTTCGACGTGGCTCTGTTCGACGTCTCTTCGTTCAACGTCGCTCCGTTCGACATCGCTCTGTTCGGCGTGGCTGCGTTCGACGAGGGCCGCGAAGTTCTCCAGCAGTCGCAGGCCCCAGCGCTGGCTCTTCTCGGGATGGAACTGGGTGGCCCAGATCGGGCCGCGCTCGATGGCGGCGGCGAAGCGGATTCCGTAGTCGCACCAGGCGACGCGGAGCCCGTCGACCTCGGCGACCACGGGATAGTAGGAATGCACGAAGTAGAAATACGAGTCCTCGGGAATCCCGTCGAAGAGGCGCAGCCGCCCCCCGTGCGTCACCTGGTTCCAGCCCATGTGGGGGATCTTGCGGCCGCGCGGAAATCGGCGGACGACTCCCGGCATCGCGTCGAGCCCGCGGCCGTCGCCGAACTCCTCGCTGGTCGAGAACAACAGCTGGTACCCGAGGCAGATGCCGAGGAACGGGCGGCGGCCGTCCAGCGCGCGATGGACCGCGGGCAAGAGACCGAGGCGATCGAGATTGGTCATCGCGTCGTGAAACGCGCCGTCGCCGGGGAGCACGGTGGCGTCGGCCGCGTCGACGATCGCGGCGTCCTGCGTCACGATCGCCTCCAGGCCGAGGCGCTCGAACGCCTTCTCGACGCTGCCGAGGTTGCCGCGTCCGTAGTCGATGATCGCGATCACGAGCCGAGCGATCCCTTCGTCGACGGCACCACGCCGGCGATGCGCGGATCGAGCCGGGTGGCCTGGGCCACGGCACGCGCCACCGCCTTGAACACCGCCTCGGCGATGTGGTGCAGGTTGTCGCCGTAGTGCATGTTCACGTGCAGGTTCAGCTCGGCGTTGAACGCGAAGGCCCGGAAGAAGTCGTGGAGCAGATCGAGGTCCATGTTGGCGATGCGGGTGCGGCGGAGCGGCACGTTGAAGACGATGAAGGGGCGACCGGAGATGTCGACCGCCGCCGAGACCAGCGTCTCGTCCATGGGAATCGCGGCGGTGCCGTAGCGCACGATGCCCGCGCGGTCGCCGAGGGTCTCGCGCAGCGCCTTGCCCAGCACGATGCCCACGTCCTCCACCGTGTGATGGAGATCGACCTCGAGATCGCCCGAGGCGTCGACGGTCAGGTCCATGAGCCCGTGCTTGGAGAACGCCTCCAGCATGTGACCGAAGAACGGAATGCCCGTCTGGATCTTCGAGGCACCGGTCCCGTCGATGTTGAGCTGCAGGACGATGTCGGTCTCCTTGGTCTTGCGCTCGACCCGGGCCTGCCGCGGCAGCGCTGACACGCTCATCTGACGTCCCCCCCGTCTCGAACGTTCAATCGCACTTCCGCCGCCCGCCCGTGGCCGGCCAGCCCCTCGACTTCGGTGAGCGCGGCCAGGTGGGCGCGGGCCGCCGCGAGTCCGGGCCGCGAGTACTCGATCACGCTCGAACGCTTGACGAAGTCCTCCACGCCGAGCGGCGAGGAGAACCGCGCGGTCCCCGCCGTGGGCAGCACGTGACTCGGTCCCGCGACGTAGTCACCCACGACCTCCGGCGTTTGACCGCCGAGAAAGACGGCGCCGGCGTGACGGACTCGCGGCAGCAACGACGCCGGCACCCGAACCAGCAGCTCGAGATGCTCGGGGGCGAGGCGATTGGCGAGGTCGACGGCCTCGTCGAGGCCGGCCACCAGCACGAGCGCGCCGTGACAGCGCAAGGCTTCCTCGGCGATCGAGCGGCGGGGCAGCACGGCGAGCCGGCGCGTGAGCGCGCGCTCGACGCGCGGCACCAGCGCCTCGGCGTCGGTCAGCAGCACCGCGCGCGCCATCGGATCGTGCTCGGCCTGGGCGAGCAGGTCGGCGGCGATCCACTCCGGATCGGCGGCGTCGTCGGCCACGATCACGACCTCGCTGGGGCCGGCGACCATGTCGATGCCGACCTCGCCGAACACCCGGCTCTTGGCCAGCGCCACGTAGACGTTGCCGGGGCCCACGATCTTGTCGACGCGCCGGATCGTCTTGGTGCCGTAGGCCAGCGCGGCGATGGCCTGGGCCCCGCCCACGCGATACCCTTCGGTGACCCCGGCCACCCGCGCGGCGGCGAGCACCACGGGGTCGACCCCGCCGTCCGCGTGCGGAGGCGTGACCAGCACGATCTCGCGGACGCCGGCCACGCGCGCGGGAATCGCGGTCATCAGCACCGTCGAGGGATAGGCCGCCCGGCCGCCCGGAATGTAGACGCCCACGCGATCGAGCGGCCGGATTTCCTGGCCGAGGACGGATCCGTGCTCGTCGGTGATTCGCCAGGACTTGGGCAGGGCGGCGGCGTGATAGCGCTCGATGCGCTCCGCCGCGTAGGCCAGCGCGGCGCGGACGGCCGGGGCCAGCGCGCGCTCCGCCTCGTCGAACTCTTCCGCCCCGATGCGCAGCTCGTCCCCCGAGCCCGCCCCGAATCGATCGAAGCGCGCGGTCAGCTCGATGAGGGCGAAATCGCCGCGCTCTCTGACGTCGGTCAGGATGGTGTCGACCGCGCGCTGGACCGCGGGGTCGATGGCCGCGGGCGGCCGGTCGAGCTGGCTCACCACGGCGTCGGCGCCGAGGGCGCGGGCGTCGAGGACGCGGATCGTCATTTCACCGCCTTGGCGCCGGTCAGCGCGCGCAGCTCGTGGATCAGCTTCGTCACCGCGCCGTACTCGGTCTTCATCGAGGCGCGGTTCACGATCAGCCGGGCCGTGGAGCGCATGATCTCCTCGACCTCCACGAGCCGATTGGCTTCGAGCGTCTTGCCGGACTGCACGAGGTCGACGATGCGCTCGGCCAGTCCCACCAGCGGGGCCAGCTCGATCGAGCCGTCGAGATGCACGATCTCGACCTGGATGCCCTTCTCGGAGAAATACGCCTCGGTCATGCGCGGGTACTTGGTCGCCACCCGCACCCACGACCACTTCGAGGGATCGTCGCGCTCGAACAGCTCGCGGGGCTCCGCCACCACGAGGCGGCAGAAACCGAAGCCGAGGTCGAGGGGCTCGTAGACGTCGGGCGCCTGCTCGGCCAGGATGTCCTTGCCCACGATCCCGAGATCGGCGGCGCCATAGGTGACGTAGGCCGGGATGTCGGCCGGCTTGAGGAGCAGCAGCTTGAGCCCCTGGGCCTCGTGCTCGAAGATCAGCTTGCGCGATTCTCCGTCGACGCCTCGGACGCCCAGCTCGCCCAGCAACTCGAGCGCGGGGTCGAGCAGCCGTCCCTTCGGCAGCGCGAGGGTCAGCATCGATTTCACGCGCGCCGCTCGATCTGGGCGCCGAGCCCGACGAGCTTGGCTTCCATCCGCTCGTAGCCGCGGTCGAGGTGATAGACGCGCGAGATGTCCGTGCGCCCGCGCGCGGCCAGGCCGGCCAGCACCAGCGCCGCCGACGCGCGAAGGTCGGACGCCATCACCTGCGCGCCCTGGTAGTGCGGCACCCCGCGGATGACGGCGATCGAGCCGTCGGTCTCGATGCGCGCGCCCATGCGTCCCAGCTCGGCCACGTGCATGTAGCGATTCTCGAAGATCGTCTCGGTCACCCGCGACTGTCCGTCGGCGAGGCCGAGCAGGGTCATGACCTGCGCCTGCATGTCCGTGGGAAAGCCGGGGAACGGGCTCGTGATCACGTCGGCCGGACGCGGGCGCTCGGGCCCGCGGACGCGCACCGAGGTCTCGCCGACTTCGAGGCTCACGCCGCACTCTTCCAGCTTGGCCAGCACGGCCGACAGATGCGCGGGGACGAGATCCGTCACCGTCACGTCGCCCCCCGTGATCGCGCCCGCGACCAGCAGCGTTCCTGCCTCGATGCGGTCGGGCAGCACCCGGTGGGTGGCTCCGCCCAGCTCGGTCGTGCCCTCGATCTCGATCCGATCGGTGCCCGCGCCCTGGATGCTGGCGCCCATCGCGGTCAGGAGCGCGGCGAGGTCGCCGATCTCGGGCTCGCGGGCGGCGTTCTCGATCACGGTCGTGCCGGAGGCCAGCACCGCGGCCATCATCAAATTTTCGGTGCCGGTGACGGTGACGAGGTCGGTCGTGATACGCGCGCCCTTCAAGCGGCTCGCCCGCGCGACCACGTAGCCGTTCTCGATCGCGATGTCGGCGCCGAGGCGCGCGAGTCCCTTGAGGTGCTGGTCGATCGGGCGCGGACCGATCGCGCAGCCGCCGGGCAGGGCCACCCGCGCCGATCCGTGACGCGCGATGAGGGGGCCGAGCACCAGCACCGAGGCGCGCATGGTCGAGACCAGCTCGTAGGGCGCCACGTCGCTCGCGACGTGCCGCACGTGGACGCGCGCCTGGGAGCCCGTGCGCTCCACGGTGGCGCCGAGCGTCTCCAGCAGCCTGACCATGGTGCGCACGTCGTTGAGCGCGGGGACGTTCGGGAACACGAGTGGCTCCGCGGTCAACAGGCCTGCCGCGAGCGCGGGCAGCGCCGCGTTCTTGGCCGCGCTCACCGCCACCGACCCCTCCAGCGGACGACCGCCCTCGATCTCGAGTCTTGCTGCCATTTCAGACTTCTCCCGCGGCGCGGCGGCCGCACACGAAACGGGTGATGCCGGCGAGGTCCCGGCGCGTGGACACGTCGTCGAAACCCGCGGCCCGCAGCACGTCCTCGGCGCGGCCGACCTGCTCGTCGCCGAACGTTTCGAGCACGAGTGGCGCGCCGGGCCGGAGCCATTTCGGGGCTTCGGTGACGAGGCGGCGGATGACGCGGAGGCCGTCGGGGCCGCCGTCGAGGGCCGCGCGCGGCTCGTGCTCGGTGATCTCGGGCGCCAGCGTATCGATCACGGCGCCGGGAACGTACGGGGGATTCGAGACGATCAGATCGGCGCGGACCGGCACCAGCCCCTCGAAGAGATCGCTCACCGAGACCGTGATCCGATCGGCGAGACCGATCGCCCTGACGTTCTCGCGCGCGAGGGCAGCAGCAGGTGCTGATGCGTCGAGGGCGATGACGCGAACGTCGGGCCGCTCGGACGCCAGCGCGCAGGCGATGCAGCCCGAGCCCGTGCCCACGTCGAGGACCAGCGGCTTGGTCCCGATCGGGGGCAGCAGCTCGAGAGCCCACGACACCAGCATCTCGGTCTCCGGCCGCGGGACCAGCACCGACGGGCCGACGCGAATGGTGAGATCGCGGAAGGCCTGCGTGCCGAGGATGTACTGGAGCGGCTCCCGCTCGGCGCGTCGCTGGATCCACGTCTCGTAGCGCTCGGTGATCTCGTCGTTCACCGCCTGATCGACGACCGCGACGAGACGGCCTCGCGTCACGCCGAGGGCGGCGGCCAGCAGCCACTCCGCATCGACGCGCGCGCTCTCGATGCCGGCGCGGCTCAGACGCGCGACCGCGTCGTCGAGGCGCTCGCGGAGCGTGACGAGCGCGAGCGTCACGTCTCCACCCGTTCGAGCCGCTCGGCCTGCTCGGCGGTGCTCAGCCCGTCGATCAATTCGTCCAGATCGCCCTCGAGGACGGCGGGCAGGCGGTGCAGCGTGAGCCCGATCCGATGATCGGTCACCCGCGTCTGCGGGAAGTTGTAGGTGCGAATGCGCTCGCTGCGCTCCCCGGTGCCCACCTGGCTCTTGCGGTCGGCGGCGATGGCCGCCTGCCGCTCGTCCTGCGCCCGCTCGAGCAGCCGGGCCTTGAGCACGCGCATGGCCTTCGCGCGATTCTTGATCTGCGAGCGCTCGTCCTGACAGGTGACGACGAGCCCGGTGGGGATGTGGGTGAGCCGCACCGCCGAGTCCGTGGTGTTGACGCCCTGGCCGCCCGGTCCCGACGAGCGGTACACGTCGACCCGCACGTCCTTCTCGTCCACCCTCACGTCGACGTCTTCCGCCTCGGGCAGCACGGCGATCGTGACGGTGGACGTGTGGATACGCCCGCTCGATTCGGTCGCGGGCACGCGCTGGACCCGATGCACGCCGCGCTCGTACTTGAGCCGGCTCCACGCCCCGCGTCCCTGCAGGAACAGGATGACTTCCTTGACCCCGCCGACGCCGGTCGAGTTGGCGTCCATGACCTCGACCTTCCAGCGCTGGCGCTCGGCGTACTTGGTGTACATGCGCATGAGGTCCGCCGCGAAGAGCCCGGCCTCGTCGCCGCCCGCGCCGGCGCGGATCTCGACGAACACGTTCTTGTCGTCGTTGGGATCGCGGGGCAGGACCAGGCGCTTCAGGTCACTTTCGAGCTCGGTCTGGCGCGCGGTCAGCTCGGCCAGCTCGGCCTGGGCCAGCTCGGCCAGCTCGCGGTCGCTGTCGCCGAGGAGCAGGCGGGTGTCGTTGAGCCGCTTGAGCACGTCGCGGTACTCGCGGAAGCGCTCGACGACCTCGACCGTCTCGGCGAGCTCCTTGCGGAGGCGCGCGTACTCCGACGTCTGGCCGTACAGGGCGGGATCGGCGAGCGCGCGGGCCAGCTCCTCCGAGCGCCCCTCGATCTGGCGGAGCTTGTCAAACAGCACGGATCAGGGCCTCCGGAAAAAGACGACGGATTCGAAGAACGGCGGGCGAAACACCCGCCTCGCGCCGAGGCCCGGTCGCGGTGGAGCACCGGTCACTCGCGCGCGAGACGAGCCTGACGGGATCGGTCGCGCTACCCCTCGGTCGGGGTCGTGCGCTTGTACTTGCGCTGGAACCGCTCCACGCGTCCGGCGGTGTCCATGAGCTTTTGCTTGCCGGTGTAGAAGGGGTGACACTTCGAGCACACCTCCACCCGGATTTCAGGCTTGGTCGAGCGGGTCTTGATGATTTCCCCGCACGCACACGTGATGGTGGTATCGACGTACTCCGGATGAATGCCAGCCTTCACGGCCCACCTCCTAGAAGATTCGAGAATACCAGCGGCCGGCACAAAAGGCAAAACGGCCGAGGTGCGCTACACTTCGGCCCACCGAGCGGTGCAGCGATCGGTTCACAGGAGGCGGACATGAGCGAGCCCAAGCAGGAGTTCAGCGCGAGTCTGGCCAAGGACGCGGTGTACAAGACAGGGTTGCGGAGCTTCATGGAGTACCGGGATCTCGGGATCGACGCGGCGACCCACGGGAAGTTCCGGGCCCACGTGATCCGGATCAAGCCCGGCGGCGACACCCACGATCTGCACACCACCGGCCTGCACAAGCACGAGTGCGACTTCCAGATGTTCTACGTGCTCAAGGGCTGGATCCGGTTCGTCTACGAGGGCCAGGGCGAGCGCACCTTCCACGCCGGCGACTGCGTGCTGCAGCCGCCCGGCATCGTCCACAACGAGCTGGAATGCTCGGACGACGTCGAGGTGCTGGAGATCTACTCGCCGGCCGTCCACCCGACGGTGGTCGTCGAGAAGCTGGAGGCCGCCGCCGCGCGCTGACGCCGGTTCGAGCGCCGGGTCCGCCGGCGCTCGAAGGCCGAGTTACTTGATCGCCTGGGGGTTGATCGGCGAGCCGGTGCCCCGGGTGATCACCAGCGGCGGGGCGCAGAAGAAGAACTCGTAGATCCGGTCGGCCGCGCAGTCCTCGGCGAGATCCTTGAGGTAGAAGATCTCGCCGTGGACGATGCCGATCGCCGGGATCGTGACCCAGTGCCAGGGCTGAAACACGTCCGGCTCGGTGTCGTTGGGACGGACCTCGATCCCCCAGGTGTCGCTGCAGATGGCGGCGATCTGCTTGGCGTGGATCCAGTCCACGGTCTCGAAGGCCAGTCCCGGCGCGGGGCCGCCGCCGTACCCACCCCACTCGCCTTTTTTCAGACGATCCTCCATCTGTCCCGTGCGGACGATCACGAAGTCGGCGCGTCGCACCTCGACGCCCTGCGCGCGGGCCGTCCCGTCGAGGTCGGCGACCGTGATCGGATATCCGTCGGCGAGACAGTCGACGCCCTTGTGACGGGCCACGTCGAGCAGCACGCCCCGGCCCACCATCTTGTCCGCGAACTTCTCGATGCCGTTCCGGTGAGCGCCGCGGCTGTCGACGAGGGTGGCCGGATAGCCGTTCCACATCCGCTCACCGAGGAACACGTGGGAGAGCGCGTCCCACTGGGTGGCGGCCTGGGTCGGCAGGTTGATCGCGTCGTCGGCGTAGCGCAGCCCCGGCGTCACGTCGTGCTTGCCGGCCACGGCGTCGGTGCCGGTGGCCAGCATCTGATGGATCGGATTCCAGCGTCCGCCGAAGAGGCCGCGCTGCGGCCCGTTCTCGTCGAGATTGAGGCCGAGCCGGAAGACCTTCCCCTTGCGCACGAGCTTCGCCGCGTTGACGATGTCCTCTGGCGTGATGTAGTTGAGCACGCCCAGCTCGTCGTCGGGACCCCACTTGCCCCAGTTCTTGAGCGCTTCGGCCTTCTTCACCACGTCGGCCTTCGTCAGGCGTGCCATGCCTCCTCCGATCTCGGATGCCGTCGTCGCTCGGTCACCAGAGCGGTTTGCTCAGGTTCTCCGTGAACGACGAGAACATCAGGTTGAAGCTGATCGTGATGCGCTCGCCCTCGCTCGCGTTGGCGTCCACCGAGTGCGGCAGATAGGCGGGGAAGAGCAGGAGCGTCCCGTTCGTCACCTTGACCACGACCTGGTCCGTGTTCTCCGACGTCAGCTCGACGACGGGCGGTCTGATCACGCCGGCCTGAGCCCGCGGGTCGTGAAAGTTGATGGTGTCGGCGCCCGGCCGCGTTCGCACGTAGTACACGCCGCTCAAGAAGTTGTTCGGGTGGCTGTGCATCTTGTGCGACGCCCCCGGGGCCAGGACGTTCGCCCAGCAGCCCGTGATCTCGACGGCGTCGTGTCCGACGCGCAAGAATCGCAGAACGGTCCGCGCCGCCTGCTGGATCGAGGCTCCGAGCTCCCGGAACTCGTCGCGCTCGTGAAGGTTCGGTTCGGACTGCCATCCCTGGCCGGGGGCGAGCTCCGGGCAGCTCCGCCTCATCGTCGTGATGGCGGCGACGATCCGCGTGCTGACGCCCTCGTGGAATGCCGGCTCCAGCTCGAGCTTCCAGACGAGCGTCGGAAACATCGGGATGACGTCCGAGGCCTTGATCCACGCGCCGTCGGCTTCAGGCATCGTACTCGGCGGCGCGGGCGGTCGTCGCTCTCGGCGAAGCGCGCCCTGGCAGGCCGCGATTCGTGGACCGGCTCACGACGTCAACCGCGCGAGCGCTTCGGATTTGCGGCGCTCGGTCTCGGCGACGGCGCGGGCCCGGTTGAGGATCACGAGCGCGCGCTTGTAGACCGGGACGTCGACCATCTTGCCGTCCACGTTCACCGACGCGGTCCCCCGACGCACCCCGTCTTCGAACGCCGACACCACGAGCTCGGCGTAGGCGACCTTGGCGGGATCGGGAGAGAACACGCGGTTGAGGACCAGCACCTGATCGGGGTGAATGCACCCGGCGCCGAGACAGCCGAGCTGACGAGCGCGATCGGCCGCGGCCTCGAACACCGCGATCTCGCGAAAGCCCGCGATGCTACCGACGAGGCCCGTCGGGGTGATCCCGGTGGCCTTGCAGATGGTCACGATCGTGGACACCGCGTAGAGCAGCTCGGCGCCGTCGGGGGACGGCTCCACTCCAAGCTCGAGGCAGTAGTCCTCGACCCCCACGCTCATCGACGCGATGCGGTCGCTGGCCACGGCGATCTCGCGCGCCGCCAGCAGCCCGCGCGGGGTCTCGACGGCCAGGCTCAGCCTCACGTGACCGGGGGCGATCCCGCGCTCGCGCTCGAGCCGCTCGATCCGCGCGGTCACCGCGCGGATCTGCTCCGCGGACTCGGCCTTCGGAAACGAGATCGAATCCAGACCGGGCTGGACGGCCGCGTCGACGTCGTCGTCGAGCAGGCCCGGCTCGTTGTTGACGCGAACCGCGACCTCGCCCCCGCCCCGCGCGACCTGCCGGATCGCCTCCGGGATCAGCTTGCGGGCGCTCACCTTCTCCCCCGGCGGCACCGAATCTTCCAGGTCGAGCACGATCGCGTCCGCCGAACGCAGATGCGCGCGCTCGACGAACCGGGGAACGTTTATTGGCAGGATCAGCGACGAGCGGCGCGCGGGCTTCACGGTCATGGCTGGTCCTCTTGATCTCGCGCGATCCCGAGGCGCGCCGCGGCTGCGCCGGGGCGCGACGAGCGCTGGGGGGGTTGGGGGGCCATTTCGGGGCCCCCCATGTCTCGATCGGGCAGGATCAGCGACGAGCGGCGCGCGGGCTTCACGGTCATGGCTGCGCTCACGGAGCGCGCAC
>Ga0193725_1000499_pt1 | contig 11520 bp, 13 predicted proteins | sample H2a2metaG_FD_143058 | JGI IMG/M metagenome (GOLD analysis project Ga0193725, IMG submission 143058) | Soil microbial communities from a riparian zone of the East river system, Colorado, United States - H2a2 | ecosystem: Environmental > Terrestrial > Soil > Riparian zone | place: USA: East River... | reverse complement strand
GTCCGCCCACGAGCCCGATATTGCGGACCGCATCGAGGCCGGAGGCCGGATCCAGGACGCGTCCGCCGAGGATCACGCGGTCGTAGACGGGCGGGGTGCCTAGCTGCAGGGCGAGTAGTAGTGCGGTAATCATGGGGTGACATCCTAGCATCAAAAGCAGATCCTTCGCTACGCGCGCGTTCCGCGCGCTTCGCTCAGGATGACAGGCTTGCTCGTTCTTGTGAGGAAAGAAGAGGGAAAGAAAGGGCCGGATCTTCTTCCTCCCTGACCACCTGGCTAGTGGTGCGCTCGCACCGAGCAGTGCACCCTTCGAGAGCACACACAACCCTCGAACCCCAGGTGATCACGTGACTGACTCTCGCTCCAGCATCGCCGCACTATCCGACCAGCTCGCCGACGCCGTCGCGGCGGCGAGCGCTTCAGTTGTGGCCGTTCACGCCCGGCCGCGCTTGCCCTCCACTGGCGTGCACTGGAAAGACGGCGTCGTCGTGACGACCGATGGCACCGTGAAACAGGAAGAAGACATCGCCGTCACGCTTCCGGATGGCAAACGCATTCCCGCGACGTTTGTGGGCCGGGATCGCGGGACGGACCTCGCGGTGCTGCGCATTCCGCCTGGATCACTCCGCGTCGCCGAGCTCGGCGATCCTGCCGTGCTCCGTCCCGGCAATCTCGTGCTTGCACTGGGGCGTCTCGACGAGGGTGGCGCGCGCGCCGCATTCGGTGCCGTCAGCGCGACCGGTGGCAAATGGCGTGCCTGGAAAGGCGGCGAGATCGATCGCTGGCTGCAATCGGACCTCACGATCTACCCCGGCTTCGGCGGCGGTCCTCTGGTCGACTCGAGCGGACAAATTCATGGCATCAACTCCGGTGCGCTGAGTCGTCCCTTGGCGACCACGATTCCGGTCGAGACGGTCAGCCGCGTCGTAGCCCAGCTCCTCGAGCGCGGCTACGTCCCGCGCGGCTGGATCGGCGCCGCCATGCAACCGGTTCGTACCGATGAGGGTGGCGGCCTGTTGCTCGTGTCGATCGAGAAGGACAGCCCCGCGGCGAAAGCAGGATTGCTCCTGGGCGACGTCATCGTGACGAGCTTCGATCAGCTGCTCGACGTGCTGGGTGACGATTCGGTCGGCAAGAAGGTGAGCCTCGACGTCGTGCGCGCGGGGAAACAGCGCAAGATCGACGTGGTGATCGGCGAGCGGCCGCGCGGGCGGGGGCGGGGGGGGGCGGGGCGGTAAGCGTGCCGAGTGGACTGTTTCTCGATGAGGCGGCAGCGCGGCTGCGCGCCAGCGTTGTCGCGATCGTCGACGGCGGCCACGGCGCCGGCTTTGCCTGGCGAGACGACCTATTCGTTACGAGCGCGCACGTCGTCTCGTCGCGCAAAGCCGTGGTGATGACGCCCGACGGGCGCGCCGTGGAGGCCACCGTGGTCGGCCGTGACGTGGACCGCGACATCGCGCTGCTCCACGCGCCCGAGGCGCGCGTACCGGCGGTGACGTGCGGCGATCCGTACGCGCTGCGGCCCGGCGCGCTCGTGTTCGCGGTCGGTCATCCGCTGGGTGTGAGGGACGCCGTGAGCGTCGGCGTGTTCCAGGCGGTGGGGGCGATCCCGCTTGGGTTTGGAATGGCGGAGCGGCGGCCGAGGCGCGGCAGGAATCCGTTCATTCCCTGGGTCCAGGCGGACGTCAGACTGGCGCCCGGGAACTCCGGGGGCCCGATTGCCGATGTAGAGGGGAATGTCATCGGTGTGGCGGCGATGATCGTCTCTGGGCTTGCGCTCGCAGTTCCAACACCTGATTTGGAGCGACTGCTTTCGAAAGCGTAATGAAGCTGCGTGTGTACCTCGACCTCTCCAATGCCGTGACGCGCCGCCGTGTGGCCGCGTTGCTTCGGGCTGACGGGGAGGTCGCGCTCGTCGGGACTGTCGAGGACGCCGACCTGGTGGTGAGCGAGCGCGTTGTCTCGACGGCGGCGCCGGGCGCGATCGCGGAGGCGGGTGCGGCGCTCACCGCTCGCGAGCTCGAGGTGCTGCGGCTCGTCGCCCGGGGCTTGAGCAACAAAGAAATCGCCGCGGACTTACGGATCACCACGCACACGGTCAAATACCATCTCGCCGCGGTGCTCGAAAAGCTCGGCGTCCGCTCGCGTACCGAAGCTGTCTCACTCGGCGTTCGCAAAGGGCTCGTGCCGCTCTGACCTGGGTCGTCCCAGGGATGTCCGTCCGGGTCCACGAAGTCGCCGGTGGAGTTACTCTTGGCTGCGCCGGCGCGCGCTCGCCACGCGCCCATCAGCTCGGCATTCTCCCCGAACCGATAGCGCACCAACCCGTCGAGCAACCGTGCCCTAAAGGGCCGGCTCGGCTACTTCGCGCGTCCTAAAGGACGCGATGAGCCCTTCAGGGCTCGCGTCTTCGCCGAGCCGGCGCTTCAGCGCAGGGATAACGGACCCGCAGCCATGGCCCGACGCCCTTTGCGATGCGCGCGTTCATGCCTGAAGTTAGATCTTTGAAGCCGTCGCACTCATCATCCTCTCGAGGAGGTCTCGTGTATTCGATTGAAACAGCGTTCGAACGTCGTTGGGTCACCCGCGCCGCGGCTGCCGCAATGCTGGTCCTCATCGCCTCGTGCACCCCGAGTGGCGGCACGCCAGACGACCCCCGCTTGGCGCGATTGCTCGAGGACCGGCAGGCGATCTGGCAGGCGTGGTTCACCAATGACCGCAGTCGCCTCGAGCTGCTCCTTCCCAACAGCGTCATCGCGATCACCAACGGTGATACGACGTGGCAGGATCGGTCCGCGGTGCTCGCGGCCGCCGCGGCGTTTGCACGCGGCGGCGGAAAACTCGTCAGCCTCACCTTTCCGAGAACCGAAAAGCAAGTCTACGGAGACGTGGCGATCCTGTACTCGACCTACGTCGCGGAGCTGGAACAGAAGGGCCGCAAGTCCGTACAACGCGGCCGGGCTACAGAAATCTTCGTCTGGCGGAACGGCGTGTGGCAAAATGCCGGCTGGCATTTGGATGCGGGGTGCTGAGCGGGTCACATCTCCCCGAACCGCACACGCCGGGTCTCCTGCTCCTGCCCCGTTGGCCTGGTCAGCGAGTCGTACAACTCGGGCCGGCGCGCGCGCAACCAGCGCCGGCCGGATGACATCGGCAGGACCGACGCGTCGAGATCCGCGACGACCATGTCGTCACCCAACGCCCGCGACTCCGCGACGACTTCACCATAGGGGTCGAGCACCATCGCGTTGCCCGTGCGGATCTCATCGTCGTCCGGGCCGATGCCGTTGCTGAACAGCAGGAACATGCCGTTGTCGTGCGCCCGGCTCGGGAGCCAGCGCATCAGCCACGCCCGGCCTTTGGGCCCGCACAGTTCCGCTTGGCATGCCGCGGGATCCTCATCGCGCCGGGCCCAGAACGCGGGGTCGATCGGCTTCATGCCGCGCGGGCTCAGCGAATTACAACCGCCCGTCTGGTGCGGCGCAAGCAAAATCTCCGCGCCCAGCAGCGCCGTGGCGCGGGCGTTCTCGACGATGTTGTTGTCGTAACAGATCAGCACGCCCACGCGGCACCCGTGTGGCGTGTCGAACACGGTGTAGCGGTTCCCGGCGCAAATGTTGGGGTGCTCGAAGACGTGCAGCTTGCGGTGAACGGCCCACGTCCCATCCGGCATCGCGACGACATAGGCGTTGTAGACGCCGCCATCGGGCGCCCGCTCCAACAACCCCGCGCCGATGGTCATGGCGTGTTCCCGCGACAGGTCCAGGAGGTCCCGCGTCGACGGCCCGTCAGGGACCGGCTCGGCCAGTGCCTCGAAGGCCGCGCGCGACAGCTTGCGCACGTGCCAGTAGCCTGTGATGCACATCTCCGGGAACGCGATCAGCTCCACGCGCGTGCGCCCCGCCTCCGTCACGAAGTGGCGGATCCGGCCCAAGTTGTACGCCTTGTCGCCCGCGGCATGTTGAAACTGGACTGTCGCCACACGGATGTCACGCATAGAGCTGGGAATTGTATCGCCGAGCGGGCCAGGGGGTGAGGAGCGTTGAGCGTCCATTGAAGCCTGATGACCACATTGTTGCCCATGGCCGCCGAGCGCGCTTACGTTACCGGCATGAGCCCCCCCCCGCTCGTGACCGCGGAAGAGCTGCTGCACACCAATATCCCCAACAAGCGTACCGAGCTGGTGCGGGGGCGACTGATCGTTCGCGAACCCGCCGGTTACAGCCATGGTCGGGTCACGATGAACCTGACAGTTCGACTCGGCGCGTACGTGGAAAGTGCGGGTTCCGGGCAGCTTGTCGCCGCTGAGACCGGGTTCACACTGTTCCGGGCGCCTGATACGGTACGCGCGCCGGACGTCGGTTTCGTTCGGCGGGAACGCCTACCAGATCCCGCTACCACCGGCTTTCCGGAGATGGCCCCCGACCTGGTCGTCGAAGTCCTCTCGCCCGATGATCGGCCTGGCGAGACGCTCGCCAAAGTGGGCGACTGGCTCGAAGCGGGCGCACGGCTCGCGTGGGTGATCGACCCCCAACGCCGGCTTGCGCGTATCTATCGCGCCGACGGCACCGAGTCGCTGCTCGCCGAATCCGATACCCTGGACGGCGAGGACGTGCTTCCGGGATTTACTTGCCCGCTCGAAGCGATCCTCTAGCACCCCTTCACCCGATGAGGCCGTACCTCGCGGCATACCGCACCAGCTCGGCGTTCGTCTCCACCGCCATCTTCTCGAGAATCCGCGTCCGGTAGGTACTCACCGTCTTCGCCGAGATCGCGAGCTCGGTCGCGATCTGCGTGACGGTGAGCCCGCTGCCCAGGCGCCGCATCACCTCGAACTCGCGATCGGACAGTAGTTCGTGCGGGGCCCGCTGCACATCGCCGTCGAGCTGCTGCGCCAGGTGCTCCGCCAGCGTCGGACTGACGTACTTGCCGCCCCGATACACGCGCCGAATCGCTTCGAGCAGCTGGTCGGGGGAGTGGTCCTTGGTGAGATAGCCGGACGCCCCGGCCCGCAGCGCGCGCACGGCCCACTGATCCTCGGGATGCACGCTCAAAACCAGCACCCGCACCGTGGGGTGTTTCGCGCGGAGCCGCTGCAGCGTCTCGAGAAAGGGCCCGCCCGGCATCGACACGTCGAGCAGCACCAGATCCGTCACGTGGCGATCGAGCCCGGCGAGCAGCTCGTCGGCATCACTCGCCTCACCGGAGATCGCCGTCCCCGGGTCCGATTCCACGATGCGCCGCAGCCCCTGCCGCACGATCGGATGATCGTCCGCAATGAAGATCCGAATCACGACGCGGCCCCCCCCTCCGCGAGCGGGATCGTGACGACGATCGACGTACCCTCGCCCGGCTTCCCTTGCACCATCAACACACCGCCGCAGGCCAGCGCCCGCTCGCGCATCCCCACGAGTCCGAGCGAGTTCAGCCCGCTCAGGGAATCGGGCGCGAACCCCACGCCATTGTCCGCGACGCCCAGAATGAGCGCCTTCCCCGCGCGGCGCACCGACACGTCCACGCGCGTGGCCTTGGCGTGGCGGGTGACATTGGTGAGCGCCTCCTGGATGATCCGGAACGCGTGGCTCGCAATCTGGTCGGGCAGCCTGGGGAATTCCTGGCCGACGTCGAGCTTGACGGCGATGCCGGTGCGGCGCGTCGCGTCCTGGACCAGAACCTCGATCGCGGCCTCGAGGCCGAGCTGGTCGAGCACGCTGGGGCGCAGCTCGCTGGCGATGCGGCGCACGATCTGCATCGTTTCGTCGATGCGCTTCGTGATCGATTGATCGACGGTGCGGAACTCCCCTGACGTGCTGGTGCTCTTTGGGGACTGCTTGCCCAGCCACGCGAGATCGAGCTTGAGGGCGGTGAGCGCCTGGCCCAGCTCGTCGTGAATCTCGCGCGCGATGCGGGTGCGCTCCTCCTCGCGGATCGCCTGCAGCCGCGCCGCGAGCGCCCGCAGCTCCTCGCGCGACTGCTCCAACTCCTCCGCGGCTCGCGTCCGGTCGGTGACGTCCCGCTGGATCCCGAAGTGCCCCGTGATCCGGCCGCCCGCGTCATAGAAACACATGTAGTCGCCTTCGACCCACATCGTCGACCCGTCGATCCGGCGCTCATTGGTGATGCTATGCGTGTGACCGGCGTCGAACAGGGTCCGCCATCCTCGGCGCCCCGCCGCCAGGTCGTGCCGGAAGAAGTCCGCCGGCGTCATCCCGATCAGCGTCTCCGGCGTGGCCCGGAATTGCTGCGCCATCGCCGGGTTGACCTTGGTCATGTGCTGATTGGCAAAGACGTAGTCCAGCACCGCGTCCTTGTCGACGTCCGGCCCCCACTCGATCGGCTGATCGAGCATCATGAAAAAAAACCCATCCTGGGAGCGTTCGAAGAACGCTTCCAGGAGGGCTGGGGTGTTGAATTGCATGGACTGGTCCACCCCGGATGATAATGAGGCCGGGCTTCGCCGCTACTTGACCACGATCCGACCGGTCATCGCGGCTCCGTGCACCGCACAGTCGTAGTCGTAGGTCCCCGGGTTGAAGATCCGCAGGGAGTACGTGCTGCCCGCGGCGCTCATGACGACGCTGTTCCGGAAGACTTCCGGGGGAATGCCGGTCGACTGGATGCTGTGCGAGCCGGCGGCATTCCACGTCCAGGTGACTCTGGCGCCCGCCGCGATCGTGTCCACGGCCGGATTCTGACTGCCGTTGTGCACGCTGCGGAAGAAATCATTTCCCACCGTGACCTGCGCGTCCGCGCCGAGCGGGCGTGGCTCGCCATAAAGGAAGTCGTCCATGACCACGAGGTCCTGTGTCCCGCCGGCGCTGATGTCGTTGATCGTCGCCGTCAACGCCGCGTCGCCGCTGGTGATCCGCACCCGGGCAACGATCGGCGCTTCGAACACCGCACCGGTGAACGAGAGCAGCTGCGCGCCTGCGTGATTCGGTGCCCTGACTGTGGCGAGCAGCCCGCCGTCCACGTCGAAGTATTCGATCGTCGCGGAGCCGAGCCGATCGACATCCACGAACACGGCGCCGAACCCCTTCACCAGGCCAGGCGTGTCGGTGCCGACCAGGCGGAATGTGACGTCGACCTGGTTGCTCCCCACGGGCATGAACAGCTTCTTGGCCGAGAAGGCCTTGAACTGGGTGGCGAGCCCGGCGTTGACCGCCGCGAAGTCGGTGCTGTCGATGCGGAGCCCCGTTCCGGGCGTCGAGTACAGCGCGCCCCGCTTCGAGTTGACGTTGAAGAAGTTCGCCGGGAACGTGTCGACATCGGTCAAGGCAGCCGGTACGCCGTCCCAGTTGATCTCGCGCCGCCCGCTATCGGCCGGGGGCGAGTTGGGTGCGTTGAGTCCGCCGCCCAGCGCGGCGCGGAACTCGGTCAGCTTGGCGGCGATCGACACGCTGTCGCCCAGTGTCTCGAACAGCGCGAACGCGGCCGGCGGGGGTGGAGGTGGCGGCGGAGGTGGGACAATTGGTGCATTGTAGTTGCTGCACCCACTCGCGAACGCCAGAGCCAGGAACGTAGCAAGGATCGTCGGTTTCATACGGTTCTCCATCGGTGAGAAGACTCGGTCGCTAACTGGAGTTGACGCTAGCGATCGACTCTCGATGGAGGCATCAGCAGCGGCGGAACAGGTCTGTCAGCCGGAGGACTACGCGCCCAACCCTTCAGAACGGGCTGAGGGCCGCGCCAACACGAACAGCAGCACGGCCGGCAGGAGGGCCGAGGCCACGCCAACCAGCAGTTCGCCGCGTTTGTTGGGAAGTTGAATCGCCATCAGCGCCATGACCGCCCCATGTGCGAAACTGGACCATACGGTGTACGCAATCAAGCTGCGATACGCGGAGGGGTTGCGTGCCGCGAGCACCAGGAAGACGCCGAGCGTCGCCAAAATGGTGTAGAACATCGGCGCTGTCGTCCCGGACGTCGGACCCAGGCGGGCCAGAGAGGTCACCAGCGGATAGATATTGGCGCCGGCCGTCCCCAGACCCAACACCACCAGCGCGACCTGCAGCGCGCGTTCTCGCTTGGACGTCACGGTCATCGAATCCTCCTCCACGTTAAGTCTTCAGTAATACCTCGCCGGCAGCTTCTCCCATACGAAGCGCTGAAAAACCATAACCCTTTGACGGAGAAGTCGCCTATGTCATCGCAGAGCATGACCGGCATCCCCGGTGCGCATGAGGTTCTCTCGCCTGAGAAAATGGATCTGCGCGCGCACGCGCTTGCCGTGCGACTCGAGCAGGGCGCCCGCACCCTCGCGATGCTCGCAAGCCGCCTCACCGACGCCCAGTGGCAGACCCGAATCCCCAAGGACGGGCGGAAGATCGGCGTCGTCGTGCATCACGTCGCGACGATGTATCCGCTGGAGATCGAGCTGGCGCAGAAGCTCGCCGCCGGCAAGCCGGTCGAGGGCGTCACCTGGGAGATGGTGCACGCCATGAATGCCAAACACGCCGCTGAGTACGACACAGTCACGAAACGGGCGGCGCTCGATCTGCTCGCCCAGAACAGCACGGCCGCCGCGGCCGCCATTCGGGCGCTGAGCGACGAGCAGCTCGATCGCGCCGCGCCGGTGTCGCTCAATTCCGACGCGCCGCTCACGTGTCAGTTCATGCTCGAGGACCACGCGGTGCGGCACAGCTTTCATCATCTCGCGACAATACGCGCGGCGCTGAAGCGGTAAACGTTGCTGAAAACACACGACCCTCCGCGCCGGTGAGCTGGTGCGGAGGGTCGCTGCACTTGGCGGTTCGGATGCCTCAAGGAAGGTGATTGGGCTCTCCGTAGATGAAGTTATCCGCGACCACGAGATCGACCGCACCGCCAGCGGAGATGTCGTTCGTCCCGGCTCCCAGGACTCCCGTGCCGAGCGTGATGCGAACCCGCGCCACGATCGCGTCCGGGAACGCGGCACCCACGAACGAAAAGCCGGCGGCGTCCGAGCGAACCGGGGCGGAGATCCGGCCGAGACTCTGGCCGTTCACGTCGAAGAACTCGATCGTCGAAGCGTCCGCGACATCCACATCGCTGAACACCACCCCAAAACCCGTGACCTGCGCCGGCGTCGGCTGACCAGCGACCTGAAAGTCCACATCCATCACATTGCTGCCGATCGGCGAAAATATCTTCGTCGGGCTGAAGGCATTGAACTCGGCGGCATAGGTCGCATTCACCTCGGCAAACTTGAGGCTGTCGTTGCGAAACCCGGTTCCCGGGGTCGTGAACACGGCGCCAGACTTCACGTTCGTGTTGAAGAACGCCGCGGGAAAGTCGTTCCGGTTGTTGAACGGGTTGGCGCCGGCCCCGTCCCATGAGATTTCGCGGCGCCCGGCCACCTGCTCGCCCGCCGTGCCTCCGTTCGACGGATCGCCCAACAGGGTGCGGAATTCGGCGACCTTTGCGGTCACATCTCCCGTCGCGGATACGACGGTCGGTACAGGGGGCGGCGTCACGGGGTTCGTGACGGTCTTGTCATTGCACGCGGCGAGCGCGACGAGCGCGAGGACGCCCGCCAGGGTACGGCTGAGAGCGTACGGCATAAGTGATTGTCCTTGTCGTTGTGGAATGTTCTAGGGGAGCACGATGACCGTGCCGCTCATGGCGTTGCCATGCACGATGCAGTCGTAGCGGTAGGTCCCAGCGGTATTGAACTGCACCGAGTACGTCCCGGCGCCCGTCAGCGTGCCGCTGCTCGTAAACGCCGGCGTCCCGATGGACCGCACGCTGTGCGGCAGGCCGCCCGTCCACGTCCACGTTACCGTCGCACCAACGGCGATCGTGTCGATGGCCGGAATCTTCCCGGTGTGGCGGCTCACGAACTCGATGTTGGGTCCCACCTTCACAGACCCGACCGGACTTCCATCACCGCCGCCGCCCCCGCCACCACCGCCACCGCCAGGCCCGTACGCGCTGCTGCACGCGGCGAGGCCTGCCAGCACCATCGTGATAAAGACTGCCTGAATCCTGCGCATAAAATCCTCCCGTATCTGGTTCGGGCTCGACGAGCCCGTAGTGAGTGGGAGGAAACCTGCGGGAGAGGACTTACTGGGGACTTAACGAGGGCACTTAAACGTTACGTCGAGAGCAGCCTCCGATAGAGCTGCGTTGTTTCGGGTTGAGGCTTCGCCTCGAGCTGCCTGTCGAGCAGCCGCTCCATCCGCTGGTAGAGCTGCTGCACCTGCGACCGTTCGCCGAGCCGCGCGTGACACGTCATGAGGCCTCGATAGGCCCGTTCATCGAGCTCGTCGCGCGCCACGAGGCGGCGCCAGACGTCGGCCGCTTCCGGCCAACGCTCCTCTTTCATGCGCCGCTCGCCCAATGCGGTCAGCGCGCCCACGTATTTCTGCCGGAGCCGGTCGCGCAGCTCGAGATGCCAGTCGCCGACGACTTCGTTCTCGAGGAAGTCGCCGCCATAGAGCGTCAGGGCACTCTCGAGGAGCGCCGCATCGCCGGTCTTCTTGAAGCGCGACAGGCCCGCCGTGACGTCGCGCTCGAACCGGCCGGCGTCGAAGTCCACCGCAGCCTGCGGGTCCACGGCGTACTGCTCGTTCGCGAGCGTCACCCAGTACGTCCCGCCCATCGTTTTGCGCAGGCGGTGCAGAATCACGTGAAAGTTGTTGCGCACCTGTTCGATCGATGCATCGGGCCAGAATGCGAGTCCCACCTGCTCGCGCGTGCGACCGTCCGGATAGCACAGGAGCAGCAACAACAGCTCGCGGGGCTTAGCCGAGGCCCAAATGAGCGGCGCACTGTCCAGCCGGATCTGTACGGGTCCCAGTGTTCGGACCGTCAGCTTACGAGGAGCACCTTGTCCTGAAGCTGCGACAAGCGGCGACGGCTCTGGATCCGCAACGCGCGGAATCGACTCCAGCGCATACTCAACCAGCTCAGGGAGCGTCATGCCGCGATGCGGTGGCATCAACGCGCCGAGGGCCTGGAACTCCTTCTCTTCTTGCACGGACCATATGGCGCCGATCTCATCGCGCTGCTCGCGCACGCCCGCGAGAATTTGCGCGGCACGCTCGGGGCGGCCGGAGAGATGGGCGTGCCGGGCCAACGCCTCCAGCGACCAGAAGCAGCCCAGGACGTCGCGATTGTCGGCGTGAACCCGCAGGGCCCGCTGCAGGTCCGCCGCGGCCGCCTCGAGCTGGCCACGCTGCAGCTTGACGCGTCCCAGCATCGTCAGCGGGAACGCGATTGCAGGCGGGTGGCCCAGCGCGCGACCGATGGCGTAGTTCTCGCCTAACAGCTGCTCGGCCACGTCCAGGTTGTGTTGATTCATCGCCAGCATGCCCTGCCAGAACAGTGCGAAGGCCAGCAACACGCTGCCTGGTCCATGCTCCCGAGCCAGACTCGTGGCCTCGACGAACACCCGCTCCGCTGCCACAGGGTCAGGGGTCGAGACGCCGAGGAAGATCAGCGCATACGATAAATGCCACGGGTCGTTCTGATCGCGCAACAGCGCCACGGCGCGCGCTGCATGGGGCCCTACCTGATCGAGCGCGCCGTGGCGCTGTT
>Ga0193725_1000498_pt1 | contig 11522 bp, 9 predicted proteins | sample H2a2metaG_FD_143058 | JGI IMG/M metagenome (GOLD analysis project Ga0193725, IMG submission 143058) | Soil microbial communities from a riparian zone of the East river system, Colorado, United States - H2a2 | ecosystem: Environmental > Terrestrial > Soil > Riparian zone | place: USA: East River... | reverse complement strand
AACGGCGCCGACGCCCAACGTCTGGATCTGGTCGCTCGCCATGTCCAGCTTCTCGAAGCAGAAGGACGCCGCCTGGATGTTCATGCAGTGGGCAACGTCGGTCGAACATGACCTGTTCGGTGCGCGCAAAATGGATTTCGTCAACCCGGTGCGCGCGTCGGTCTGGAAGGACAGCGAATTCCGCGACCGGATTGCGAAGTCGTATCCCGGTTATCTCGAGCAACACGACGTGTCGGCTCCCGGTGCCAAGATCTACTTCACGGCGCAGCCGCTGTTCTTCGACCTGACGACCGAGTGGGCGGCATCCCTTCAGAAAATGGTCGCGAAGGAAGTCAGCGTCGACGAAGGTCTCGACAAGCTCGCGGACAGCATCAATCGCCAGCTGAAGCAGGCGGGACTTGGCTGATGCTTAGGGCTTGAAACTGGTGCGGGTTTGTCCGCACCATGAGCAGGGCGGCTGGCTCGGACCGAAATCGCTCCGAGCCAGCCTCGCCGCAGCAACGCCTCTTTCCTCGCGCCACAGAGCATGACCCAACTTCTTCAGATGCACGCCCGCCCGGTCCGCACGGCAAGGCTGCGTGGCCGTTTGCTGCCGTATCTGCTGAGCCTGCCAGCGTTGCTCGTATGCGTGGCGATTCTGGTACCGTTCTTCACGGCGGCGGTCTATTCGCTGCAGCGGTATCGACTGAACCTGCCGCATTTACGCGGTTTCATCGGAGTCCAGAATTACCTCGATTTCGCGTCGGATCCGGCGTTCTGGAACACGCTCCGCGTTTCCCTGACCTACACCGCGTTGACCGTCGTGCTCGAGTTGCTGCTCGGTCTTGCAATCGCGCTGTTGTTGCGCCGCCCGACCCGTTTCCATAATGCCGTCTCGATCGCGCTCCTGCTTCCGCTGATGACCGCGCCGGCCATCGCGGCCTTGATGTGGAAACTCATGACCAATCCGAGTTTCGGCATCCTCTCCTATCTCGTGAGCCTGCTCGGGATCCAGGATTTCAAATGGGCCTCCGATCCGGCGACGGCGCTGTTCACCGTCGTGCTGGTCGACATCTGGGTCTATACGCCATTCATCATGATCCTGCTGCTCGCGGGTCTGCGGTCGCTGCCCCGTCAGCCCTTTGAAGCCGCCGCGCTCGACGGCGTTCCGGCTACTTTCGTCTTCTTTCGCATCACGCTTCCGATGCTGGCGCCCTACATCATTACGGCCTCGCTGTTTCGCCTGCTCGATTCGATTCAGCAGTTCGATATCATCTACGCAATGACGCAAGGCGGGCCGGGCGATCGTCTGATGGTGTTCCAGGTCCAGGCCTATCTGGAGTTCTTTCAATACACCAATGTCGGCAAGTCGGCGGCGCTGTTGATGATCCTCTGGGTCATTACCAATATCCTGTCGAATATCTTCATCAAGAACTGGCTGAGACTGCGCGAGCGCGCGCACCGTCACCAGTGACCCCCTTGAGGAGTTGAACGATGGAACATGTCAGCCTCACGGGTCGGATATTCCGGGGCGCGGCGCTCACGCTGATCCTTCTGTTCTTCATGTTCCCGATCGTCTGGATTCTGCTGATGTCGTTCCAGAGTAACGAGCAGATCCTGCGCATACCGCCGCGCCTCCTGTTCGAGCCGACTTTGGCGAATTACCGTGCGCTGATCTCGGGCCAGTTGCAGACTGCCGCAGGCAATCTTGAGATCCCCTTTATGCATAATCTGTGGAACAGCTTCGTCCTGTCGAGCGCTGCGGTGGTGCTGGCGCTGATCCTGGGCGTGCCGGCGGCATATGCCTTCGCGCGCTACAAGTTTCGGCTTGGCGAGACCATCGCGTTCACGCTGCTGTCATTTCGTTTCGCGCCGCCGCTGCTCGTGCTGTTGCCGCTGTCGCTCTATTATCAGCAAATCGGTCTGAATGACACCTATGCCGGCATCGTTTGGGTTTACCAGTTGATCGTTTGGGTTTACCAGTTGATTGCACTGCCGCTGATCCTGTGGATCGTACGGGGATATTTCGAGGACATCAGTCCGGACATAGAGCACGCTTACCGCCTGGCGGGGCATTCGTGGGGAGAGACGTTCACGCGCATCGCAGTGCCACTCGCCGGACCGGGCATCGCTGCCGCCGGACTTCTCTCCTTCATCTTCTGCTGGAACAACTTCGTGTTTGCGTTGATTCTCGCCTCGGCCGACAAGCAGCCGGTGACAGTGGGCGCGCTCGCATTCGTTACGGCCTCCGGCATTCAATATGGCCAGATCGCCGCAGCGATCGTCCTCTCCGTGACGCCGACCCTACTGCTCGCGCTCTACGCACAGCGTTACCTGGTCGAGGGCCTGTCGCTCGGCGCGGTGAAAGGTTAACCTGATGGCACGGCTCGAGATCAAATCGGTCGGCAAGACATTCGGCGCGGTTCGATCGGCCAATGACCTCTCGCTGGCGGTCGAGCCCGGAGAAATCGTCGCGGTGTTCGGGCCGTCCGGCAGCGGCAAGACCGTCCTGCTGCGTATGATCGCGGGCATGTTCGAGCCGGACGAGGGTGATATCCTCATCGGCGAGCGCTCGATCGTCGGCGCGGCGCCGGAGCGGCGCGGTATCGGCATGGCGTTCCAGAATTTCGCGCTGTTCCCGCACATGACCGCGCGCGCGAACATCGCGAGCGGCCTGCGGACGAAGGCTGGAGACGGCAGCGCCGGTTCATCGAAGGTTCAGGCGATCAGCCGGCTCCTGAAGATCGAGCATGTGCTCGATCATGTCCCGCGTGAACTGTCGAACGGCCAGAAGCAGCGCACGGCGCTCGCTCGCGCGCTGATCGGTGACCCCGATGTGCTGCTGTTGGACGATCCGCTGCGTAACGTTGACGCCAAGCTCCGCTACGAGATGCGCCTCGAATTGCCGAGCCTGCTCCGCCGCGGCGCGGCCGCCGCTTTGTACGTAACCCAGGATTACCGCGAAGCGATGGCCATCGCCGACCGTATCGCGGTGCTCGTCAACGGCCGGTTTGAACAGGTCGCGACGCCGGAAGCGATCTACACGGCACCTGCCTCGGTTGCGGTCGCGCGATTGTTCGGCGATCCGACCATCAATCTCGCCGAGATCCAGCCGTTCGAGGAGCATGGCGCGTTGTTCGCGATAATTTCGGGCGCAAGGATCCGGCTCGGTGCTTCCGACGGGCCGCCGCCGGATCGCCCATGCTGGCTCGGAATTCGGCCCGAGCATCTCGCGATTTCCCGCTCGACCGGCGACGATTCGATCCGCGCGCGAATCCTTGCGGTCACGCCCATGCATGAGAAGGCGGTGTTGCTGCTGAAATTGACTGATGACACCGAGTGGCTTGCCGCGCTGCCGCCACGCGCCGTGGACGGGGCCACGGGGGAGGATGTTTTCATTCGGTTCGCGCCGGAGGATGCGCTGCTGTTCGACCGGACGAGCGGGCAGCGTGTCTGCCTGTCGCATCGGCGGCAGGCCGCCTGACGGGAGTAGGATGATGGGCACGCTTGAGCTTCGGGGTATTGACAAGGTTTACCGCAGCCGCGGCAAGCCAGCCGTTCATGCGGTGCGCGCGCTCAACATGGACATCAGGAAGGGCGAGATCGTCGCGCTGTTGGGATCGTCGGGGTGCGGCAAAACCTCGACGCTGCGCATGATTGCCGGATTCGAGGACGTCACCGCCGGACAGATCACGCTCAACGGACGACGCATCGATCATCTGCCTCCGGCGCAGCGAAAGGTGGCGATGGCATTCGAAGGCTATTCGCTCTACCCGCCGCTCACGGTGCGGGAAAACATCGCCTTTGCGCTGAAATCCCGCCAGATGCCCCGTGCCGACGTCACGCGCCGGGTCGAGGCAATCGCGAAACTCGTGGAGATCGAGGACATCCTGGAGAGCTTCCCACGTTCGATCTCCGGAGGACAACAGCAGCGCGCGTCGCTCGCGCGTGCCCTGGTCCGCGACGCGGATCTCTATCTGCTCGACGAGCCGATGGGGCAACTCGAGCCGCAGCTCCGGGCGGTTCTACGCGGACGGATCAAGAGCTTGCTGGCGGAGCGTGATATGACGGCGATCTTCGTCACCCATGATCAGACCGAGGCAAGTGCACTGGCCGACCGTATCGCCGTGATGGAAGACGGGGTGCTGCAGCAATTCGGCAGCGAAAAAGAACTGAAGGACAGCCCTGCGAACCTGTTTGTGGCAAGCTTCATCGGCGAGCCGCCGATGAATGTGCTTGATGCCACGGTCGGGCGCTCCGACGGCGGCTTCCGCTTCGCCGTCACGCCTGGTGTGACGTTCGATATTCCCGGCGGGACCTTCAGCCCCGCGGCGCAGAAGGACCTCGAAGATGGCTTGCGGGTGCGGATCGGCATCCGGCCGCAGAAAATCGGAATCGGGACCGGAGATATCCCTGTGCGCGTCGTCTCCAATCAATGGCTCGGCGACCAGTCGCACGTCGCTGGCGACTGTGGCGGAAACCTGTTGATCGCCGTAGCATCAAGTCGGATCACGGCGAGGCCCGGAGATATCGTTTCCTTTGCGCTGGAGCCACGTCATCTACATGTCTTTGGCCCGGACGGAGCTGGCTTCCGCCACGCGGAGGCTGCCTGACGATGCCCGCTCCGCAAGTCCGCGACGTCATTGTCGGAATCGACGCCGGTACCTCGCTGATCAAGACGGTGGCATTCACGCGCGAGGGCGGCCAGCTCGGTAGCTTCTCCCTGCCCAACGTCTATCGCACGTCGAAGGGAGATCATGTCGAGCAGGACATGTCACGCACCTGGGACGACACGACGGCGGCGCTGCGCGGTCTTTCGGTGAGCGTGCCCGATCTTCCGGCGCGTGTTGCGGCCATTGCCGTAACGGGGCAGGGCGACGGCACATGGCTGATCGACGAAGAGGGGCGGCCTGTTGCTCCGGCGCTGCTGTGGCTGGATTCACGCGCGGCACGCCTGGTGGAGGAGATCCGTGCCAGCCCGCAGAACGCGGCGCTCTATCGGCGCACCGGCTCCGGCCTCAATGCCTGTCAGCAGGGGCCGCAGCTCGCGTGGCTGCAAGCGAACGCGCCGGAATCCGTATCCCGTGCCGCTACGGCGTTTCACTGCAAGGACTGGCTTTACTTCCGCCTGACGAGGATGCGCGCGACCGATCCATCCGAGCGCGCGACCGATCCATCCGAGGTGGCGTTTTCGTACGGAAACTTCCGCACCCGTTGCTACGATCCGGAGACGGCGCGCCTGATCGGTATAGCCGATCTAGCGCGCCTGGTGCCTGACGTCGTCGACGGAGCTTCCGTGACGCATCCGCTCGGTGCGGCGGCGGCGGCGGAGACAGGCTTGCCGGCGGGCGTGCCGGTATCGCTTGGCTACGTCGACGTGATCTGTAACGCGCTGGGAGCGGGCCTTTACGATCACGCGCCGGAGGTCGGCTGCACTATCATCGGCTCGACCGGCATGCACATGCGGCTCGCATCCACTGCCGACGACGTGACGCTGAATGGCGAGGCGACCGGCTACACCATGCCGTTTCCGGTACCCGGCCACTACGCCCAGATGCAGTCCAACATGGCGGCCACCCTCAACATCGATTGGCTGCTCGATCTGGCGCTCGGTGTGCTCGCTGGCGAGGGTATCTCGCGATCCCGCGCCGACCTGATCCGTCGGCTCGATGCGCAGGTGATGCAGGCAAGTCCAGGCGAGGTGGTGTTTCATCCCTTCATCTCTGACGCGGGCGAACGCGGTCCGTTCGTGGCGCACGATGCCTGCGCGCAATTCATCGGGCTACGTTCGCGCCACGGCTACTGGGATCTAATGCGCGCCGTCATGGAGGGTCTCGCATTCGCGGCACGCGACTGCTACGCCGCCATGGGCGCCTTGCCGCGGGATGTGCGCATCACAGGCGGCGCAGCGCGCAGTCACGCGCTTCGTGCCATCCTCGGCGCTGCTCTCGGTTCGAATGTTCGTGTCTGCAGCCGGGAGGAGGCTGGCGCCGCCGGTGCCGCGATGATCGCCGCAGTCGCGACCGGATGCTACCCCGACATGACTTCCTGTGCCGATGATTGGGTGACGCCGCATCTCGGCCAGCCGCAAGCTCCCGACGCCGGCCTCGCGGCGCGCTACGAACAGATGTTTCCGGCTTATCTGGAGGCAAGGCTTGCCTCGCGCCCGACCTGGAAGCGGCTCGCCGCCTTGCGCGTGGGAGGCGCAGATGTCTGACACCATCGCGATCATCGGTGACCGCTTCATGCTGCCGTCGATGTTTGCCGACCGGATCGCCGCGGCCTGCGGCAACGGGGTGAAAATCCGGTCCCTCGAACAGCCTTGGCCCGATCAGCCGATGGAACACGGCTACGCCGATTATCCGCTCGAACGGCTGAAGGAATTCATGGGTGATCCCGACGAGGTCGCGGCATTCATCGGTGATGCCGCCATGCTCGTCACCCATCTCGCGCCGGTTTCGCGGGCGATGCTCGAACGGCTGCCGAACCTGAAGTTCATCGCAGTTTCGTTCATCGCGGTTTCCCGGGGGGGGCCTGTGAACATCGACATGCAGGCGGCACGCGATCATAGCGTGCTGGTCGTCAACACGCCGGGCCGGAATGCGAGCGCTGTCGCCGAGTTCACGATCGGGGCCATTCTCGCCGAGACGCGCCTCATCCGCGCCGGCCACGAGGCGATGCGTGTCGGTGAGTGGCGTGGCGATCTCTACCGTGCCGATCGCACCGGCCGTGAGCTCGGTGAGATGACGGTCGGCGTCATCGGCTATGGCGCGATCGGCAGCCGGGTAGTGAAGCTGCTGAAGGCCTTCGGGTGCAGGCTGCTGGTCGCAGACCCCTATGTGCAGATTTCGGCGCAGGATCGCAGTGACGGGATCGAGCATGTCGCGCTGGATGCACTGCTGGACCGCGCCGACGTCATCACGCTGCACGCCAGGGTGACGCCCGAGACGACCGGCTTCATCGGGCGTGAGGCGCTCGCGCGAACCAGGAAAGGCGCGATCTTTATCAATACCGCCCGTGGCCCGATGGTCGACTATGACGCGCTCTACGAAGCGCTGGCATCTGGTCAACTTGGTGGCGCGATGCTCGACACCTTTGCCGTCGAGCCTGTACCGCCGGATTGGCCGCTGCTGCGGCTGCCGAATGTCACGCTGACGCCCCACATCGCCGGCGCTTCGGTGCACACCGTCACCATCGCCGCCGATCAGGCGGCTGAAGAGGTTCGCCGGTTTCTTGCCGGCGAGCCGCCGCTCAATCCGTGTTGAGCAAGAGCTGGAAGAAGCAATGACGCGAGATGAGCGGCAGCTACGCGAAGCGATCATCGCAGCAGTGGCGGTAGACGCCCGGACGTCCGCGGCGGCGCGCATGACAGAGAAGAGGCAAAGCAGGGCGAGATGAACGTTGCAGCCGCGGCCGCGGCCAGGGATCACGGGCTGGTCGACATTGCCGTCATCGGTGGTGGCATTAATGGCGCCGGCATCGCGCGGGATGCCGCCGGCCGCGGTCTCAAGGTGCTGCTCTGCGAAAAGCGGGATATCGCCGAAGGAACCTCGTCCCGCTCGGGAAAGCTGGTGCATGGCGGGCTGCGGTATCTCGAATATTATGAATTCCGCCTGGTGCGCGAGGCATTGATCGAGCGGGAGGTCCTGCTCACGTCGGCACCGCACATCATTTGGCCGCTCCGGTTCGTCCTGCCGCACTCGCCCGACCAGCGGCCGGCCTGGCTCGTGCGGGCCGGACTGTTTCTCTACGACCATCTGGGTGGCAGAAAGCGACTGCCGCCGAGCCGCAGCCTCGACCTGTCACGTGCGCCCGAAGGCGCACCGCTGCGGCCGGAGTTTTGTCGCGCGTTCGAATATTCCGACTGCTGGGTCGACGATGCGCGTCTCGTGGTGCTGAATCTGATCGATGCGGCGCGTCACGGCGCGCTCGTTCTGCCGCGTACGGGGGCGACCCGGGCCCGAGACATGGCATCTCGATATGCAAGGCGAGGATGGTCTCGTGCACGTGGCTCGTGCCCGCGCCCTGGTCAACGCGGCCGGACCATGGGTCGAGGACGTCATACAAGGCGTCACCGGCTTGAACTCTTCCCACAATGTTCGGCTCGTCAAAGGCAGTCACATCGTGGTGCCGAAATTCTGGGTCGGCTCCCACGCCTACCTGTTCCAGAATGACGACCGGCGCGTCATCTTCGTAAATCCGTACCAAGGCGATCTCGCGCTGATCGGCACCACCGATATTCCCTACGAGGGACGCGCGGAAGATGTCGCGATCGACGGCGCCGAGACTCAATATCTGCTGCGCGCGCTGCGCCGCTACCTACGCAACCCACCCGAGGATCGCGACATTGTTCATTCCTTCTCGGGCGTACGACCGCTTTATGACGACAGCGCGAAGAATCCGTCTGCGGTGACCCGGGACTACGTGCTTGAAATCGACGGCACCCCCGAAACTCCTCCGGTGTTGTCGATTTTCGGTGGCAAGATCACGTGGATCGTCGAACCAAGCATGGACTGCACCTGACAGTGCGTCAGCGGGCAGCCTTTGAAGACAGCATCGGAAAGTGAACATGCGGCGGGGAGCGGAGCCCTGTTCGATTGCCAGACATGATTTCCTGCTTCTGACGACACAGCGCGGACACTTCGAGGACTTCAACGATGGCCGGTCGACCGGTCGGCGAGCCGGGGATGCACCCAGTCCAGCCGTTTCGTGCGATGAACCCGCCGAAGCTACGATTGAAGGGCTGAGAGTCTGGTCCGGTCCGCAGCTCAGCATTAGTCTGGCAGTTGCTAAGGCATGGCGGCCGTAAAGGAAGCTGGTCATTTCTGGTGCGCTGATCCAGAAAAGGGATCGAATAAGCCCCTTATTTCATTGGTGGGCCCGGCAGGACTCGAACCTGCAACCAGACCGTTATGAGCGGGAGGATAAAGGACGCGATCGTTGATTTTGCTGCGTTTTCCTTGGAGGCTGATTGTGTTCGTTGCGTTCTGGTGAGATCGTTTCCGGTGCGAAACTGGTGCGGTAAACTTGGAGGGTCTGAAGGACCAATCCAGTTCGTCTTGGATTTCTTGAGGCAAAAACTATAGTGACTGCATGAGAACCAACGCGAACGTTGAACTCGACGCCGGCACCAAGACATTTGCCTCGGGCCTACTGCCGGATTTGATAGCTGCCCGGATTTGATAGCTGCGCTGCGCCGCAGCCGTAAGGGCGACCTCGTGGCCGTGATCAGCGGCGATCCAGGTATCGGCCCCGAGCTCGAGGCATGGTGTCGCTTCACCCGCAACAGCCTCGTCGACGTGGTAGTCGAAGAAGGTCGCGCCCGTTGGGTGCTCCGCTATGGAGAGGCTGGTGAGAATGTCGGAGAAGATCGGCCCGTCGGCTCTCGTCTGTGGCTTTACGCCAACTTCGACTGCAACCTGAGCTGCGATTATTGCTGCGTGCGCTCGTCACCCAAAGCTCCGCGGCGGGCTCTCGGCATCGAGCGGGTGCGACGGATCGCGATCGAGGCGGCGAAGCTCGGCGTAAGTGAAATCTTTGTCACCGGCGGCGAGCCATTCATGCTGCCAGATATCGGCGAGATCCTTGCCGCGTGCGCTGTGTCGGCACCGACCACGGTCCTCACCAACGGCATGCTGTTTGCCGGAAGTCGGCTCAAAACGCTGCGCGCGTTGCAGCGCGAACGCGTGACCTTGCAAATCAGCCTCGACAGTCCGACACCTGAGCGCCACGACAGCCATCGTGGAAAGGGGACATGGGCACGCGCCCGGAAGGGGATCGAGTTGGCCCGTGCCGAAGGATTCCGGGTGCGATTGGCGGCGACAGTGTCGACTGATGCGGAGGCCGAGGAGTTCCGCAGCTTCCTTGACGCCCATCACTTTAGTGAGGAGAACCGGGTGATCAGGCGAATTGCCCTGCGAGGCTCGGCAATCCAGGGCATTGCTTTGGCAAGGGCAGATCTGTTTCCTGAGGTGACGATTACGGCGGAAGGCGTGTTCTGGCATCCGGTCGGAGCCGAGGATAATGACCTGCTGGTCAGCCGGGATATCTTTCCACTCGCCGAATCCTTCGCAGCCGTGCGTCGCGCCTTCGACCGCGAATATGAGCATGAGCGCCGGCTGGCGAAGATTTTCAATTGCGCCTGATAAGCGCGGGGCGTGGGCTTAAGGCCGCTTCAAAAAACCCTGTTGCGCCGACGCTTCCCGCAACTCGGCATAAGCTTCAAGCTGCGGCGCCAACCATTGGCGCAGCCCTTCCGCCTCGAGCACAGCGCGATGCGTCGGGTTGTCGTAGCTCATCCCGAATAGTGCTTTGGCAAACTGTTGCTCCAACGAGGGATCCAGATCGGAGCGCGCCGTGAACATGCAGTGATTATAGGGCCGCGAGGTCCAGATCTCGGTTAGCGCACCTTCCGGCACCAGACGCTCCGCACGCACGGCGTTCCAGAACGGGCTGCCGATTGCGCCGGCATCGGCGCGGCCGTCGAGGACCGCGCGAACGACATCGGACTCGCTGGTCCCGGTATCGCCATGCTTGCCGAGATCGGTGTTGAAGCGAAGCGTCTGGTAGTCCTTGCCCTCGACCAGTCCTTCGCGCTCGAGGAAATAGACCGGAAGGATCGCCGCGTGGCCGCTGTCGCGGCTGCCAAGGGCCAGGGTGCGGCTCTTAAGATCGGCAAGCGTGGCGACCGGCCCGCCGGTGACCGCAACGATCCTGGTCGTCCAGCCCACGTCGGTATCGCGCATCGCGATAGGTCGGCAACGGTGGTCGCTCCAGGCATCGGCCTGGATAAAAGCGAGATTCGTATTCCATCCGATGTCGATGCGCGGCAGCGGCTCGCCGGGCAGGGCCAGGAGGGCGGCGACCTGCGCCTCGTAGCTTTGAAACAGCACCACCTCGACGGGCAGACGCGCTTCCTCGTGAAAGTATCGTCGCATGCCCTCCCAGATGCTGACCACCTTCGGATCATATGCGACACACAGCGCCTGCATGAGCGTCGCGGAACAATCGCTCGATGGCCATATGCTTGGAAAACGCGGCGCCTCCGCACACGCGCATCGCCGCCGAGGTGACGGCGATAGCGATATCACCCGCCGCCGCCTTGCTCTCAAGCACGCGCAGCATAGTGGTTTCTCGGGGGCGCTCAAGGTGATCGACGAGATCGTCGATGCGCGCCGCAAGCCCGTCAGTGTCGATCTGCATCGTCGCAAGCTGCGCGCGAAGCGTCGGCAGGCTCTCTCCGAGGGTCTGGCCCAAATGCTCGAAACGAGTGCTCTTGAGATGAACTGCAGTCCCTGCCACCGCCGCCCGGCAAAGACCTAGCGCGACCGCCGATGTTCCGAGGTTGAACAATGGGAGCACGACCTCCAGCATCGCCTTGAAGCCGGCGCCGTCGTCGGTCAGCTGGAGACTGGGTGCGACCTCGCAATCCTCGAGGATCATCGGCGCGGAAGCGTTGGCACGCATCCCGAGACCATCCCATGGGCCCGCGACGGAGAGTCCGGGCGTACCGCCGGCGACAAGATAAAGCGTCGAGTCCGTTG
>Ga0193725_1000496_pt1 | contig 11559 bp, 4 predicted proteins | sample H2a2metaG_FD_143058 | JGI IMG/M metagenome (GOLD analysis project Ga0193725, IMG submission 143058) | Soil microbial communities from a riparian zone of the East river system, Colorado, United States - H2a2 | ecosystem: Environmental > Terrestrial > Soil > Riparian zone | place: USA: East River... | reverse complement strand
GCCTTTGTGGAAGTGATCCCAGAGTGGAGCGAAGTGCATCCAGCCCGCGTGGTTGGGATTCAGTTCCATCGCGCGGCGCACGATCGCAGTGCCTCGCTCGAATTGACCAATGTGCACGATCTGCAGGCCCAGGATACCGAGCGCGTCGGTGTTGAGCGGATTAAGGGCCATTCCGCGCTCGGCCGCAGGACCAAACGCCGCAAGGTCCTGGCGGAAGAAGTGCACCTGGGCCAGCGCCACGAGCGCGAACTGGTTCGCCCGATCCAACTCAACCGCGCGCCGGCCTGCTGCCAGTGCCCGATCGAGAGAGGTTGCGTCTCCCTGAAAGCCAAACGCATATTCGTCCACGTAGATTTGCGCGAGGCACGCCCACAAGTCCGACTGTTTATCGTTCTGTTCCGCAACGCGCAGCAGCCGGCTCTTGAGCGCGGCGTGGGACGAGGGGGTGATCTGCTCGCGGTAGGCGAAATACTGAAACTGCCACTCAACCGGCGTCAGATCGGCGTCGTCCTTCTGCCGGATCGCGGCTCTCATCGAATGTAGTAGCACGCCGTAACTATCGGCTACGGTTGCGACGATACGGCCGGCGACGTCGTCCTGTACGGCAAAAATCGTCGAGGTCTGCAGATCCCGATTGTAGGTGTCGGACCATAGTTGAGCTCCACTCTCGGTGTCGACGAGTTGGGCGCTCACTCGAATGGCGGAACCTCCCTTGCGGATGCTTCCTTCGAGCACGTAGCGTGTACCGAGTTTGGTTCCCAGGGCCCGCTCGTCTTCAGTCTCTCGCTTCAGACGAGCCGCCGAGGTGCTTGTGACGACCGACAGATACCGAAACCGCGAAAGGCCAGTCACAATCTCCTCAGAGAGCCCGTCGGCAAGTACCTCGACGGCGGGCTCAGCGTCGCGAACCTTGAACGGCAGGACGGCAATCCTGAATCCTTCATCTCCGCGCACCATCCCGGACGTTGACGCACTCGTTGCCGGAGTCGAATGAGCTGAATACTCCGATTCCGTAAAGCCTTTTAACTCTTGCTGGAGATCGTCGAGCTCAATCGCTAACTCCTTAATCGACTGATAACGTTTCTCACGCTCCTTCGCCAAACATCGGCGCACTACGCGTTGCAGCTCCGCGGGCGCAAGCGGATTCGCATCCTTCAACTGTGGTGTCGGCGCGTGAACGATCTTGTGCAGTGAATCGAGAACATCCTTGCCGGCGAAAGCTCGCTGGCCCGTGGCCGCCTCAAAGAGAATGCAGCCAAACGAGAAAATGTCAGAACGGTGATCGATCTCGTCGATGCGACCGCTGGCCTGCTCGGGAGACATATAGCCGACAGTGCCCATCACAGTTCCTGGCATCGAACGCTGTTGCATTACCGCGGTGGCGATTTCACTTGAACCACTTTCGTTGGAACCAAAGCCTCTTTGCGGTTCGACGAGTTTCGCCAGACCAAAGTCCAGAACCTTCGCGTAGTCGTCGCGCGTGATCATGATGTTGTCGGGCTTTAGATCGCGGTGGACGATTCCGGCGGCGTGAGCTTTCGCCAGTCCTTCCGCAACCTGCTTCAGATACTTCAGGAGTTTCGAGAGCGGAACCCTGTCTCGATGGATCTTCTCGCGGAGCGTTTCGCCGTCGATAAACTCCATCGCGATGTAGTGCGTGCCGTCACTCTCACCAATTTCGTAGATATGCGCGATGTTGGGATGGTTGAGCGCGGCTGCGGCTTTCGCTTCGCGAACGAACCGTTCCATGCGATCGCGATTCGACGCCACCTCAGCGGGCAAGACCTTCAGCGCGACTCTGCGATCGAGCTTCGCATCCTGCGCCAGGTACACTTCACCCATTCCGCCCTCGCCTATCTTTGAGCGGATTTCATAGCGACCGAGTTTGGTGCCCGCGCTGATAGTCAACGTGTTGCTTTCGATTAAGTCACTGTGGCAATCCGATTCGTCGCACAAGCTCCGCAAAGCGTGGGTCGGAGCGAAGGCTGTCCATCCGCGGATCGTTGGTGAGGTAAATGGCCAACAATGCCGAACGTTCGTTGTAGGCGCGATCGAGCGCGGCGAACGCCTCATCTTTATTCCCCAGGCCGGCATAAATGGCGGCGATATTGTAGGGCGCGACGTAGCTCGTGGCGGATGATTCGTTCAAATGCTCAATGATCTTCAGCGCTTCGGCCCTTTTCCCCGATATCGCGTAGGCATGGCCAAGGTTTGCCCAGTTCTCGGCCTGGTCCTTCTCCAAATCGACGGCGCGTTGAAACATCTCGATCGCCTCAGGCATTCGTCCTTTTTGCTCGTAGGCCCGGCCTAGAAAATAGTAGCCAAACCAGTAACTCTTATCGAATTCGATAGCGCTCTTGAGCTGCGGGATCGCCTGGTCGTATTGGCGCGAAAACACGAGAACTGACCCCACGAAGATATTGGCTTCGGGTGATACGGGGTTGAGCTGCAGTCCTCGTTTCGCTTCCGCCAGTGCCTCTTCATGTCGCCCTAACGGCGCCAAAAACCATGAGTACCATTCGTGCGGTCGGGGATCGTTAGGGCTTAGTTCAATCGCTCGCTTAAACTCTCGCTCCGCGGTGGTCCAGTCCCATTCGTACCACTGGGCTATGACTGCCAGGGCAAGGTGAGCATCAGAGAGCGTCGGGTCAATCGCCAACGCCTTTCGGGCGGCTTCCTTCGCTTTTGGACCTGCTTCGTGAGGACGTATGAACCAATCTTCGGAGTTAAAGTAATTGAAAGCCAAACCGGCGTAAGCCAACCCGTAGTTTGGATCGGCAGCGATGGCCTGGTTAAAGTAATCGACGCCTTTTTGGAAACCGTCCCTGGTGAGTTTGGAGGTGTAATAGTTGCCTTTCAGGTAAAGCTGATACGCTTCCGGATTCTCAGTTGACCCTGTCTTAAGCTTCTGTTTATCCTCCCCTGACAGTTGCGACCGCAGCCGCTGAGAAACTTCTCTGGCAATCTCACTCTTCACTGCTAGCAGGTCGGACACCTTGCGATCGTATTGTTCACCCCAAAGCTGTTTGCCGTTACGAACGTCGTCGAGCTCAACACTAATCGTAAGGTTCTCGCCTCGTTGCACAACGCGACCGATGAGTACGGCGTTGACGCCCAGTTCGTCGCCATACTTCTGCGCATACATCGGCTTACCTTTGTAATGCGACGCCACACTGTGTGGAATCACCTTTAGGTTAGGCAGATGCGTCAAGCTGTTGTTGATGCTTTCCGTGAGTCCGTCGGAAATGTAGTCAGCCTCGGGGTCGTTGCCCCGATTTTCAAATGGTAATACGGCTATCGATTCAATCGTACTCGCGCTGTTTCGTGTTTTTGTATAAATGACAAACCCAATAGCGACGATCAGCAACACACCGACAACAATCGCGGCCGCTAGCTTGTGTTGCTTGATTCCAGTAACGATGTACTCCGCGCTAGAAGCAGGAGGAGATGTGGAACCAACGACTGATCGGGTTGCGGTTTCAACACTCCTGGTTTCAGCGCGGGACTCAGTTGTGGTTTCGGTCTTCGCGGGTGGCACGGTGGTATCGATGCTCGACCCTTCAAGCTCGCGACGCAGCTCTCGCAGCTCGATAGCGACGTCCTTGATCGTTTGGTAACGCTCTTCGCGATCTTTCGCCAGGCAGCGTCTCACAATTCGCTGCAGATGATTTGGCAGATCGGGACGAAACTCATTTATTGGAGGAGCCGGTTCACGAATGATCTTGTTGAGCGAATCAATCGCATCTTTTCCGTCGAAGGCTCTATGTCTCGTCACCGCCTCAAACAGAATGCAACCAAACGAGAAAACGTCTGAACGCTGATCGATTTCGTCTGTCTTGCCTTGCGCTTGCTCGGGCGACATGTAACCAACCGTACCCATCACTGTTCCCGGCACGGACGGTTGTTGCATCATTTCAGTAGGCGCATTGGTACCTTCGCCTGGAAGGAAGCCTGGGTCACGCTTCTCGACGAGCTTAGCCAGACCGAAGTCGAGGACCTTCGCGAAGCCGTCGCGCGTGATCATGATGTTGTCGGGCTTCAAATCGCGGTGAACGATTCCTGCGCCGTGTGCTTTTGACAACCCCTCAGCCGCTTGCTGCAGGTATTTCAGCAGCCTGGTAAGTTCCGTTTGCTCACGATGAATCTTCTCGCTCAGCGTCACTCCATCAATGAACTCCATGACGATGAAGTAAATCCCTTCGTGCTCTCCGATCTCATGAATGTGCGCGATGTTCGGATGATTGAGAGCCGCGGCCGACTTAGCCTCACGGATGAATCGTTCCATCCGACCACGATTCGAAGCAACGTCGGCAGGCAGAACCTTCAGCGCAACTTTCCGATCCAGCTTCGTGTCTCGCGCGAGATACACTTCACCCATCCCGCCCGCGCCGATCTTCGAGACGATTCGGTAGTGCGACAGAATGGTGTTGACTGATAGTTCTTTACTCATCAACTCAAATTCATTCGTGCAAAAGTCAGCCGTTTCAGCATTCCCTTAATTTCGCGCATCGTCGCAGAGCGGCTGAATCTGAATTTCCCATCGGAATCTCGTTACGTTGGTGTATTTTCGGGTCACATCGTCAACCGGCTGTTTTTGTCGGTTATCTATTCGTCGGTTCGGCATCCCAAAGTTTGCTCACAATCCACCACCTTTCTCGATCTTTTAATAGATGAAAGTAATCAATCACGTCGCCTTCATGGCTTGTTTCCCGAACTGTAGCCGTGGCTACCCTGCCGGTGACTTCTATTGCCAAAATCGCGCAGCCGAAAATCTCTCCGGTTTCTGCCGGAGCAGGATTTGAGTTAACCCAGTCATACAATCCTTCGATTGGCGCGGCTATCATTTCGTCACCGAGATAACCGCACAGTATCGCCTGCTGATGAAATCCTTTTTTTAGAATTTCAACGCTGCCCGTTCTCATTCCTTCCGTATAGTAGTTTATTGCCTCAAGAACCCCGTTTTCCTCAGAAGAAATGTTCATTTCGTCTCCTTTGTCATATTTATATTGGTTATCAGGGCAGATTCATTTTCCGTAATAAATCTATCAACCTGGGATCGCTGCCGAGGCTGTTTAGGGAATCACCTTTGGCGGACCCGTCGATTTCTCCTTTAAGAAAAACCATCTCGCCGTTCTTTTCCTCGAACGCTTTTTCTAACCACTCAATCGCCTTGTCATTCTCGCCGATTCGGCTGTACACGCGTGCCACACAAATTGCGGGAACATGTTCCCGCCGCCGCATTTCGAGCAGTTGGTCAAGAATAACCGCGGCTTCGTCTTTTTTACCCGCCAAGCCGTAAGCCGAGCCTAAGTCCGCCAAAACAATTTGATGACCGCCGAGCGACACCGCTTTCTTTAAATCCTCGACGGCTTCTTCATATTTTCCTTCGCTTAGATAAATCGCTCCCTTTAACCAGTAAGCTCCGAAAAAATCAGGCTCTATCTCAATCATCTTGCCTGCCTGGTCTAACGCTTCGTCTGAAAGGCCAGCTGAAAGATACGTCCATCCAACATTCATATTAATAAGCGGCGAGAGAGGATCGATTTCGAGCGTGCGTCGGCCCTGGCTGATCGCTTCGTCAAAACGCTCTTCAAAACCAAGAAACATTGAGTAGAATGAAAGAGCTTCGGCATTGTGCGGATCAAGGGCTATTGCACGTTTGAATTCTTGTTCGGCCTTCCGCCATTCCCAATCGTAAAAAAAGCTTATCATCGCCTGCGACAAATGAGATTCCGCAAGATTGTCATCAATTTCTAACGCTTTGATCGCTGCTGCTTTCATTTGCGGAACCGCTTGCTCGGCAGGAACAAATCCCATAAACCACAGAAAACCCCATGAAGTATTCATCCCTGCGTAGGCCGGAGCGTAATTGGGCTCTTTTTCGACCGCCTTCTCAAAGAATTCAATTGCCCGCCTCCATCCTTCCGCCGAGTATTTGTAATGGTAGTAGCGTCCCTTTAAGAACAGCTCGTAGACTTCGGCGTCGTCAGTGTAACGTTTGAGCACAATGTCTCGATCCTTGCCGAGCAGTCTTACTTTGAGCGCATCGGTTACCGATAAAGTAATTTCATCCTGAAGTTCAAAGATATCTTGCATCTCGCGGTCATAGCGTTCCGACCAGAGATGAAATCCGTCCGAGGCATTCACAAGCTGAACCGAGATGCGCAAGCGTTGCCCGATTTTTCTGACGCTGCCTTCCAGAACATTTTTGACGCCGAGCCTCTCGCCGATCTCGCTGACGTTCATGTTCTTGCCCTTGAACGAAAACGCGGATGTTCGCGCGGCGACTTTCAAATCATCGATCTTCGCCAGGGCGTTCAGCAGCTCTTCCGCCAAACCGTCGCAGAAGTATTCGTTCTCGGCTTCAACACTCATGTTCGAAAACGGCAGTACAGCTATTGAATTGCGCGTTTCCGTTTGCCTGGTAGTTGCAGCGCGGATGATTTCCGTCTGCGCTTCCGTCTTTTTGTCCGGCGACGAAGTCCGTTCGAGTTCGGCTTCAAACTCCAGCCGCTTCTGTAATTGCTTCAAATCAGCCAGCAACTCATTCGCGGTCTGGTAACGCTCGGCTTTATTTTTGCAAACCGCTCTGGTGATGATCCGTTCGAGCTCCGCGGGTGCATCCGGGCACCGAATCAGAATTGATGGTGGCTCCCGATGAATAATGTTGGCTAAAACATCCGTGGTGGTGTCACCGCCAAACGGCTGTTGTCTGGTCAGCATCTCGTAGAGCACGCAGCCCAGACTCCAGATGTCGGAACGGGCATCAACTTCTTGCGCGCGAGCTTGTTCGGGAGACATGAACGCAACGGTGCCCACAATCACTCCGGCTTGTGTCTGCACCTGCATCCGCGTTTCGGCTTCCGCGTCAAGCGGAGTCTGTTCGACGAGTTTCGCCAGGCCGAAATCCAACACCTTCACGATGCCGTCGCGCCGCAACATGATGTTCTCCGGCTTGATATCTCGATGGACAATCCCAGCGCCGTGCGCTGCGGTGAGCGCAGACGCAACCTGAACTGCAATATCGAGAGTGTCGCTCAACTCGACGTCTCCGCGGCTCATACGTTCGCGCAGTGTCTCGCCGTCGATGAACTCAGTCCCGATGAAGTAACCTGAAGCTGTTTCGCCGATCTCGTGAATGGTGATGATGTTGGGATGGTTCAACGAAGAAGCGGCTCTCGCCTCTTGCACAAAGCGCTTCATTCGATCCGGGTGAGCAGCAACATCAGAGGGCAAAATCTTCAGCGCAACTTTGCGATCGAGTTTCGTGTCCTGGGCCAGATACACTTCACCCATTCCGCCCGCGCCAATTTTCGAGACGATGCGGTAGTGGGAGATAAGTGAATTGGTTGCTAGAGATTGACTCATTCTCTTATAGCTTCTCTATGGAATGAGAAGGGAAGCGCAGCCTGGAAAGCCGAAGTTACGGTCACAATCCCACACGTTTCACGAGATCATTGAACCGCGGATCCGAGCGAAGGCTGTCCATCGCCGGGTCAACTTTCAGAAAAGTTATTTCCCAGCCCCCATCTTGAAAGCTGCGTTCCAACCATTGAAATGCTTGATCCTTATCGCCGAGTGCGGCATAGACGCAGCCAAAACCATATGCGGGAACGTATCGTTGCCTGGCAAGTTCATGCATCTGAGCCACTACTTTCATCCCTTCATCTCTCTTGCCGGACAAAACGTATGCACGCGCGAGGTACGAGAGCACGGCCGGATCGTCATCTAACCCTCTGGCCTTCTCACATTCGGCAATAGCTTCAGCAAACTGTCCCTTAAAACTATAAGTTTGACAGAGAACCATGCGCGCGAGGTACCAGTTCGGATCCATATCGACTATTTTCTTAAGTTGTGCGATCGCTTGATCGTTTTGCCGCGCATAGCCGTAGATAGCGCCTAACTCCACGTTGGCAATCAACGATAAGGGATCAAGTTCGACTGCTCGTCTGCCTTCAGTGATGGCCTGATCGAATCGCCCGGTCGCGACCAAATTGCCGCCCGCATACCATTGATGGGCGGTTGCGTAATTCGGATTCAACTCAATTGCTCGTTGATACTCTCGATCGGATTCCGCGATGTTTCGGTCGTAGCTAAAGAGCGCCTGGCCTAACGCAGTATGAGCTTCGGCGAGTGTGTCATCCAGTTCCAGGGCTTTTTTGGCGGCTGCTTTTCCTTTCGGCATCGACTCCGCGGGTTTGGCAGCGGAATACTGAGGGTACAAAACGTAAGCCAAAGCCATTCCCGCGTAAGCCTGCGCGTAACTCGGGTCCTTCTCGATTGCCTGCTCAAAGTAGTTGACTGATGTCTTGATAGCTTCGGCAGTGCGCTTATTCCAGTGATACAGGCCTTTCAAGTAAAGCTGATATGCCTCCGGATTGGCGGTATATGTTTTCGCGACCTTCTGTTCTTCGGCGCCCGAGAGTTTGGTCTTGAGTTTCGTTGAAACATCACGCGCAATCACGCTCTGCAAGGAAGCCAGGTCGGCTTCTCTGCGATTGTATTGCTCGCTCCAAATCACGTTTTCGGTCTGCGCATCGACCAGCTCGACAGTCAGCGTCAATTGATCGCCACGTTGTGCGATTCGTCCGTTCAAGATCGCCTGTACGTTCAACTCCTTGCCGATTGTCTGTGGATTTGTCTCCTTGCCCTTATAACGAAAGACTGATGAGCGCGCCTTCACACTCAGATTTGGCAACTGCGACAAGCTGCTGATGAGCGTGTCTGTCATGCCGTCGGACAAATACTCGAGTTCGGCTTTGCCACCTTCATTAACGAATGGCATTACGGCTATGGATTTGATGGCGAGGTTTGAAGTACGACCGCGGAAATAGAGCGCGAGCATTGTTATTCCGCCTAAAACAGCAAGACCGACAACCACCGCTATCAATTTGTGCTGCTTGATTCCAGAGACAACATATTCAGCGCTCGATGCGCGAGTCTGAAGTGAAGAAGACGGCGAGCTGATTGTGGGCGCGACGCTCGCGCTGCCTGTAGCCTCGGCGCCCGCGGTACTTCTGGGTGGTGGAACCGTCGTATCAATGCCTGGGTCTTCCAGTTCTCGCCGAAGTTCTTTCAACTCGATTGCGACGTCCTTGATTGACTGGTACCGCTCGTCCGGGTCCTTCGCCAGACACCGCCGGACAATGCGCTGTAACTCAGGCGGAGCCGAGGGATTAAGATCAGCGATGAGCGGAGCCGGCTCATACACGACCATGTGCAACGACTTGATTACAGATTCACCTTCAAATGGCTTCTTGCCAGTGCACGCTTCAAACAGGATGCAGCCGAACGAGAAAACGTCTGAGCGTTGGTCGATGTCTTTGGTTTTGCCCTGCGCCTGCTCTGGCGACATGTAGCCGATCGTGCCCATCACCGTCCCGGGCGTTGAGTGTTGAGGCATCACGGCCGTCGCGATTTCACTCGAATCACTTTTCGGGACGGGCGATTGCTCGATCAGTTTCGCCAGGCCAAAGTCGAGAATCTTAGCGTGACCGTCCCGCGTGATCATTATGTTGTCGGGCTTGAGGTCGCGATGGACAATTCCCGCGGCGTGAGCTCGGGCCAAACCTTCTGCAGAGTGTTGTAGAAATCTCAACAGCTTCCGCAGCTCGGTTCGCTCCTGATGAATCTTCTCGCGCAATGTCTGACCTTCGATAAACTCCATGGCGATGAAGTTTGTGCCTTCGCTCTCACCAATCTCATAGATGTGTGCGATGTTCGGATGATTGAGCGCGGCCGCGGACTTTGCCTCGCGGACAAAACGATCCATGCGGTCACGATTCGAAGCGACTTCGGCGGGTAAGACTTTCAAGGCAACTTTGCGATCAAGTTTTGTGTCCTGTGCCAGGTACACTTCACCCATCCCGCCGGCGCCGATCTTGGAGATGATGCGGTAATGCGACAGATTTGTATTGGCTTCGAGGTCTTTATTCACTTCGTCCAGGACTACTGCGGAAAGCCAATTTTTCTCAACAACTCCTGATAGCGCGGATCGGATCGTAAAGGATCCATCTGCGGCTCAACTTTGAGCCAGCACAAACTGGAGATGCGATTCTCGTAAGCTTTGTTCAATTCCGCAAACGCTTTGTCTTTCTGGCCAAGGTCCAAATATGCTTTGGCCAGCACCCAGTTATTGTTAATGTCCTTGAGCGCGGAGTTTTCCGCGGTCACCAATCGCAAGAAGCCGAGCCAGCCACCTTTTGCAAAGGTAGCTCGAATCAATGCGGCATTTTCAGGCTGCCCCATCAGGTCCAAAACTTTCGCCCTTTCTTCGACCGCGTTCGCATGGTCGCCTTTGACACGATAGACCTCAGCCAGCGTGCGATGCGCTCGCGCAAAACCGGGATCCAACTCGATCGTCTTCTTATGCTGCACGATCGATTCGTCATACCTTCGGCTCATGTAAAGGAATCTGCCGAAATCCCAATTGATGGGAAGTGAGAGCGGTTCCAGCTCTAAGGCGCGCCGAAATTCGGCAGATGCTTCGTCGAACCTGCCGGCATTGAGGAGCATTTCGCCATACCATTGATGCGCCGTCGCATAGTTGGGATTTAATTCGATGGCCCGCCTGAATTCGCGTTCCGACGCGGCGAAATCGTAGTCGTATGTGAGCGACAGGTATCCGAGCGTGGTATGCGGCTCTGCCAGACCGCCGTCCAGCGACACGGCTTGACGGGCGAATTCGCGCGCTTTTGGCACCCCTTCGGTCGGCGGCATAAACCCAAATGTGGAAAGCAACGCGTAAGCATCGGCCTGACCTGCGTAAGCCAGAGCATAATTCTGGTCGAGCGCGATTGCCTGATTGTAGTACTCGACCGCTTTCCGAAAATCCTTCTCCTCGCGTTTGTTCCAGTAGAACCGGCCTTGCAGATAAAAGCGGTATGCTTCGGCGTTTGTGGTGTAAGTCTTCGCCAGCTTCCGCTCGTCCGCGCCCGATAGTTTGGTTTTCAGTTTGCTCGAGACATCACGGGCAATCTCGCTTTGCAGAGTCGTTAGATCGGATTGCCTGCGGTTGTATTGTTCGCTCCAAATGACGTTCTCCGTCTGCGCGTCAATCAATTCCAGACTGAGCGTTAATTGGTCGCCGCGTTGCACGACCCGTCCGTTGAGGAGCGCCTGTACGTTGAGTTCTTTGCCGATCGTCTTCGCATCAGTCTGTTTACCTTTGTATCGAAAAACCGTCGAACGCGCTTTGACATTAAGATTCGGCAACTGCGACAGGCTGCTGATCAGGGTCTCGGTCATCCCGTCCGAGAGGTATTCGACCTCGGCATTGCCGCCTTCATTAACAAATGGCATCACGGCGATTGATTCGATCTGCGCGCTGTTCTTCCCACGCGGCCAGTAGAGGTAGCCGCCAGCAATGAGTGCTACAACGACTGCTGCCGCTATAGCTATGATCGCTTTCGGCTGTTTCGGTGTGCTTAGCGGGCGTGTGTTCTCCGGAAGAAGGGTCGCGGGAAGCGCTGTCGTCTGCGCCGTGGGTCGGGCGATACCGGCATCGGTAATCGTCTGCGGCAGAACGCTGGTCTCAACCTCGCTCGAAAAGGAGCCGAG
>Ga0193725_1000495_pt1 | contig 11582 bp, 12 predicted proteins | sample H2a2metaG_FD_143058 | JGI IMG/M metagenome (GOLD analysis project Ga0193725, IMG submission 143058) | Soil microbial communities from a riparian zone of the East river system, Colorado, United States - H2a2 | ecosystem: Environmental > Terrestrial > Soil > Riparian zone | place: USA: East River... | reverse complement strand
CTGCGGCAGAAGGAAGCACGGAAGAAGCAGACGACCATCCTGGTCAAGGAAGTGAAGATGGGGCCCAAGACCGAGAAGCACGACTTCGAGTTCAAGCTCAAGCACGTGCGGCGCTTCCTCGAGGAAGGCCACAAGGCCAAGGTCACCGTCCGCTTCAAGGGGCGCGAGATGGCGCACACCGAGCTCGGGTGGAAGATGCTGAACCGGATGGTGGAGGCGGTGTCGGACATCGCGGTCACCGAGAACAACCCCAGGATGGAAGGCCGCATGCTCCACATCATGCTGAGCCCGAAGGCTCACTGATTGACATGGGGGATACGAGGCGCACCCCCGATTCATTTCCGAAGGGGGCTACGCCCCCCTCAGGCTCCCCCGGCCTCGGTGGCTCGCACACGCCCCGGCGGAGCCGGGGCCCATTAGGAGACCACGCATCATGCCGAAGATGAAGACGAAGCGGGGCGCGGCCAAGCGCCTGAAGAAGACGGGGACCGGTAAGCTCAAGCGGGCCGGGGGCTGGAAGCAGCACAAGCTCGAGGGCAAGTCGCCCAAGCGGCGGCGGGGGTTGCGCAAGTCGAAGATCGTGGCGAAGGCCGACGAGGCGCGGCTTCAAGTCCTGGTCCCGTACCTGTAGACTGAGTGATCCGATCGAAGGAGGACCTGTTCCATGCCACGGGCAAAAGGCGGCGCGAAGACGCGCCAGCGTCGCAAGAAGATCCTCAAGAAGGCCAAGGGCTACTTCGGCGGCCGGCGCAAGCTCTACCGCACAGCGGCCGAGACCGTCCTGCGGGCCGGGGCGTTCGCCTATAGCGGGCGCAAGCAGAAGAAGCGGCAGGCGCGGTCGCTGTGGATCGTGCGGATCAACGCGGGCTGCCGACTGGCCGGCCTGTCGTATTCCGTGTTCATGGCCGGATTGAAGAAGGCCGGGATCACGCTCGACCGGAAAGTCCTGGCCGAGCTGGCGGTGGTCGACCCCAAGGCGTTCGAGAAGCTCGCCGAGACCGCCAAGACCGCCTGAGCTGAGACCGTGGGTCACCCGCGCGTCGACGCGATCCTCGAAGGGGCGCGCGGAGCCGCCGTCGCCGCCCGCTCGGCGGCGGAACTCGAAGAGGTCCGCATCCGCTTTCTCGGGCGCCAGGGCGAGCTGACCCAGCTGCTGCGGTCGCTGGGCGCGCTCTCCCCCGCCGAGCGTCCGCTGGTCGGGGCCGCCGCCAACGAGGCCAAGCGCGAGCTGGAGGCGCTGCTGGAGAGCCGCCTCGCGGAGGCGCGCGAGACCGAGCGCACCCAGGCCCGGCGAGAGCAACGGCTGGACCTCACGTTGCCGGGACGCCGACCGCGCCTCGGGGCGATTCACCCGCTCACCCGTGTGCACGACGAGATCGTCACGATCTTCGCCGGCCTCGGGTTCTCCCTCGCCGAGGGGCCGGAGATCGAGACCGACTACTACAACTTCGAGGCCCTCAACATTCCGGCCGATCATCCCGCCCGCGACATGCAGGACACGTTCTACCTGCCCGGTGGACTGCTGCTGCGCACCCACACCTCACCCGTGCAGGTGCGGACCATGCTCGCCAAGCGGCCTCCGGTACGCATCGTGGTGCCCGGGCGCGTGCATCGTCGCGACATTCCCGACGCCACGCATTCGCCGGTGTTCCACCAGGTCGAGGGCCTCGCCGTCGACCGTCACGTCACGATGGCCGACCTCAAGGGCACACTCGAGCTGTTCGCCCGTGAGATGTTCGGGGCGCGCTCGCGGATCCGCTTCCGGCCCTCGTTCTTCCCGTTCACCGAGCCGTCGGCCGAGGTGGACGTGCTGTGCTTCCTGTGCGGCGGCGACGGCTGTCGCGTGTGCAAGCAGTCGGGCTGGCTCGAGATCCTGGGCTCCGGCATGGTCCATCCGCGCGTGCTGGCCAACGTCGGCTACGACACCGAAGCCTTCACGGGATGGGCCTTCGGCATGGGGATCGAGCGCATCGCAATGCTCAAATACGGGGTCGACGACATTCGGCTGTTCTACGAGAATGATCTGCGATTCCTCGCGCAGTTCGCCTGAATCGCGATGAAGATTCCCTACAACTGGGTCCGGGAGTTCGTCGAGCTGAGCCTGTCGCCCGAGGCGGCGGCGGATCGGCTCGTGAACGCGGGCATCGAGGTCGCCAGCGTCACCCGGGTGGCGCCCGCGGGACTGTCCGGCATCGTGGTCGGCGAGATCGAGGCGATCGAGCGCGAGCTGGGCGAGAGCCAGGGACACCGGCTGGTCCTGTGTCGCGTCAGCACCGGGCGCGAGCGCTTCTCGGTGATCTGCGGCGCTCCCAACGCGGCGGTGGGGGTGCGAGCGGCGTTCGCCCCGCCCGGGGCCACGCTGCCCGGCGCCGCCGCCGGAGAGACGCGACGGATCGCGGTGGCCCGCATCCGCGGCGTCGAGTCGCAGGGGATGCTGTGCTCGGAGCGCGAGCTGGGCCTGGGCGACGAGCACGAGCGCGGCATCCTCACGCTGGCCCAGGACGCGCCGCTCGGCGCGGATCTCGTCGCGCACCTCGGTCTCGACGACAGCGTGCTCGACGTCGAGATCACGCCCAACCGTCCGGACTGCCTCTCGGTCGTCGGCGTCGCGCGGGAACTGGCCGCCCTCACCGGGGCGCCCCTGCGCGCTCCCGAGATCGCGGTGAAGGAATCGGGGGAGCCGGTGTCCGATCTCGCGCGGGTGAGGATCGACGCGCCCGACCTCTGTGCCCGCTACACGGTGCGCGTGATCAGCGACGTGCGGGTGGGACCGTCGCCGGCGTGGATGGCCGCGCGGCTGCGCGCGGTCGGGCTCCGCCCGATCAGCAACGTGGTCGACGTCACCAACTACGTCCTGTGGGAGCTGGGTCACCCGCTCCACGCGTTCGACCATGCCACCGTACGCGCGAGTACGATCGTCGTTCGACGAGGGCGCGTCGGCGAAAGCTTCCGCACGCTCGACGGCCAGGACCGCGAGCTCGCCGATTCCATGTGCGTGATCGCCGATCCGGAACGGGCGATTGGTCTGGCCGGCGTGATGGGCGGCGCCAATACCGAGGTGTCCGACGCGACCACGCGGGTGCTGCTGGAGAGCGCGTGGTTCGATCCGGCGACGACGCGGCGGACCGCGCGAGCGCTCGGGCTTCGCACCGACGCCGCCTACCGGTTCGAGCGGGGCGCCGACATCGAGGCGCTGGTCGCCGCCAACGATCGCGCGGCGCAGCTCGTGGCCGAGCTGGCCGGGGGCAGCGTCGCGCGCGGCCTGCTCGACGTCTATCCGCGCCCGCGGCCGCGCCCGCGCGTGCGGCTCCGGATGTCCCGCGTCGGGCGCGTGCTCGGCATCGCGCCGCCCCGCGCCGACGCGCGGCGGATCCTCGTCGGCCTCGGGCTGCCCGTGGAGGATCGCGGCGAGGACCTCGAAGTCGACGTGCCGAGCTTCCGCCGCGACCTCGCGGTCGAGGACGACTTGGTCGAAGAGATCATCCGCGTGTGGGGCTACGACAAGATCCCCTCGACGCTCGTGCCCACGACGGTCCAGCTCGTCGAGCGTCCCGAACGCGTTCGCCAGGCCGACGTCGTTCGCCGCGCGCTGGCGGCGGCGGGCTTGTCGGAAGCGGTGGGGTGGACGTTCACCGACGCACCCCACGCCGCCGCCCTGCCCACGTCCGCGGAGCCGCTCGCGCTCGTCAATCCGCTGAGCCAGGATGCCGCGTTCTTGCGCGATCATCCACTGGCCGGTGTGTTGAGCGCGATCGCGCTGAACCTGCGCCGTCAGCACGCGAGCGTGCGGCTCTTCGAGATCGCCAGGACGTACGAGCGTCGCGACGGCGGGACGGCGGAGCCGCGCTGGGCCGCGCTCGCGGTGAGTGGCCAGCGCGGGGAGCCCGCCTGGTACCGCGCCGTCGAGAGCGTGGACGTCTACGACGCCAAGGGCCTGGCCGAGCACGCGCTCGCGACCCTCGGCCTCGCGGCAACCGTGGGGATGGGCGGGACGCTTTCCGGCTTCGAGGACGATTGTCACGGCGCCCTGGTGGCCGCCGACGGCACCGTGCTCGCGGAGTTCGGCGAGATCTCCGCGCGCGTGCGGGCGGCGTTCGACGTCGAGGCGCCCGTCTTCGCCGCCGTCGTGTCGCTCGACGCGGCCCTGGAGGCCGCGCGGACGCCGGGACGAGCCAGCGCTGGGCTCGGCGACTCGTCGTCGGGCACGTTCCGCTACGAGCCGCTGCCGCGATACCCTGCGGTGCAGCGGGACGTCGCGTTCGTCATCGAGGCGGGCTCGGCGGCGACCGCGGCGCGCATCGAGTCGGCGATGCGTGAGCTGGCCGGAGCGTTGCTGCGCGGACTCACGCCCTTCGACGTCTTCCGTTTTCCGGACGGGCGCCGGAGCCTTGCCTGGCGGCTCACGTTTCAGGCCGAGGATCGGACCTTGACCGACGAAGAGATCAATGCCATCCAGGAGCGCGTGGCGCGCGGAGTGAGCGAGCGGTTCCACGTCGCGTGGCGGGGAGTGTGAATGAGTGACGGGGTGGTCGAACGACTGGGACAGCTCGAGGAAGCCGTGCGCCGGGCCGCGGAGATGCTGGGCCGGCTCCGCGAAGAGAACGATCGGCTTCGCAGGGACGTGGCGCGTCTCACCGAGGAGCGCCGCCAGATTCTCGGCCACATCGACGGCATCCTGGACGAAATCGCGAAGTTGGGCATTGAATAGGGGCCATGGCTGACGCCCAGCGGGTCGAGCTGACGTTCCTGGGGACGAAGCTCGCCGTCCGGACGGAAGCGGCGCCGGAGTATCTGCAGTCGCTGGTTCGCTACCTGGAGGACGCGGTGGCCCAGCTCCGCCAGGCGGGCGTGCGCGACGACTCGACCGCGCTCATGCTCGCCGCCCTCGACGTGGCCGACGAGCTGTTCCGCGAGCGCGAGGACAAACAGCGCGCCGCCGGCGACGTGGGCGCGCGCCTGGGCGCCCTCGTCTCGCTCCTGGAGGAAACCACGGGATCCTGAGGGGCTTGACGCGGGGCGGCTCCGTGGGTACACAGGAGAGCGTCCCTGCGCTGTACGTGATGCCGGGGGAAAGTTTCAACCTCGTATCGAGAACGGGAGCCGTCCCGAGGGCGGTGCGCAAGCCCCTCTTGAAGGGGAAGCCTGAAGCCCTCTAATGCAGGCGCCCACCTGGTGCATACCAGGTTCGAAACACCGTCGGCACACGGCAGAGGTGGGGACGATTTCTCGTTGGCGGATTTGACTCGCGCTCGCTCCCCCGCCTATACTTTCAACTCTAACGGCTATTTGGCGCTCACCGCACGGCCGTGGAGACGATAGATCATGCTCCAAGCGTTCTGGGTCTTCGATTCGGTCCTCATCATCATCGCCTTCGTCCTGGGCGTCTTCATCTACAAGTGGCTCAGCGACAAGAAAGTCGGCGACGCCAGCGAGCGCGCGCGGCAGATCGTGAGCGCGGGCGAGCGCGAGGCGGACGCCCGCCGCCGCGCCGCTGACCTCGAGGCCAAGGAGGGCGCGCTCAAGATCCGCGAGGATCTCGAGACGGAAACGCGCCGGCGCGAGCGCGAGATCCAGCAGATCGAGCAGCGCGTGGTGACCAAGGAAGAACAGCTCGCCCGCAAGCTCGACGAGATCGACCGCCGCATGAACGCCCACGGCAACAAGGAGCGCGCGCTCGCCGAGCGGGAGGTCGCGGTCGGTCAGAAGGAAGGCCGGCTGGCTCAGTCCCTCGACGAGCAACGGCGCAAGCTCGAGGTCATCGCGGGGCTCACCGCCGAGGAGGCCAAGCGCCAGCTCCTGGCCCAGATGGAGGTGGACGCCCGCCGCGAGGCGACCCTGCTCCAGATGAAGCTCGAGGAGCAGGCGCGCGAGACCGCCCACGAGAAGGCCAAGGAAGTGCTGGCCACCACCATCCAGCGCCTCGCCCCCGACTACACGGTGGAGACCTCGGTGTCGGTCGTCGACTTGCCCTCGGACGACATGAAGGGCCGGATCATCGGGCGGGAAGGGCGCAACATCCGCGCCCTCGAGCTGCACACCGGCGTGGATCTCATCGTCGACGACACGCCGGAAGCCGTGCTGATCTCCGCCTACGATCCGTATCGCCGCGAGATCGCGAAGCGCTCGCTCCAGAAGCTCCTCGCCGACGGCCGTATCCATCCCGCGCGAATCGAGGAGGTCGTCGAGAAGGTCAAGAAGGAGATGGAGCAGCACCTCAAGGAAGAGGGCGAGAAGGCCTGCTTCGAGGTGGGCGTCCTCGGCTTGCACCCGGAGCTGGTCAAGCTGGTGGGTCGCATGAAGTATCGGACGTCCTATGGCCAGAACTGTCTGCAGCACTCCAAAGAAGTGGCCTGGCTCTGCGGCATGATGGCGGCCGAGATCAAGGCCGACGTCAAGCTGGCCAAGCGCATGGGGCTGCTCCACGACATCGGCAAGGCGCTGACCCACGAGCAGGAAGGGAGCCATCCCGAGCTGTCGCTCCAGGTGCTCACCAAGTACAACGAGAGCGCCGAGGTCATCAACGCGGCACTCTGCGGCCACGAGAACGTCGAGCCCCAGACCGTCGAGGCCGTGCTGACCGAGGCCGCCGACGGCATCTCCGCGGCGCGACCGGGGGCCCGGCGCGACGTGCTCGAGTCCTACATCAAGCGGCTGGCCAAGCTCGAGGAGATCGCGCTGTCCTACCGTGGCGTCGAGATGTGTTACGCGATCCAGGCGGGCCGCGAGCTGCGCGTGCTGACCAAGGCCGACATGATCTCCGACTTCGACGCCCACCAACTCGCCAAGGACATCACCAAGCGGATCGAGACGGAGATGCAGTACCCCGGCCACATCAAGGTCGTCGTCATCCGGGAGACCCGCGCCGTCGAAGTTGCGAAGTAGTTCCCGATGAACGTCTTGATGGTGGGCGACATCTTCGGCGACTCGGGCCGCGCGGCGCTGACCAAGCTCTTGCCGAAGATCCGCCAGCAACACGCGATCGACGTCGCGGTGGTGAACATCGAGAACGCCGCCGGCGGCTTCGGCGTGACCCCGCAGATCGCCCGCAGCGTGCTCGAAGGCGGCGGCGTCGACGTGCTGACCTCCGGCAACCATATCTGGGACAAGAAAGAGATCATCCCGTACATCGGCAAGGAGAACCTGCTCCTGCGTCCCGCGAACTTTCCGCCGGGGACGCCGGGCTTTGGACACATCACGGTCAAGGCCGGTCCTCATCGGGTCGGGGTGCTCAACCTCATGGGCCGCATCTTCATGAATCCGATCGACTGCCCGTTCCGCAAGGCCGACGAGCTGGTGGCCGAGCTGCGGCGCGAGGCCCCGGTGGTGCTGGTCGACATGCACTCCGAGGCGACTTCGGAGGTGATGGCGCTCGGCTGGTACCTCGACGGCCGCGTGAGCGCGGTGGTGGGCACCCACCGCCACGTGCAGACCGCCGACGAGCGCGTCCTGCCCGGCGGCACCGCCTACATCACCGACCTCGGCATGACCGGTCCCATCGACTCCGTGATCGGCGTCGACAAGGACATCATCATCCAGCGATTCCTCACCCAGATGCCGATTCGCTTCGAGCCCGCCAAGGGTCCCGCCGCCCTGCGCGGCGTCGTCATCGCGGTCGATCCCGACACCGGACGCGCGACCTCGATCCGGCGCCTCGACATCGCCGCGTGATCCTCCACGGCAAGCCGGTCGCCGAACGAGTCCTGAACGGCGTGCGCGAGGGCGTCGCGTCGTTGCGCGCGCGCACGGGAATCGCGCCGGCGCTGGCCGTGGTCCTGGTGGGTGACTTCGCGCCGTCCAAGGTTTACGTGGCCAACAAGAAGCGGGCGGCCGAGGGCGTGGGCATCGCTTCCAGGGACTTCCTCCATCCCGACGGGCTGAGCCAGGACGAGCTGCTCGGGCTGCTACGTTCGCTGAACGAGGACCGGTCGATCCATGGCATCCTGCTCCAGCTTCCGCTCCCTCAGGGATTGGATGAGGACGCTGCCATCGAGGCCATCGCGCCCGAGAAGGACGCCGACGGCTTGCACCCGACCAACCTCGGCCGGTTGCTGACCGGCACGCCGGCGGTGTCGCCGTGCACGCCCGCCGGGTGCCTGGAGATCCTCGATCACTACGGCGCGGACCTCAAGGGCGCGGAAGCCGTGGTGGTGGGCCGTTCACGCCTGGTCGGCAAGCCGCTCGCGCAGCTCCTGCTGGCTCGTCACGCGACCGTGACCACGTGCCACACGCGCACGCGCGATCTCGCCGAGCACACCCTCCGCGCCGACGTGCTCTGCGTCGCGGCCGGGCGCCCGCACACGATCACGGGCGACATGATCAAGCCGGGAGCGTGGGTGATCGACGTGGGGATCAATCGCGTCGACACCGGCAAGCTCGTCGGCGACGTGGACTTCGATTCCGTGAGCGCTCGGGCGCACGCGATCACGCCCGTGCCCGGAGGCGTCGGCCCCATGACCGTCGCCATGCTCATGCGCAACACCTTCGTCCTCGCGGAACGCCAAGTGTCGCGATGAGAGCGCACACATGAGCGCCACGGCTTTGCCGGGGCGCGCCGTCCTCACGGTCTCCCAGCTCACCGAGCGGTTGCGCGCGGTCGTCGAGGAGCAGTTCCCGGCGGTGTGGGTCGAGGGGGAGATCTCGAACTTCCGCGTGTACGGCTCGGGGCACGCGTACTTCACGCTGAAGGATGAGACCTCGCAGGTGCGGGGCGTGCTCTTCCGCAACCGCATGCGGCGGATCCGCTTCGAGCCCGGCGACGGCCAGCACGTGCTCGCGTTCGGCAGCCTGGAGGTCTACGCGGCGCGCGGCGAATACCAGCTCGTGGTCGAGCTGCTCGAGCCGCGCGGCCTGGGTGCGCTCCAGCTCGCCTTCGAGCAGCTCAAGACGCGCCTTTCCGCCGAAGGGCTCTTCGCCGAGAGCCGCAAGCGCCCGCTCCCGCGCTTTCCCCGGCGCATCGGGATCGTCACCTCGCCGAGCGGCGCCGCCGTGCGCGACATCCTGCGCATCATCGGCCGCCGCTTCGACGGCCTGTCGATCGTGATCGCGCCCGCCCGCGTGCAGGGCGACGGCGCGGCCCGCGAGATCGCCGACGGCATCGCCGACCTCAACGCCCTCGGTGACGTCGACGTGATCATCGTCGGCCGGGGCGGCGGCTCGCTCGAAGACCTGTGGGCCTTCAACGAGGAGACGGTGGCGCGGGCCATCGCCGGCTCGAAGATCCCGATCATCTCCGCCGTCGGTCACGAGGTCGACGTGACCATCGCGGATTTCGTGGCCGACGTGCGCGCGCCCACGCCGTCGGCCGCCGCCGAGCTGGTGGTCCGCGAGAAGCGCGCGCTGATCGACGGCCTCGTCGACCTGCGCGCCCGCCTGGAGCACGCGATGCGTCGCCGTTTCGCGCGCGAGGCCGAGCGCGCCGCCTCGCTGGCCGGCCGGCGCGTGCTCACCGATCCCGCCCGGCCGCTCCGCGACTTCGAGCGCCGCGTGGACGACGCGCTTCGCCGTCTCCAGCACGCGGCCCGCGCGACCCTGCGCCGCGCCGCGCACCGTCTCGAAATCGACACGGCCGGTCTGCGCGGAGGGAGCCCCTTCACCCGGCTCGCCACCGGACGGCAGCGGCTCGTGCACGTGGAGGGACGCCTGCACGGCGGAATGTCGCGGACGCTCGTACACTCGCAGCACCGACTGGGGACCCTGGTCGGCCGGCTGGATTCGCTGTCGCCGCTGGCCGTGCTCGGCCGCGGCTACAGCCTCACGCTCAGCGCCGCCGGTGACGTGGTACGAGACGCCGCGCACGTCGGCCCCGGCGACGCCGTCGAGGTGCTGCTCGCCCGGGGAAGCCTCGACTGCCGCGTCGAGCGGACGAAGGAGCGCGATGACCGACCTCAGGTTTGAAGACTGCCTGACCCGGCTCGAGCAGATCGTGGGCCAGCTGGAGGCGGGCACGCTGTCGCTGGAGGATTCGCTGAAGGTCTTCGAGGAGGGTATCGGGTTGGCGCGTCACTGCGCGAAGTACCTGGCGGACGCCGAGCGTCGCATCGAGGTGCTGGCCAAGGACGAGGCGGGCGCGCTCAGCCAGAAGCCCCTGGCCTTCACGGACGAAGAGCCGTGAGCGCCTTCGACCTTACCGCCTATCTCAACGATCGACGCCAGCGGGTGGACGACGCGCTGGCCACGGTGCTGCTCCCCGACGACGCCGAACCGCCGAGCGTGCATCGCGCCATGCGCTACAGCGTGATGGCCGGCGGCAAGCGGCTGCGTCCGATCCTGGTCATCGCCGGCGCCGAGGCGGTGGGCGGCGCGGCCGCGACCGTGATGGAAGCCGCGTGCGCGCTCGAGCTGATCCACACCTATTCGCTGATCCACGACGATCTGCCCGCCATGGACGACGACGATTACCGGCGGGGCCGGCTCACCAACCACAAGGTGTTCGGCGAGGCGGTGGCCATCCTGGCCGGCGACGCGCTGCTCACCGACGCCTTCCGGCTCATCGCCGAGAACGCCGCGCGGGTGGCCAAGAACCCGGCGCTGGTGCGCGACGTGATCGTGGAGGTGGTGGAGGCCGCGAGCACCCGCGGCATGGTCGGGGGCCAGGTGGTCGACATCGAATCCGAGGGCAAGACCGTCGCCGCGGAGACGCTCGAGTACATCCACCTCCACAAGACCGCGGCGCTGATTCGCGCCTCGCTGCGGGTGGGGGCCATGCTGGGGGGCGGCCGCGCCGACCAGCTCGCGGTCATCGGCGAGGCGGGACGGAGCCTCGGCCTCGCCTTCCAGATCGTGGATGATATTCTCGACGTCGAAGGCACGCTCGCCGAGCTCGGCAAGTCCGCGGGCAGTGACGAGCGGAAGGGCAAGGCCACGTACCCCGCGGTGCACGGGATCGAGGCCTCCCGCGAGGAGGCCCGCCGACTGATCGGCTTGGCCAAGGACGAGCTGGCGGCCTTCGGGGCGGGCGCGGTTCCGCTGTGCGCGCTGGCCGACTACATCTTCGAACGGAGGTCCTGAGGTGTCCGCGATCAGCGGCGTGTTCGCCCGCGAGATCCTCGACTCCCGCGGCAATCCCACCGTCGAGGCCGAGGTCCAGCTCGATTCCGGGGCGTGGGGCCGCGCGGCCGTGCCCTCGGGCGCGTCGACCGGCAAGCGCGAGGCGGTGGAGCTGCGCGACGGCGACAGCCAGCGCTATCGCGGCAAGGGCGTGCAGCGGGCGGTGAAGAACGTCGAAGAGACCATCGCCGCCGAGATCGAGGGCATGGAGGCCACCGAGCAGGCGGCGGTCGATCAGGCAATGCTCGAGCTGGACGGCACGCCCAACAAGTCAGCGCTGGGCGCCAACGCGATCCTCGCCGTCTCGCTCGCGGTCGCGCGCGCCGGCGCCGACGAAGTGGGTCTTCCGCTCTACGCCTACCTGGGCGGCGTGGGAGCGCGGCTCTTGCCGGTGCCGCTCATGAACGTGCTCAACGGTGGCGCCCACGCCGACAACGGGCTCGACATCCAGGAGTTCATGCTGGTGCCGGCGGGCGCGGAGAGCTTCAGCGCCGCGCTGCGGATGGGCGTCGAGATCTTTCACACACTCAAGGACC
>Ga0193725_1000494_pt1 | contig 11603 bp, 7 predicted proteins | sample H2a2metaG_FD_143058 | JGI IMG/M metagenome (GOLD analysis project Ga0193725, IMG submission 143058) | Soil microbial communities from a riparian zone of the East river system, Colorado, United States - H2a2 | ecosystem: Environmental > Terrestrial > Soil > Riparian zone | place: USA: East River... | reverse complement strand
ATTTTGGCGTCCGCTGATTCCCTGAGCAGCGCCTGATAGAGGTCGATGATCTCTTTCGCTTCATGATCGAAAAAGTCTATCTTCGCGCCAACCACACCCGCGTCGTTGCAGACCTTAAAGAATTTTCTTCGATCGTCCGGTGTTCTCAGGGCACGACTGTGTTTCCAAAGCCAGATACCGACGTTCTGCTCCTTTGAATAGTCAACCAGTTCTCGCAACTGCGCCTCAGGCCATCTTTGCCAGAAACCTTCCACCAGGTTGTACTCGAATCCTAACTCTCCCGCCAGCCGTGAGAATTCCTTCATTTCGGCAAGGGTATTCTCGCCGCCATCCAGATACTTCCACACACAGCGCCCAGGCTTAATCCACTCAGTTTTGAAACCCTTCGGAAAAATATTCCTGTCGGGTGGGGGCGAAACGTTATTGATAATGTCGCAGTTAACCAATGTATTCAGATCAGCGCCGATCATTACGACGCGCCAGGGAGTCGTAATCGTTCCTTCAAGCGCCGCGGGTTTGGCCAAGCGTTCAATGTCCTCTTTGTATCGCAACCGGAACGGATAGCTGACCGGTAGCGCATGACCGAGCCGGGCCCGGAACCCACCGCGGCCGTCAGCCTGCAATCCCATTCCGGCGTAATTGATCAGCGCGGCTTCCGTAATTGACGCGTATCTGTTGTTCGGTAACTTGAATGTGACGGGCATCGCGGCCCACTCGCCGTCCTTAACTTCCGCCAGAGCTTTCTTTACATGGACGCCTTCGTAGTGTCCTTCAAAGTTATGGAACCAAACGGTGCTGCCGGCCGGAATGATGAAAGCAGTCGATTCGTCAGGAACGCGGCTGCCGGTTCCGGGCACGATGTAGCGAAACGCAACGCCGTCGTTGAAAACGCGGACCTCGACGGTGTAGTCGGTCCCGCTGGCAGTGTGAACGACGGCGATGTAGCTTTCATTGCAGTTGTTGATTGCTTCGGAATGTACGCCACGCGATGAATATTTTTCTCTGATGGCATAACGTTGGGTTTTCCCGACCACAACGCTGTTACCAAGGTCAACGCCGTCAACGATGATCCCGATCTGCGATGTCTCAAGCACCGGTTTTCGGTTCAAAGTAACTCGATAACGTAACCGTGAATGATCGAGAAAAAGATTAAACTGGACTCGCCCGTCCGGGCCGGCTACGGTGATCTCGTTCACCGTCGCCGCGGCTGCAATCGTCGGCAAACTCGCGATGAAGACCGGCGCGGCAATCGCCGTCAAAAGAAATTCGCGACGTGAATAGCTCGTACTCTGGAGTGCGGTGGCAAGCGCAGCGCGACAGCGCTTTGGATTCTCTTTCTTCTTGTCTGTTGTCACGGGTGCAATCGTCGAAAGCTGATTAAGCAATCCAGAGCGCCGTCGTCGCTTCGCTGTGCCGGCGCACTCCAAAATGTCCGACAAACTTCAGTTTGTCGAACGTCCCTGAATACAAACAACTTGAATAGAAATCACGACAACGACAAACTAAAGTTTGTCGGACACTAGTTTGCTTTCCAACTCAGAGGCTTTGGTTTGTAGTTCACACTCGCCGCTCCAAGCTGCTCGTTCATGATCAGAAATGCGCCCAGACCATGAAAGTCATTTTCGTTCCGCTTGCGTGCAAAGTAGTAAGCGAGGTCGCTGACGTTTGTGCCTTCGGAAATGTCGATCAGATTGGTTAAGCCGTCCGCACCGATCGTCAATTTTGTCAGCACGCCGCGATAGCCTTTGAGGGCCACGGCCTGGTAATGTTTCGGCAGGTAACCACGTTTCACTCCCATCCACATCATGTACGTGTACATGCTGGAGCTCGAGGTTTCCAGCCAGTTGCCTTCGACGCCGCCCTTGTCCACTACCTGATACCAGAGACCAGTCTTCGGGTCCTGGTACTTCTCGAACGCGGTCGCCAGTTGCTGCATGATCTTGATCAGCTCCGCTCGCTGCGGTTGATTCTTCGGAAAAAGCTCGAGCAGCTCGATCAGGGTCATCGCGTACCAACCGAACGCGCGGCCCCAGTGATATGCCGACTGATGAGTCGTGGGATTGGCCCATGACTGCGCGCCGCTTTCATCATAGGCATGCCACAGCAAACCTGTTGCTGGATCGTTCAAGTGCTTGAAATAGATCAGCATCTGCTTAGTCGCTTCGGCGTTTGTGTACGCGCTGTCACCGAACATTTGGCCATAGCGAACGAGAAAAGGCAGTGACATGAAAACCCCATCAGCCCACAGTTGCCATTGGCGGCTCGGCGTGTTGGCGTGCCAAAACCCGCCGTCTTTCGTGCGCGGATAAGTGTCAAAGACCTTGCGAATACTCTCAGCGGCGAGCTTGTATTTCTCTTCCTTCGTCTCTTTGTAAAGGATAAGCAGAAGGTTGCCGGGCAGCATGTAGTCGAGCGCGTTGATTGGCCGGTTGATTACGCCTTTGTCGTCGATGTGCAGATCGATCCAGGCTCTTAGGTGATCGAGATAGCGCTTATCGCGCGTGCGTAAATAGACGAGATACTGGCCGTAAAGGTAAAGAGACTTGGCGTAACCCCAACCCTTCAGAGAGTCGGCGGTGGGGAAGCGTTTGATGGTTGAGTCAGCGACTGCTTTGGACCAGTCAGTGTTGCGCGGAACGTTCCTACCCGCCGGCTGCGCCAGGGCGAATACTGAAGCGGTTTGCGAAACGATTGCTACTAAGACCAGGAATGCTGTCGCTGGTTTACGGTTTCGAGATTTCATGTGCGCCTCTTAACTTTGTCTGGGATTACCTGACCGGACAGTTGTCGATCTCCGTAGGAGAGTGATCTCTGTAGGCACGTAACGGAGAACGCGATCCACGAAATCACACCAACAACTCACCAACCCGCCCGAATGGCCCTGTCTTGGTTCGAGTATTTCGTGTTATTTAGTGGATCGTCCTATCGCTCCCAACCAAGCCCTCTTCCACTATCCACGCTTATTCGACAAGTCGTTGTCGCTCAGCCGATCCTAACGCCGGAATCTTCGAGATCATTGGCTTAAACTTCTCGTCATGGTAGTGCAATGCGGCACGCCGCACTAAGGGAAACAGCGATCTTCCGTCAAACCCACCGAGCTGTTGGTAGGTCCACTTCTGATCGCCGACGGCAAACGGATAAAGATATTCAAGCGCGCGGCGGATGCTGCGCCCGTCCTTTGTTACGAAGTTCCATAAATCGACGCCGACGTTCTCGGCCAGACGCGCGAGCAACATCAGACCGTCCAGATTTCCGTTGCTGTAACCCCAGGCTTTGGTGCGTGCCAGTTCCAGGAGCTGACGGCCGTCGGGCTCGATTTGCAGGGCTATGCGTTTTTGTTTTGCCGTCTCGACGATTTGTTTCGCCAGATCATTTTTCCCGAGGAAGAGCGCAAACGATGTCGTCTGCACGTCATAATAGGTTCCATGATTGTTCTTTGCGGCGTTTTCCTCGCGACCGTTCTTGCTCTCGAGCATCCACTGTAGAAACTTTCCGTACCACTCTTCGAGACCACGCTGATCTGTTGCGGTCCAGGCCTTTGACCCGGCCAGCAAACCTATTGCATCGACGACTTCGGCCAGGCCGCGAGTTTCGATCAGCCCGATGCCCCGGCCTGTGTTTACACCGGGAATGAACTGCGCATACTCGAGGTTCGGGTTCATGCGCGTCGCCGGATCGAGAAACCACGCCCGCAACAGTTGCGTCGCTTTCGCCGCGTAATCTTCATTGCCACTGAAGTAATAGGCGATTGACAGAGTACGCGTCGCGGCTTCCATGAGGTCGAGAGTGTGATGATCGGTGATCTTGTCGAGTTCCGGATTGCGTTCGCCGTCACGGCGGACATAGGGCAGTCCGTTTGGCCTGGTTGGGTCAGGCCAGAAGTACGGCGCCTGACTCATATAGTCATGCTTGTCGCCGCTCGGCGGTGTGGGTGTCTTAGTAACGACCGACACCGGTTCCTGTTGCAGGGCTTTGCGGGCGTCGGCTTCGAGTTTAGCCAGGGCGGGGTCGAAGTTTTTGTCGCCCGACTGAATGTGCCGTTTGGTCTCAGCGAGCTTTTGGGCGTTGAACAGGAAAACACGCAGCGGACTGGATTGTGGCCGCTGTGCGTAGATCTGATATGGAGGTAGGAGCAGCACCAGGATCGCAGCCCATCTGGTTGGATGGAGCTTTTTACGGCGCCGGTGATCTGCCGCATCTCTCTTGTCTCGGTGCAATTCCATATATCGTTTCAATCGACAAACTAAAGTTTGTCGGACAACGCGGGACTGACGGTGAACGTATTCGTGTCCCAATCAACCGTCACGGTCGTCCCATCGGCAAAGGTCGTGCGTTCCCTGCGATAATTCTTATCCAGAAACTCGTGTCTGGTCATTTCCAGTAATCCGACGCGCTGGTGCAGCGCCATCATTTGCCGCATCAAGGAGAGTGTCTTTTCATCAGTCGCCGTTATCGGCAATTCAGGAATGCCGCCGTTCAGAAGGCCCCTCAACAAGCTTTGCTGATCCCTCGCGCCGTAAGAAACGATTACCGCGTCGTGATAGACCAGATTGTAGAGCGGCACCAGAATCGCTTTGCTTCCACCGCCCGACTGATTGATGACGTCGACATAGGGGATGACCCAGTCAGCACCTGCCTCGGTCACGACTATCCCTAAATTGTGGCGCGACCAGTTCATGGTTGCCGCGCGTCCGGCCATGGCCTGGCTGCGTGTCGTCGGATGCTCGGGATTGAAATCTTCGTCGGGCGGAACATAGCCGATTACGTCCAGGTAAATTCCCTGCGGCGTGATGCCATGATCGAAGAATAGTTGATAGTTCTTGAGCAGGTGGCCCAGCCAGAAACGATTGTTGAGATAGGCCTGCCGGCCACCGTCCCAGTGACGCATCATGGGAATGTCGCCGTCCTTCGAGTCGCCAAAACGGCTGCCCGGAAAGGCCTGCGCGGGAACCCTGGCATCTTCTTCGCGTACCGCGAACTGCGCGTCGTAGGAAGGAGCGTCCAGATAATAGTCGCGATACTGGTCGTGCAGGATGTATGGATAGCCAAGTCCGCGCGCAGTGTCGACCAGTCGCTTCATTCCTTCCCAACCGCCCGCCTTTTCCGGTGGCGGCAGCGAATCGGGATGCTGCCGGTCGTAACCGAGATGTGGCCAGCCGGAAATAAGAACCAGCACGCGATCAAATCCGCGCGCCTTGAGCTCTCGAAGCTGACTGGCGCGCTCGTCAAACGTCGTCAGGCTATAGTTCTTCGAAGGATCTTTGGTGTCGTACCGATCGCTGTCCGGGCTCATGTTTCTTAAGATGCTCAGACGAGTTTGCGGCACTCCGATCAGATCTTTGACGCCGGGTGTGCGCGCAATCTTTTCCGAGAGCGATACGAACAAGCCCGTGTCCATTACATAGCGCCGATAGCGCTTGGCCATGTCTACGTAATTTCCATCTGAGAACGACATGCGGGCCGAACGCGGATAGCCGAACCGTCCCAGTGATGCCAGCCAGCGCGGACCGATTACCGTCGGGCCCCCGGCGGGATGACTGAACTGGTAAGCCGCGTCGTCGGGAGTCTCGACAATGATCATCATCGCCGACTTGCCCTTTTGAAATCCCCACCAGGACATCGACCACGATTCGATCACATTACTCTGCAAAAGACTGTGGTCCGTAGCGGCGATCTTTCCTTCCGGAGTGATCGAGCGAATAGGATAATATTCTTTGGGCCAGGTCCGCGGGAGCAGAGTACCCCGACCGTTACTTAGCAGGGTGTAGTCAACGTCACGCGCATCGAGCGCGGTGGGCCAATCAAGTTGCCGAACGACTGCATTATGTTCCCGGGCCACCGTGTCGAAAACCAGTTCTTCATCTCTACCTTCAAGAGCGACAGTTAAAACCAGCGAAAGGTCGAGATTTTGCCAGCCGCTCAGGACGATCTTCACGCCTGTCTTGAAACCAGTGTCGAAACGAGTGATGGTCTTCTTCGCGGCATCGGCGAGGCGCACGTAGGTGTCTACCCCGTTTGCTCGAACCAGCATGTCTTTTGGAGACGACGGAACCATTTGCCACACCGCGTTCCCCGCCTGCACTTTCATGGCGAGGTCGGATTCGGCAACAGTGACTGTGTTTCTCTTTCCGGCAATCGTCCACTTGCCGCTTGCCTGAGTGACGCTGACCTCGGGAGCACCCCATTGCGGGCGCGCGAGTTGCTGGGCTGATGTCTGGAATGAAATAACAAGCATCACCGCAGAGACGCAGAGAACGCAGAGGTATCGCAAAGGTGTTGCGTGGCCTTTAGGTCTCTGCGTAGTCTCTGCGCGCTCAGCGTCTCTGCGGTGAATTTTGTTTCTCATTCGGAACTCCCGAGTTGACGTCCGGCGAACAGGTTGAATTTAGTTTAGCGTTTCCAACACAATGACCGTTGCGATCGGATCCAGGGCCCTGGTCGGAACTTGAACCGTCATACCGTCGCTGCTCTGGCTAAACTTCAAATTCTTGCGACCGTCCAACAGGTAAGCCTTCTTCACAGTCTTGCCCCACGCTGGCACGCGCAAACTTCCATCCACGGGCCAATCAAAGACATGCAAATAGACGCGGCCGGGTTTACTCGTGGCCCGGCCGAATGACAATTGCGTCGCGAACGGGCTCGCGGTCGTCCCATAAATCGATCCGCCGTTTCGTTTCATCCAGCCGCCGACGTCGCGCAGTCTTTCGACGCTCGGTGGCGGAATCAAACCTTCGGCCGTGGGACCGACATTCAAAAGATAGTTGCCGCCCTTGGACGCGATGTCGATTAGATTGCGAATGATGGTTTCCGAAGACTTCCACTTGTCGTCGTAAAACTTAAAGCCCCAGGTCGTGTTCATCGTCATGCAACTTTCCCAGTCAACTCCGGGCAAACCGTTGGCGGGAATCTGTTGTTCGGGGGTGCCAAAGTCGCCCGAGTATTCGCGATCGGTTTTGCTCATCCCAGCCATGCCCTGACGGCCTTTGCCGACGCGATTGTTAATGATGATGTTGGGCTTGAGACTGCGAACGTACTTGTAGAGGTCCTGGCCGTCCTCTTCGGTCCACCAATCCTGCCACTCACCGTCGAACCAGAGCACCGCCGGGTCATAATTCGTAATCAGCTCACGAAGTTGCTCTTTCATGTACTTGACGTACTCTTCCTTGCCGCCCGGTTTCATTTTCGTCGTGCGATTGCCGGCGGTCGGATCTTTTCCGGCCGCGTCCACATAGACCGCCGGATAATGCCAATCGAGGATTGAATAGTAGAAACAGAATTTCAGCCCCTGCTTTTTTGTCTCCGCGGAGAGCGCCTTGATTGGATCCTTCTGGTAAGGAGTTGAGTTAACAATGTCGTAGTTGGAAACTTTGCTGTCGTACATGGCAAAGCCGTCGTGATGTTTCGAGGTAATGACGATGTACTTCATGCCGGCATCTTTGCCGATACGCACCCATTCCTTAGCGTCGAACTTTACGGGAGAATTGGGGCGCGAATTTCTCGTAGTCAGCGCGAGGAATGTTGGCCCACTCCATAATCCATTCGCCGATTCGGGTTGAGCGCTGGCCTTTGTATTCGCCGGCGGGAACGGCGTACAAGCCCCAATGTATGAACATGCCGAAACGTGCTTCACGCCACCACTTCATGCGGAGGTTGCGGGCGGTTTTTGTTTCGGCTTGTCCGGCAAACTTTAGTTTGTCGTTGACTTCCTCGAATGGCTCGCCGGGAACAGCCGCGACAAACTGAAGCTTGTCGGACATTGTTGTGTCGCCCGAAGCACGCGGCTGAAACAGTTCGGTAACAAAAGCGGTGATCAGAAGTAGTAAAACCAGGCGCTTCATCTAAAGAACAGTCCTTTCTCAAAAGACGAGCAATGTCGCGGCGAAAATGCCTGCGTGAACTCCCTCTCGCCCTGAGTCTGTACAGGGACAGGGTTGGGGAGAGGGCGTTCAGGTCGGGTCAGCAACGCCCTCTTCCCCAGTCCCTTCTCCCAGAGGGGGAAGGGAGAAAGAGCCAACAACCAATCACGCACAGTCGATCACCTGCTAATTCAGAGAATTCTGAAGATTGGCTTCAACTCACCCTCAGCAATCTCGCTGCATGACCGGGTACGTCGTTGACGGTGAACCAGCCATCACGCTTACCGAACTTGTCACCCGTCCAATAATCGGTTACGTCGCTCAGCCCGGGCAGCCTGAATCGGAATGATCGCGGACTGTCATCCCAGTTGAAACAGCAAACCAGGCGCGCGTTTGCAAGGGTGACGGTTCCTACGTTCATTGAGTCATCTTCGAATCTGGCGGCTACTCCAGTAGGCGGCAGAACCTTTCTCAGCATCGCCAGACGATCCGGCGGAATCTTTGTTAGGTCATCACCCGACAGGAGCATTCCACCCGACGCGTAGATCGCGGTCGCGTGAAACTGAAACTCTTCCAGGGGTAGATCTCCCGCCAGGCAAATCGCGTCCGGATCGTTCCACCACAAGGTTCCGTTTTGCCAGTTGCGACTCAGGTTCTGACGCGCCGTACTCTTGATGCGGTCCCAGGAGCGCTTAATGTCGTTTGAGCTGCGCGAGCCATGAATCAAACCGAGCGAAGGCCACAGCGGATGATTGCAGCCGAGAATGAAACCGTCCCCGGCGCCGCGCAGGATCGCGCGCATGCCACGGCGGTAGGCTTCGATCCGCGTGGCGCGTGGATCGTGAAACTGCCCGCCGTGAATCGCGCCCCAGAAATTCCCATCGAGCTTGAAATAGGTGCAGCCCCATTCCTCCCGCATCGTCCGAAAGACTTTGGCAAGATGCTGCTGCGCTTCCGGATGGGTACCGTCGAGAGCATACCAGGGACCATGACGCCATCCGCCAAAAGTAACCTTGTCTGAGCGCAGCGGTTTTCCTTCGGCGTCTTTCACAAACCAGTCCGGGTGCTGTGCAAATAAGTGTGACTTTTCCTCAGCTACAAATGGCGCAACCCAGATCGCCGGCTCAAATCCGCGCGCGCGAATCTGCTTCAGCACCCCCTGCACATTTCCGCCGAACGCTGCTCCGGTTTCAAGCCAGTCGCCCATGGCCGGCTGATAGCCATCGTCGATTTGAATGTACTTGAGTTGCGGAGCGTTCTTTGCGATGAAGTCGAGATTGTTGAGTACCTGCTGCGCGGTAATCCGCGGTCCGAAGAAATACCATGAACACCAACCGGTGGGCGGTGTCTTGCCAAAGTGTGTTTGAAAGATCGGAGGATGGTTCGTGGCTAATCGTCCTGCCAACCCGGCGAGAAGCTGATCGCGATCCGATCCGGTGCGAAAAGTGAACTCCTCGAGTTCCCACGTTTCGCCAGGCTTCAACGTGAGGCCTTCAGTATCAATCACCACCTGCAAAGACGAATTGCGCAAGTAGAATTGACCGGCAAAACGCCGGCATGATGTGAACGCAAAGAGCTCATGCCCTTCATTTGGCGGCGACAGCGTCATCATGCCGTAAAAAACACGCGCCTCGGCAGGAGCCGGCAACTTGTAGTGCGAGGCATCGGTGTATTGGCTGTAGTTAACCGGCTGCCCGAGGGTGCCGCCCGTCTGCGTCAGCATCTGAAAACCTTCGCCGTAAAGTTTGGTGGCCGGTGATTTCGTGAGGGGAATGTCGAAGAGGACTACTTCTTTGACGCGTACTGACTTGCGTCCATGATTGATCAAACGCGAATTGCAGAGCGATCCGCGCCAACGCCGCACCAGCTCGACCTGCTTTGCCGGCGAGCCGTCGAGGGTCACAACTTTGCCGGAAGCTTCAGCGAGTTGGCTAACTTGATTTGGCTTGTTCTGAGCGTGAGCAAAATGGGAGACGGCCGCAACGATTGGCGAAGCCAGCGCGGCCTTAAGAACTTCGCGTCGCGTAATCCCCTCTGGCATTAAACCTGACCGCGCTCTCTCCGGCGAACGAATAGTTCTTCCTGTTTTGGTTCGGAATCGCACTCGATGGCCAGCGTCGTGATGGGATCATCGGGAGCTTTTGCGGGGAGGCCTTTGAAACGAATGTGATAATCGTCTTGTTCGAAATCGACTTTTTGTCCGCCGGCTAACAACGTCACTGACTTAACCTTGTTTCGCAAACCGGCGAATGCCAGGTTGTCGCCACCGCCCGGCCAGAAATGCACGTGCAGGTAGAGCGTATTGCCGTGCCGAGAGAAACTGCCGTTGCGCGAGCGACGTGGTTGACAGATATCCGCGCCGTAGAGTGCCGACCCGTTGCGATCCATCCAGCGCCCAACCGTGCTGAGAATTTGGATTGATTCCAGAGGTATCGAGCCATCCGGTTTCGGGCCGATATTGATCAGATAGTTTCCACCATCGTGCGCGCAAGTGATCAGATTACGAATGACCTGTTTGGGACTTTTCCAGGCATCGTCAGTGCGTTGATAGCCCCAGGAGTCATTCATCGTCATGCAACTTTCCCACGCCCGCCCGACTTCGGCTGCTTCAATTCGCTGCTCCGGGGTTGAAAAGTCGCCGGGGAGTTTGTTGCGGTTATTGACGATGATGTCGGGCTGGAGTTTGAAGACCATCTCGTTCATCTTTTCCGACTCCCAACCCTTTACATCCAGCGGCCAGGAGACGTCGTACCAGAGAATGTCGATCTTGCCATAGTTGGTAAGCAACTCGCGGATGTGTGTGTGAATGTAATCCACAAACCGGCGCCGCGCGGCTTCGTCCGTCGCACACCGGGCGCCGTCCGGATGGTGCCAATCCATGAGCGAGTAATAGAAGCCAACCCGCAGGCCTTCGGCGCGCGCAGCTTCGACGTATTCCTTGACCAGATCGCGGCCCGGTCCTTGTTTGGGAGCGCAGTAGTCGGTCGTCTGCGTAGCAAAGTTGCAGAAGCCTTCGTGATGTTTGGTGGTCATCACCATGTACTTCTGCCCGGCTTGTTTTGCCAGCCGCGCCCAGTCGCGCGCGAAGTTTGGCTTTGGTTTGAATTGTGCTGCCAGCTTCTGATATTCAGTTGCCGGCATACCCTCCATTTCCATGACCCATTCATGACGGCCGAGAATGCTGTAGAGACCCCAATGAATGAACATGCCGAACTTGGCTTCGTGCCACCATTTCATGCGGCGCTCGCGGTCGGCGATGATCGCCGGCGATTCTTCGGGCGGCTTTGGTTGCTGTTGCGCTTCTGCGCTGTCTGTAGCTGCGAACAACGACGGGTTTGAGACCGCTACCGCGGCACTCGCTCCAATTAACTTGAGATAGTTTCTTCTAGAGATGTGGTGATCGTCCATGTCGTTACCTTGCTGTTGAAAGACCACGCCCCTCTTCCGAAAGAAGAGAACAGAAGCCACTGCTCCTTAGGGCGTGGTCGCGATTGTTTGCGGTTAAAGCACAAATGAAGTCCGACAAACTTTTCAGTTTGCCTGACTCCCTCTCCCTTTGGGAGAGGGTTGGGGAGAGGGCTTAAGAGTCTCGCGCCTTAGCTACGTCCCTCTTCCCCGGCCCTTCTCCCAGAGGGAGAAGGGAGATATCCACTGCTTCTAATACGTCAATCTTATCCCAAACTGGATCTGCCTTGGCGTCGTGCCCTGGGCGAGATTCGAGATCTTCCCGACACTCGCCGCGATTGC
>Ga0193725_1000493_pt1:0-2500 | contig 11604 bp, 5 predicted proteins | sample H2a2metaG_FD_143058 | JGI IMG/M metagenome (GOLD analysis project Ga0193725, IMG submission 143058) | Soil microbial communities from a riparian zone of the East river system, Colorado, United States - H2a2 | ecosystem: Environmental > Terrestrial > Soil > Riparian zone | place: USA: East... | reverse complement strand
AAAACCGTATCTAGGGATTAGTCATTTCAAAGTGAATTTTCCCTAGATACACAATACACCTGTCATGATATTTGATTTTACAATAGAATCAATTTAAAAAAGACCTAACGTTAGGGATTTTTCAATAGGTAATGTTGCTCCAATACCCAACCAAAGAGCCACGACGGTACCAATCAAAAAGACGGTTGTTGCTACTGGACGCCGAAATGGGTTTTGGAACTTATTAACATTCTCCAAAAAAGGTACTGTTAATAATCCCGCGGGTACTGAAACCATTAAAAGAACGCCCAATAATTTATTGGGTACGGTACGAAGTATTTGAAATACGGGAAAAAAATACCATTCGGGCAATATTTCCAAAGGAGTTGCAAACGGATCTGCGGGTTCCCCAATCATTGATGGTTCGAGAACCGCTAAGCCTACGTTACAGGCAATAGTACCCAGAATAACTACTGGAAAAATATATAAAAGATCATTAGGCCATGCGGGTTCGCCATAATAATTATGACCCATCCCTTTGGCCAATTTCGCTCTTAATACAGGATCATTCAAGTCAGGTTTTTTTGTTATTGGGATAGGTGAATTCTTATAGATCCATCCTCCGAAAGAACCGGACATGATAATTTTTCATCATCCGGCTCGAGCACGAATCAAACGAACTGAATGCAGACATAGAAATTGTTTATATGTTAGTCACTCATATATCATGATTCTATGTAATAAAATGGATTGAATTCTTTTTTTTTCCGAAATTACAACTATCCATTGCAAAAAATTAAGTTCTTATTTTTAAGTAAATGCTTTTCACCCAAGTAAGTTTTCAAAATCAAAAGTTCTTTCTGGGTGATCTCAAACCTTTCGCCTGTTATACCTCGAAAAATGAATTTCGGAATTTGTGACATAGAAAGGATTTACTTGTTACTAATATAATACAACCCCCTTTTTCTTTAGATCTACTTGTTTAACTCCGATAGTATCATAAATTGAGTCAGTCAATGCATAGGAAATGAATGCATTTCCATACTATTAAGTTTAATGAAATACATATGACATAATCTAGATTATCTCATATTACTTATTTTACTGGATATTACGGAGCCTGTCTCATGCAGGATATGATCGAGTCTGATCATAGAAAAGATTATCTTCAAGCGAACCGGACTATCCTCTGTAGAGGACTGGCGCGGTGGTTGGAACAAAGACACATTTCAGTGTGAATTCAAATGTGGCAGATAAGATCAAGTCATATATCTGCATGGCCCAATCAATAGTTCAAGTCACACACTCCCATAATCCATTCTTTTTTCGGAGAGTTCCCTTCAACTATTCGTGTATGTCAAATCAAGAATCCAATTTATTTTCTTAAGTTGAAGGGAAATATCCAAATACATGTCTTATTAAAAAAAAATAATGCATATTTGTAGCAATGAAATACTATTACTCCTCCCCAAAATGATTGATTACAAATAGATAGGATTCATATTTTCTATAAAGGACCAGAAATTCCTTGCTTACGTATCATTGGAAAGTGTATTAACATGAATACGGCAGTAAGAAGAGGTAATACAAAAGTATGTAAACTATAAAAACGAGTCAAGGTAGATTGTCCCACACTAGCGCTGCCGCGCAATAACTCTACCACCGAGGATCCTATTACAGGAATAGCGTCGGGTACACCTGTTACAATTTTGACTGCCCAATAACCGATTTGGTCCCAAGGTAAGGAATAACCAGTTACACCAAAGGATGCAGTCAATACACCCAAAACTACACCTGTAACCCAAGTCAATTCGCGAGGTTTTTTAAAACCACCAGTGAGATACACGCGAAATACGTGCAAGATCATCATTAAGACCATCATACTTGCTGACCATCGATGAACTGATCGGATTAACCAACCAAAGTTAGCCTCAGTCATTATATATTGAACAGAAGCAAAAGCCTCCGTAACGGTTGGACGATAATAAAAAGTCATAGCAAAACCCGTCGCGACTTGGACTAAAAAACAAGTAAGTGTAATTCCTCCTAAACAATAAAATATATTGACATGAGGAGGGACATATTTACTAGTTATATCATCGGCAATCGCCTGAATCTCAAGACGTTCTTCGAACCAATCATAGACTTTATTGAGATAGGTAAACCAAGGGACCCCCCTGAGAACCGTATATGAGAATTTCATCTCGTACGGCTCAAACAAAAATACTCAAATACTGGTTATTTTGAAAACAGATATGTGTAATAGAAAGTTTTCAACTTCTTAACTTAATCCTACGATTCCAGTCTTTTTTGAAGATAAAAAAAATAGAAATCCAAAAGCTATTCTTAGTGTTTATAATGCCAAACTTTCAAGTCGGCTCACTCGTCTTTTCTCTTGATCCTTACCGGCCTCTTGAATATTCTATTATTTACTTCATTTTTTTTTTTTTTTATTTTTTATGTAATAAATTTTTACTTCTTTTTTTTTTTTTTTTTTTTTTTAAAATTTTTTTTTTAAATA
>Ga0193725_1000492_pt1 | contig 11684 bp, 7 predicted proteins | sample H2a2metaG_FD_143058 | JGI IMG/M metagenome (GOLD analysis project Ga0193725, IMG submission 143058) | Soil microbial communities from a riparian zone of the East river system, Colorado, United States - H2a2 | ecosystem: Environmental > Terrestrial > Soil > Riparian zone | place: USA: East River... | reverse complement strand
CTCAGGCATGGGTCAACTCGCTGAGAATGTCAGAATTCAACCTGGTTACCGCAACCTGAGTGCACGCATCGGTGGCTATCCTTAACGGTTCCATGCCACGCGGCCGCTTCGCGAACTGAATCACGCCTCACCAACTTTGACGATCTGCTTACCCAGGTTCTCACCGCTGAACAACCCGATGAAAGCTCGCGGCGTGTTTTCAAATCCTTCCACCACGGTTTCCGCGTATTTCAGCTTGCCTTCAGAGAGCCACTGGGCTAATTGCATAGCGCCTTCAGGAAATCTTGCGGCGTAGTCAGTGACAATAAAACCGCGCATCAGCGCGCTATTAATTAAGAGGTAAGGCTGTGGGCGTGGCCCGACATCAGGTCTGTCCAGGTTGTAGAAAGAGATTTGACCGCAGATGATCACGCGCGCGCCATGATGGAGCAGGGGCATCACCGCGTCTGAAACTTCGCCGCCAACATTGTCGAAGTATATGTCGATGCCGTTCGGGCACGCACTCTTCAATGCTTCTCGTATGCCATCCGGGTTCTTGTAATTAATGCCAGCATCGACGCCGAGCTCTGCCGTCAGATAGCGGTTCTTTTCGTCGCTGCCGGCGATGCCGACTACACGACAGCCTTTGATCTTTGCGATCTGGCACACGGTCATTCCCACTGCACCGGCCGCACCCGACACGACGACTGTCTCGTCTTGTTTCGGTTGACCGATGTCGAGCAAACCAAAATAAGCAGTCAGTCCCGGCATGCCCAGGACGCCGAGCGCCGTCGTGACCGGAACACCTGGAGGAACTTTCATCAAGGCGTCTGCTTTCGCGGCGTTGTAAAGCCGCCAGCCAAACATGCCCGTGACGATATCTCCCGGTTGAAATTTGGCTGAACGCGATTCAGTCACTTTGGCCACAGCCCCGCTTTCGATGACCTGACCAACTTCAAACGGAGGAATGTAAGAGCGGCCTTCGCGCATGCGGCCGCGCAGGTATGGATCGACCGAGATGTAAAGCGTGCGCACCAAAACTTCGCCCTCGTTTGGCTGCGGAACTTCGACATCGACGATGCGGAAGTTCTCGAGCGTAGGCATGCCGGACGGACGACTGCCGAGCCGAATCTCTCTGTTTTGCATGGCGAGATGATAAGCCGGAATGGTTGAAGGAAAAAGGCGCGAGAATTTTGTGCGTGCCAACACTGAAGCGAGGGCAGAGGTTCGTTTGCGAAGCTTAGGCCCGAAGGGCGCAATAGCCACGCCCGTAAGGGCGTGGTCGGATTCGTCTTGATCAGTCTTGAGGCCCGAAGGGGCCGGCACTTCATACCCGCGATGTCATCGGTCATAGTCTCTGTGCCGCACCTTCGGCGCTCTTCGTCTTGACCTGTTTCTGATCCACGCCCTTACGGGCGTGGCTATTGCATGACGGCCCTTCGGGCCTAAGCGCAGGGAACAGCCTCGTCGGGACAATCCAAATTCTCCCACCAGCAACTGTTCTGAGCTTACTAAAGAGTTTTGTCGGACATTCACAATGAAAGACGGAAGTTATCCCGTTGCAATCCTTCATGCCTCACTTTCGTACATCATATTGAACGGCAAAATTGAGCGCAATCCTCCGTCAAGGAAGCGGACGATGCAATCATCCATCAGACTTACGCTCTTACATGCGTAGCTGAAGTTGGAAACACGGTTTTTCATTGGTGGTGGGCCAACGCTCACGTGGAGAGTCATTGGATGAAGTTTTCCCGTTTTCGTTATCTGCGTTCTGCGAGATTCGCACTCGTTGCCGTCTTCTCTATTTTCCTTGTCACTAGTTTTACCGGGCTCTATTTCACTCGTGTACTTGCGCCTACCGTTCTCGCCCGCACCCAGATAGAAACGATACCCGCGGACATTCCGCAATCCGGTGATTGTGATCTGGATTGGGTCATCTTTCACGCCGGAGCGCGCGAGGGCGTCGACCCGCGGCTTATTCATGCCGTCATTCAGCAGGAATCAAAATACGATTCGGATGCGCTCTCTCCCGCCGGGGCGCGCGGCCTTATGCAATTGTTGCCGAGCACGGCAAAACGATTTGCCTGCGACGATACGAAGGATGAGACTTGTAACGTCGACGCGGGAACCAAATATCTGGCCTGGCTTTTGAAAAGATTCAATGGCGATGTGAAGTTAGCCCTCGCGGGTTACAACGCCGGCGAAGGGTCAGTGGATAAATACCAGGGCGTGCCGCCTTATCCCGAGACGCAAGACTACGTAAGCAAGGTCGTCGCGAACTACGGAAAAACTTATCACCCGATCCTGGAACCCGAAGACGCCAAGATGGCGTTCGGTCTTATCAAATAGTCACAGAAAAACGCGGATTGAAGACTTAGCCGCGAAAAAGCGAGGGGCACAGACAAGAGCGCTGAAAATCGTTTGCGTCTTTTGTGGCTGCTCCGTTCACGTTACTTATCCGCGTCTATCTGCGGCTGAAGTCTTCACTTTTCGGCCAGGGCGCGCGACGGGGAGAAGTGATCTTTTTCAAGATTGGCCGTATGTCGGGCGACTATCTGCCAGCCCGCCGTGCGCTTCATCCAGACGTTGGTAATACAGAACTGACGATTGATCTCTGTTCCCTCAAACTTCGCTTTCGCCGTGATGCAGTAACTCGACACCGCGGTGTCACCATAGGCGCGGATCTTCAAATTGTCCTTGTCGTATCTCTCGATCGTGGCTTTGTCCGAAGCCTGACGCACTTCGGCCATAACCGCCGGTTTGTCAACACAGATACCAATCGGAGCTGTCACCATGATGTCATCGGCGTAAATTCGATCAAGGACATCGACCTCAAGTCGCATTTCGGTCTGGGTAAGTTCCTCTTCCAACGTCAAAATCTCTTTCTCAACCTCGTTCATCGGTTCATCTCCTTTTGAATCAGTTAGAGTTCCTTTCTCATTAACACCTCGCGAAAGGGTGTAGGGTGTAGGGTGGTAGGGTGTGGAAAGCGAGAAGTGCGGGCGTTTGTCATGGGTTGATACTCGGTTGGTTCTCCTGTCTTCATCTTTCTACACCCCGACACCCTACCCCCGACCCCCGACCCCCACACCCTACCCCCGACACCCTTTCGCGAGGTGTTGAGAATTTCCAATTTCAATCATTGCCGGCGGCGGCCCGAATTTTGTTGCTGCGATCTTAACCGTCTCATAGAATGAGCGCGGCTTAATCAGGAAGATACGCTCAGGACCAACGCCAAGTCCTTCGCAAGTTCGGAAAAGTCTCGGAAAGAGTACGGTAAGGACCGCGAACTGGAATGTTCTGGCAAACGAAAACGTCTTACGAGTTTGGCCCCTTTCGCGTGGACGAGCGCGAACGGCGATTGTTGCGCGATGGTGAGGTAGTGCCACTAACGCCAAAGGTTTTCGACATTCTCCTCGTCTTTGTGCAAAACAGCGGGCACATTCTGAGCAAGGACGAGGTGATGAAACTCATTTGGCCGGACACCGCGGTCGAGGAAGGAAACCTCGCTCGAAACGTTTCGACCTTGAGAAAGGCGTTGGGCGAAGGACCAATGAATCACCGGTACGTTGAAACGGTTCCCTGGCGCGGCTACCGGTTTATGGCAAACGTCCATGTGGTGCGCGACGAACCGGGGCGGCCAGCAATCGATTCGATTGCAGTCTTGCCTTTCGTGAATGTCGGCGGTGACTCAAACCTGGAATACCTCTCGGACGGAATTGCAGAAAGTCTTATCAACAACCTGTCCCAGTTGCCACATCTAAGAGTCACATCGCGTAGTTCGGCCTTTCGCTACAAAGGACGCGAAACAGACGCGCCGGCGGTAGGGCGCGAATTGAATGTGCAGGCGGTAGTCATGGGTCGCGTTGCTGACCGCGAGGACATGCTATCAATTGGCGTGGAGCTGGTAGATGCGCGCGATGACCGTCACCTCTGGGGTGCGCAGTACAATCGGCAGTCGGCGGACATCCTGACGATGCAGGAGACTATCGCAAATGAAATCACAGAGAAGCTGCGGCTGAAGCTGACCAGCGAAGAGCAGCAACGACTGGCCAGACGCCATACGGAAAGTGCCGAGGCCTACCACCTCTATCTGAAGGGCCGCTATCACTTCAACAAGCTGACACTGGACGGAGTGGAAAAGGGAGTCACGTACTTCCAGCAGGCGATCGAAAAGGCCCCGCGCTACGCCCTGGCTTACACGGGATTAGTTGACTGTTACAACTATCTCGCCAAACGGGCGGAAGCAAGAGCAGCCGCGACCCGGGCCCTGGAGTTGGATCAAACGCTGGGAGAGGCTCACGCTTCACTGGCCTTTCACAGATTTCTCTATGATTGGGACTTTGCGGGCGCCGAAAAAGGGTTCAAGCAAGCTCTTGAATTGAACCCCAACTATGCTGAAGCTCATCATTGGTATGCCATCTATTTGGCCAACATGGGTCGGCACGATGAGGCCGTGCCGCTTGGGAAACGAGCGGTCGAGCTTGATCCACTCTCGCTTTTGATGAACATGACCCCGGCATTAATCTTCTACCTTGCGCGTCAGTACGACCGTTCGGTGGAAGTACTTCAGAAAATCATTGAGATGGAACCAAACTTTCCCGCGGCGCACAGTGTGCTCGGGAACGCTTATACCCAGGCCGGAATGTATGAACAGGCGATGGGCGAATATCAGAAAGTGCTGGAGCTTTCCAAAGGCGCGACGGTCGTGGAGACGGCGATGAAAGTGGTCGTCGCCCATGCGTACGCCCGTTGGGGAAAAAGAAGCAAGGCAATGAAGATGCTTGACGCAGTCACTAAGGCGAACGCCACAGGCACCTGTGTGTCGCCGTATTCGGTCGCCGGAATCTATGCCGCGCTGGGCCAGAGCGAGCCGGCATTCGAGTGGCTCAACAAAGCCTGCGAGCAGCACGATCTTCAGTTGGTCAGCCTGAAAGTGGATCCAAGTCTTGACGGCGTTCGCTCGGATCCACGTTTCAAGGACCTCATCAGACGCATCGGGCTCTGAGTTTGGAGTGCGGTGACTTGTCACCGCTCTGGTATCGCCTTTCGGAGCCATCGACATTGAGGAAAAGCGGTGACAAGTCACCGCACTCCAAATTATGAGTCTTGCCTCCGGCACACGCCTGGGTCGCTACGAAATCCGCGCAAAGATTGGCGCAGGCGGGATGGGCGAGGTTTATCTGGCGCAAGACACTAAATTGGATCGCAAAGTCGCGCTGAAGATTTTGCCGGCTGATGTCGCTGCTGATCGCAACCGCATGAGCCGTTTTGTTCAAGAGGCAAAAGCTGCGTCGGCGCTGAACCATCCCAACATCATTACGATTCACGAAATCGAGCAGATCAACTCGGTGAATTTCATCGCCACCGAGTTTATAGACGGCGCGACGCTGCGCGAGAGGATGCGGAAAGCGCAGCCGCCGCTCGGTGAAATTCTCGATGTCGCCATTCAGGGTGCGAACGCGCTCGCCGCGGCCCACACGGCAGGGATTGTGCATCGTGACATTAAGCCCGAGAACATCATGATCCGTCTTGATGGAATCGTGAAAGTCCTGGACTTTGGTCTCGCGAAATTAACTGAGCGATTGCCTCCGGACTCGGTTGACACCGAGGCGCCTACCAGTTTTAAGACAGATCCGGGCACCGTGATTGGAACAGTTGTCTACATGTCGCCGGAACAAGCGCGCGGGCTTCAAGTGGATACGCGCACCGATATCTTCAGCCTCAGTGTGGTGTTGTATGAAATGGTGGCTGGGTGTTTACCATTTCAAGGATCCACATCGAGCGAAGTACTGGCTTCGATTCTCAGCGAGAAAGAGCCGCCGCCATTGGCGCGGTTTGCGCGCGATGTGCCGGCTGAATTAGAGCGGATTGTCGAGAAGGCGCTCCGCAAAGATCTTGAAGAACGATATCAAACTGCGAAGGACATGCTGCTTGATTTGCGTCGGTTGAAACGCAAGTTGGAGGTTGATGCAGAGATAGAGCGCACTGTGCCGCCAGAACTGAAAAGCGCACCGGGCGAGGCGGGACCTTCGGGCAGCCAGGACGCCAGCTCGACCGCACAGGCTTCATCTGCGCAGACGACGAGGCTCGAAAGCACCCGCAAGACATCGAGCGTCGAGTACGTCGTCACCGAGATCAAGCGGCACAAGCACGCCGCAGCTGCCATTCTGGCTGCTATCATGCTGCTCTCGGTTGCGGGTGTTGCTTACTACTTCTACTCCGTGCGAGGCGTCAGCGGTGCGGCCATTGATTCCATTGTCGTTTTGCCTCTCGTCAACGCGAGCAACGATCCAAACACGGAGTATCTGTCGGACGGAATCTCTGAGGCGCTGATTAACAGCCTCACCGAGTTGCGGCAGTTACGTGTCGTTGCGCGCACCACAGCGTTTCGTTACAAGAACAAGGAGGCTGACCCACAGCAGGTCGGCCGAGAGTTGAATGTGCGGGCGGTTTTGATGGGTCGAGTGCGCCAGATGGGTGACACGTTGAACATCCAGGTGGACTTGGTTGATGCCACCACGGGCGCGCAACTTTGGGGCGAGGTGTATGAACGCGAAGCCTCGGACGTGCTCTCGATCAAGCAAGCCGTTACGCGCGAGGTCACCGAGAAGCTCAGGCTGAGACTGTCCGGTGACGAGCAGCGGCAACTTACCAAGCGCGATACGACGAACGCCGAGGCCTACCAGTCCTACTTGAGGGGGCGCTACTACTGGAACAAGAGGTCCGCGGAGGGAATCAGAAAGGCGATCGAGCAATTTCAACAGGCAATTGATCGCGACCCGAATTACGCTCTCGGCTATGTCGGCCTGGCCGATTGCTACCTGCAGCTGGAGCAGTATGCCGGTGTCCCTTCAAGCGAAACGGTGCCGAAAGCCAGAGCTGCTGTGGATCGCGCCCTCCAGCTTGACGACTCGCTGGCGGAGGCGCATGCATCCTCAGCATCGATATATCAGAAGCTGTGGCGCTGGGCGGAGGCTGAGGCGGAATTCAAGCGCGCTATCAGCCTTAATCCCAATTACCCGACGGCGCATCACTGGTATGCTTATTATTTCTACGTAAAACGGCAATTCGACGATGCGATGAGAGAAATCAAGCGGGCGCATGAACTTGATCCACTTTCACCAGTCATCAGCGAGAACGTCGCGATGGTTTTTCTCTTAAAAAACGACCTCAATTCTGCGATTGAACAGTGCCAGAGGACCATCGAACTCGATCCCGGCTTTGCGGATGCACACTATGTTCTGGGTTTCGCCTACCTCAAGCGGGGACGTAACGAAGAGGCTACGGCGGAGTTTCAGAAAGCAGTCGAATTATCCAGCCGAGCGGCCACATATTTGGGCAACTTAGGATACTGCGACGCGGTGACAGGAAGGCGGGCTGAAGCATTGGCGATAGTGAAAGAGCTGGAAGAGAAACATGCCAGGGGCGAGTCCAGCGGATTGTTCTTAGCTGGAGTGTATGCCGGTCTCGGAGATAAAGATCAGGCCTTCGCCTGGCTCGAAAAGGATTTTCAGCGGCGCAGCGGCCAGTTGCCGACTGTTGCATGGAGGCTGCACTTTGAAGGCCTCCGCAGCGACCCGCGCTACGCGGACCTCGTGCGCCGCATGGGGCTGTCGCAGTGACCTGATTGAAGGGAAAGCTATTGACTATTAGTGCCGGCACAAAACTAGGTCGTTACGAAATCCGCGCAAAGATTGGCGCGGGCGGGATGGGTGAAGTCTATCTGGCGATCGATACAGAGTTGGATCGCACAGTCGCGATCAAAATTCTTCCCGCCGACCTCGCTTCGGACACTCAGCGCCTGCAGCGGTTCGTTCAGGAAGCAAAAGCAGCCTCGGCCTTGAATCATCCGCACATTCTCACGATTTATGAGATCGGTACCACCGAGAGTTCGCGTTTCATCGCCACTGAATTCATCGATGGAGACACACTCCGTCCGCACATCGGCGCCGGGATGAAATTGGCGGAAGTGCTCGAGATCGCGATTCAGGCGTGCAGTGCGCTGGCGGCTGCGCATGCCGCCGGCATCATCCATCGCGACATCAAGCCCGAGAACATCATGGTCCGGCGCGACGGTTACATTAAGGTGCTTGATTTTGGTCTGGCGAAATTGACCGAGCCGAAAGGCTCGACGACCGACACTGAAGCTCCTACCCGGGCAATGGTAAACACGGGCGCGGGCACGGTGATGGGGACCGCGAATTACATGTCGCCGGAACAGGCAAAGGGAACGCACGTGGACGAGCGCACCGATTTGTGGAGCCTGGGAGCCGTGCTCTACGAAATGGTCACCGGACATGTGCCGTTCGCCGGCGAGACACCGACCGAAACTATTTCCCTGATTCTGCAAAAGGAACCTGCGCCGCTGGTTCGCTATGCGCATGAAGTGCCTGAAGAACTCGAGCGCATCGCCACGAAGGCTCTGACAAAAGATCGGGAAGAGCGCTATCAGACGGCCAAGGACATGCTGATCGACTTGCGTCACTTGAAACGCAAGCTGGAAGTTGACGCCGAAATCGATCGCACCGTGCCGCCTGAACTACGTGCTGCGGTATCGACGGGCGGTGCTCCGGGTGGAGCTTCGACGGCGTCCGGCGCGGTGGCGGCGACATCGGTGGCCAGCGCTCCGCACGGCGCATCGAGCGCAGAGTACATCGTTAGCGAGATTCGCCGGCATAAAAAGGGCGCGGTCATGGTCGCGGGCGTCTTGATTGTCGCCCTGGTCGTCGCCGGGTTCTTCTACTTCTCGCGCAAAAAGCCGGCACTTACGGAAAAGGACACGGTATTGCTCGCTGATTTTGTGAATACCACCGGCGAGTCCGTATTCGACGGCACTTTGAAGCAAGCGCTCGCGGTGCAGCTTGGCCAGTCACCCTTCCTCAATATTTTTCCAGACGAGCGAGTGAATGAAACCCTGCGGTTCATGGGAAAGCCGGCGAATGAACGCATCACCAAAGATGTGGCAAAGGAAATCTGTGCACGCCAGGGCATCAAAGCGATGATCGTCGGGTCGATTGCCGGCCTGGGCAGTCATTACGTCATCACGATCGAGGCGATCAACGCGCAAGCTGGCGACGCCATAGCGCGCGAGCAAGCCGAAGCCGATAATAAAGAGCAAGTCCTCAAAGCGCTGGGCAAAGCTGCTTCGCAACTCAGAGAGAAGTTGGGCGAGTCTTTGAGTTCGATCAAGAAGTTTGACGCGCCGATTGAACAGGCCACGACCTCTTCGCTCGAAGCTCTCAAAGCTTTCTCGCAGGGGAACGAGCAAAGAATCGTGGGAAATCAACCTGAAGCCATCCCTTTTTACAAACGGGCCATCGAGCTGGATCCGAACTTCGCCATGGCTTACGCCAGGCTGGCCGTAATGTACCAAAACCAATTCCAGACAGAGCTGGCCGCCCAGTTTTCGCAGAAAGCGTATGACCTGCGCGATCGAGTGAGTGAGCGGGAGCGGTTCTATATCTCGGAGAAATATGCCAGCTATGTCACCGGCGATCGCGACGAGGCCACCAATGTCTTGAAGGCCTGGGCGCAAAGCTATCCAAACGACTACATACCTCATAACAATCTGGCGGTAAATTACAGTCTGTTTGGCCAATACGAGGACGCACTCAAGGAAAGTCGCGAGGCCGTCCGCCTCAGCCCGAACAATGCAACCGCGCAGGGCAACTATGTAGAAAACTTCATCAAGCTGAACCGGTTTGACGAAGCCCGACAAGTTCTCGAGCAAACGCTGGGACAAAATCCCGAACGGCCCGTCTATCACTTCTATAGTTCTCAGCTGGCATTCCTGCGCGGCGATCAAGAGACGATGAAAAGAGATCTGGACTGGTGGGAGAAACGGCCGAAGCAAACGGATTTTTTCGATTTCCAGGCCGCTACCGCCGGGTTTTACGGACAGTGGCATAAGTCCCTGGACTTTAATCATCGGTCCATCGAAATGATGATCAGCCAGGATCGGAAAGAAAACGCCGGACAGATTGAAACTTATGTTTCGTTTCTCGAAGCGATCGTGGGCAGATGCCAGCAAGCCAGGGAGGGTGCAGCGCGAGGCGTGGCGCTTTCACGCGACAGAATTGGATTGGGTAATGCTGCGATGACTCTGGCGTATTGCAACGAGTTGGGCCAGGCTCAGTCATTGTTAGACGAGATACTGAGGCGTTACCCCAAAGATACGCCCACGATTGGGGTGCTGGTCCCGATGGTTCGCGCGGCGATGGAAATGAATCGCGGCAATGGGGCCCAGGCAATCGAAATACTGCGACCGGCCGGTCGGTTTGAGTTAGGGATCATTGCCGGTTTCTGGCTGACCTACGTCCGGGGTGAGGTTCTTTTGCGCGAGAAGGCAGGTAACGAAGCCGCGGCCGCGTTTCAAAAAATTCTCGATCATCGCGGCATAGAACCAATGTCGCCACTGTACCCTCTGGCTCATCTCGGACTGGCGCGAGCTTCAGTCTTAAGTGGCGACACTACCAGGGCGCGAAAGGAATATCAGGATTTTCTGGCCGTGTGGAAGGACGCTGACGCGGATCTTCCGGTTTTGCAGCAGGCCAGGGACGAATACCTAAAACTAAAATAAGAAGGAGAAAAGCATGGCATTATCAAGTTTAGCCGGCAAGAATCTGGGGATGCTCTTGCTCGGTTTGTGGTTGATTCTCACGGGTCTCCTGCCGCTACTTAACGTCAAACTCTCTCCAACGGTAACTACTGGTCTGGCCGTGCTCGGCATCGTCGCGGGCATATTGATTCTGCTCCGCCGTTAGGACGTCTTACCCTCGCTTTGCCGACCTCGTGCGGCGCGTCGGGCTGCCCCAGTGATTTGAGTGAAAGAAAAGTATTGGCTATCAGCGCTGGCACAAAACTCGGTCGTTATGAAATCCGCGCAAAGATTGGCGAGGGCGGGATGGGCGAGGTTTATCTGGCGGAGGATAGAAAGCTCGATCGCAGAGTCGCGCTGAAAATTCTGCCGCCGGAATTTGCTGAAGATAAAGACAAGATGAGCCGGTTTGTCCGTGAAGCCAGGTCCGCTTCTGCGCTCAATCATCCCAATATCATTACGATTTACGAAATCGGTGAGACCAGCGGCACTCATTTCATCGCTACCGAATACATCGAAGGAGAAACTCTCCAGGCGCGACTAAGAGAGGAATCGTTCAGTCTCAGGTCCACCCTTGAGATTGCTCTGCAAGTAGCCTCTGCTCTGGACGCGGCGCATCGGGCAGGCATCGTTCACCGCGACATCAAGCCCGACAATGTGATGGTTCGCCAGGACGGGATTGTTAAAGTCCTTGATTTTGGCATTGCGAAGCTGACCGCGACAAAGACTTCAAAAGTCGAAACTGAAGACGAAACCAGAGCACAGGTTAGAACGAGAGTGGGTGTCATTATGGGAACGGTTGCCTATATGTCGCCCGAACAAGCGCGCGGCCAGGAGACGGACGCGCGAACGGACATTTGGAGTTTTGGTTGTGTGCTCTATGAAATGCTGACCCGCCAAAAACCGTTTCAGGGCGACACGATAACCGATGTGCTGGCGAACATCATCCATCGAGAGCCTGCTTCGATTCTCGTACATCGCAAAGATGCGCCCGCTGAACTTGAGCGCATAGTCACAAAGACGGTGTGCAAAAACAAAGACGAGCGTTACCAGTCGGCGAAGGAATTGTTCAACGACTTGAAGCAATTGCAAACTCGAATGTTGG
>Ga0193725_1000491_pt1 | contig 11693 bp, 9 predicted proteins | sample H2a2metaG_FD_143058 | JGI IMG/M metagenome (GOLD analysis project Ga0193725, IMG submission 143058) | Soil microbial communities from a riparian zone of the East river system, Colorado, United States - H2a2 | ecosystem: Environmental > Terrestrial > Soil > Riparian zone | place: USA: East River... | reverse complement strand
GACATGAATCTTCGGCACCTGAGTGCTCAAACGTATGTTGCCTTCGTTTTCGACCAGCACGATCGTGCCCGATTCGGCGATGGCAAAGTTGGCCCCGGTAATTCCCATCCCCGCCGAAAGGAATTCATTGCGCAGCCGCTTCCGGGCCATAGCGGTTATTTCGGCTACCTCATTGGGCCGACCTTCACGCAGTTTTTCCTCGAAGAGGTCGGCGATCTGGCCGCGAGTTTTGTGAATGGCAGGCACGATGATGTGTGAAGGCTTTTCCTGCGCGAGCTGGATGATGTACTCGCCGAGATCGGTTTCCACCGGCCGCACGTCCGCGGCTTCGAGCGCGTGGTTCAGCTCGATCTCTTCGGTCGCCATCGATTTACTCTTGACGACGGACTTGACTCCGCGCGCGCGCGCCAGCTCGATAATGTACCGGCTTACGTCGTCGCCGGTCCGGGCCCAATAAACCTTGCCACCATGCGACTGAACTTTCTCAACCAGTTGTTCAAGGTAGTAGTCAAGATTATTGATCGTGTGTTCTTTCACTCGCCGTGCTCGTTGCCGTAGTGCTTCCCAATCGGAAACAGAGGTGATCGCGTCCCGCCGTCGCTCGATAAACGTGGTCGTTGCGGCTTTGAGCGCGCCCTGAAGAACATTGTTCTCGAGAGCGGCGTGCGAGCGTTGCGTAAGATCGGGATTGGGAATGCTCATATCAATGTTTGGCAGCCTTCAGTGCGATTCAATCAAAGGCATGAGACTTCGTTTAGCTGGGAACGCGGGCGCCCTCGCCCGCAACGCGTGTTCAGCTCAGATCCATTTCATCGGACTACTTCGAGAACCGTGTTCGCGCTTCGCGCTCAATGCGGGCGAGGGCGCCCGCGCTCCCATTCATTGCTTCGCCAATAATTCCGCCAAGTGCATTGTCTTTACCGGCGATCCAGCGCGACTAAGGCCGCCGGCAATCTGCATCAAGCAACTCGAGTCGTTAGCAACGACATACTCGACACCACTGTTTGCGATCCTCGCCAGCTTCTCCTGGAGGATCGCGTTTGAGATCTCGCCGTACTTGACCGAGAACGTTCCGCCAAAACCACAGCACGTGTCCGGCGCTTCCATTTCGACGAAATCGACATCGCGCACCGCACGAATCAAACGTCGCGGCTGATCGGAAATACCAAGCTCACGCAGCAGGTGACAGGCGTCGTGATAGGTGAGCCGGGCAGGGAAGCGCGCGCCGACGTCTTCGACTCCCATTTCGTTGACAAGAAATTCCGAGAACTCGCGCAAACGGGGCAGCACGCGAGTCAGTCGTTTTTGCCATTCCTGGTCATCGGGTCCATGAAATAATTCGCCATAGTAATTACGCGCCATCGCCGTGCAGGAACCTGACGGGGCTATTATGAAGTCCGCGGGATCAGTCTCGAAGACCTGGACAAAATGCTCGGCCATCGCACGCGCTTCCGGGCGATATCCGGTATTGAACGCCACCTGCCCGCAGCAGGTCTGCGCATCATTGAAGCTGACCTCGACGCCCAGCCGCCGCAGCGTCGTCACCATAGCTTCGCCGACGTCGGGAAACATTTGATCGACCAGACAAGTAATGAATAGAGAAACGCGCATGATTAGCAGCCACAGATTCTCACAGATAGACACGGATTTACTTTGGATTTCTGATCAGTGTTCATCTGTGTGAATCTGTGGCTATTTCTTAACTCGACACGACCGGATTACGCAGCGTGCCCAGCCCTTCTATCTCGACTTCAAAAACATCCCCAGCCTTCAGCAACACGGGTGGATCACGAAAGATGCCCACGCCTTCAGGTGTCCCGGTCGCAATCACGTCGCCCGGTTCCAGCGTCATGCCCTGCGAAAGATAGGAGACGAGGTAAGCAACCTGGAAAATCATCTTTCCGGTATTTGATGACTGCATCACTTCGCCGTTCAAACGGCCTTCGATTTTGAGCGCCTGAACGTCTTTGATCTCATCGCGGGTAGTAATGAACGGACCGAGTGGCGCGAAAGTATCCAGACCCTTGCCACGCGTCCATTGTCCGTCGCCGAATTGCAGGTCGCGTGCGCTGACGTCATCGATCAAGGTGTATCCAAAAATGTGCTCAAGCGCTTCTGCCTCACTGATTCGTTTCGCTCTTCGACCGATTACTACGGCCAGTTCTGCTTCATAATCGACTTTAGCACTTATAAGCGGCAGCACGATCGGTGCGTTATGGGCACTCAGCGAATTCGGAAGCTTGTTGAAAAGAAGAGGCGCTTCCGGTGGCGCAGCTCCACCTTCTATCGCATGGTCAACGTAGTTACGACCGATAGCCAGAATCTTGCCAGGGTACACGGCTGGGAGGAATTCGATCGAGTCAAAGGACAGCGCCGTGCCTAACTTAATATCAGCTAAGAGGGCGTCGATGTCGCGAATGGCTGACTCCCCGCGGTTGATTACATCCTGAGTCCGGGTAGCCTGGAGCAACCAGCTCGGCGGTCCCCCGCCAGACTCTTTGAGCGCACGAGCCAGTTTTGCAACATCGTAGACGACATCGTCGACCAGCACGCCGAGCCGTTGCTCAGCCGATTCATTTGTTTTGAATTGCGCCAGTTTCATTGTTGTGTACTCCCGGGAACCGAGCTCTTATTTTTCTTTCAACCTTGATTCAGGTAAATGTACGCGAGTGGCGGAAACGATCAATGGCCACGGCAATTACGATGATTCCGCCGATGATAATTTCCTGTATATAATTGGGCCATCCCATCTGTTGGCAGCCGTTGCGCAAAAACGCCATTATCAATGCCCCAATCATCGAACCGAGAATGCTCCCTTCGCCGCCAGATAAGCTTCCCCCTCCGATCACTACGGCGGCAATGATGTCGAGTTCAGCGCCGACGGCAACGGTCGGGTCGCCCTGTCTAAGGCGCGACATCTGAGTTACGCCGGCCAGCCCAAAGTAGAGCCCTGCCAGCGAGTAAATCCAGATCTTAAGACGTACGACTGGAATGCCGCAGGCCCGGGCGGCCGACTCGTTCGAACCGAGCGCAAAGACGCGCCGCCCGAAGACCGTATTGCGCAAGACAATCGCCGTCAGCACTGACAGAAGCAACGCGACCCAAACGCCCGGCGCGAGCAGCAGCCATGATGGCGTCGGAAAAGTGACGGCCAATTCATTGACCCACGTCTGCGGTACGTTAACGGTTTGCTGTCCGGCGATCCATTTCGCGACGCCTCTCGCGATGCCGAGCATGCCGAGCGTGGCGATGAACGGCACGACGCGCAATCCGGTGATAACGAGGCCGTTGACTAATCCGACCAGACCGCCGACGAGAACACCGGCCAGGACGGCGATCGTAGGAGGATAACCGGCGCGCAGCAAAAGGGCCGTCACCACACTCGATAGAGCGATGATCGATCCAACCGAGAGATCGATGCCTCCGCTAACTATGATCATCGTCATCCCGATCGCACCGATGGCCACGATCACGGTCTGAGCTAGCACGATGCGCAGATTAAAGGGCGAGAGATACCGCGCCGGCGATTCCGTCAAAAGGGCGAAGACCGCTATTACTAAAATCAGCCCGAGAAACGGGCCGAGCCTTGCCAGCCACCCTCTGAGGAACGTTGCTAAAGACTTCTGGTCTGTCGAGGCGGCAACCATTAAGCTCTCGCTTCCTCCATCGTTCCGTTCGAGATGATGTTGCCTGCTTCGACTTCGCCGCCAATAGCCGCGAGCATTACGGTTTCGGGTGTCCACTCATTCACCGGGCGGGCGGGTGACAGTCTCCCGCGCGTCATGACGGCGATGCGGTCGCACATACCGAATAATTCAGGAAGGTAAGAGCTAACCATCAGCACCGCCTTGTTCTCTTCGGCACAACGTGCGATTACCTGGTAGATCTGCGCCTTGCTTCCGATGTCGATCCCACGCGTGGGCTCGTCAAGCAAAAGCACGTCCGCGTCCTGATGAAGCAGGCGCGCCAGCGCCACCTTCTGCTGGTTCCCGCCCGAGAGTGTCCGCGACGGTTGAAGCGGAGTCCGAGCTTTAATGCCGAGCTGAGTGATCCAGGCCTCGGTCTGTTTACGCTGAGCTGCGCGGTTGAGCCAACCCCAACGCGAACATGATGAGAAGCGCGTCATGGTGGTGTTGTCCGCAACGGAGAGTGCCAGCGCAAGCCCCTCGCCCTTCCGGTCTTCGCTCAGGTAGCCCAATCCTTGCACTAGCCGGAGAGTTGGTGATCCGCCGCTGGCGAAGATCGCTTTTGACCTGAGTTTGAAGGTGCCGGACGGTGCAGCCTCGAGGCCAAAGATGGCTCGCACCATCTCTGTGCGGCCCGAGCCCATTAGACCCGCGATGCCAAGAATTTCACCGGCGTGCAGATTAAAGCTTGCCTGGCGGAGATGGGGTGGCGCACTAAGATCGCGCACTTCGAGCAACACCTCATCGGCCCGCCTGGACTCGCGTGAAGGGAAGAGCGTCTTGACTGATCTTCCTACCATGTGCGTAATCAGTTCGTCGTTAGTTACCGAACTGAGTTCACCCGCGATCTCGCGCACCTCTTCAAGAAAGTGGCTGATGTAAATTATGCAGACGCCATCCTGACGCAACCGACGGATAAGGGCAAAGAGATGCGCGACGTCATCGCGCTGGAGACTGCTGGTGGGCTCGTCCATGAGAATGATGTTGGCCCTCGCAGCTATCGCGCGACAGATTTCAACCACTTGCCGAGCGGCGATGGGTAAGTCAGCCACGCGCCGGTTAGGTCGGATTTCGGGATGGTGAAAACTTTCCAGAACTTCGAGAGTTTTCCGCCGCGCAGTTTCGCGATCGAGCCACCCCCACCGCGCCGGTTCCAATCCCATCAGGATATTTTCGGCCACAGTAAGATGAGGGGCCAGCGAAAGCTCCTGGTGGATAAGAGCAATCCCACGGCGACGCGAGTCGAGTGGTGATGCGGGAGCATAAGAGCGGCCGCCAATCTCCATCAGCCCCCCATCTGGTGGGAAAGCTCCGGCAAGAATGTTCATGAGCGTGCTCTTGCCCGCCCCGTTCTCGCCTATCAAAGCGTGAACTTCGCCATGACCCAGTTGCAGATTGACGCCGTCAAGCGCCACGGTTGGTCCGAATCGCTTGGCTATATCAAATAATTTGAGCGCAATCATTGCCATCGGTTGTGGCCAGTTTGGAGTTCCGCCTTTAGGCGGGCCTTAGCTTCCTTTGAATTCCCGTCTGAAGACGGAACTCCAAACAGGTTGAAGGTCGGGCCCGTTATTGAACTGGCGGCCGCAGCAGCTCCTTAATCTTCGGGTCATCGAGGTTGTCAGGCGTAACCAGGGCAACACCCGTATCGACACGTTTTTCCACCGGCTTGCCCGAGAGGTGGTCGATCATCGTCTTCACGCCGAGGTAACCCATGTTGAAGGGACTCTGCAACACGGTTCCGTCCATCTGTTTGTTTCGCATCGCATCGACGAAAGTCTGGCTGGAATCGAAACCGACGAAAATCACTTTGCCCGCAAGTTTCATGTCTTGTAGCGCGAGCAGCATGCCGGTAGTTGACGACTCGTTCGGCGTGAAGATCCCCTGGATCTCGGTGCCAAATCTGTTCAGTAAATTCTCGGACGCCGCCTTGGCCGTGTCGCGCGTGGGGCCGGCGAACTGATTCGACGAAACTACTTCGATACCGGGAAACTTGGTTTTGATCTGCTGCATAAAGCCCGCCTCTCGCTGTTCAGTACTGGCCGAACCCTCCTGATAGCGCAGCATGAGAATTTTGCCCTTTCCTCCGAGCAACTCACCCATACGGTCTGCAGCCAGCGTCCCACCTTTGAAGTTGTCCGTCGCCACGAAGCTGACGATCTGGTCTGTTTGCAAGCCCGAATCGATGATCACGGTTGGGATGCCCGCGCGCTTTGCCTCTTCGACTGGGCGAATAAGAGCGCGATCGTCGAGCGGAGCCAGCACGATGCCGCTAATGCCCTGACTGATGAAGCCTTCCACGACCTGAATTTGTGCCTCACGCTCGTCCTCGCGCAGCGGGCCCTTCCATATCACCTCAACATTCACGCCCTGGGCTGCGAGATCACGCGCGGCTTTATCGGCGCCCGCGTGAATGCTCTTCCAGAACTCGTGCGTAGTCCCCTTGGGAATCACGGCGACTGTGAATTTTTTTCCGGACTGCTGGCCCGTCCTGGCACAGCTCTGGGAAAATAAGAGTGCGGCAAAGAGAATTAGCAGGGCGATCGGTTTTTTCATACGGTCTCGTTCCTTTCAAATCAGTTGAGAGAAAGTTTGCTCATACGCGCTTGAAACACGGAGCGATCTCATTAGCACCGTGGCTTTAGCCCGGTGATTAAGATTTGCAGAAATGATCCAGGAACCGTTTCCATCGGTTTACCTGATCTATCGCCACGAAAAACCGTTTGAAACGGTTTCCTATTTTTATCGAGGTCCCTAATCACCGGGCTGAAGCTACGGTGCTAATGAGATTGCTCCGCTTGACGATGTTGTCCGACCGGCTTGCACCGCAATACTCTCGCTTCTAATCGCCCTGTACTACGTGTCGAGGTCGGAGGTATCCAAACGACCTTCGCTTTGCAACTCAGCGAATCGTTCGATCGTCGCGCGGACGCCCTCAGCCAAAGGTGTCGACGGCAGTGGCCCAAATGTGGCGCGAATCGCAGTGTCGTCCATCTCCGCCGGAATTGCCAATGGTGTTTCGGCGTAGGTAATCGTTCCGCTTGCATTCGGACAGGCGCGCTCGATCTCTGCCACGACATCTGGAATCGAAATCGTCTCGCCGTGCAGGTTGAAAACATGAGCGCCGGCTAGTTCCGACGTGGCTGAGCGAATGAAAACGTCGGCCGTGTCCCGCACATACTGGAAATCTGTCCGTCCGCCAAAGCGAATATGAAACGGGCGGCCTACTACCGCTGCTTTCATCGCCTTGGTTGGATCAGAAGTCAGGCCAAAGTCCCGGCCCACACCATAAACCGTAAGCGGCCGCAGGCCGACACTGTTCACGCCATGATCGAGATGATAGACACGCGCGTTGCCTTCATTGCACCGCTTGAAAATGCCATAGTGCGAAGTCGCTTGCGGCTCGTCGCGTTCGGTGATCGCGCGTTCGTCTTCAACGATTCCAAATACCGCCGCAGAGCTGGCGTAGGTCACATTCTTAATCTGCCCCTTGGCGAGGCGTGCAGCCTCGAAGACATTAATTGTGCCGACAACGTTTACCATTGCTCCCAGACGCGGGTCTGCCTTACACGTTGGCACCTGCAATCCCGCGAGATGGATGATGTTGGTTACTCCGAAATCATCAATGATCGGCGAGAGGGCGCCGGCCTCAGTAATATCTCCTGTGACCATTTCGGCACGAGAGATCTCTTCGTCGTTCATGATCAAACGGAGACGTTGCGCGTCCGCGCTCTTATCGAAGATCACAACTGTCGCGCCGTTAACTAACAAACGCTTCACGATCCACGCACCGATGAAACCATGCGCTCCGGTGATCAGAAAAGTTTGATTGGTGTACGACAAACTTTAGTTTGTCGCCGCTTCCCGCGACGAATCTTTTTCGATCAGCCACGACAAACTGAAGTTTGTCGGACATCTTGCCGCACAATCTGACTTATTTGTTTCGTCATATATCCAAGCGCGTCGTCAATTTCCACCTCACCCAGAAAAGCCTTTTGCACCGTACGCCACAAGACCTCTTCCACTTCCGGGTAGCGCGCGAATTTTGGTGGTATCAAAATGTGGTCGGCGATTACTTTCTCCAGCATGGCGAGTCGAGCGTGATTTTCCTGGCTAGCCTCGTCCTGCATCTGCTTCATCACCGAACGGCGCACCGGCACACATCCGTGGCGGGCTTCGCCAATCTGCTGTTCCGCTGCAGTTAAGTAGAGCAGCAACTTTAGTGCATCTTGCTTTGTCGCCCCTTGCCTGGTAAGCGCGAAGGTATGGCCGCCGCCGTACGCGAGCGACTTACCGGCCGGACCAATCGGATAGGGACTGAGTCCCAGCCGATCATGCACCGCGGAGATATTCGGATCGCGATAGAGGCTGTAATAGCCGGGCCAGTCACCCACCATTGCCGCCCGGCCTGCGCGAAAACATTCATGGACCTTATCGTAGTGCCAATCGGGGAGCTCTCGCGGCACCAACACTTCGGCATAACACGAGCGCAAAAACTGAAGCGCCCAGCGGCCACCCTCGTTCTCGATTGCCGGCACCAGGCTTTCAGGAAACAGACGCGCGCCCGCCATCTCTGCCAATTCGAAGAAAGTCCCGAACAGACCTGACTCGCGTCCGGGAAAGAGAAAGCCGTAACACTGCGGTGGCGAGTTGTGCCTGCGGGCAGTGGCGAGCAAGTCATCCCACGTCGCAGGCGCGGAGTCGATAATGTCCGTGCGAAAGTGCAACAGACGCACATCGATGTTGCGCGGGAGGCTGTAGAGCAAGCCGTCAACGCGGGCCAGCTCAAGCAGCAGCGGCACAAAATCGTCGAGGATCGATGTATCAATCGAGCGATCCAGTGGTGCCAGAAACCGCAACTGAGAAGGAGCATACTTTGTGTGGGTTGAGACCAGATCGTAGGTGACTTCCCGAAGCGTGGCCAGATGATGGTTGAGCGCCGGATGATCGCCACGAAACGCAACGTTAACCTCGACGCCGGTCGATTCGGTGAATGCCGGCAGACACTCGTACAGCGGGTCATACGCCGGGCCACTAATCAGTGCGACTTGTAGCTCGTTAATCATTCGCAGTTAATTAGCCACAGATGAACACAGACAGACACGGATAAGAAAATGCATTTCAGATCGGTGTTTATCTGTGTCCATCTGTGGCTCGCTTTATCATGCCCACACTTTCCCATTCGGAAACTCATATTGCTTGATCGACTCAGGCTTCATCTCGATGCTGTAGCCAGGCGCCAACGGCGCGACATAGTTTCCATTACGAATCTCGACCGGGTAGACAAAGTGTTCGTGCAGATGATCGACGAATTCAACCCGGCGATTCTCGAGCGATCCGCTGACGGCGATGTAGTCAAAGATCGAGAGATGCTGCACGTACTCGCAAAGACCCACGCCGCCCGCATGCGGACACACCGGGACACCAAACTTCGCGGCCATTAACAGCACGGCCAGGACCTCGTTGACGCCGCCCAGACGGCAGCTATCAACCTGGCAGAAGTCCAGAGCCCTGGCTTGCAGAAATTGCTTGAACATAACGCGGTTCTGACAAGCTTCGCCGGTGGCCACGCCTATCGGCGCGACGGCGCGAGCGATGGCCGCATGACCGAGCACGTCATCGGGGCTGGTCGGCTCTTCAATCCACAGCGGTTGGAAACGCTTTAGCTCCTTCATCCATTCGATCGCCTGACCAACGTCCCACGCCTGATTTGCGTCCATCATCAGGGTTCGATCCGAGCCAATTTCGTCGCGGATGAGTTGGGCCCGCCGCACATCGTCATCAAGATTGGCGCCGACCTTCATTTTGAAATGTGTCCAACCCTGCTCGATGCCTTCGCGCACGAGCCGTCGAATCTTGTCGTCTGAATAACCAAGCCACCCGGCCGAAGTGGTGTAGGCGGGATAACCACGCTCGCGCATTTCTGCTTCACGCACTGGCTTCGTTGGCTCGTGCCGGCGCAGAAGCTCGAGCGCGTCGTCCGGTGTCAGCGCATCCGTGATGTAACGAAAGGGAACTGCGGAGACTATCTGCCCAGGCGTCATATCCGCCAGCAGCTTCCACAGCGGTTTGCGTTCGGCCCTGGCATAAAGATCCCAGACGGCATTGATCAGTGCACCGGTCGCGAGATGGATGACGCCCTTCTCAGGTCCCAGCCAGCGAAGCTGAGTATCGCCCGCAACCGAATACCAGAAGCCCGCCAGGTCGGCAGTGATCGATTCCAGCGTCCTCCCCCTGGCTCGTGGGCTCAGCGCCTCAATCGCCGCGCAGACGACATCGTTGCCGCGACCGTTGGTGAAGGTGAGCCCGTGGCCTTCGAGTCCCGGGTTATCAGTGCGGAGAATTACATACGCGGCCGAATAATCCGGATCGACATTTACTGCGTCTGATCCGTCGAGGGTGCGCGAGGTCGGAAAGCGAACGTCGTGCGTTTCAATCCCTGTGATTTTGATCGTCATAAACTGTGTCCGACAAACTTCAGTTTGTCGCTATCGTTCGTCGCACAGACCTGGAGTCTGTGATCAGTAGTTTGTCTTTGACTCCCTCTCCCTTTGGAAGAGGGTCGGGGAGAGGGCTTGAGTGTTGGGTCGCCGCAGCTGTGCCCCTCTTCCCCGGCCCTTCTCCCAGAGGGAGAAGGGAGATAATCAAACCAACATCGCGTGACAATCCCTCGCTGACTTGTTCAGAGTTTCCTTTAGTTTGTCGCTATCTCTCCAAAGTAATATCCTCGGCAGACTGCGACAAACTAAAGTTTGTCGGACACTTCTCGCAAACGCGCTGCTGCCTGCTCGGGAGTGATGTCGCGTTGCGGCATCGCCAACATTTCATAGCCAACCATGAACTTGCGCACGGTCGCCGAGCGGAGCAGCGGCGGATAGAAATGCGCGTGCAGGTGATATTCCAAATGATCCTGACCGTCAGTCGGCCGCTGATGAAAACCCATCGTGTAGGGAAAAGCCGTGTCGAATAATTTGTCGTAGCCCGATGTCAACTGCTTCAGCAATTGCGCCAGCGCGTCTCGCTCAGACTCGCCTAATTGATCCATGCCTGTGGTATGTCTTCTACCAATCACCAGAGTTTCGAAGGGCCATACCGCCCAGAAAGGCACCATCGCGACAAAATCTTCATTCTGACAGACCATCCGCTCTTCTTTCAGCAACTCCGTCGCGACATAATCACACAAAAGGCAGGAATCATGACGAGCGCGATAGTCATGCTGCGAGTTTACTTCCTTCAACGTTTCGTTGGGCAGGCTCTGCTCAGCCCAGATCTGACAGTGTGGATGCGGATTGCTGGCTCCCATCATGGCCCCGCGATTCTCAAAAATTTGCACTGAATTGATAGTTGGCAGCTCTCCCAACGCCTGGAACTGTTCTACCCAAACATCGATAACCCGGCGCAAATCCGCAGGCTTCATCGCGGAAATAGTCAGGTCATGGCGCGGCGAGAAACAAACTACCCGGCAAATTCCCGGCTCGCCCTCCGCGATCAACAAACCGTCCGCGTACTTTTCCGCCGGCGTCTCCGATTGCAGTGCGGCAAAGTCGTTGTCGAACACGAAGGTGTGCGTATACGCGGGATTACGCGCGCCCCCCGAGCGTTCATTTCCCGGACATAAATAGCAGTTCGGATCATACTCGGGAAGCCTTTGCATAGGCGCTGCTTCAATTTGTCCCTGCCACGGGCGCTCGGTGCGCTGTGGCGACACCAAAACCCACTCGCGCGTCAGCGGGTTGTAACGACGGTGCGGATGTGTGTTCAGATCCATTTTGGAGTGCGGTGGCAAGCGCAGCGTGACACCGCTTTGGATTACCGCACAGTTCTCCTGATCGTGTTTTGTTGGCTCATGCCGATCGAAAGCGCCGTCGTCGCTTCGCTCTGCCGGCGCACTCCAAATCATTGCACGCGTTCCGCTCCCTGGGCGGCCGAGCAAACATAAATCTCAGGTGCATGACCGAGAGCGTTTGCATAACCTTTCGCTACCGTTTCTTTGAACGCATCGACGTG
>Ga0193725_1000490_pt1 | contig 11698 bp, 14 predicted proteins | sample H2a2metaG_FD_143058 | JGI IMG/M metagenome (GOLD analysis project Ga0193725, IMG submission 143058) | Soil microbial communities from a riparian zone of the East river system, Colorado, United States - H2a2 | ecosystem: Environmental > Terrestrial > Soil > Riparian zone | place: USA: East River... | reverse complement strand
TCTCGATGAAGTCGTGCCGCGTCCAGGTGCTCGCTTCCTCGAATTCCTTGAGCTTCTGGGCATGGTTCGGCTGCTTCGTGAACTGGGCCACGCAGACCGCCGCCTGACTCGCCACCACGGCCTTGCCGCTCATCTCGTTGGTCGTGCCGGCGGTCGTCCAACCACCCCACCCAAAGCCGACGATCATGGCGACCACGGCTCCGCACACCACGCCCCATGATCCGTACTTGATCTTCGCCCCGGTCTCAGCCTTCATCGAGAAGACCTCCTGAAGAAGATTCTGCCTGATACCTAAGTCTCGACCGAGACGGCGCCCAATGGTATTGGATCTTGGTCCAATGGCCGCCCGACCTAGAAGCCGCGCCTCCGCATGCAGACACGGTACGAGGCTCTATACGTGGCGTCGGGCGCGCCGTCGGCGTCCAGCCCGTGGACCTGAGCATCCGGCGAGTGCGTGGGCTGTCCGTCGGACGCCTTGCGCGCGGCGGCGGCGCCGGGCGGCGGCGCCGGTCTCGTCCTTCGAGGTCGGAGACGCCGCACCGCCCGCGCGCTGGTCGCGCGCTTCCCGGTTGCATGCGGCGATGTCTCCGGCCGTCGGCACTTCGGCGTCGGCGACGCCGACCAAGCCGGCCAAGCCGGCCAAGCCGGCCACGAGAAGCACCGTGAGCGCCCGCCACATGGGACGAGACAGGCCGATGCGCGGCCCGGCGCGCCCTCTTCCCGATTCATCGTGTCGCTTCATTCACGTCTCCTCGTGACGGAGGGCTCAGCGTTGCGGCCCGCCGCGGCGCTTCGCGCCTTCGGCGTCGAGCGGACCTGGGCGCGAGGTCCACCTCCCTCGTCGCTCCACTCGCGCCCGAGCTCCATCCACGTGTGCAAGTTGAAGTTGTACTGATAGACCATCCCCTCGCCGTCGAGGCCGAACAGGTCGTTCTGAGAGGCGCAGATCTGGATCAGCTTCGCCATGGCGTCACGCTTCTCCTCCCTCGTCTGGGAGCTCGGCGGGGAGGGCGTCGGCGCCCCCGACCGCGCGATGGATGGCCTCCAGCACGGTCGCGCGATCGAACGGCTTGCGCAGGTGACCCACCGCGCGCGACTTCTCGATGCGCTCCAGCGTCATCGCGTCGTCATGGCCGCTGACGAACACGATCGGAACCGTCAGCCGATCGTGCAGGTCGAACCCGCTCAGATCGTCCATGTGGACGTCGAGGACCAGGCAGGCGGCCTGGCCGCGCGGCAGCCACTCGAGGAATTCGCGCGCGGACGCGAAGGCCTCGCCCACGAAACCGGCCGACCGAACGACGCGCAGGAGCGAGCGCCGCACGGAGGCGTCGTCGTCGACAATCGCAATGATCGGCACGTCCTTCATGCGGGTTCCCCGGCTCTCACCGTAGGCGGACGCCCGACAGAATGCTATTGGACTTTAGTGCAGGGCAGAGGACGGCCGCGGGCCCGCGGGCCCGGTGTCAGCCGGCGGGAAGAGCGGGGGGCGCCGGCACCATCACGCCGGCGCGATCGGCCAGACGGACGAGCTCGGCCACGGATCCGGCCTGCATCTTCTCCATGACGCGCGCGCGATGCACCTTGACCGTCTTCTCACCGACGCCGAGCTGGCCGGCGATCTGCTTGTTCAGCATTCCCGTCACCACGAGGGCGAACACCTCGGTCTCGCGCGGGGTCAGCCGCGCGACGCGCGCTCGGGCTTCCGCGGTCCGGTCCTCCTCGCCACGATCCTTCACGCCCTTGGCCACCGCCCGCTGGACGGCCGCCACCAGCGCCGTGACCGCGAACGGCTTGGTGAGAAAGTCGACGGCCCCGGCCTTCATGGCCTGCACGCTCATCGGGATGTCGCCGTGTCCCGTGATGAAGACGATCGGCATGGGACGGCCCGCGCCCACCAGCGCCTCCTGCAGATGGAGGCCGGTGAGCCCGGGCATGCTCACGTCGAGCACGACGCAGCAGGGACCCGCGAACGGCGTGCGCGCCATGAAGTCGCCGGCCGACCCGAACGTCTCCACCCCGTAACCCGCCGACGTCAGCACGCGGGTCAGGCTCTTCCGCACGGAGGGATCGTCGTCGACCACGAAGACGACCGGCGCCGTCAACGGGAGGCCGCCGTGTCCACGGGCAAGAGGAACTGGAACGTCGCGCCGCCGTCCGCGTTGTTCCACGCCGTGAGTTGCCCGTGGTGGGCGCCGACGATGGTGCGGGCGATGGCGAGCCCCATGCCGAGCCCGTCGCGCTTGGTGGTGTACAGGGGCTCGAAGATGTGGTCCGCGTCCTCGGCGGCGATCCCCGCGCCCGCGTCCTGCACGGCGACGCCCACGAACGTCTCGCTGTCCCTGAACGTCCGGATCCTGAGGGTCCGATCGCCGGCCGCGATTGCGGGCATGGCGTCGAGGCCGTTGAGGACGAGATTGAGCAGCACCTGTTGCAGCTGGACCCGATCGCCGCGCACGCTCGGCAGGTCGGGAGCGGTCGTCAGCCGCATCGACACCGTGCGGATGGCCGCGTCGCTGGTCACCAGCCGCGCCACCTCGGTGACGACCTCGTTGAGGTCGAGCGGCACGTGTTCGAGATCGCCCTTCTTGAGCAGCCGGCGCAGTCGCTGGATCACGTGGGCCGCGCGCTGGTCGTCGGCGACGATGTCCTCGAGGATCTCGCGGATCCCGACGAAGTCCACGGCGTCGGTCCCCAGGAGGTGCAGCGCCACCTCCGCGTTGTTCAGGATCGCGGTCAGCGGCTGGTTCAGCTCGTGGGCCAGCGATGCGGTGAGCTCGCCCATGGCCGAGACCCGGCCGATGTGGGCCAGCTCTTGCCGGAGCCGCTGCATCTCCTGGTCGCCCCGCGTGCGGGCCAGCGCATTCGCGAACACCTCGCCGACGATCTGGAGGCCCTGCAGCACGCCGTCCCGCTGCCACGCGCGCTCCGCTCGCACGGAGGCGAACACGAGGCCGCCGACGACGGTGTCACCCACCAGCAGCGGCAGGGCGACCTGCGAGGTGAGGCCACGCGCGAGCGCGGTCCGTCGATCCACGGTGGCTTCGTCGGGAAGCTCGTCGATCCGCGACCAGGCCAGGGTCTCGCCGCACTGGACCCGGGCCGCCGTCCACGGGAAATCCTCCGCCCGCATCTCGTCGTCGGTCGTCCAGACGCGCGCGAGGCGGGTGTCCCGCGCGAACTCGATCAGCGCACCCCGGTCGACGTCCATGACGTCGCAGATCCGGCGAAGCCCCTGCTGGATCTCCCGATCGAAATCGACGGCGGACACGGCGCTGAACGTCGTCGAGAGGGACGACAGCATCCGCTCGAACGCCAGCCGCCCGGCGAGGGACACCTCCATGCGCCGGCGCTCGAGGGCGTCTCCGAAGCTGTGCGCCGCACGCCGGAGGAGCAGCCTCACGATCAGCCATGCCGCGGCGGCGATCAGGAGCAGGGCCCCGGCGAGATACCATGGCGACGTGAGCGGGGAGAGGAAGCTTATCTCGGACCTCCAAGCCGGTCGGCTTTCCAGCATAGCGCAGGACCTCCAAGCCGGTCGGCCCTCCAGCATAGCGCAGGAGCAGCCCCTCGGTTCGGTCAAGGAATTCGACGGGTAGCGGCGCCGCGTTGGTCCTAAGTCCAATAGGCACGCGGGGGGCGCGGAGATTACCGTGGGGACGGGGGGAGTGAACCATGAGCGACGAGCCGGGGCCGGTGGCGAAGACGACCACCGACGTGAATGAGATCAAACGCACGAGCGGTCCGCAGACCAGCAACGGCAAGCGCTGGCAGGTGCAGATCAACGCGACGCCGTCTCGGGAGTGGCGGGAACTCTTCAAGGCCTCCGGGGACTCCTCGAACGCGGTGACCCTCCGCCGCCTGGAATTCGACGATGCGTCCCTGGCCTTCGAGAGCGACGAGGACCACGTGCAGCCGTGGATCACCGCCATCGACAAGTGGATCGCCTCGACCAATGCCCGACACCGGACCAGCCTGGAGCGGGTGCGTCGCGAGCGCTCCGAGCGCCTCGATGCCGATGCCAAGGAGCGCGAGCGCATTCGCCAGCTGAACGACCGCTTCAAAGATCTGTAGCCCCCGCGGCGGCCGCCGCTAGAATGGCCTCGTGACGGCCGCCCGCGCGCGCACGCGCCACTTCTCGATGATCCGTGACTTCCAGGTCGCGGACTTCTTCACCCTCGCCAACGGCATCTGCGGCACGGCGGCCATCTTCGTGGCCATGAATCACGTGCGCGAGGCGAGCGCCGACAAGGTCTACACGGCCGGCCTGCTCGTGATGGCGGCGCTGGTCTTCGACGTGCTGGACGGGCGGGTCGCCCGCCGGCGTCACCAGGCGTCGGCACTCGGGCGCGAGCTCGACTCGCTGGCGGACGTCATCAGCTTCGGCGTCGCCCCCGCGTGCCTGGCGTACGCGGTCGGGATGAAGACGCCCGCGGACGCGATCGTCCTCCTCTACTTCGTCGCCTGCGGCATCAGCCGGCTCGCCCGCTACAACGTCACCGCGGAAGCGTTGTCGGCCGCGACCGGCAAGGTGCGCTACTTCGAGGGCACGCCGATCCCCACGAGCGTCATCCTGGTCCTCGTCATGGTCGCCCTGGCGTGGCGCGGTCGGCTCGGCGCCGAGCTGCCGTTCGGCGTCGTGGACCTCGGTCTCCTCACCCTGCACCCGCTGGTGCTGTTGTTCGCGCTCTCCGGCTCGCTGATGATCAGCAAGACGCTGCGAATCCCGAAGCCCTGAGCCCCTCGCCACGGCGGGTTCACGGCACGGTGGGCACGGCCGTCGTCGATCGTGCTCGCGCCGGCGCCCACGGCACTCGCCGCCTGCTCCGCAGGCCGCTCACTCCCCACCAGGTCACGAGGAACAGCGCCTCGACGACGATGCGGAAGGACATCTTCGACGTGCCCCGTCGTCGATCGACGAAACCGATGGGCAGCTCCACGATGTCGCCACCGGCTCGGGCCACTCGGTACGCCATCTCGATCTGAAAGCCGTAGCCGTCAGCCCGGATGGAGGGGAGATCGATCCGAGTGACGATATCCGCGCGGTAGGCGCGAAACCCCGAGGTCGCGTCGGCCAGGGGCAAGGCCAGCGCCCAGCGCGCGTAGCGGTTGCCCCAGCGCGAAAGCGCATGGCGACGGGCCGACCAGTGCGTGATCGACCCACCGGCGACGTAACGCGAGCCGACCGCCAGATCAGCGCCCCCGTCGATGGCGCCGAGCAGATCCGGCAGGGCCCCGGGGTCATGCGACAGATCGCCGTCCATCTCAACCAGAACCTGGTAGCCCCGACGCAACCCTTCGGTGAACCCGTCTCGGTAGGCGGAGCCCAGGCCGAGCTTGCCGGACCGGCGCAGGACGTCGACCCCACCGAGCTCGGTCCCCACCGCCTGCGCGATGTCGGCCGTGCCGTCGGGGCTCCCGTCATCGACGACAAGAATATCCACGTCGGGCACACTCGTTCGCAGTCGGTGTAACACCTCGGCGATGTTGTCGGCTTCGTCATACGTCGGAAGGACCACGAGCGTCCGCATGATAGAGATTTTAGCGCGAAGCACGTGCCATCGGTCTCACCGTTCCGGAAGGCGGTAGACGCTGACGACCGCCGGGTAGGTTCCCAGGCGCAGCCGCGTGGTGTCGAAGTAGTAGTGCCGGGTCGTCGACGAGAGCACTCGCTGGTAGGGGCACTGCGCGACCGCCCGTCGAATCACGTCAGCGCTTTCCGGATCGCCGACCAGCCACGGGCTCCGGCAGACGTCGCGGCGCTCGAGGCCCGGCGTGTGGTTGGCGTCGATCACGTCCGCCGGCGACCCGATCCGCCGCTCGGGATAGAGGTACAGGGTGTAGCTCCACGAAGATTCGGCGATGACGTGCTCCCCCCGCTTCATGTTCAGGACGAGATGGCGCGCGAGTGCGCGCACGTCGGCCCAGGAGTGATCCTGCCAGTAGCACTGCGCGCCGCCCCAGAGCGTCACCACGGCCAGCAGCACCACCGCCGCCGGCCGCGACCGCGACGTCCACAGCCGATCGAGCGCCACGCCGGCCAGTAAATAGGCGAACAGGAATCCGGCCACCACGTGCTTCTGTCCACTGACGAAGTTCGCCGTCCACAGATGAAAGGCCGGGAACACTGCCGTGGCCAGCAGGCACGTCACCGCGAGGAGGCGTTGACGCCGTCGCCACGCCACGATCGCGCCCGCGCTCGCCAACGTCACCGGCACGGCCCCGAAGACGATCTGGAGCACGGCGATGTGGCCGCGACTCCTTCCGAACGTCTGTCCGAGGTAAGCCGCCGACGACGTGGGAAAGAGCGCGCCGAACGACAGCCAGAAATAGATCGCGAGGACGAGGCCGGCAATCGAGAAAAACCGAGAAAAAGAGCAAGACCGCACGCCCGGAGCGCTCGATCCCCCGCACCGCTACCAGGAGGCCAGCGAGCGGAACGAGCATCGGCAGATAGCCGTACTTGGCGATGACCGCCACCGCGGCCGCGATGGCCGCACCGACCACCCACCGGCTTGACGTCGACGCACGGCTGACGCACCACATGGAGATGGCCAGCCCGGTCAACGCGGCAACGTCGTAGACGGCGAAGTGCGCGAGCGCCAGGAACAATCCGTTGACGCCGAAGGCGACCGCGCCCCACAGGGCCGCCGATCGGCCGAAGAGCTGCTGCGCGGTCTTGGCAAAGGCCAGCAGCGTGATGGTCGAGAGGAGGGCGGCCATGAGCCGAGCGCCGGCCAACCCGGCCACGCGATGCCCGAGCGCCGCGACGATGGGCCACAGGTACGGACTCCCGTTGAACCACGTGAGATAGCCGTCCGCCGGCCCCTGGCCCTCGAGCACCCGCATGCCGGCCACGACGTACAGTCCTTCGTCGACGAAGGGCCCGTTGGCGACGAGCCCGATGATGCAGACCTGCACGATCAAGAAGGTGGCGGCGATCGCGCCGAGACACGACGCCTTTCGTGACTTCCACCGGTGCACTATCCTAGCCTCTCACCACTGTCCGAGGAGGATCGCCATGACCGTTTATGAGATGCGGACCTATACGCTTCACGTCGGCAAGATGGCCGAGGCCGTCAAGCTGTACACCGAGTTCGGGTACCCGGCGCTCCAGAAGGGCGGGCAGGACAAGAAGCTGATCGGCTACTTCCAGGCCGACACGGGCATGATCAACCAGCTCGTCCATCTCTGGAAGTTCGACGACGACGCCGACCGTCGGGCGCACTGGGCTTCGGTGTTCGCCAACAAGGATTTCGTCGAGGGCTTCGCCGTGAAGTTCCGTCCGCTGCTCGCGTCCCAGGAGGTCAAGCTGCTGACCGCGGCCCCGTGGGGACCGCATCCCTGAGGCGGCCGATCTAGCCGCGTCCGGTCACCCGTCTACCTGTTCGGACCGGTGACCGCGAACTCGCTGAAGATCGACCGCAGCCGATCGACACTCTGCTCGCCCTGTAGCACCCCGATCTGGCGGCCGGATGCGCCGAAGAAGAGGAGCGTTGTTTGCGAGGCGCCGTGGCTCGCGGCCCAGGCGTGGCCCGCCGGGGTCTGGAGGTCCACCAGGACGAACGCCATCTGATCGTTGAATTCGGGCCGGAGCGCGTCGACCACGCGCTTGAGCTCAACGCAGTGGGTTCAGGTCGGGTCGAAAACCTGAACGACGGCCGGCCTCCGGCCGATGACGTCGACGTTGCGATAGGGAGCCTCGACCCGAGCCGTTCTTGGCGACTTCTCGACGTTCTGGGGCGCCGACTCCGGGACGGGCGGCACAGGCGGCGCCGGCGACGGCCGTTGATTCATGATGACGATGGCCAGGAATAGCAGGATGACGCCGCCGGCGGCCGCCGCGGCCACGCGAGGCTTGGACTTCGTCCAGCTGCGCACGACGTCGAACGGCGTGCGCCGTGCGGCGCTCCGGGCCAGGCGCTCGCTGACGAACGCCCGCGCACTGAGTGCCTTGCCGTCTCCGGGCGTCGGCTCGATCCCGAGCCCCTGCAGTCCGCGAATCAAGCGCGGCACGACGGCCACGGCCCCCTCGGGCGGGATGGTCAGCGAGGAGGCCGCGCCGAGCGCCATCCTCCATTCCTGCTGGTTTTGCTGGAACTCGGCGTGCGAGATGCCGGAGCGGACCGGAAGGAACGCTTTGCCGCTCTCGTGACCCCGCACGACCTCGACCGTCATCTGGTGGCTGCGCACCGCAGCGGGAGTGATGACGATGACGATTGCGCTGCACCGCTCGATCGCGTGGTGGACCTGCACGAGATAGGACGGGCCCGGGTCGGCGTCGCGCTCGTAGTACCAGGTCCGGTACCCCGCGGCCTCGAGCTCCCGCGCGATGTCGAGGGCGATGCCTTCATCCTCCTCGACGTGGCTGATGAAGATCTCGCTCACCGCCGCCTCCCGTCGTCGCCCACGGCGCTATCCTGCCGCCATCGGCGGCCGGAATTCAAGTTCCGCGCTTGCTCGCGTCCCAGGAGGTTGCGCTGCTGACCGCGGCCCCGTCCGGGACCGCATCCCTGAGACGGCCAGCTAGCCGCGCCCGGCCGCGAGCGGCGGCGGGCCGAACGCGCCGCCGGCGGTGATCGGCATGTCGAGCAGCGCGTGGACGAGATCGGCCAGCGCCGCGCGCGACGGCTCGTCGGTGAGCGCGCCGTCGCGGAAGTGCGCGGACTCCAGATACACGCTGGTCGGCACCACGCGCGCGCCGAACCACGCGAGCACCGCGCGGAGCTGCCAGTCCACGCCGAGGTAGTGATGCGGCGTGGCGCCCATGGCCACGATGCCCACGGGCTTGGCGCGCAATGCCTCTATGGGTGTGAGATCGAGCAGGTTCTTGAGCGCGCCCGTGAAGGTGCCGCGATAGACGGGGCTGGCCAGCAGCACGCAGTCGGCCCCGGCCACTCGCGCCACGACAGCGCCGGTGTCGTCGTCGAACTTCTCCGGCGGTCGGCCGTCGGCGAACGAGACGCGGTGATCGGCCAGGTTCAGCAGCGAGGCCGACACGCCCGGCCGCGCCGCCGCCATCTCCACCGCTGACGCGATCGCCGCGTTCAGGCGGCCGGGTGGCGTCACGCTGCCGACGACGGCGAGAAACGTCGTCACGCCCGCACCATGGTTTCGCGATCGCGGCGGGCCACCTCGGCTCGCACGCGCGGGATCAGCTCGCGACCGTAATCGAGCGCGTCGTTCAGCGGATCGAAGCCGCGGATGAGCATGGTCGTGCAGCCGATGTCGTAGTAGTCGAGCAGCGACTCGGCCACCTGCTCCGGGGTCCCGACCAGGGCGGTCGTGTTGCCGGCGCCGCCCATGGCCGCGGCGATCGGCGTCCACAGGCGCTTGTCGTGCACCTCGGCCTCGCGCGCGAAGTCCACGAGCCGCTTGGCGCCCACGGCCTGCGGGCGCATGCCCGCGCCCTCGCCGACCACGCCCCCGCCGGGCCGCGCCTCCATCACCTTGGCGAGGATGCGTCGCGCGCGCTCCCACGCCTGAGTCTCGGTGGGCGCGATGATCGGACGCAGCGACACGCTGATGCGCGGGCGACGTCCGAAGGCCGCGGCCTTGTCGTGGATGTCGGCGATGCGCTGCTTGACGGCGGCCAGCGGCTCGCCCCAGAGCGCGTACACGTCGCAGTGCTTGGCCGCCACGGTGGCCGCCGCGCCCGAGGCGCCGCCGAAGTAGAGCGGGATCCCACCGGGCTGGAGCGGCTTGACCTCCGAGAACGCCTTGGCGAACCGGTAGAACTCGCCCTCGTGATCGAAGGGCTCGGGCGCCGTCCACATGCGACGCAGCACGTCCAGATATTCGTCGGTGCGGCGATAGCGCGTGTCGTGGTCGAGCCAGTCGCCGTCACGCGTCTGCTCGGCGTCGCTGCCGCCGGTGATGACGTGCAGGGCGACGCGGCCGTTCGTCACGTGGTCCAGCGTGGCCGCAGCGCGCGCGGTCAGCGTGGGGGCCACGAAACCGGGACGGTGCGCGATGAGATACCCCAGCCGCTCGGTGTGGGCGGCCGCGTACCCCGTCACCGCGAACCCCTCGGCCGACGTCGAGGTATAGCCCACGAGCACGCGGTCGAAGCCGGCCCGCTCGTGAGCCCCGGCGAAGTCGCGCAGCCACTTCGTGTCGACGGCGCCCCCGATCACGTGCACGGCCGCGCCGTCCGCTCCCTCCGGCTTCACCCCGATCATCCCGATGATCTCGACGGGCACGGCGGCGATGCTAACCCCGGGCGGCCGTGCCGTCCACGTCCCCCCGCCCGCGCCCGTGATCGACGAGGGCCGTGATTTCAGGAGCGGGTCTGCGGCGTCGGGCGCCCGGTCGCGACCCGGATCACGTCGAGGTAGCCGGGCGACAGCTCCATCCGGCTGCCGTAGCCCTTGGCGAGCAGGAGCGCGTGGGCGCGCGCCAGCGTCCAGCACGGCACGAACACGAGCAGGTGGTGCTCCAGGTGATAGTTCACCCAGTAGGGCGCGAGGAACACGCGCGCGAGAAACCCGGCCGCGGTCGAGCGTGTGTTCCGCAGAGGGTCGTCGCGGTCGGGCGTCACCGCGTGCTCGGCGATGGCGCGCAAGCGCGTGACGAGCGGATACCACGTGGCCAGCGGAAGCACCCACAACACGAAGTAGAGATCCCAGCGGCCCAGAGCAACGAGCACGCCGAGGAGGGCCGCGTTGGTGATCGCCGGCCCGCGCAACTCGGTGCCCGGGCGCCAGGCCAGCGCGCGGAGGCACGTGGTCCAGCCGCTCAGGTCGCGCAGGGCGTCCCGCCACAGGGCTGCTCGCGACTGGGGAAAGGGCGCGGTGAGAGCCAGATCGGGGTCGTCGGGCTGCTGCGTGTACCGATGATGCGCATGGTGCTCGCGCCGGTAGCGCCGCAGATCGGTCCAGAGCGGATACGCGCAGAGCCAGTTCCCCACCCAAGTGTTCGGTCGGAGCTCCGGGAAGAGCAGCCAGTGGGAGGTCTCGTGCATGAGGACCAGCAACCCGAGCTGGCGGCTGCCGACGACCGCGACCGCGGCGACGAAGGTGAGCGGCGACGGCCAGACGGCGTAGACCGTCATCGCCACCGCGATCGTCGCCCACGCGTGCAGGACGAGGCCGGTGCCCCGGACGCCCGACTTCCGCGTCAACCACCGGAGCTCCTCCAGCGTCACCAGGTCACCCGCGGTGAGCGCCTGCGGAGCATGGACGGGACCGAGGTCACTCATGCCGCCCGCTACGAGAGCTTGATGCCGAGCAGCTTGGCGGCGGTCTCGCCGAGCATGGCCCTCCGTTCCGCGTTGGTGAAGCCCGGCGCCTTGAGGATGTGGTCCACGGACTTGTCCTGCCACGGGATCGGGTGATCGGTGCCGACGACGAGCCGGTTCGAGCCGACTTCCGCCGCGAGGTGGCGCAGGGCCTCCGAGGTGAAGACCAGCGTGTCGTAATACATACGGCGCAGATATTCGGTCGGCTTGCGCTTCAGCTTCACGCCGGTGTCCATGTCCGGCGCCACGCGCAGGCTGTTGTCGGAGCGCGGCGCGTAGGACGGCAGGTAGCCGCCGCCGTGGGCCGAGCAGATCTTGAGCCCGGGGAAGCGATCGAGCGTGCCCTCGAAGATCAGGTGCGAGAGCGCGATCGTGGTGTCGAGCGGGTTGCCGATGGTGTTCTCCAGCCACCCCTGGCCCGAGAGCCTCCGCTTGAGGTCCGGCGTGCTCTGCGGATGG
>Ga0193725_1000488_pt1 | contig 11736 bp, 11 predicted proteins | sample H2a2metaG_FD_143058 | JGI IMG/M metagenome (GOLD analysis project Ga0193725, IMG submission 143058) | Soil microbial communities from a riparian zone of the East river system, Colorado, United States - H2a2 | ecosystem: Environmental > Terrestrial > Soil > Riparian zone | place: USA: East River... | reverse complement strand
ATCGACTATCATCAATAATCACTTCACGAATAAAGCCATAGAAATATCACCAGGCCGGCGATTAGCAGCGCTTGCAGGTCATCGCCACCGGTCTTGATAGTCAACTCAAGCTTGTTTGCTTTGCCGGCCACCGCCGGTGTGACGAGAATCCGAAGATCCTGGTGAAGCACGTCAAATGTCATGAACCCGTGCGTGGCGATGACCTTGTCGATGGCGTCGCCGACGGCCCTGATGGAAACGGATTGCATGTGCCATTCGTCTGTGCCCAAACCGCTGCCGGTCGGCTTTTTGAAATCGATTGATGCAATTTCAGACAAAGCGACCGGTTGCTGCAAGCCGATCTCGAAATTCTCCGTGGTGTTCTCTCCCCAGGCTCGATTTCGATTTACGTTCGCCTTGAATTGCACATTTCCGTCGCGGAATCTAATGCCGACGTTCAGGTTGTCATTTCCTCCCCGCAGATCGTCGTCGCCCGTCTTAACTGTGAACGACAGCCTCCTGACCTGTCCCTGCGCCAGAGCCGGGAAAAAGAAAAAGCAAGCGAGTAGCGAGAACATTGCAAGACGCATGGCGCGCATTGCCACCGAAGATGCAGAGATCATTTCATGCGCATATTCATGGTTCATGATGTCCTCCGTTAGAAACTCTGCGGTCGAGGGCGCTGAGATTCTTTTCCGGTAACGCCCCTCACGGCACCTCCGTGATGTTGCATGACTTGAAGGTATATTCGGTTCCGGCGTGCAGCTTTAGCACGAGCCAGGCGGTATCGTCCGAACTGACGGTGAATAGGAGGTGTTGCCATCCACTTTCGTCGATTGCCCACTGCTCGGTGTTGGCGTCAGGCCCAGTGATACTGAAGGAGTCGCATGAAAAACAATGGTGGGCCACCCCTTTGACGAGGCAATCCGTGAGGTACGTCTTGCCGGCGGAACTCGGCTTAATACCAATTTCGACGATCGCATTAAGGTACTGTAGGCGGGCATTGCCGCTACGCCCATTGACCTCGCCGTTGCCATCTGTACCTGGGAAGACAAAATTCAAATAGCCCTTTTCCTCGACATAGATTTGTCGTGGCGCCAGCGACGCATAATAACTTTTGGTCTGAAGGAGTTGTTGGGCCTGGCTTAAAGACATGTCCGGCTCGACCTTTAATCCAGTCTTACGATGACCGCGGAAAGCTCTGACGCGATCTTCGCCGGGCGCTTGCTGCTGGCCAGACGATTTCCGTTGAGTCTGCGATTTGACCTGACCTTGTAAGAGCGGCAGTCTCAGGGAACTAAATCCCAACAGTAAGAGCAAACCGATCATCGAAATACTTGCGCGCTTCATCGTAATTCCTCCAGTCTTACTGACTTCACCATTCATGGGATGAATGTCTTTAGGTCTTCTTGTGGTTCTTGAAGAACTTCACAATTTCGTCCGGCGCCCAGGGCGGATAGACGTGTCCCAGCGTATGGCTTATTTGTTTGACCGGCGTATGAGTCGTTGACGGATAAAGGTCGCAATCGGTCGCGCCCGTAGGTATGGGGCACGGCTGACCTGGCCCGGTCGCGTTATTAACTTGCCGGGCTCTTTCAATCGTGTCTTGCACGGGGCCCTGAGGTGTGCCTTGGCCCGGGTCCGGCCCAATCGCGATAAGTGCTCGCGGCTGAGAAAGTTTTGTGCGTTCTGATTGCGCAAGAATACCGGCAACCGCGCCTATGGCGGCGAGCTTGTCTCCGCGCTCGACCCAAAGCAGGTAACTGAAGCCGGTCCCATTCGAAAATCCGGTCGTGTAGATTCGCGCGTCGTCAACGGAGAAGTTCTGACGCAGTGTTGCCAGCATGGCGTCGAAGAATTTGAGATCGCGATCGCCGACCTGGTTTGTCTCCTTCTGCCAGCCCGCGCCGTCACCTTCGAGATCGTGCCCGGTTGGCGTATCCCGGCCCTGCGAATAGACGACAATCGCCTCCGGCCAGAGAGTTTGAAGGTGCATCTGTTGAGCGGCGCCTTGCATTGTTCCCCCGTGGCCGTGCCAGGCGAAAATCACCGGCAGGTTCGTCCCGAGACTTGGCGCAAAGACCAGCGCTTCTCGTTTGTCCTTGCCGATCTGACACGACAAAGTGCGGCGCTGCGAGCCGCCAGTTACCTTTCCCAACGGCGAAAGTTCGCAGGGTTTGGCTTTTGGTCGGGCCAGGCCTGCACTCGCCAACGTTGCCAAAATCACTATGCCAGGCAGAATTCTCAAATACAGTTTCATGGCAAAGAACCTCCTCATAACGGTTGCACCTCATGTACGGCGCACCACTCGAATTCAAAGGTGCCTCCTCTAAGCATTAACACGTACCAATCGCTGTCGTTCGTGATGATGGTGAAGTAGAGATGTTGTGATTCTGATTGAGTTGGGTCCCACGATTCCGTGTGGTCGTCAGGCCCGGTAATAGAAAAAGCACACCGGTCGCAGTTCGGCGCGTGCCTCAGACTCACGTCCACCATATAGAGTTTATTGGGCTTAGGCTTGATGCCGATCTCGATTTCATTTCTTAGACCAGTGAAGCGCGCTTTGCCAATCAAGCCATTCACTTCCGCGACGGCAGGAGAAGCCTGGTTTAGGCGCGGATGCGAGCTATCTCCGGATCTGAAAGTCAAATAGCCGAGATCGGGGACGAACGACGTGTGCACTGAAAGCCTCACGAGAGTCGTGTTGGCTTTCAGAATTTGCCCGAGTTGATCGCCACCGATTTCCAGTTTCTCAGCGCGGGGCAGATCTTTTTCTGACTTACCGCGTCCGCGAAAGGCGCGCACCAGGGGATTGGTCTGAGTTGCCTGCTCCTGTTGCTGCACGCGCTTGTCGCGCTGTGCTGGTGACTCAATCACAAACGAGAGCAATGCCAGCGTGATGATTAAAATGTTCGTACCTAATTTGACTGTTAGCTTCATAGTTACCTTTCCAGCCTGGTCCTCCGCAGACCGACCGCTCATTCCCCGCCCAGCGATTTGCTGCACACCAGCAACGCTCCTCGTTCACCGTCAATGAAATGAATCTCGCCCGTTTCCACGCCCCGGAAAATCGCGCGCGCATCGGTACGGCCGATTACCGCCGCTTCATTCGGGCTGACCATCAGAACTTCCGCACCGCACTGCTCACACCAGGCAACGAACTGTGGCTCCGCGCGCCGTATCGTCAAGCGCTCTCGCGACTCAAAAGTAACAATTGTTGTTTTTTTCTTGCGGCGCATTCGGGACAAGAAAATGCTGAGGTGCGTTCGTGCGCGTCTGTTAAAATCCTGCGCGTATCGCAGATCCCCCAACTAACCTCGCTCGGAAATGCCAACATTACGTGGAGCGGAGTCTCCACGAAGGGCGTTCCGAAAATCTTTAATTGGCCAGGAATTTTCCGAAAAGTTGCTGCAGGCTTCTGTGATCGGGCTGGCGCGCCCGAGAAGAGGAGAAAATGGCGACCTCAGCCCGACTCATTTACCAGTTCGACGAATTTCAGGTAGAGCCTGACGAGCACAGGCTCAGGCGACGCGGCGAAATAGTTCCGCTGCACGGAAAGGCGTTTGAGCTTTTGCTCGCCCTGGTACGAAACCATGGGCGGCTGTTAACAAAGGACGAAATCTTTGAGCAGGTCTGGCCGGATCAGATCGTCGAAGAGTCGAACCTTACCGTTAATATGTCGGCAATTCGTCGTGCGCTGGGCGAGCGTGCCAGCAATCCTCACTACATCACGACAGTCTCCGGACGCGGTTATCGATTCACTGGAGAGGTGCGCCAGTTTGCCAGTGAAACTTTGACGATTGAGCGCGACAGTTTTGCCCGACTAACGGTGGTGGAGGAGGAAACCGATTCAAGAACGACGCTGATACCGTCCGTCGGACAAATCGCAAACGCGATGCGCCGGCTGACTTCCCATCCGGCGGTGGTGTTTGCGACGTGCGCTGTGGTCCTGGCGATTGCCGGAGTGAGCTTCTGGGTGAGGGGACTCCATCGCGCCTCGGCCGCGCCACTGCCGTGGACAAACATTGCCTTTCGCCGCTTTGCTACGCATGCGGGCATACCGTTTCGCGTGGCAATTTCTCCGGATGGTAAATCGCTGGTTTATTCCCAGCGGGTCGAAGGAAAGGAGACGCTCTGGCTGGGGCAAGTCGAGAGCAACGCCAGCGTGCAGATCCTGGATCAACCTGACACCCTCTATAACGGCCTGACTTTTTCGCCTGACGGGCAGAGCATTTATGTCGCGGAGTTTGATGCGGCCAACGTCTCGAGACTGGTACGCCTGCCAATCCTTGGCGGAGTGCCGATCGAGTTGACCCAACATGCAGATAGCGGGGTCACTTTCTCACCCGACGGGCGACAGCTTGCTTTTCTGCGGCGCAGCGCCGGAGAGACCGCGATCATCATTGCAGATGCTGGCGACGGCAGGAACGAGCGCATATTGATCGCTCGCAAGCGGCCCGAGAGTTTTTCCAGTGCTGGATTGTCATGGTCGCCTGACGGTAAGACCATTGCCGTAGCGGCAAAGGATCCGAGTAACGAACGCATCGAGATTCTGGCCATAGCGGTTACCGACAGCTCCGTTGAAAGAATTAGCGATCGTGATTGGGGCGAGATCGGAAATCTTAAATGGCAAGCGGACGGTCGGGGTTTACTTTTCGGTGAAAAAAGCAGCGCTATAGCCAGAAGAAGTGAAATCTGGTTTCTTCCCTATCCGTTTGGCGAGCCACGCCAAATCACGAACGACGCGAACCAGTACCTAATGCAGTCTCTGAGCACATCAGACACTGGCACCCTGGCCCTTATATCCGGTCAGACGGAATCTGAAATTTGGATTGCGCCCGACGGCGATGCGGCGCGCGCGCGGCGCGTACTTCAAGGGGTGGAGCCAAAATACGAAGCAGTCGACGGTCTATCCTGGACTCCCGACGAACACTTGTTGTACACAGCCTACGTCGCAGACGCGCTGGTGATCTGGGAAATGAACGCCGACGGCAGCAATCGGCGGCAACTGACAAGTAACGTATCGGACCATGTCGATCGTCAAGTGAGCGTCACAGCCGATAATCGTTACATCATCTTTCAATCCAATCGTTCCGGTAGCCTTCAGATTTGGCGCACGAATCGAGATGGTAGCGACCCCAGACAGTTAACCAGCGTCGGTAACAATTCTCAGCCGAGTTTGTCACCAGATAGCGGCTGGATAGTCTACGTCTCGGACAGTTCAGGCGAATCAGTAATTTCGCGAATTCCAATTGAAGGTGGACCACCGATTCAGATCACGCACAGCTATTCCTGGAACCCGCAAGTCTCTCCCGATGGAAAACACATTGCGTTTCTCGAGTCTTCCAACTCTCCTCCGGGTTTTGAGCTGGCAATCACCTCGTTTGAGGGCGGCAAAACCGAAAAGACTTTTGCCCTGCCAACAAGAATGCCGGTCAATCTCGCCAAGCAAATGCGTTGGACGCCTGACTGCGGCGCGCTGATCTACAGAGACTCGCTGCAGGGTCTTTGGCGACAGCGGCTGGATGAGGAAAAGCCGCAGCCAATCAAAGGATTCGAAAACGTCCTTACCAGTCAATTCGCCTGGTCATTCAATGGTAAAAACCTCGCCTACACGCGCAAGTCTGATATGCAGGAGATCCTTTTGCTCCAGAACACCAGGTAAGCTCGCACTAAAGACTTCGATTAATGCCCCAACGGGGCTACGGCCTCCAGCCCAGGGTTGCCGCTTCGGCTACCCTGGGAACTAGTAAGAAAAGAGATTTCAACCGCACCGCGGTTGCGTCACTTTCTGAGAAGGAAATGCACAAAGCAGATGCAACCGCGTTGCGGTTGCGGACAAGATTGCTTTCTTTACCCTTATCGTACTCGTCAGGGGAATTCCGACTATTCAACTATCACTTATCGTCCTCAGGTTTTTGCTGAAACGCATCACCACCCTTTGTTGACGTGTCTTCCGTCGTTGAATCTGAGCCAGGCTGTCCTTGATTCTTGAGGGAAGGATTTCCCGGGCCTTCCTTCCATTTTCTCGCCACAAAACTGACGATGGAGTAACCAGCAATAAATGCCACCAACACCACGGCAAGCATGATTAAGTTTGATTGACCCGTCACACTGCTCCCTTCGTTTCAGCTTCACGCTGCGGAAAAGCAAGTAGTCCGACACCCGGACAATCGGGACACACTCCCGAGCTGACGACAAACTGGCAGCCGCATCTGGGGCAATATGAAATCGAATTACCAACCGGCTGGTGCGGCGCGAGCAAATCTTCCCGCTTTGAATCGCCGAGGCGGTCGATGTGTTCGAGGCAATGACGCAATTGTTCGGAAGCGGCCCAGGCCATAATCTCCGCGGAAGCCTCGTCTGACACTTCGTGTTTCAGCGGATGTTGCAAATCGAGAATGAACGCACGAACGAACTCCTGGGCGGCGGAGCCGGACAACAACGCGGCTACAACAGCCGGGCTGTACTCCGAGAGCAAATGTCTCGTCAAAAGATCCGTTGCCCGTATTGAAACCGGCGGACAAAGAATCATCTTGACGACATCTTCAATACGCTCCTGCGATTCGTTTGGATATAACTTCTTGTGGGCCCGGAAAAACATAATTGAGATCTGTACTGCCAGGGTAACCGTTACCACAACAACAGGAATGAATACGCGGAGCAACCCGAAGAAGCTCACCAGGACGGGCGTCGCCACAAAAAGAAACAAGAACAGGATCGAGCACATCGTTCGGATCGGTTTGACCAGGACGTGTCCTTGCTGCAGGACTGCGGCGGCCTCGTCTGCTGCAAACTGTTTGGCGACGTGCGCTCGCACTATGCGCTCGCGATCGGAAAGGTCAGCGCCAGTCATTCGGTTAATTAATTCCGAAATCAGCTGAGCCTGTTTTGCCGTCGCAGTTTTCGTAAATCGCTGGTTGTTGACGAGCACATAAGCGCCATCAGTGCCGGCGCCGGTTATCTCTGTAAAGGCCAGCGACCGGCCCGTTTGCGTAGGCCTTCCTACCGAGGGCAATGCCTGCAGGTTGAACGCACAAATTCCGTTTGGCGAAATTGAGATAGGAGATAAGTGACTGAGGAATACGCAACCCAGTGGCGGTAACGGGTTCATAAACACCACGCCACCGCGCCCATTACTTAACGACGAGTTGAGCGTCGCGACCCGCCAGTGACGACACCAGGGTGAAACGAAGGCGACCGACTGTTTCGTGACCCACAGCCAACAGTCTGAGAGATAGAGCAAAGCAAGCACGAGCAGGAGCGTTTCGCCGTCGCTCATATCGAGGACCCCTATTCCGTTTTCCTGCGGGAGAAGATTTTTTTGATAAAACCACTGACCATAATGCCCAGGGCAACCAGGGCTTTCCATATCCACTTGAACGCCCCGGACTTCACGAGCACTGCCGTCGTTCCCCCGACAATCAGTCCTGTCAGGCCATACTGGGCCATCTTGTCTCCCTGACGAAACTCCCCATATTTCTGTCCGGTATTGAAATCAAAACCGGCGAGCATGGTTTTGAACTTCGGCAAATCCGTCCCGAGCGTCGCGGCCTCAGTCACCAGCGTTACTTCCATGACGCCCCCACGTCCAAGCAAACGAGTGTTGTAGTTAATGACCGGAGTGCCGCCGCTTTCTGCACGCACGGCCCATTCGAGGTTGTGGGTGGTTTCGTTGTAACGCGGAGGCTGTTCCCAGCCAATGATCGTCATCGTTTCCCAGCCGCGCCTGATACGTTCTTTATTGCCCGCCTCAGTGCCGGCCTTGATTGATTCCAGTAGCGCGTCCGCGTCCAACGTGTTCTTCTCGTCATCTCGTACATAGCCAACGTCGTCGAATTCAAACACCGCGAACCAGTTTTCACCCGCAGGTGCAACGAATCCGAGTTCCCTGCCGGTGCTCGGATTGTGATTGGATTCCATTATGAGACGCGTGTCATTTCCCCCGGCAAACACATAACCAGCCGGCACGTGGACTTGCGCCGTGGTGCCGAGGTCGCCGATTGACGGTCCCTCTTGCCACTTCACTTTGTCTGCCAGGTCTAACCCGCCAATCACGACGGGCGACGGTGAGGGCGACGCCGACGAACGCCGCTTGTGGCTCTGTCCTGCGGCTACAAACGCGGATAAGCAAACGACGCTGAGAATAACTAAACAACGCATCTTCATTTGTATCCTCCTGAATGCTTCGAGCTGGAAATGGATGAGGCCCCGATCGGCACTGGATCAATCAATCGTCACGCTGTAGAGCCTGGGAGTGTTAACGTGCCCGAGAGAATTGCTCCAGCCACCTTATATACCGGTTGCAGCCAGTCTTTCAACGTCCAAACGTGCTTTGTAAATTGTTATCGGGAGTGAACAACGCTGAAAGCGTTCGCCAATTCCAGCCCAGGGTTGCGCTTTGGCAACCCTGGGTAAAGAAAACGATCTTGCCCTCAACCGCAACGCGGTTGCGTCTGCTTTGTGCATTTTCCTTTCTGAGAAAACGACGCAACCGCGTTGCGGTTGAGATTTCTTTTTTACTAGCTCCCAGGGTAGCCGAAGCGGCAACCCTGGGCTGGAGGCCGTAGCCCCGTTGGGGCATTAATGAAAATCCTCACTGCCAATAACTGCATTTTGACTTTTGAGGCAAAGCCTATCAGGAGTGCAAGCGATTTTACTGTCGCATCCGATGCAGGTTCTGTGTACATCTAAAGACGCAATGGATCAATCTTCTACTCTCCGCCAGAGAGTGACGCATGCGGCAGAATTGTGGACGGAATTGGCTCAAGAAACCGTGAGAGTGCCGGAACAGAGTCGTTCTCTCCATAGCGATACACATTCAACGGATATACAAAATGAAGCTCGCGCTTTGCTCGCGTTGCGGCCACATAAAGTAGCCGGCGTTCTTCCTCCAGATCATCAAACTCATCACGGAAACGGTTCGACGGGAACCAGCCATCGGTCATCCAGATCACAAACAAGCTGTCCCACTCGAGCCCTTTCGCCGAATGCACGGTCGACAAAGTAACGAAGCCGCCACTGCGTCTGGTGTTGCTTCCCTCAGTTGCACCGGAAGGGTCCAGTGCCACGTCGTCAAGGAGCTTTGCCGCAGTCTTGTATCGTTTCGCAATCGACTGCAGGTGTTCCAGGTCGCGCCCGCGACGTTGAGAGTCGTCATACCGGGCTTTCAAAAGGGGCCGGTAAAAGCGCAATACGGCGGTGAGCTGTTCGCCCGGTGACTTGCTCTCGAGAACGGTACTCAACACGCGCGCGAGCCGGATCAGCTGTGCCTTGTAACTTGCCCGCGCCGGAAACCGGTGCAACTTCTTGAACAAACTTTCTTTCGTCCTGGCCGACCGAAACTCCTTTCGCTCAACCCCAAGGTGATCGAGTATTTGATAGACGGTCGCATCCCCAATGTGTTCGATCAGCTTGAGGGCGCGAAACCACGAAAGCGTGTCTGAAGGTTTGACCACCACACGCAAAAAGGCGAGTGCATCCTTGATGTGCGCCGACTCGGCAAACTTGATGCCGCCGAACTTGCGAAACGGAATTCCCTGTTTGCCTAATTCTATTTCCAGGTCGAACGAGTGAGAGCTGGAACGAAACAGCACAGCGATCTGGCTGAGAGGCACACCTTCTTCACGTAGTTCATCAATGCGTTGCGCTACGAACCGGGATTGTTCATTTTCATCACGCGCGCTGACCACTACCGGCGGTTCTCCTCCTTCAATGCGCGAGAACAAACGTTTCTTATAACTTTCCTTAACGTCCTCGATAATCGCGTTCGCCACATCGAGTATCGGTTGCGTGCTCCGATAGTTCTCTTCCAACTTGATAATCTGCGCCTTGGGAAATAGTTTCGGAAACTCCAGCATGTTTTTGTGGCTGGCGCCGCGGAAGGAATAGATCGACTGAAATTCGTCTCCCACAACAGCCACGTTTTCGTGCTGGGTCGTCAACAGCTTCACGATCTGGGCCTGCAGTTTATTGGTGTCCTGGTATTCGTCGACCATGATGTAACGATACTGGTCCGAGAGCTGCTCGCGCATAGCGGGACTATTTTCAAGCGCTTCGCGCAGGCGCATGAGCAGGTCGTCATAGGTGAGCATGTGACGCGTGCGCTTGAAGCTCTCGAAGGATTTGTAAAGCGCATCGAGGGCAGAACGTTCTTCAGCAAACTGTGGGTAGCTCTGGTTCAGAATTGTCTTTAGCGGGCTCACTTTGTTGACCATCGCGCTGAAGATTGCGGCGATGGTGCGTTTGCGAGGAAGGCGCTGATCCTTGCTGACTCGTATCTGCCGGCGCAGCAGATCGATCAGATCTTCGGTGTCGCTCTGGTCGAGCACAGTGAAGTTGCGCTGGACACCTGCCTCGTCTGCAAACTTACGCAAGACTGAGTGACCCAACGAATGAAACGTGCCGCCGGATACTCGCTGGCAACGCGGGTCGGCCAAAGCTGCCGCTCGCGACAGCATGCTCGTCGCAGCGCGCCGGGTGAACGTGAGCAGCAACACAGACTCGGGCTTTGCGCTTGTCTCGACCAGCCGAGCCACGCGATAAACGAGCGTGCGCGTCTTTCCTGTACCCGCTCCGGCGACGATCAGCAGCGGACCTTCGGTCGTCATCACCGCTTTTAGCTGAGATTGGTTAAGCTCATTCTCATAGTCGATCCCGCCGGAGCGCGCCGTGATCGTGGTCCGTCTCAAAACGAGCCTCGTGCTGCCCGGGCCGGGTACTGCCTTGCTTAGCTGGCCCAGGTCGAGATCGCGCCTGACAGATTTGAGGTCAGCACTCAACTCACTGACAGCTTGATAACGATCCCTTGGCTTCTTAGCCAGGGCTTTGTTGAGGAGCCGATGGAGATCAGGCCGTAACTCGACCATGCTCGAGGCCAGAAGTTTTGGCTCCTCATGGAGAATGGCGTGCATAGTGTCAATCCGGTTGTCATTAACGAAAGGACACTTGCCGGTCAGCAGTTCGCAAAGGACAACACCAAAAGAAAAGATGTCGCAGCGGTGGTCGACTCGCTGGCCCAGCAGCTGTTCCGGTGACATGTAATTGACGGTTCCCAGCAGCGTTCCCGATTCGGTCTGGACACGAAGCAGGGTTTTCTGTTCGCTATCGCCGGCGAGCGCGCGCTCGCGTTGCGCGACCAGTTTCGCCAGACCGAAGTCGAGAATCTTCGCGTAACCATCCCGCCTGATCATTAAGTTTTCCGGCTTCAGATCCCGGTGAATGATGCCAACCTCATGAGCTTTACCAAGACCTTCCGCGATTTGTATCGAAATATCGAGAGTGCCCTTGAGATCTAGTGAGCGAGATTTAATCTTCTGCCGCAGCGTTTCGCCTTCTACATACTCCATGGCGATGTAGGGCTTGCCGTCGTCTTCTCCGACCTCGTAAACGGTGAGAATATGTGGGTGATTCAAAGCCGAGGCTGCGCGGGCTTCCTGAAAGAAGCGCCGCCGTCGATCCTGTTGCGAAATGTATTCCGGCGGCAACAGCTTGAGCGCCACAACGCGCTGAAGCTTCGTGTCGTATGCCTTATAGACTGCACCCATGCCGCCGGCTCCGATCGGCTCCATGATGCGGTAGTGCGCAATAGTGGTTTCGATAATCGCTTTCATGATCAGCGAGATAGTCTAATCTAAGGTGAAAGGAGAAAGCATCCATTGAGCCCGCGAAGCGGGCGGAGAGAGTGATAGCCCCAGGCGAGGCAGCCGAGCCTGGGGGTCACAGCCAAAAACTGGATTGAGCCCGCGAAGCGGGCGA
>Ga0193725_1000487_pt1 | contig 11767 bp, 8 predicted proteins | sample H2a2metaG_FD_143058 | JGI IMG/M metagenome (GOLD analysis project Ga0193725, IMG submission 143058) | Soil microbial communities from a riparian zone of the East river system, Colorado, United States - H2a2 | ecosystem: Environmental > Terrestrial > Soil > Riparian zone | place: USA: East River... | reverse complement strand
GCCGCCGTCCTGGTCTAGCCCGCAGCACGAAGCCGCTCCGCTGACAGCACCCGGCAGGTAGTCTTCCTTTCGCAGTTCCGTTGCAGTTGATCTTCAGCGCACGTTTCGCTGCGCAAGAGCAATAGCTGCGGCATCATGTATCGGCGTCTCGATCCTGCCCTCCTCCGCGAAACGCGCGATCGCACCACTGAGCACATCAACCTCAGTCGGCGACCCTGCCAGAAGATCGAGAAGCAGACTCGGCTGCGACGACGCGGGCAGGGAATTGATCGAGTTCATAACGCGGGCTTCTTCGTCTTCCGGCAGGGGAATACCGCGGGCTCGACCTACCGCGACCGCCTCACGCACCGCGCGCTGAATGAGTCTCGCGCCGAGCGGGGTGTCGCGGACTGGTCCAATAGAAAGCCTCGTCAGACCGCAGGCCGCCGCGATGCTCGCGAGAAAGACGAACTTCTGCCACAAAGCGAGCGTGATGTCTTCGGTCGCCGTCGCTTCAACACCCGCTTCGGCGAACATGGCCGCGATCTTTTCTGTGCGCGGCGAGATTCCTTTCGGCAGCTCTCCAACTATTACGCGCTGGAATGTGCTCCGCCTCTCGAAAACACCGGGCTCGATCCGGACCGCGCTGATGTAGGACACTCCGCCGATCACCTGCGCTCGCGGAACACCGAGCTCGACCAGTCGGTCCGCCGCGCTGACGCCATTAAGGAATGGCACCACCACCGCGCCCCGCTCGGCGAATCGTTTGACTGCGGGCGCAATCGAATCCAATGAGTACGCCTTCGTCGTAACGAGCACCACGTCGTCGGCTTCGAACGAGCTGCTCAATTCACCGGCGTCATCGCTCGCGGTTATCGCCGCATTCCACTCTTCGCCGGGCGCTCGCACGACGAGCCCGCGTTCCCGCAACGCGGCGAGATTGGCGCCGCGGGCCAGCGCGAAAACGTCGTGGCCCGCGCGGGCCAGGAGACCACCGTAATAACCGCCGATCCCCCCAACACCGAGGACGGCGACTCGCGGGCGTCGATTTTCCTGGCGGGTGGTCATTCAGCTAATATGCTTCACCGGGTATGCAGAAACACACCTCCTTCCCCCGCGATCTCGCTGCCGCGCGCTATCTCGACCTCTTCGTCGTCGGCGGAGTGTCCGCGGTTCTCGCGATCAGGTTCCTCCTCCGCATTACCGGCTACCCAAGCTTGGGCGGCGCGCGATTTCACATCGCACACATGCTTTGGGGAGGACTGTTGATGGCGGCGGCGCTGCTGGCCGAGCTGTCTTTCCTGGGCAACCGAACGCGGCTGGGCGCGGCGCTGGTTGGCGGAATCGGATTCGGAACGTTCATCGACGAGATCGGAAAGTTCATCACGCGCGACAACGACTATTTCTTCCAGCCGTCGATCTCGCTGATCTACATCACGTTCGTCCTGATCTATCTCGCATTTCGTGATCTTCAGCTACGCCGCAAGATCAGCAGCGAAGAATATCTCGTCAACGCGATCAACGATTTCGAGGAGGCCATCATCAACGACCTCCAACCGGAGGAGCGTGACCGGGCGCTCCGGTACCTCGGGGCGATCACCGAGAAGGACGACCTGGTACCGAGATTGGCGGCACTCATCGAGCAAGCGAGCGTCCGCCCGCGGCCCCACGGAATCTCGCGGCGCATTCGCGAGTACGTCGTCGCGGGGTACGAGGCCGTGGTCGCCCGGTCGGATCGATTCGGCGGCCTCGTCACGCTCCTGGTTCTGCAGCTCGTGATCAATGCCGGGGCGGCCGCGCTGATCGTCGTGCGAGACCTCTCCGCCGGAATCGTGGCAAGAGGGCCCGGGCAGCAAGTGGGAATCATGGATTTCCTTCCCGTATCGGACTGGCTGCTCCTCATTGCGACGCTGATTCCTTCGATGTTCGTCGTCATCGCCGTGATCACCCTTCCGCGTTCGAGGATGACCGCGCTGCGCTTCTTTCACCGCGCGGTGCTGCTCTCGATCTGCTTCACGGAGGTGTTCCTGTTCTACCGGAACCAGGGAGCCGCGCTGCTGGTTCTCGCCTTTAATCTCTTCTCGCTAGCGTGCGTCAGTGTTGCCATTGCGCGGGAGACGCGGAGTCGCAACTAAAACCTGCCACGGAACTGCGAGAGGAAGACTACCTGCCAGGGGCGATGAGCGGAGCGGCTTCGCGCTGCGGGCTGGTCGTGGGAGAGATCGCGTGCAAGCCCGTAGCCCGACGCCGCTCCGCTGAAAGCACCCGGCAGGTAGTCTTCCCCTCGCAGTTCAGTTTGCAGTTCCGCTAATCCGCCTCGGCTTGAGGTCTGTGCGCCGCCTGAAGCTTCTGCTGCAGCTGCGGCGGCGCGGGCTCATAATGACTGAACTCGAGACTATACGACCCCCGCCCGGCGGTTATCGACTTTAGCCGCGCCGGAAACTGCTCGAGCTCCGACAATGGCGCCTGCGCCGTGATCTGCAACAGCCCCGGCCGCGGCGAATCCGATCCCCTGATTTGCCCGCGGTGCGCTGACAACTCGCCCGCAATATCCCCCATCTTCTCCTCGGGCGTGACGATCTCGACGTTGACGATCGGCTCGAGCACAATCGGATGCGCCTTGGCGAGCGCGTCGATGAATGCCTTGCGGCCCGCGGACATGAACGCGACGTCTTTCGAATCCACCGGATGCGTCTTGCCGTCGTAGACGATCACGCGCACATCCTGCAGCGGAAATCCGGCGACGAATCCGGTCTCGAGAACATTCCGCACGCCCTTCTCCACCGACGGGATGAACTGGCTTGGAATCGTCCCGCCCTTCACGGCGTTGACGAACTCGAAACCCTTGCCGCGCGGCAGCGGTTCGACTCTGAGGAAAACCTCGCCGAACTGCCCAGCACCACCAGTTTGCTTCTTGTGGCGGCTGTGACCATCTGCTTTGGCCCCGATGGTCTCGCGAAACGGAACCGACGGCGGGTGCGTGTCGAGCTCGATCTTGTACTGCGAAGACATCTTGTCGAGAATCGCCTTGAGATGCATCTCGCCAAGGCCCCGCATCACGGTCTCGTTCGTCTGCGCGTTGTGCTCGATACGGAAACAGGGATCCTCGGCCGCGATCTTGTGGAGTACGTCGGACACTTTCTGCTCGTCCTGGCGCTTCTTCGCCATCACGGCGAGCCCGAAGACGGAAACCGGCAACTCGAGCGGACGCACGTGAAGGTGGGCGTCATCCGGTGAGTCGTGGAGGATGTGGTCGAACTGGATCTCCTCTATCCTGGCGATGGCGCAGATGTCGCCGGGAATCGCCTCCTGCACTTCGGTCTGCGTTTTCCCGCGCAGCATGTAAAGGTGCGCCGGCTTGATGGGCTTGCGACCGTCGCCGACGTAAAGCTGCATGTTCGGAGTCATGCGCCCCTGGTGCACGCGGAATACGGCGATGCGACCGATGTACGGATCCGTCTCGATCTTGAAGACGTGCGCGAGGGCGTGCTTGTCGGGATTCGGGTTCGCGGTCAGCTCCTCGATGTCACCATTGCTCCCCGTCGGAATGCTCACGTAGACGGGCGGGTTCCCCTCGGTCGGATTCGCAAGCAGCTTGACGATGACATCGAGCAGCTCGGCGATCCCGGCGCCAGTCCTGGCCGAAGTGAAGACGACGGGAATCAAATGCCCCTCGCGCATCGCTTGCTCGAGGGGCATGTGCAACTCTTCGGGCGAGACCTCGCCCTTTTCGAGGTAGGTCTCCATCAGCTTCTCGTCGACCTCGACCACCTGTTCGACAAGCCGCCGGTGGGCCTCCTCCACCGAGGAGAAGTCGGATTCTCCGGACGGTGCGAAGAAGCAGTCCCGAACCTCACTTCGGTCGCTCGCCGGAAGGTTAAGTGGGAGGCACTCCTTGCCGAACGTCTGCTGGATGCGAGCGAGCAAAGCTTCGCAATCGACGGTCGGGCTATCGATTTTGTTGACGATGATCATGCGGTCGAGCCCGCGCTTCTCTGCGTACTGCATGAAGCGCGTGGTCATCATCTCGATGCCGTTCTGCGCGTTGATCACGATCGCCGCGGTCTCGACCGCCGCGAGCGCGGGAAGCGCGTGGCCGGCGAAGTCCGGGTAGCCCGGTGTGTCGAGCAAGTGGATGCGGGTGGTCTCACCATTGAGCTTCGATTCGAAGCTCGCCACCGCCAGCTTGAGGGAATGATGAAGCTGCTTTTCCCCCGGGGCGTAGTCGCAGACTGTAGTGCCTCGCTCGACACTCCCCGCGGCGTGAACTGCTCCTGCTTTCGCGAGCAGGCACTCTGCCAGTGTGGTCTTGCCGCTGCCCGCCTGGCCTACGAGCGCGATCGTCCTGATGTTGCTAATGGAATTCGGCATCTGCCCTCCCTCCACGCTACCTATTGTATAGCAGGGAGATCGGAGAACTGCAAACTGCAAACTGAAGACTACCCGCCGGGTGCTTTCAGCGGAGCAGTTTTTGGCCACGGGCGGGCTTGCACGAGGACTCTGCTAAGTCTTTCGCAGCGCCAGCAAGGCCTCGAGTTCCGGTAAGTGATCGAAATCGCGCGGCCTGCCGGCGGCGCGCTTGGCCTTGATCAGAGACGGCAGGTCGAGCACGCGGAAGCGAACGCCCAAGGCGGAGATCCTTTCCGAGTGGCGCCGTACTGCGTCGTATGGGCCGACACCGGCGATCCGATCCATGACGTCGATGTCGCCTTCGCTGGTGGTGAGAGTGAGGATAGGCGCGTTGCGCAGAGTGCGGTCGTCCATAATGAAAGGAAGGCCTTCCTCGATCCCGCGCGGATAAGCCTTCCATCCAGCCAGAACTGAAGCGAGAGCGCCGATATTGGCGGCGGCCTCGGCGTCGTAGCAGATATCCAGATCGTTGGTCACGCGCGAGGAGCCGTGGGCAGCCGCCGCGACGCCGCCGACCACGACAAATCTCACCTTCTTTTTGGTCAGTCCGGTTAGCATAGACGCGAAGCTCATGCTGTTGCCCTCCTCATGTCTCGAACGAACGCAGCGTTCGTTTCCAGCAGCGCCAGTCGCTCGGCGGGAGTCCGTCTGATGGCAGATCGAATCAGATCGAGGTCGACACCATAGTGCTGCGCGTTGGCCACGGCACCTTTGGTGCCTCGTCGCGGGGGCCGACCCCGCCGGCGCGGGAGTTCGTGCACGAGGGCGCGCGAAAGATTGCCGAGGAAGATGGAATCGTAGCGGGCGAGGTCGACGATCAGGGAGGCGGACCCCGAAGTATCAGCGCCTGCGGTGACCCTGCTCGACGAGCTGCCTGCACGCAACGCGACAGTGGATAGAGCGGCCGCGGCCTTCAGCGAAAGCCCGAGCTGCCCTGTCAGCAGCGAAACGAGTCCCCACCATTTCGCCTGCTGCCGATCATAACGGACGCGTTTGCCGAGGAGCGCGGCCGAATTGACGATCCACTTGAGATCGGCGCCCGCGGCGATCGCGGTTTGGCGTGCTGTCATGCATAAATATAACTAGTAACTAGATATAGTTCTACGGAACTGCAACGTACGACTACCTGCCAGGAGCAATGAGCGGAGCGGCTTCGGGCTACGTGCGGGCTGTTTGGTGGCCGCGACGCGGCGCATGGGGTTTGCGATCAGTTAGCGCCCGATCCATTGATCAGTGTCCCATCGAGGCACAGCCCGCTCGTAGCCCCAAGCCGGTTCGGCCGGAAGCCCCCGGCAGGTAGACATACTTTTGCAGTTAAAGGCCGGTAACCATACTTTCCAGTTAACCAATTCGCCCCGACCATGATCGAACAAACCCTCGAGATCCCCGCCGCCGACGGACTCACAGAAGCCCTCCTCGTCCGCCCGGAATCCAACGACCCGCTCCCCGCCATCATCAACCTCACCGATGGACTCGGCTTCCGTCCCGCGTTCGCCGAACAGTCAAAGCGGATCGCGGAGCGCGGCTACGTCGTGCTGGCGCCCAATATTTTCTACCGCGTGTCGAAGTCGCCGGTATTTCCCTTCGAGCCCGATTTCAGTAAGGACAGCACGCGCGAGCGATTCAACGAGCTCAAGGCACCCCTCACGCCCGTCGCCATGGAACGCGACGGCTCGGCATACATCGATTTCCTCGCCTCACAACCATTCGTCGGCAGCGGGCCGATGGGTGTCATAGGCTTCTGCTTCGCCGGCAAGTTCGCGCTGCTCGCTGCTGCGGCGCGCCCCGATCGCGTCGCCGCTGCCGCGTCATTCCATGGCGGCGGATTGTTCACCGACACCATCGACAGCCCCCATCTGGTCCTGCCACGCGTGAAGGCGCGGCTCTACTTCGGCCACGCCACCAACGACCAGAGCATGCAAACCGAGGCGATCGAGAAATTCGAGTGGGCGCTTCACTCGAGGGGCGGTGAGTACGAGAGCGAGATGTACGATGCCCGGCATGGATGGATGATTCCCGGCGGCGGCGCCTATGACCCGCCAAACGCGGAACGAGGATTCGGAAAGTTGACGCAGCTCTTCGACGACACGCTTCTGGCGGCAGAGGCGCGCCGGTGACTTGCCCGCACTATTAGCTGCAAACTGAAACTGCCCGTAACTGCGACCTGAAGACTACCTGCCAGGAGCTTTCGGCGGAGCGGCCTCGGGCTGCGGGCGGGCTGTTTGGTGAGCGCGATCCGGCGCAGGGGCTTGCGATCATTGACCCGCAACCACCTTGAATAGCGTCCACGTGAATAGTGCGCACGAAGGAACAGCCCGCACGTAGCCCCAAGCCGGTTCGGCCCAAAGCTCCTGGCAGGTAGTCATATTTGCAGTTAAGTCCGGAACCATACGTGCCTACGGAGCGTGTGACCGGCTCCGGTCGACCGCAGTCCTATAGTATGCGCACCCGTCAGCTCCTCCTCGGCGCCTGCGTGCTATCATGCACCTCCGCGCCCGCCCCGGTCCTCGCCCCCGCAACCGTAGTCGCAGCACCGAATCAGCCGCTGGAGTACTCGGGCGTCTACATCAGCACTCCGGACGAAGACATCTTCACACCTTGCGGCAGTGCAGGCGCAGGCGAAACGTGGTCATTGAGCTTTCGTGACAACGATCCCGATGCGCCCTTCCTGAAGAAGGTCACTGCCCTCCGCGGGTACACGCCGCTCACCCACTTCATTCGAGTTCGTGGCAGGCTCGGGCCGCCGGGCCGCTACAACCTCGGATTTCAAACGCGAGAGCTCGCGGTCGACAGCGTGCTCGACGTCAAGGAAACGCTGGATCCGTGCGCCGGTTTTGGAACCCCAGCGGTGTGGAGACGATTGCCCGCAATATTTCGCGATTCGAGGGGATTGGCGCTCAGCACCGACCGACGCGTCGTCGCGCTGATGGACATAGAGGGGCACATCACTCTCTGGTCAACTGAAACAGGAGCGTTGGTCAGGAAGTTGGGATCCGTCGCCAAAGGCAACGTGGAGTCCACCTTTTACGGCCCAATAACCTTCTCCGACAATGGTGATCTGCTCGCGGTCGGCGACAAGGGCGGAGTCGTTCGTGTGTGGCAGGCCCGAGATGGAAAAAGAATCTTCTTGCTGAAGCTCAAGGACACCGCCGACGTCGCGAAAGAACGGGCGAAGATTCCCCCACCGACAGGCGTCTCTGCTATCCAGCCACTGCCGCCCCACTCATACGCGGCGACGACTCAGCTCGTCTTCAATAAACGCGGAACGATGCTCGCGACGACAAATCTTTTTTCGACCATCGTCTGGTCAATGAAGACCGGGAAGAAGCTGGCTGAATTCGATCGCGGCACCGACTTCATGGGAAAGATCTTCTTCGTTGGCGACGCAGGTCTGCTCTCGACTGCAGATAGCGGGCGCTTCAAGCTTCGCTCGTATCTCGACGCCGAGCCGGTGACACGGCCAGGTACACGCGCTCGCGCGACCGAGCATATGACGATGAGTCCCGACGGTCGCACGTTCGCAGTGCATGGCTGGGGCGACACGGTGTTTCTCTGGTCACTTGCCGAAGGTCCGGGACGAGCGCTGCCGGTTCCAGGTTTCGCGACTGGAGTGGTCGCCTTCAGCCCCGATGGAAATACCATCGCAATCGCCGGCGGATTGTTCAGCTTGTACCTGTGGGATACCCGAACGGGCGCGCCGATCAAAGCGTTCCATAACTTTCCCAATGCGCTGTTCGGCGCGTGGTTCACTGACGACGGCAAAGCGATCGTCACTCTCTCGGCTTTCGACGACCGGTTCCGAATTGTCTACGTCGATCCGACTGCGCGTCCGGCAGGACAAGCCATTATCGACGACTCGCTGACGGCGAAGCTCCCGCTCGGTCCGCCGCCCTCGACTGCGCCGCGTACGGTCAGCGGCATTGTCACCCGCCCCGGCCAGAACCAGCGTGCGGTGGCGGGCGCCGAAGTGACGATCAGCGATGGTGCCGCGCCAGATGCTGTCGTCGCGCGAACGACAACATCGCCAGGTGGGTACTTCTCGTTCAATGGAATCAGATTCACGCACGTCATCATCCGTGTGCGGAAACCCGGCTTCGCGACTGGCGTCAAATACATCCACTTGAATCGTTGGGGAGAGCAGGGACCGTGGGGAATCGAGCTCACGCCCGCAAGCGGCAGCTAGTGCTTCACGTCGCAACGATGTTTGGCGTCGGCGGATTCGTCCGAGTTTCGGCAATTCACCAGCACTTGCTGTGACGAGCTGACGTCTCCGGGCCCGTACTGAGACTGGGCAATGTGTCTCACTGTCTGCGAGAGAGTCACGCTGGTGGGCGGCGTCGGAAAGATGCGGCGCACCGCGTCAGCACCGCGAACGACGAACACCAGGCGACCGTTTTCGACCGTTGCAAAAACCTTGGTGTGATCGGTGTCGGGATCTTCGAACACTGCGCCGTCGCACGTCGTGCACTCGATCATCGGATCGAGGGGCACGCCGGAGATGAGCTGTTTGAGCGATCCCTTCCGTGGACCGCCGGCTTTCCAGCCTTTGATCAGCCAGAGCAAGTACGGCGCTTTGCCATGGAGACTGTCGGCAATCTCCCAGTTCACGTCCCACATATACTCGGGGCTGCCCGCGTAGGCACCCTTCAGCGGCACGTCCCATTCGTACGTGGCGGTGGATTGCCGTGGAAATTCGAAGCGCGCCGAATCAGCGCTGATGAACGCCTGCGCTCCAGAGAGCGGGTTCGGGGGTGCCGGCGCTGCCACCGCCGCCGCTTTCACGGCCGTCGTATCGCAGATCGCAAAATTCACCGAGATGTTGATGGTAGTGTCCATGCCCGGCGTCACGCCAATCGGCTGAACCTGCGCCGCATGCTGCTGACCGGGACAGGGAACGATCATCGTCATCCCTGCGTTGAGTGGCAGCCTGGTAATCGCATAGTGCCCCGCCTTGTCCGTGCGAACCGGCGCGTCTGTGACATTTACGCCGGAATTGAGCACGCGGCGGATGATGATGTCGAGAAATGGAATCGGCTTCCTGGTTTCTTCGTTGGTGACAACCCCCTGCACCCGCCGCGGCCTGTAGGCGATCGGACTCACGTCGGCGCCGACGTATCGCAGCGGTTCGACTTCCACGTTGTTTTGCTTCTCCATCGGCATTCGCTCGGCGATGCGCCAACTTTTCCCCGATCGAGTGAGGAACCAGGTATCGCGGTTCATGCAGTCGTTCCCGCAGGCGTGGTAGGTATTCACCAGCGCCTGCGAGCGATTTGCATTGAGCGCGATTCTGCTGACGCCGAGCATTCCCCACGCGCCGGGATACTTCCTGGCGAGTGCGACATAGAAGGGGTTGCCCGTCGCTTCGACGTCGAGCGCTACTCCGCGCTCACGCATCGCGGGAACCGAATCGAGTGGAAGCGTCGAGATTGGAACGCGATATCCGGATATCGCGTCGAGCGGCGCGCGGATGGCACTGAGGACCGCGAATCTCTTCATGAGCGCAGAATCGATGGCGCTCGTATGGGCGGGTATTCCGCCACCTGTCCACGACCAGTTGGTGAGCACGATGCGTTTCGGTCGCTCTCCGTTCACGAAGTAGAGACTGTCGAGGACGACGCGGTACACGGCGGCCCGAGCGGTCGCCTCTGTCGGTGTGCCCGGCCTGTCGACGGGGATGATCTCCGATTCGCTCGGGATCGTACCCATTGGCCCGAGGTATCGCCCATAAGGTGAGTACCCGGGATCGACCTGCTCGGGAATTCGTTCGACGATTGTCCACCGGCCGTTGGTCTGCCTGAGAAAAAAAGTCTCGTGCACGCGACAGTCGTCGCTGCACCACTCGTGCGCCTGTACGAGCGCCTCGGTGTGTCGCGCATTGAACCCGACCTTCGTCAGAATTATCGCGCCCCACGCGCCCGGGTATTTTCGCTGCAGCTCGGCCCACAACCCCGAAGTCCGTTTTGGAAGGTCGGGTGGCGTGGGGTGCGCGGCGAGGAACTCGCGCCCGTCGGCGTCCATGCGGCGCACGTCGTCGGACGAGATGAATACGATTGGAATTGGATATCCGAATTGAACAAGCCCGGGCCGCTTGCGACTCAGCCAGGAGTATGCGCGCATCGTGGACGTGTCCATCTTCGATTTGTGCTTCCACCCCTCGCCGATGCATTTGGCGATTGGGCACGGTCCGCCCATGTGTTCGTCAGCGCTGTCGAGCATGACGATCACTGACGGCCGCTTGCTTCCGTCGAGATAAAGCAGGTCGAGGACGGCGCGGTAGACAGGAACCGCGTCACCGATCGGATAAATTGGCGACTCGCCAATGGTATCGGCCCAGGGTGGAATCTTGGGCGGGCCGGGACTGACCTGGGCGAAGCTACTGGGGACAAACGCGGCGAAGAAAAGCAGAACGGCCGCAAGGGCAACTCGCATACTGTAAGACGAATCGCGCGCGGGCGAAGCAACCCGTGCCCCGGCGTCCTGCGCCCTTTAACTCAAAACCAAAAACTACCGGTAACTGCGAAGGGAAGACTACCTGCCAGGAGCTTTCGGCGGAGCGGCATCGAGCTGCGGGCGAGCTGTTTGGTGTGCGCGAAATGGGCACCCGGGGCGTGCGACCACTAAACGGAGCTACGTGAATAGTGTTCCCGACGGAACAGCCCGCACGTAGCCCCAAGCCGCTCCGCTCATAGCCCCCGGCAGGTAGTCTTCCCTTCGCAGTTCCGTGGCAGTTGTTCTTCGGTTCGCAACAGTTGCCGGTAGTCGTAGGTGGCGGCCAAGGGCTCAGAGGCAGCGTAGCTGGAGGGGCCTCTCCGGGCATACATTAGACTGCGCGCTCCAAAGGAAGACTGCCCGCTCCAAAGGACCCCTTGGACGATCTTTTCGTAGAGCTCCAACAGACGTTCGGGAGCACCTATACTGTAAAGAGGGAGCTGCGCGGCGGCGGAATGGCCCGCGTCTTCGTCGCCAACGACGAAACGCTCGGTCGCGAAGTCATCGTGAAGGTGCTGCCCCCCGAGCTCACCTACGGATTTTCGGCCGCACGATTCACGCGCGAGTTCAAGCTCGCGGCCACGCTCCAGGAACCACACATCGTCCCGGTGCTCACCGCCGGCCAGACGACGAGCGGCCTCCCGTTCTATACAATGCCGTTCGTGCGTGGCGAGTCGCTCCGCGTGTACATCAGAAGGGGTCGCATTCCGCTCGAAGAGTGCCTGACCATACTGCACGATATCGCCCGTGCTCTCGCCTACGCGCACAAGCAGGGCATCGTGCACCGCGACATCAAGCCCGAGAACATCCTGTTGAGCGAAGGCACGGCGGTCGTCACGGATTTCGGAATCGCGAAGGCAGTTCAGGCAGCGATGACGGCAACGCCCCC
>Ga0193725_1000485_pt1 | contig 11782 bp, 10 predicted proteins | sample H2a2metaG_FD_143058 | JGI IMG/M metagenome (GOLD analysis project Ga0193725, IMG submission 143058) | Soil microbial communities from a riparian zone of the East river system, Colorado, United States - H2a2 | ecosystem: Environmental > Terrestrial > Soil > Riparian zone | place: USA: East River... | reverse complement strand
CGCTGGCGCATGTCTTCGGCTGGACCGTCCCGGCGTGGCCGAACAGCCACTGGGCTTTCAATCCGATGGCCTGGCAGTTGCTGGTTGTGCTTGGCGCGTGGTGGATGATCGAGGGCAACAGAGTCCAGCCGTGGGTGAGGTCACGCACGGCGCTTGTATTAGCCGTCCCGTTTCTGCTCTTCAGCTTGGTCATCGCATTGAGCTGGCGCATCAGACCGCTGGAAGCACTGATCCCGCAGACGCTGACGCAGCTGTTTTATCCATTGGACAAATCGAATCTCGACCCATTGCGACTGCTGCATTTTTTGGCCATAGCGGTTTTGGCGGCACGGTTGGTGCCTCGCAATTGCCGAGGGCTGACGACGCCCGTGATGCGCGGCGCGATCCTCTGTGGCCAGAACTCGCTGCCAATCTACTGCCTTGGCGTTCTGCTGGCTTTGGTTAGCTACATGGCGCTGCTCGACATCTCAAACGGACTTGCGATGCAGATCGCGCTGAGTGTCGGTGGCATCATGGCGATGGTCGCGATCGCAACGCTGCTGAACTTGATCAGCATCAAACCCAGGCAGCAGTCGGCAAGAAACAGCTCACTCCCGAGTGAAAACGAGGCGACGATGATGTCGGAATCCGCCGGCCGATAATGTCTGCGTTGGATCAAAGTCGGAAGAACTCGGTCTGAGCAAATGTCTTCCGGATTTCCCCAGAGAGCGGACATTACTCGCTGGAGGCGGCATGTCTCAAAGGTGCCAGAAGCTGTCATTGCGGCAGTGTCTATTCGATCACCTAATCGGCAAGAGCGACCAGTTGTCCGGCATTTATGCAAGCACAGCGGATCATACCATGAGGGACCATCATGGATTTCGAACTTTCAAAAAGGCCAACAGGAAGTTTAGGGTTGCGCCGCCGCCTTTGTCGAGGAGGTTTAGTGCGGCGACTGGGCACTTAGCTGACGTTAGCGTTTGGGGGGTCATTTCGAATTGGATGGCGATCAAAAATCTTTGGTCGAATGTAATCCATCTCACAATGCCCTAGCGCAACCTGAAGTAAGTAATCCTCAGAATTTCATCCAATTGTCTAAGTTGTTATCGCGGGCGAAGCCCTCTCCGGATTCAACATACAGCAAACCGCATGGCAATTCATCGCGCTCACCAAGCCCGCCTTGCTGACGATCTCATCCAAACAATCGTGGAATGCTGCGACTACTACCGAACCCGTCGGAGCCGTTGCCCGAAATGGTCGCGCCCAATGAGCCGCATCCAAAAGCTAGTGCCGTGAGAACAACTAGAGGAGTGTCATAAAATGGATCCACTGACCGTTCTGTCTCTGATCTCCACTTCAGTGCAAGTTGCTGGGACCGTCAAGGAATTGCTCGATAAGGGAGGCGTGACGCAGCAATCATTGCAGACGGCGGCGCCGCAGGTTGTTCCTCAGCTCGCCAGGCTCGGCGCCAGTCTGTTTCCGAAAGTCGCACCCGAAATGCAGGCCGTCGCCGCTGCCTCGGCAACTTTCGATCCAAATGTGACGAAATGGCTCCAGGTGGCACTGAACAAGATCCTCACACCAAGTCCCAATCTGGAAGTAGACGGCATCTATGGGGCGGCAACGCAAGAGGCAGTCGAGGCCGCGCAGAAAAAGCTGGGTATCCCGGTTGATGGTTGGGCCGGCGAGATCACTCAAGGAGCAATCCAGGCGGCGCTGACGAAGCCGTAGGGGCGACTTGCCGCTGCGGGGTCCTTGGCCAATTCCAACTCGCCGCACGAGCTGAGTATAGCAGCGCCACTCCAGCCAGATAAAGCTGAGCCAGCAGGCTCAACGAATGTGACTAGGCGGGGAAGAGGCCACCTATAAGTAGATCGAACAGAACACTGATAGAAGCCAGAGGAGAGCCGTCATGCCTGGGTTTTCGTTCGGAGAGCTGTGCAAGGAATATCTGGCTCTGTGGTCTTCGATGAAAATTCCTGCCGGATCGATACCCGACGTCGACAAGCTTGTTCGCGGTATCGTGCTGGGAAAGCCGCGATACGATCAAGTCTCTAACGCGACGGGTGTCCCGTGGTACGTTGTCGGCATCATCCATGCCATGGAAGCGAGCCCAAGCCTGAACTTCAAATCCCATCTCCATAACGGCGATCCGCTCTCGGACCGCACTGTCCAGGTTCCGCGCGGCCGCCCGCCGTTCGGCACTCCACCGTTCGAGTGGGAAGACAGCGCGATCGACGCCCTCACGCTAAAAGATCTCGACGACGTTCGATTGTGGTCTATCGAGCGTATCGCCTTTCAACTCGAGGCCTACAACGGTTGGGGCTACCGAACACGGAATACCGGAATCAACTCTCCTTATTTGTGGAGCTTTACCAACAATTACAAAAAGGGGAAATTTGTGCGCGACCGCGTGTTCGATCCGGACAAGGTGAGCAGCCAGATGGGGGCGATGGCCCTGCTGCGCCGTTTGATCGACACCGCCTCGATCAACGTTCCAACCGAGGCGAACGTCCCGGACCTGCCTTCCGTTGCGCCACCATCTGACTCCGACCTACCCAAGCAGCCTGCTCCCCGCGTAGTCATTCGCTTCAACCATCCCGATCCTATGCCCGTCATGTTGATCCAGCGGCGGCTTAACCAGCTTGGATGCGGCAGTGAAATCGACGCCAACGGCGCAGTTCGTCCACTCGATGTGGATGGGGATTTCGGCGAGCTGACCGATGCATCTGTCCGTCTGTTCCAGGCACGTTCCTTCGATCTCGCGGGCCGGCCGCTCGTGACCGACGGGATAGTCGGACCGCGAACGTGGGGCACGTTGTTCTTCGACGCGCCCGCGCCGAATCGGCCACCGCCGCCTTTCCTCGCAGCCAATGACCTGCTCAAGCAAGTCATTTTGGTGGCGTCAGCCGAGGAGCAGCACCACGTACGCGAAATTCCTGAAGGGTCCAACCGCGGGCCGCGCGTCGACGAATATCTGCGTGCCGCAGCAGTCGATCCGGCCAGGGGGAGCTTTCCCTGGTGCGCATCATTCATGGTATTCTGCTTCGACCAAGCTGCCCGTCAGCTCGGCATCCGCTCGCCGCTTCCCCGCACTGCGGGTGTGCACGACATGTGGCAAAAGGCGGGCCGAGCCGGCTTCCGTCGCATTCCGTTTGAGATCGCGGCTGGTGACCCCGATCAGGTCCAGCCCGGTCATTTGTTTTTCATCAATACTGGAAATGGACACGGCCATGTCGGCCTCGTTGTCTCGCAGACCGACGGCGAGATGAAGACCATTGAGGGTAACACCAACGAGCTCGGCGGGCGTGAAGGCATCGGTGTGTTCGCTCGCACTCGGCCGGTAAGACATGCGACGCTCGGCTTCGCCGAGTTTACGCCGCGGTGAAGCACTGCAAACATGCTGGTACGAGCCAACTGACAGCGCATTCGTTCGCAACGGATCTGGCTTGGCAACCGGCCTGCCGTCTGGCCTCAAAGAACGCCAGGACAGAGCGGCGCTTCAACTGGCGGCGGATAACCACCTCACCCGCGGCATCAACTCCGTGAACCTGGAAGACCGACTTGGCGATGTCGAGACCGATTGTCGTGATCGTCTGCATGGGTCGCTCCTCTGAATCGTGGGAGCCTTACCAGCGCCCGCATTCATGGCACTCGCGTGCCGGTGGAGGAGCCGTCCACAGCATCAAAAGCGGAAATGCGCTGTCGTCCATATTTTCATAGCCAGCGCATTTCTTGATTTTCGGCTCCTGTTGAAATAGGGCGCGGACGTCGCCATCGTCGCTCGTCAGCATCGCGGAGACGCTTCGACCCGCCGGCAAAGCTACTCTCCTACCGCGAAACCGCGCGCCGACATTAACCATGCAAGAGCTTCTCGCGGCGAAGGCCGGACGCTTAATGAGCGTTTAACATCTTTGCACAAAAGATAGACGATCAGCGCCAACACTGTGACGCAGCAAGAATGCGAGCGGAACCCAACCTCTAAGGAGGAACTGCATGAGGGTGCTGCTCATCGGCGCGCTGGCCGCGACCTTGGTCGGCTGCAACTGCCTTTTACCGCCGCAAGCGAGCATTGAAGCATGCACGGTCACGAACGGATTCGCCTGTTTCGACCGAACGGCTGCCAGTCAGCCGATTGAACCAGAGCCAGTGTCAATCAAGACCAATTCCGCGACAAAAGAAGTCAAGTCCACGATCGCGGCGAAGACCGAAAAGCCGTCGTCTGCTCACGCCAGCGACAGGGCCCATCTCGCCACGAAAACGGCGAAGTCCACCATGATCGCAGCGAAAGTCGAGCCTCCGGCATCTCGCATTCCACTTCCGCCTCGTTCATTGAAGACACGACTGCAGCCTGCAAGTAACGCCGCTGCCGATTCCGATACAACGCGAGCAAACATCGCGGCTTTGCACCCCACAGGCGGTGCCGTTGCGAGTTCCAATACCCGAACGATACAGGAGCACGTGGCGGCCGCTACGGCGATCGTGGAGCGAATGAGGGTCGGCGCTGTGGTCCCGGCGCCGGAACCAAAAGTGAGTAATATGGACCGTTCCAATCACTCGGAAACCGAGCTGCGTGGCGATGCCGAAAAGACCGCACCTGCGTCGCCGAATGAACCGCCTACGGGAAGCGCTCAAAACCAGCCGGTGGATACAGCTTGGGTCGTAAGTGAAACAACCTCCCCCGTGGAGGATTACTCCCCTCTCATCACGGCGGTGATCCGCTCAACGTCCAGCGTGAAGGATGCACCAAGCACTCTGGCTGTTCGCTGTCGTGGACTACGTACCGAACTCCTGCTGCGCACGGAGGGGGCGTGGCGCGCGGCGCGCGGGAGCGAAATTCAGGTCGACTATCAGATCAACGACCAACCCTTTGTTAGGCTACCGTGGGCTGTGTCCGCGGATGGAAAGACCGCTAGTTACAAAGACGATGCAGTTGGACTTCTGCGGTCGCTACCGGAAAATGCACGGCTGAAAATCAGCGTGTTCGATAGGCAGGGCCTCGGTCAAGAAGCGACGTTCCAACTCACCGGATTGGATAGCGTCCGGAAGAAAATTGGATTGGCATGCAAGTGGCCATCGACAGCAGATAAAATGTCATCGGGGAAACGATGAACCACAACTCTGTACCTGTTGTGATCGGGAGTCGACGGGGCTGATCGCGAAGGACGGGTCCAGCGCGCCTCGGCCGACCGAGCCGCTACGGGTAGGACTGCCGGGAGAATGATCTCCAACCTCGCAGATGAATCGCTGCCCGGCAGCTGCCAAATGTCCGAGTTGGGTGTGCGCCATCATTACGCCAGCTCGTCGAGTAGGGCCTTAGCCTGCCTCAAGTCCAGCGTGTCAAAGCCCTCGGTGAACCACCCGTAGACCGGAGCGAGAAGTTCTTGGGCCTCATCCCGCTTCCCTTGCTCGCGCCACAGCCGCGCCATGCTGATGGCCGCCCGCAGCTCCCATGATTTCGCTTGTTGCTGACGCGCGACGGTAAGGGCATGCTCGAAATGCGCTTCCGCTTCAGCCGAACTCTCCGCGGTCATAGCAATTTCGCCCGCGACACGATGAACCTCAGCCTCGCACCAAGTCTCCTTTGTCTTTCCCATGAGCGAGATCGCCTCAGCAATGCAGCGTCGGGCCTCATCGAGTTGCCTTACTTCAACATGGGCCTTTGCTAAATGGCAGAGATAAAACGGTACCCAGCCCGTTCCCCCGGTTGACCTCCATGCCTTCATTCCGGACGCTATTGCTTGGACTGCTCTGTCTGGTTTGCCTTTCAGCCCCATCAAAACTCCCTGCGTCATCGTTCCACGAGCCTTCCATAGAAGAGCGCCTTTCTCCTCCGCTAACGCGACGGCTTCATTGGCGTGGTCGCTTGCTGTGGCGTAATCCCCGGAGAGCACCAGGGGTAATGGCGTATGTGCAAGTGCGAACATCAGCGTGCCCGCTTGGCCGATCTCACGCGCACGCTTCACCGCTCGGCTTGTGTCTGCAAGGGCCGCGTTAGGATAGCCAAGCAACCACAGACCTATCGGGCGAAAGGACAACACCGCCACTTCCGTATCTTGACCAAAACGCATCGCGAGCGAACGATACTGGGGATCGTAAAGCGCTAGTGCCTGATCGCAGTGGATACGGCCTTCCAAGATATGGCCTGTATCTATAAGGGACCGCCCCATGAGGCGATGCCCGAGCATGCGCGCAACTGTGGACCCTTGACCCTCTGCCAACGCCAGGAATTGCGTCGCAAGTTCACGCACGGCATTGCCATTAAAAGAGGTAACGTTCGCTACCCAAAACCCATAGAGAACCGAGAACAGCGCCAACGGATCGTCGGGAGGTTCTCCGAACGCTTCCGCTCGCTCGATCCAGAGGCGCGCTTGATCGAGCGAGGCTCTGGTCTCAGGCGCCGCATAACCTTTGACGTGCATCAGGGCGTTTGCGAGCGCTAGTTGGAGGCTGATCTGCTCGCGACGCAGGACGCTCGTACCCGGCAGTGATGCAATCTGGTCAAGTGCTCGGGAGAGCTGAGTGATTGCCTCTTGCAGGGCCGAGCGTGCAAACGAGCGCTGTCCCGCTTTGCCCCACAGCATCGCCGCCTTTTCGACCAACCCAGCCTCGGTGCAGTGATACGCCAAAAGCTCGGGCTGGGCTTCCACCATCTCGGCGAACTGGCTCTCCAGGGCTGCGGCAATGCGGGCGTGCAGCGCCCGACGCGGCGCACGCAGCAGCGAGCCGTAGGCCGCATCCTGCACCAGAGCATGCTTAAACAGGTAGGTTGCCTGCGGTGGCACGCCCTGGCGGAACAGCAGCCCGGCGTGAAGCAGAGCGTCGAGCGCTAGCCTGATCTCTGCGTCGGGCCTGCGCGTCACTGCAACGAGCAGCGCATGAGAGAATTGCCGCCCTAACGCCGCCCCGACCTGCGCCAGCTCTTTGGCAGGGCCGAGGCGGTCGAGCCGCGCCATCAGCGACGCATGCAGACTTGCCGGGACAGCCGTGGCCGAGGACGGAACCGCAGCGGCGGTCCGCCGCGCTTCGCTTTCGCTCTCCGGCTCCAGCACCGCCTTCGTCATCTCCTCCACGAACAGGGGGATGCCGTCGGTGCGCTCGATAATGTCCCGCCTGATGCCGGGCGGCAGCGACGCGCTACCGATGACACGGTCGATCATCGCGACGACATCGCGCTGCGTCAGCCGATTAAGCGTCAGGGCCGCCACGTGAGGCCGTCCGATCCAGGGCGCCTCAAATTCGGGCCGGAACGTCACGATCAGCAGCAACGGAAGGTTCGCAATCACGTCCACAACCCAACCGAACGCTTCCAGGCTCGTGGGGTCGGTCCAATGCGCGTCTTCAAAAATCATCAGCCCCGGATTTGAGCGGGTCAGCGCCTTCAATTGTGAGATGAGCGCTTCCAGTGTTTTTTGCCTGCGCTGCTGCGGCGTCAACTCGAGCGCGGGATAACGTCCATCATTCGGGAGCGACAGCATCTCCGCAAAGAGCGCGGCGTCCCGGGTCGAGGTCGATGTCTGTGCAAGCACGGCATCGAGTTTGTCGAGCTTTGCTCGCGGCTCCTCGTCGTGCCTCAGTCCAGCAGCACGTTCCATCTGGCCGATGATCGGATAGAGCGCGCTATCCGTGTGCTGAGGCGAGCAGAAATAGCGTAAACGGGTGTGGGGTTCGTTTGCGAGGCTTTCCAGGAACGCTGCCGTGAGCCGCGATTTCCCGATACCGGCCTCGCCTGAGAGAAGCACGACCTGTCCTTCACCCATCTTTGCCCTGGACCAGCGCCGCAGTAGAAGTTCGAGTTCTTCTTGGCGACCGACGAGTTCAGTCAGCCCACCTGTGTGTAGAGCCTCGAAGCGTCCCTCGACTATGGAAGGTCGTAGTGCTGCCCATGCTCTGCCGGACCCCTGAATGCCCTTCAGTTCCTGAGGTCCAAGGTCCTTCAGTTCAAAAAGGTTGCCCAGGAGCCTTCGCGTGCTTTCGGCAATGACCACGCCGTCCGGCTCAGCAATGCCCTGGAGCCGCGCAGCAACATTGGGTGTTTCTCCGACGATGCCGCGCTCCTGTGCTTCCCCCGATCCAATGAGGTCGCCCACAACCACTAACCCAGTCGCGATACCGACGCGGGTCTGTAAGGGGGCAGAGAATTTCAGTGCGCCAACTGCTGCAATCGCTTCCAGTGCTGCGCGCACGGCTCGCTCGGCATCGTCCTCGTGCGCCTGCGGATAGCCAAAGTAAACGAGCACACCGTCGCCCATGTATTTCGCGACAAAGCCGCCGAAGCGGCGTACGGTATCGGCAACGCACGTCTGGTAGGCCGAAATAATCTCGCGCAGGTCCTCGGGATCCATTCGTGCGGAGAGCGATGTCGAACCGACCAGGTCCGAGAACATCACGGTGACCTGGCGCCGCTCGGCGGTATCCTTGGCGGCTTCGTCTCGTGCCGGAGCAGTGTCGGATAGCGGAGTTGGTGCTCGCAAGGCAGCGATGGCGTCGAGCAGCTTACGGCGATGCCCGACAATTCCGACACCAAGGTCCTTCAGGTCCTCCGCGGTCAAGCTCGACAGGACCGTGTCGTCGATCTCATTCTCGCGGAATGCCGCCTCGTATCGTTCGAGGCCAAGCCTCCGCAGCCAGCCTCCGACGTCCATGACGGCGCCCCGGTTCGCCTCGCGCTGCATAATCCCCCAGATGGAGCAGCCTGTCTAGGGATGACCGGTTAGGATCAGACTCGGAAGTCGGGCGACGCAATCCTGACTTCCGTTCTTCCCTCAACAGCAGACATCGCCAACACGGCGGTCATGTCCGAGAAGTGCCACAAGCGGTCGTCAACGCAAGCGCGGACGAGCGTCCGATCTACCCTTGACAACCGACATGGACAACGTCTCACGTGTTGTTCGGCTCGGGCCAAAAGCGCCAGTCACCCGATGTCGAGTCTTACACCATCTTCGCCGGACTGGACGCTATTGCCGCGCGCGGGTCGTCCCTCGATCCACTTGGAGGATTCGCTATGCCGAAAGATCCGCGACTGGATAGTAAAGTCATAGAACTTCACGCAAAACTAAAGGAGTTGGAGCACGACAAGCTGGTGGAAGAAATTCGCACAGTCAATAACGACGACATACTCGGCTGGGTTCGCTATCACTTCTTGAGTCAAAACGAAATGGAAAGGCCCTGGCAGCCCATGGTCATTAACCGATACCTTGAGCGCGACAAATTCTTCCACAACATCCTGCCACAATGGGTAGCAGCAGTGCTTTCAGTTTTCAGCCTCGTCGTGGCCATCTTGGCACTCATCCTCTCTCTGAATCCACCGAGGCCCTGAGATCCACTTTGATGTACTGGAAGTTGTAGCGCACCCCACTTGGACACGGCGAGTCGACTGCGTCGCTGTCGCGGACCAGTCGAGCGGTTCGTTTTGGCATAAATGTTCGAGGGCGGGCTGCGGACGCTCGCTCCTACCAAGGACCGAACGAGGGCCGCGGACGTTGGCTCAGGGTCAATCGCGTCGCTTTGACCGTCGGCAGACGACTCCGAATTACCCCGATAAGCAGACATTCTCAGTGTCTGCCAGCATGTCTCCGAGGGTGCCAGCAAACGGACCTCGTGGAGGGTCTGCGGACCTTCGCGCAGCGCGTTATCTCAGCCGGTGATCTGCGCGCTGCGTGGTCTCACGCGGTGCCTTCGATTAGCGCGTCGATCTCGGCCATACAGCGGGCAATGTCTAATCACGGTTTTCGGCGTGATTGAAAGAGATGGCGACTATGGCAGCAGCGCTGTCTTGAAGTCGCCTCGCGACCAGCCATGTTGAGCTCAGTCGATGAGACGCGTAGGACTTATCGACATCACGGTAGGCAACGCGTGCGCCTCGGCGCATCGCAACGTTCCACCACGCGACGCTGCGCGTCGCACCACGTCGCTACGCAACGCGCGAGCCGCCGGGGAAACCCGGCGACTCTCGCGCGTTTAGGGCGGAGATCACGTCGACTGCACGACAGGATCTTATGCAAGCGGCGCTTGAAGCGGCCAAACATTTTGGCGATGCCGACACGCCCTCCGATATAGCCCGGGAGTATCAGAACTGGCTAACGCGAGAGATGGAACTGCTTGCGGAGGAGCTCACCCGAGCGCATGGCCGGAAGCGCCCGAGACCAACGAGCGTCGGACCGGCTGACGCCCTTTTCCTAAAAGCGGCCCGCGCGGGGCGGCTCCGCGTCATGGTTCTTCTTCGTTGCAGGCGCTCATTATCGTGTTTATGTGAAGGCCCTACTTGTGCATCAAGCGGGGCACAGGAGGATGGTGCTTATGAAGTGGACCTCTTGGGCCTTTCTCGCTTTCGTCGGGTCGATTATCTTTCTGGTGCTGTTCATGGCAGATCGAGAGACGAAAGTGGGTATGGACAGGCTCTCTCGAGCGAATTTACCGCCTCAATCTGTTCTAGAGGCTGATCCGAACTTGAAGCTCGTCTCCGAGCGAAGCCCCTACATGCGGACCGAACGCTGATACACGCGCTATGTCCCTCGCCCAGCAGGGGCGATGCCTTTCGGCCCTGTCGCGCATACTCCACCGCAGTTGGTCACACGTCGGATGCGGCAGCGGCCCCTCGTGATCGAGCACAGCGCCCAGATCGCGCATGTCGATCCAACCGCGACACGCTTCGCATCTGAAGAAATGCTCGGCCTCGTCGATCGGCTGCACGCCGACGCGCTTGCCGATGACGGGCGGAATCGGCGGTGTCATGCTCGCAATCTTGGCACTGCGCGGATACCGGACTTCGGAACGGCGCTGCTCCGGCTATTTGGCACCGGTGGATATCTCAACTTTCCTTGGACGGTCGTTCCGAAAGCCGCCATTCGGTGGTGACCAAAACGCCTCGATCTGCCTCATCGGCAAGCAGTCGGAGCAACTCCGCCTTTTCCTTGTCGGGCTCCGCAAGCGCTAATCTGCGGTATCTGGCGGCGCGATCGTGCTCTCATGGGTACGCACCTCCCAACGCAATACTGCCCGTCAATTTAATCATAAAACCGGCAATCGTTCCTGCGAAAAAGTAAGGCCCCGGAGACCGCGCTCCGAGGCCCTACAGACCGAAGGGGTACATCCGCCCTGCGGCCTTTATGGCGCCGATACTGGCACGGTAACTGCGTCTGTCAATCCCAGCGTCTAGGCAGCGGGACAAGCCGCACCTTTTTTGGAGCCAGTGCCCGATCAATCGCCTTCTCGGCTGCGGCCACCGCTTCTATTTTGGCTGGCTGTTGGCCTGATATCACCACTCCCGAAACGGACGCCGACCATTTCCAGACACCGCGCTCGATGCCTTGAACGACGGTGTATTCGATGCCTCGATATTCCATCATTGCCGCGCCTAAGCTGGTTAGCTTCGTCTCTGATATAGCATGACCATTCCTCTTTTCGTTCCGCCGCTCTCGCCTTTTGGGGCCGCGCGAACCTAGTCGGCCCGTTGTGCTCAACGATTCTTCGGCGTCGTGCTCCGCTTGGTGACGTAGTGCGCAGCGACGCGCAAGGTGATTCAGGCACAACCCACAAGCGGAAGTGGCCAAAGGCACCATACAACACCAACGCCCGGGTGCGGTCGGGATAGGTGGCTGCGAACAGCATTGACATCGCGCCACCCTCCGAGATGCCGAAAAGAGCCGCCTGGCGCGAGCCACCTGCATCCATCACCGCGCGCACATCGTCCATTCGCTCTTCAAGTGTTGGCACTCCACCTATTCGGTCGGACAGCCCGGTACCCCGCTTGTCAAACAAGATAAGGCGCGAGAAGGCAGCAAGGCGGGTCCAAACCTGCGCC